>Ga0182027_10007708_pt1 | contig 15792 bp, 12 predicted proteins | sample 712E1DmetaG_FD_121300 | JGI IMG/M metagenome (GOLD analysis project Ga0182027, IMG submission 121300) | Permafrost microbial communities from Stordalen Mire, Sweden - 712E1D metaG (Illumina Assembly) | ecosystem: Environmental > Terrestrial > Soil > Wetlands > Permafrost | place: Sweden...
AGTTTCAAACGATCGATGACCGTCTTGATGGCGCTGGCAACGGCGGGGTCTTTGACATCGTAGCCGCGTTCGTGAGAATGCGGACCAGACTGTTCAGTCCGCGAATTTACATTCGCGGCTACAGAAGAATGATACGTCGGCAGCCGCGTCGGGTCATCAATGCCTTCGACGACGAATTCCTTCCCCTCGACTTTGGCGCGAATGGTGTAACGCCGGAACAATCCCTCGCCCAGCCATTGCCGCAAATAACCTTCGCGCGTGAAATGTTCTGGCGGATGAAAGACCGGGTAGTGCAGTTTGCCGAACTCGATCTCGACGTTGCACCTTTCAGCCACCTCCAAGGTGTTTTTCACCGCCTCCGGCGTCTCGGCGAAACGCGCCTTCATTTCCTCCCCCGTCCGCAGGTAAAACTGTTCCGGCTCGTAGCGCATCCGTTTTGTGTCGGCGAGTTGCGTCTGCGTGCCGATACAAATCAGGCAGTCGTGCGCGTGCGAATGGCTTTTCTCGATGTAATGAACGTCGTTCGTCGCGACAAGCTTGAGGCCGAATTCCTTTGCCCACTGGATCAAATGGCGGTTCACCTTCGCCTGTTCCGCGATGCCGTGGTTTTGCAGTTCGAGATAAAAATTGTCCGGGCCGAGCGTCTGTTTGAACCAATCCACCGCATCGCGCGCCTTGTCAATTTGATCCTTCATGATCAAATCGGGAATCTCGCTGGCGAGACAGCCGGACATCGCAATCAAACCTTCCTTGTGTGTGGCCAGCAGTTCCTTGTCTATGCGCGGCTTGTAATAATAGCCCGTGAGATGCGCCTCGGTGGTGAGCTTGATGAGATTTTTGTAGCCGGTCGTATCCCGGGCAAGCAGGCCGAGATGATGATACACATCGCGTCCTCCGCTGCTGGTTTTCTTTTCCAGCCGGCTGCCCGGCGCGACATAAACCTCGCAGCCGATGATGGGTTTGATGCCCTTCTCGCGCGCCGCCTGGTAAAAATCAATCGCGCCGTAGAGCACGCCGTGGTCAGTGATGGCGAGCGCGGGAAATTTCAGTTCATGCGCCTTGTCCACCAGCCGGTCCAGCCGGCAGGCGCCATCGAGCAGCGAATACTCGGTGTGCAGATGGAGATGAACAAAGTCCGCGTGCGACATGAAGACAGTTTAACTTTTCACCGCGAAGACACCAAGACACAAAGTTATCAACCACGGATGACACGGATTAACGCGGATAAAACCGACACGAATTGACCGAATTCCCAGAAAGTCTCGCGCAACGGTTTCTTTGTGGACTCACAATCCATAGACCGCCCCGCGCGCACCGAATTCCAAATTCATTCCTGGTCCGTGACGGAGTCGTGGAACTTGAGGATGTCGCCTTTTTCGCCTTTCAGTTCGGCTTCCTTGAACTTGATGGCGGTGCGCGGGTGCTGGTTCAACATGCCGGTGAGCAGGTACGGCAGATCATAACCCCACAACAGTTTGGCGCGCATCGGTTCGATGTGGTTTTGCACGCAGTCGAGGACGGGACGGATTTTGTATTTCGGGTTGTGCAGGAAGGCGAGGAGCAGCTCCATCTGGCAATTGCCCGCGCCGCGCCCAAGACCGGCCATGGTGGCGTCGAGGAAGTTGGCGCCTTCGATGATGCCTTCGATGGTGTTGGCGTAGGCGAGCTGCATGTTGTTGTGCATGTGCACGCCCACTTCCTTGCCCGATGCCTTGCAGTGCTGCATATATTTCTTCACCAGCTCGTGAATCCGTTCGCTGTAAAGCGCGCCGAAACTGTCCACGACATAAATCACCTTCGCCTCGGACGCGGCCAGCATTTCCAGGCCCTCGTCCAGTTCGCTTTCCGGCACGGTGGAAGCGGCCATGAGGTTGATGGTCGTCTCGTAGCCCTTGTCGTGCGCGTCCTTGACCATGTCGAGCGCGGTCGGAATCTGGCTGATGTAAGTCGCCACGCGGATCATGTCCAAGACGCTGTCCTTTTTCGGCAGAATATCCTCGTGGTAATCGCAGCGCTCCGCATCGGCCATGACGGTGAGTTTCAGGTCGGTCGGGTTGTCACCCACGATGCGGCGCAGGTCGTCTTCGAGGCAGTATTTCCAGCAGCCATGTTCGCCGGCCTTGATGTTTTTGCGCGAGGCCTTGTAACCCAGTTCCATGTAATCAATGCCCGCGGCGACACACGTGTCATACACCACCTTCACGATCTTGTCGTCGAAATGGTGATTGTTCATCAAGCCGCCGTCGCGGATGGTGCAGTCGAGGACTTTGATTTCGGGCCGGAACGAGAGCCAGCGGCTGGTGGCGGTGTCTTTGATTTTTGTTGCTTTCATAATTACTGATCAGTCCGGGACGAGCCGGGACATGGGTATTATTCGCAGAATATTCCGGAAAAGGACAGAAAAAACTCGCCGTCGTCTGCGACACTTTTTACCATGAACCGGGATAAGAACGGGCGGCGTTACTTCCGGAAAAAGTCTTTAACGACCTCCGCCACACGCTGGATTTGTTTGTCGGTCAATTCCGGGTAAATCGGCAGGCTGAGGCATTCGCGCGCGGCCTTTTCGGCGACGGGGAAATCGCCGGGCTTGTGGCCGAGATTCGCGTAACATTTTTGCAGGTGCAACGGTAGCGGGTAATGCAGCGCGCAGCCGACGCCGTTGGCTTCGAGATGTTTCTTCAAATCATCGCGGCGCGGATGGCGGACGACGTATAAATGATAGGCGCTTTCGCCCCAGGCGGCTTCGCGCGGCAATTGCAGCGGCGTGCCGGACAGCAAGTCGTGGTAGCGATGCGCGACACGGCGGCGTTCCGCCGTCCATTTTGCCAGATGTTTCAGCTTCACGCCGAGCACGGCACCCTGAATGCCTTCCATCCGATAATTGTATCCGACTTCGTCGTGATAATAGCGCACGGCTGAACCGTGTTCGCGCAAACTGCGGGCGCGCTTGTCGAAAGCCGTGTTGTTGGTGACGAGCGCGCCGCCTTCGCCGCAGGCGCCGAGGTTTTTGCCCGGATAAAAACTAAAGCAGGAAATTTCGCCGAACGTGCCGATGATTTTGCCCTTGTATTTTGCGCCGTGCGCCTGTGCCGCATCTTCGACGAGCGGCAGTTTGTGTTTGCGGCAAATCGCCAGGATCGGATCGAGGTCGAAGGGATGGCCGTAGAGATGCACGGGCATGACGGCTTTGGTGCGCCGCGTGATGGCGCGTTCGATGAGTTTCGGGTCGAGATTGAACGTGGCATCGTCAATGTCCACATAGACCGGCTTCGCGCCGGCATAGGAAATCGCCCAGCTCGTCGCCACGAACGTGAACGGCGTGGTGATGACTTCATCGCCGGGGCCGACGCCGAGCAGCAGCATGGCCACGTGCAGCGCCGAAGTGCCGCTGTTGAAGCCGACGCAGTGTTCCGCGCCGATGAATTTGGCGAAGTCCTTTTCAAATTGCGCCACGTCGGGCCCGAGGCAGAACGAGCAGTTGTCAATGGTGCGCGCGATGGCAGCGTCAAGGTCCTTGCGGACGCCGCGCAATTGCGCCGGCAGGTCTAGATAGGGAATTGGGTCGGCCATGTCGCCGGAGAAAGTAACCCAGCCGCGCGATTTTGAACAGTCGCAAACGTCGCGGTGTGGTCAATATTTTTGGATGAGCTTGCGATGGACGATGCGCGCGCTGGCCGCGCCACCGAGGAATTTCGGCCACGCGACGAGCGCGAACCACATCAACCACTTGAGCCGGCGCGGATACAGCCGCCACGCGCGCCAGATGGCGTCAGGCACGGCCTGCGGTTGACTTTTGAGGAGTTGGCGTGCGCGGGCGAGTTCAAGTCTGCCACGCGCGAAGGCGAAGGAGCGTTCATAGAGCGGACGCAAATCCGGGCGTTGCGTCGCGCAGAGGTTTTTTTCAAGCACTCGCACATCACCCTCGGTCGCCCGCAATTTTTGATTCGACCGGCTTCCGGGCCAGCGGCGATAACAGCCCAGTGGTTCGCGCGTTCCCCGCGCCCACATGCCACGCTCGGCAATGCGCAACCACATGTCCCAATCTTGGGCGAAGGGCAAATCCGGATCAAAGGGTCCAACCGCCTGGAGGGTTTCCCGCCGCACCACGACGGCCGAACAGCCATATACGCACGCAAAAACCAATTGGCGGCCTGCGTCGCCCTCCGGCAGGGGCCGGCTTTGACGATAGTAGGCGGAAAAATTACGGCTCCCGTCCCAAAAATAATAATTTGTGAACAAGAAATTCGCGCGGGGATCTTCGCGGAACAACTCCATCTGGCGCGCAAGCTTTTCCGGCAACCACACGTCGTCCGCGTCCAAAAACGCGATCCATTCGCCGCGGGCGTGCCCGACTGCCGTGTTGCGCGCGACCGAAGGACCGCCGTTGGGTTGTTGGATCAGGGTGAAACGCGCGTCGGCGGCGCAAAATTCCCGTGCGACGACGGCGGTTTCGTCCGTCGAGCCATCGTCCACAATGATGACTTCAAAATCCTGAAACGTCTGCGCGCAAACGGAGTCGAGGGTTTCTTTAATCACCCTTGCCGCGTTGAACGCGGGAATGACGACGGAGACCAGCGGTGTTTCCGGCATGGGTTGCCTCGTTTCAAAGTTGTTTCAGCAATTCGCGGGCAAAGCCGGCGATGAAGACCGCGCGAAGCAAGGTTTTCGCCGCCACACGCCCGTTTTGAAATGGAAAAGTCATCAGTGATACGAACAAATTGATCGCGCAATGCAACGGCGCGACCAAAATGCGCCCGGCGATGTAAAGTTTGCGGACGTTGGGAGCACGGGATTTCACCCGCTGAATGGCGGCGGAACGGCCCGTGCTGAACGCCGCGCGCAGACGCCACCGCAGGTTCAACCGGCCGGCGTGAACGAGATGCCGGATGGATGCGCCGGGCAGCCACCAAATTTCATAGCCGCCATCCTGCAAACGCAGGTTCAAATCGGCGCCTTCATAGGCGCCTGTGATGTCACCGCGATGCCCCAGGCGCGTGTCAAAACCGCCAACCTGGAGCGCAGCCTCGCGCCGGTAAGCGGAGTTGCATTCCCAGGGATTGCTGCCGCGCTTAAAACAAAAAGGCTTGGGACCCAGTTCCATTTCGCCAATACCCATCCATCGCGATGGTGGAATTTCGTATTGAGGGATTACAGCCCCGCCCACTGCCACGACCCGCGGGTTGGGCGGGTTGGAGAAAAACCTTTCGTAAGCCGCCAGCCAGCCCGGTTCGGTCACCGCGTCATCATCAAAGAAGATGATCCAATCGCCCGCCGCCTGTTCCAACGCCCGGTTGCGCGCGATACTGAGGCCAATTTGAGGCTCCCGGACGATTCTGACGCGCGGGTCGGCCGCGGACAGGTCCGTTGCCAGCCGAAAAGTGTCGTCCGTTGAACCGTTGTTCACGATGAGGATTTCCACGTTGGAGTTCGCCTGCGCCAGAACACTGCGGACGGCTTTTTCAAGCAGCGCGGCGCGATTGCGCGTGCAAATGGCGACGGTGACGGAAGGCCGCGATGCCGGGGCGGCAACTCCGGCGGCTTCTGGAGACTGGTTGGCGCTGGCCTTCAGGTCTTGCATGTCGTTTCAAGACGCTGTGATGGACGTGTGGTTTCCAAAACAGCCATCAAGGCATCAAAAACCTGGTTGGGCGAAATTGAAGCCATGCAAGGATGAAGGCTGTCACAAGCCGCCGCGTCGCCCTGACAGGTGCAGGGACCGCCGGTGACCGTACAACTATGTTTCTGGATTTTTTCGTATATTGGCAGCGCCCGAAGAACTGAGTCTTCGGTTGCGAACAAACCGACGACCGGCACTCCCAAACCAGCGGCAAAGTGCAGCGGTCCCGTGTCGCCGGCGATGACCAGCCTGGCCCGTTTCAAGACGGCCAGAAACAGGCCGAGATCCGTCACTGGCGGCAGCGCGAAAAGGGCCGGTTCCATCCGCTTGAGTTCGTCCAGCAACGCACGCTCCCGGTGACCGGGACCCGCGGAAAAGACCAGTTGATGGCCCGCGGACCCGGCTTTGTGATAAAGCTGAATCCAATGAGGCAAAAGCCATTCCTTTTTGGGGTGGGACGCTGCGATGTGGCAGAGGATACAATTGTCCGGCAAAAGTCGGGCGGCGGCTTCCGCCAGAGCGGGACTGGCATTTATCTCCAAATGCCAGGATTTGGGTGGGGAAATTTGCCAGGCAGCCAATAACTGCAGGTGACGTTGAACCCACGAGTCTGGCAGGGCCGTGCCGGGCACGGTGGCGTTGTAGCATTTCTTTCTGCCCCAAAAGCCGCGGCTTTCAGACGGTCCCAACCGCTCCCGGGCACCGCATAACCAGCTCAAAATAGCACCGCGATCATTGCCGGCGAAATCCACGGAACGATCGAAACGCTCGCGGCGCAAGGCTCGGATCACCGGCAAGGACTCGCGGAACCGCGCGTGGCCGCGAGTGCGCGGCATTGCCCAGACCTTTGTCAGCCACGGCACGTGTTCGAGCAAAGGGGCGACATCCTCGGATACCAAGACATGAAGTTCGCAGTCCGGCCTGTATTCCTTGATCGCGCGCAATGCCGGGGTGATAAACACCGCGTCGCCGAGATATTTAAACTGGATGGCGAGAATTTTTTTTGCGGCGGCCATGGTTTTCGCGTCACGACTGGAATTGCAGTTCGTAAAGTTTTTGGTAAATGCCGCCGCGCCGGATCAGTTCATCATGTCTGCCCGTTTCAATAATGCGGCCCTGATCGAGCACGACAATCATATCCGCGTGGAATATGGTGGAAAGCCGGTGCGCGATGCACAGGGTCGTGCGCCCCTTCATCAACTCATCCAGTGCGGCCTGGACCGCGCGTTCGGATTCCGTATCCAGAGCGCTGGTGGCTTCATCGAGGACCAGAATCGGCGCATTTCTCAAGACCGCGCGCGCAATGGCCAGGCGCTGCCGCTGGCCGCCGGACAGGGTCACGCCTTTTTCCCCGATAACCGAGTCGAAGCCCTGCGGCTTCTCCATGATGAAATCGTAAGCGTAAGCATGACGCGTGGCAGCGACAATTTCTTCGCTCGTCGCACCGGGGCGGCCGAGTTCGATGTTCCGACGGACAGTGTCGTTGAACAAAATGGTTTCCTGGGTGACAACGGCGATTTGGTTGCGGAGATCGCGCGTGGCGACTTCGCGGATGTCCACGCCGCCGATGCGGATGGTGCCGCGGGTCGGGTCGTAGAAGCGCAGCAGCAAATTGGCCAGCGTCGTTTTGCCCGCGCCGCTGGAGCCGACGAGCGCGACGAGCTGGCCAGGCTGGATGCGCAGGTCAATGTCGCGCAGCACCGGCTTGTCGCCATAGCCAAAGTCCACGTGATCGAAATGGATATCGGCGCCGGCGGCCCTGAGTGGACGCGATTGTGCCGGTTCGGGCACGGTGTTTTGCGTGGCGAGCAGGGCAAAGGCGCGTTCGCTGGCGGCGCGGGCCTGGACGAGCTGGTTTTGCAGCCGTGTGAGATTTTTTATCGGCTGATACATGTAAAAAATCGAGCCGACCAGTTGGAGAAAGTCGGTCGGGCTGGGCCGCGATTGCGACAGATAAATCAAATACGCCAGCAGCAGCGCGACGCCGCAGGCGCCGAAAAACTCAATGAGCGGTCCGGGCATTTCCAGCGCGCGGATGATGCGCATGTAATTGCTGACGGTTTTCCGGGCGGTTTGGTGGAATTGCCCGGCGACGATGTCCTCGAGGTTGTAGGCTTTGACGATGCGGTAGCCGGTGAAGGCTTCGCTCATGGTCTGCGTCAATTCGGCGGATAACGCCTGCATTTCCCGGCTGGGGCGGCGGACTTTGCGGCTGAAAACGACGATGGGAATGATGCACACCGGCAGCACGGCCAGGGAAATCAATGTGAGCTTGGGTTGTTGCGAAAAAAGAAAGGCGAGGGTGCCGGCCAGCACGATGGGATCGCGGATGATCACGGAAGTCGAATTGCTCAGGACGCCCTGCAGCGAGCCTGTGTCGTTCATCACGCGTGAGATAAGCTGGCCGGAGGAATTTTCATTGTAAAACCCGGCGGACAATTTCAGCAGATGCGCGAACAGGCGCGTGCGCAGGTCGGCGATGGCGCGGCTTGCCGTCCATTGCAAAAAATAAACATTCAAATAACCGAACAGTCCGCGCAAAAAGACCACGAGCAGAAAGACCGCAATCAACGCCGGCACCGCCGCCGGGTGCGTGCGCAGGCCGCCTTCCAGCGCGGCGCGCACGTTGAAAAACCATTCCTGAACGAACGCGGGCAGGCCGCGAATGGGCAGTTGCGCCGAGGCGTCGGGACCTTCCGACGGAAAGACGGCGCCATAGACAAACATGATCGCCCCGATCATCAATGGCGCAGTGAGGCCGCTGATGATTCCCGTGAGCACGCCGAGAAAGAGCCGCGTGCGGTAGGGTCTGGCCAAACCCCAGACCTTGAACAAAAAGGCCAGCATACGTTCGCGCCAATATGCGTGGGAGGTTGGAATAAAGCGAGCAGTTTGTCGCGGCGGAATTTTTTTGCAGGTGACGGCGAATGCGATAAGATGCGAATGGCGTTGCGACCGCACAATTTCAACACCATGCCAACCAAGCGACAATTACCCATTTCCGTTTGCATGATTGCCGGCAACGAGGCGCAGCGCATCCGCCACGCACTCGAAAGCGTTGCCGGTTGGACGAGCGAAGTCATCGTCCTCCTCAACGACGACGTGAGCGATGGCACCGATAAAATTGCCGGATCGTTTGGGGCAAAAGTGATCCGCGAACCCTGGAAAGGCCACATCGCCCAAAAAAATTCCGCCGCGCAAAAAGCCGCTTGTGATTGGATTCTGGGACTTGACGCCGACGAAGCCATTTCGCCGGAATTGAGCGACGAGATTCAAAAATTATTTTCCGAACCGGAAAAACTCCAGCCCTTCGCTGCGTTTCGTTTCCCGCGGCTTACTTTTTTTTGCGGACGCTGGATTCGCCACGGCGACTGGTATCCCGACCACCAGACGCGACTTTGGCGGTGCGGTGCGGCGAAATGGGGCGGCGTTGACCCGCACGATAAACTGCTCGTGCGTGGTGGGATTGGAAAATTGCGCCATGACCTTTTGCATCACAACGCCGAGAGCATTGACAAGCAAATCGAAAAAGTTTCGCGCTACAGCGAAGATTTTCTTCGCGACGCCGTAGTGCATGATAGCAGGGCGAGTTGGTTCGACCTTGCATTCCGTCCCGCGTGGCGTTTCGCGCGCAGTTATTTTTTTCGGCTGGGATTTCTTGATGGATGGCAGGGCTGTTATATCGCCTGGATGACCGGGTTTTACACCGCGACGCGTTACGCCAAAGTTTGCGACGCACAAAATAAAAAAGCCAACGCACCCTGAATGCAATGGATGTTTCCGTCATCATCGTCACCCGCAACACCTGCACGCTGACCCGTGCCGCAATCCGGTCGGTGTGCGACAGCCGTGATTCGCTGGCGAAGGAAATTTGGGTCGTGGACAACGGATCAACCGACGACACTGCGTCCGTTTTGCCGCGCGAAATTCCACAGATCCGGTTCATCCGCCTGGAAAAAAATCACGGCTTTGCGCGGGCGTGCAATCTCGCGGCGAAACAGGCGGGCGGCGAATTCTTGCTGCTGCTCAATTCCGACTCCTGCCTCGCGCCCGAAGCGCTCGGCCGGGCGGTGGCGTGGATGCGTGGGCGGCCGGAATGTGCGGTGGCCGGCGCGCAGTTGCTCAATGCCGACGGCTCCCGCCAGAATTCCATCGCCAATTTTCCCACACTGGCGACCGAACTGCTGAATAAATCGCTGCTGCGCCGGCTCCGGCCGGAAAAGTTTCCCGGCAAGGAACGTGAAATCCCCGAGCCGGTGGAAGTGGAAACCATTGTTGGCGCATTTGTGTTGATTCGCAAGGAAGCGTGGGACGTGCTCGGCGGGCTGGATGAACGCTTCTTTTTTTTCCTGGAGGAAACGGACTTTTGTCTGCGGGCGCGCCGGAACAAGCTTCGCGTTTTTCATCTGCCGGATGTCCGCGTCTGGCACGGGCAGGGGCAAACGGCCCGGCAGGTTTCCGTTGGCGCGCGCATCGAATACTGGCGTTCGCGTTACGCTTACTTCGCCAAAAATAATCCACCGTTTACGCGGCTGGTTCTGGCCGCGGGTTTGTGGTTGCGGCTGTTGCTTGACTCGCTGGCCGCGGGCTTGTGCGTGCTGGCCACGCTCGGTCAAAGCGCGCGCTGGCGGGAACGCTGGCGGATTTGCTCTGCGCTCGTTTGCTGGCATTTCTGTGGCTGTCCGAACAAGGCCGGTTTGCCCCGATAGCATGGATGCAAACGAAAACATTTTATTGATCCGGTTGAAATCCATCGGCGATGTTTTGTTCACGCTGCCTGCCGTCCACGCCGTGCGTGAAAATTTTCCCGGCGCGAAACTTTACTTCCTGGTTTCAAAGGAAAATGCACTGCTTCTGCGCGGTTTTCTGGAAATTGACGAGGTCCTCCCGCTTGACCGCGCGGTTTATTTTTCAAAAAACCTGCCAGCCATGTGCCGCAGCACGTTTGAGCTGCTGCGCCGTCTGCGCGAACCAAGGTTTTCCCGCGTCATTGATTTCCAAGGTTACGGCGAGACGGAGTTTTTCGCGTGGTGGAGCGGCGCGCCGCAGCGCTCGGGTTCCGTTTATCACCCGCCGCGTGGCTGGACTTACACGCGCGGCGTGAGGCGCAACAAACACATTCATCCGGCGGATGGGAATCTTTCCCTCCTTCAACAATGCGGTTTGCGCATCGGTGAAATTCGCAACGAATTCGTCCTGCCCGGCGACGCGCTCGACGAGGCAAAGCAATTTTTTGCGGCACACAATCTGGACGCCGCCAGGCCGACGCTGTTCATCCAGCCGTTCACCAGTTCGCCGCACAAAAACTGGCCGCTCGAAAATTTTCTGGCCCTGGCCACACATTGGCGGGCGCGCGGAACACAGGTTACCTTTGGCGGCGGGCCATCCGAGCGTGCAGCGCTCGAACCGGCGCGCGTCGCGGGTTTTCCGGTGGCCGCCGGAACGCCGCTGCTCGTCACCGCCGGGCTGATGAAACTTTCAACGGTGATTGTCGGCGCCGACACCGGTTTGCTGCACCTGGCCGTGGCGATGGGCCGGCGCGTGATGATGCTCATGAGATTCAACGCGCCGGGCAACACACATCCCTTCCGGCATGCGGACTGGACCGTGATGCCGCCGGCAGGGAAGTCCATTCTTGAAATTCCAACCACCGCGGTCATCGAAGCGTGCGCGCGGGCTTTCATTGGGCAGGAGCCGGGGTAACGAGGCTCATTCTTCAGATCGAAAATCGAAATCATTCGGAGCCTCCCCAAATCGGCTCCCGCATTTACACCAATTGGGCCGGCATGAAAATTTCAGCGGAGCAGACGGAAATTCCGATGCACGCCAATTTCGATGCCGGCGCAGTTCTTCACCAGCAGTGCCACGTCCTTCCAAAAGTAACGCCGGTTGAACCGGATCAGGGGGTTGCGCGACTGATAAGTCCAGTTGGCTGCCGCGACGATGTCGCGCATCGCTGCCGGATGCGTGCCCGTGAAGGGTTTCACCTTCTGGTCGTCTTCGTAGAAACGCGCCGGACGGGCGCACATTTTTTCAACGGCGGCATCGTCATGCCAGAGACGGGAGACTTCGCGCAATCTGCGAAGCGCCATGTCCGGGCGCCGCGCGTGGCCGTAGTGGAAATAATGGCCGCCCGATTTTTTCACGTTGAGTTTTTCACCGTCAACCGTCCGGAAACTTTGAGCGTCGCTGCGGGAGCGGATGCGGGGGTCGCGGCGAACCACCCTGACTTCCTGCTGATACCAGCCCAAGCCGGCGGTTTGCGTCCAATAGCTCCCGTAAAAGTGCGTGTAATCAACAACAAGGCCTTGCACCGCGGGATTTCCCAGCTCGCGTTCCATCGTCTGGCGCATCAAGGGGATTGTGTCCTCATGCAACACCTCGTCGCCCTGGATGTACACGCACCAATCGCCCGTGCATTGCTCCAGCGCAAGATTTGTGTGGTGCGACAGGGCCAGCCCGCCGGTGCGGACGTTTTCATCCCACTCCGTTTCCAAAAGAATGATCTTGGGATCGCCAATCCCTTTCACGCTCGCCAGCGTGTCATCCGTTGAACGGGGCACATTGACAATGATTTCGTCGCAAAGCGGCAGCAACGAGCGAATCGCCGGCACAAAGGGATAGCCCAGGGAATCGCCGTTGCGGATGAAAGTGAACCCGCTGATTTTCATGTGCGGAACCTTAGTTTCAATTTTCCCACGGTAAAAGCTGTTTCGCCACAAAACCGGGTTGCGTCCCCGGTGCCGGCCCGCTCGCGCCGACAAGCGAACCGCGCGCTAATATTTGCTCGTAGCGGCCGAGGTATTTCCGCGCCATGTCCAAATGTGTGAACCCTCCGCGCAACACGCGGTCGCGGCACGCTTGTGGATTGAACCGCTGCGGATTTCTCACGGCTTCGACGAGCTCATCCGCCCTGGCGCCCAATACGCCAGCTTCCGGCGTGACAATTTCCGGCAAGGAACCATAAGGCGTGCCCACGACGTAAGCGCCGCTCACGAGCGCCTCCGTCAGCGAGATGCCAAACGGTTCCTCCCAACGCACGGGTAAAATCAGACAACGCGCCCTGGCGAGCAAATCGCGTTTTTCCGTCCCGCCGATCATGCCGTAATATCGAACGCCACGGATCGGCGGCAGCAATTTTTGCAAATCAAAAGGCCAGTTGCGCGAGCCGAGCACGCGCAATTCGACGCCGGCCCGCCGCGCCACCGCCACCGCGCCCGGAAAATTTTTCACCTTCCAGCGCGCCTTGGCCAGGAACACCGCGTAATCTTCGCGCTGTTCAGAAAACGCATACTCGCCGGGGTCAAGCCCGTTGTGGACGAAATTCTGCGAGCCATGGTTGGCCGCGTGCCGGCGTGAAACAAACACCGTGTTCGGCGGAAATTGTTCGCCTGGCCGGCCGTTGCCGTGAACCGTCAGCAGAAACGGCTTTTTGACGGGTGCCTTTGGCTGTTCGTGAAAATGCACGATGTCGGTCGAATCCGGCACGAGCCGCAGCCACGCGCGCGGGTCTTTTTCGTTACCGGCCACCGCGCGCAACTCCGCCCCGGGGATGTGGCTCTGTGCGCTGGCAATCAGCGTGACTTGATGACCCAGTTCGACGAGCGCCTTGCCGAGCCAGTAAATCACGCGCTCCGTGCCGCCATACAGTTTTGGCGGAATCGGAATTGTTCCCGGCTTGTAAAGCGTGACGTGCATTTGCGTTCCGGCTTTACTGCGTCCTTCCAAATTTTTTCTCCAGTTCCCGGTAATTCATTTCAATCAGCGTCGGCCGGCCGTGCGGACAGGTGTAAGGCATCGCGCAACGGCGCAAATCTTCGATGAGCTTTTCCAGTTCCCGTCCGGCGAGGGGGTCGTTGGCCTTCACGGCGTGGCGGCAGACGGTCCTGGCAATCGTGTGCTCGCCGAGCCGCGCCAGATTCACCTCGCGCCCCGCCGCCTTCAACTCGTCCACGAGGTCGAGCACGAAACGGCGCGGGTCGGTGGCCTTGACGAACGGCGGCAGGGTGTCCAGCAGGAACGTCCGCTCGCCGAATTCGCTCAACCCGACGCCGAGCCGCGTGAGCGCGGGCAACTGCTCGCGCAAAAAACCCGCGTCGCGCGCCGGCAGCTCGATGGTCTCCGGCAACAGCAGCTTTTGCGACGGCGCGGAACCGCTCTGCTCAATCCGGTTCAACATTTGCTCGAACAAAATCCGTTCGTGCGCGGCGTGCTGATCCAGCAGGACAAGCCCGCGGTCGGATTCCAACACCACGTAAAGTTTGCCGATGACGCCGACGAGGCGCAGGGGGACGCTCAAAAGCGGCATGCCGCCGGGAGATGGGAGTTGGGAGATGGCAGGCGGGGGTCCGGCCTCCGGCGAGGATGGAGTTTGCGGTTCGGATTTTGCCGGCGCTGCCGGGGTGGCTGACGGTGAAAAGCCCATTCTCAGGGGCGCCTGTTGTGTTGGACCTTTCGGCGGATCAACCGGCGCCGGCTTCAGCTTTTCGGGAAAGTTCGGCAGCGCAGAAGTTTCAGGCGCGGTCTTTAGTTGAACAATTCCCGGTTGCCCCTTTTGTTGACTCTGCGTCCTCTGCGTCTCTGCGTTAAAAACTGCCGCCGGTTTCGACGGTTCGGAATGAAACGCCAGGAGCGTCTCACGCACGGCTTGGGAGGTAAATTTGCGGATTTCAGATTCGTGGTGAAATTTCACCTCGCGCTTTGCCGGATGAATGTTCACGTCCACCGCCGCCGGATCAATTTCCAGGAACAGGCAGCAGACCGGGTAACGGCCTTTCATCAGCAACGTGTGGTAACCTTCGAGCAGGGCGTAATTAAGCCCGCGATTTTCGACCGGGCGCCGGTTGACAAACAAATGCTGGCTCTCGCGCGTCGCGCGCGACACGCCCGGCGCGCCGATAAAACCCCAGATTCGGAGTTCGGAGTTCGGAGTTCGGAGTTCGGAGTTTTCCGGCGATGCGGTCTCGAAGATGTCGGCCTCCTCCGGCTGGACGGAGCCGTCGAGGGCGGCCGAGAAATTCACGGGCAAAACCTTTTCGTCGCCAAGCAGTGCGCGGAGACGCTCGCGCAACGCATCCAGCCGGCTCGAAGTGACTGCGCCAAATTTCTGTGCCGGCAGTTGCCAGACGACGCGCCCGTCTTTTTGGAACGCGAACGCGACTTCGGGAAATGCCAGCGCGGCGAGCGTGAGGTAATGCTGGATGTGCGCGGCCTCGGTCTCCTCGGTGCGCAAAAATTTCCGGCGCGCAGGCAGGTTGAAAAAAAGCTGCCGCACCTCGACGCTCGTGCCGGGCGCGCTGCCAGCGGCCTTGACTTCGGCGATCTTCCCGCCGTTGACAACAATTTGCGTGCCTTCCGGCGAATTGCCGTCGCGTTCGCGCGTGGTTAGTGTGAAGCGGCTGACGCTGGCGATGCTCGGCAGCGCCTCGCCCCGAAAGCCCATCGTGGCAATCGCCGCCAGATCCTCGGCCCTTTGAATCTTGCTCGTCGCGTGGCGTTCGAGGCAAAGCAGCGCGTCGTCGCGGCTCATGCCGGTGCCGTCGTCGGTCACGCGAATGAGGCTGCGTCCGCCGGCCTGGATTTCGGCGGAAACCTTTTTTGCGCCCGCATCAAGGGCGTTCTCAACGAGTTCCTTCACGACGCTCGCAGGGCGCTCAATCACCTCGCCGGCGGCGATTTGATTGGCGACCTGTTCGGGCAGCAGTTTGATGCGGTTCATGGGCTTCGCGAAACGGCGGCATTCATCCATCCGACGGGCCAATGCTACAATGCAACGGGGCAGCGTTTCAACGATTCAACGACACGACGCCGTCGAGGAACCGAAACGGGATGCCGGCCAGAGGGGACGGGCACGGGCACTTTACGAAAAAAATTGCCGGCGTAAAGCCAAGAGATGCAAAGCCAAATGCCTGTGAATGCGCATGATAACTTATTGACAAAAGGCCCTAAAAAAGCAACAATGGGCTATTCGGGTGGCAGTACGTTTCTTCAGCGGGGTTCCCCACCCCCACCTCCTTGGCGTCTGCTGCCCGAATTTGTTTTTCCGCAAAGCTCCTTGACGCTCCCCGGTGCATCTTCTAGTTTCAGAAGCCCCATTGCGGGGGCGTAGCTCAATTGGTTTAGAGCGCTGCCCTGTCACGGCAGAGGTTACGGGTTCGAGCCCCGCCGCTCCCGCC
>Ga0182027_10007711_pt1 | contig 15791 bp, 14 predicted proteins | sample 712E1DmetaG_FD_121300 | JGI IMG/M metagenome (GOLD analysis project Ga0182027, IMG submission 121300) | Permafrost microbial communities from Stordalen Mire, Sweden - 712E1D metaG (Illumina Assembly) | ecosystem: Environmental > Terrestrial > Soil > Wetlands > Permafrost | place: Sweden...
CTGGACCACGGAGATGAGCAGCGAGAACACGGTGATGACCATTACGCACATGACCGAAGTGCCCAGGCCCCGGCCCGTCACCAGGGTCACGATGGGGGCGACGCCGACGATGGGCAGGGTCCGGATGAGCAGGGCGTAGGTGAGGATGACGTGCTCCGCCACCGGCCAGCGGATGATGATGAGGGCCATCGTCACGGCCAGCACCAGGGCGGCGGCCAGCCCGAGGACGGCGCCTTCCAGGGTGACGAACGACCTCTGCGCCAGCAGCGACAGGTTGGCCCCCGCCGTCTGAAGCGTCTGCCAGGGGTTGGGGAGAACGTACGACGGCGTGTTGGTGGCCCAGATGTAGGCCTGCCAGGCACACACGAGGAGTATGAGCGCCGCCACGATGCCGATGGTGCCCCGGGGCCGGTTCATTGCGCCCTTCTCATCGTGCCCGGCGCCGCAATGGCGTCATGATCAGCGTGGCCGCGGCCAGGAGGCCCAGGGAGCCGGTGGCGGCCAGGAAGATGGTGGCCCACAGCAGCGGGGGCTCGTAGCTGAACAGGGCATTGGTCATGACCTCGCCCAAGCCGAACGACGTCGATGCGCCCGACCATTCGGCCACGATGGAGCCCACGAAACAGTAGGGGATCATGGCCCTGATCCCGATGTCGAGCACCGGGACCGTCTGCCAGAAGCCCACGTAGCGCCACCAGCGCAGGCGGGAGGCGCTGTAGACGGCGCCCAGTTCGTCTCGTCCTCGTTGACCGACGCTGGCCATCCCGCTCAACATGGCGGCGACTGGCACCAGGCCGGCGAGGACGCAGACGGTGGCCACCAGCGGGCGGCCTCGGGGCACGACCAGGGAAAGAATGGGGGTGAGGATGATGAGGGGCAGGGTCCCGATAACGACCGACAGGGCCGCCAGGGCGGGCGTGATGTGAGGCACCAGGGCCACGACAAGGGCGCCCAGAGCAGTTATGGCCAAGAGCACGCCGACGCCTATGACCGTGGCCACGAGCGTGGGCTGGGCGTTGAGCCAGAGCACGGACCACTGGTCGTAGATCTCGCGAACGGTGGCCGCCGGGCTCACGATGGCGGTGCCGAACACGTTGCTGGCCGCCACCAGGGCCCACACCACCGGGATGATGGCCAGGGACACGATCGGCACCGTCACCCGTGGGTTGCGCAACGGGTTGGCCATCCGGGCCCGTCGTCCCGTCACCGCGTCGGGCGCGGTCAGCCGGGCCGGGCCGCCCTGGGGCACGGCCACCATTCCCATCTAATCCGTCCCCATCTACGCGGTCCCCATCTACGCCGTCCCCATCTAAGCCGTCCCCATCTAGGCCGCCAGGCCGGCGCGTACCGCCCGGCAGTGCTCGAGGAACTCGACCGTATCGCGGCTGTCCTTGCGCAGCTCCCGGGGCGTGGTGACCTCATAGGTGAGCTTCACGGCGCACGGCCGGTGCGACAGCACGATGATCTTGTCGCCCAGTAGCGCCGCCTCGTCGACCGAGTGGGTGACGAGCAGGCACGTCGTCCGGGTGGCGGACAGCACCCTCAGCAGCTCGAAGTTGAGCTCCCCCCGGGTGATCTCGTCGAGGGCGCCGAACGGCTCGTCGAGCAGGAGCAGGTCCGGTTTGGTGGCCAGGGCCCGGGCCAGCGAGACGCGCTGGCGCATACCTCCTGAGAGCTCCCGGGGACGGTGGCCGGCCCACTCGGCCAAGCCGACGATCCCGAGCAGCTCGTCGATCCAGGGGCGGTCGACCGGCAGCTTGGCCAGGTCGAAGGGGAGCTCGACATTGCGGCGCACGGTCCGCCAGGCGAGCAACGACGGGTCCTGGAAGGCGAAACCCACCCGGCGTTGTTTGCGCAGCTCGGCCGGGCTCGCCGTCCCGAACGTGATCCGTCCCAGGGACGGTTCGATCAGCCCCGCGGCCATGCGCAGCAGCGTCGACTTCCCGCAACCGGACTGCCCCACCAGGACGCCGAGGGCGCCGTGGGCGATGGTGAAATCGACGTCGTCCACGGCCTTGACCTCGGTCTGGGGCGCCGTGCCGTAGCTGTAGGAGACCCGGTCGACCCTCAGCTCTCCCGTCCCCGGCCCGTAGGCAAGAGCGGGGGGCCGGGAAAAAGTAGCGACCGTTCCCGGTACCGGCGTCGTCTGGCGCTCAAAAGTCATCTGTGGCCTCGCTAGTTCCACCGGACCGAGAACGTGCGTAGGCCGGGCGACCGGCCACCCAGACCTCGGCGACGCGTTGGGGGCGGCCGATGGCCAGGGCGACGTCCGCCGCCGTCCAACTCCCCTCGGCCAACAGGTGGCTGTAGCCCTCTATGTCGAGGAGCAGGAAGTCCGCCGTCCGGCCCGGGGCGGGTGGCAGGGGGGCGGCGCCTCCCAGGGCTATGCGCCCTCCGGCGGCCAGGGTGCCGATAAAGGCTGAAGCTTCTGTCACCCGGCCGGTCTGTGCTTGTTCGAGGCCCCGCAGCAGGCGCAGCTCGGTCCAGTAATCGCCGTCGTCGCGCAGGGCCAGGCCGTCGAGGCCCGCCCCCAGGTGCACTCCGGCCTGGCGGGCGAGCGCCACGGGGGCCAGCCCCGAGCACAACCGCATGTTGGAGCTGGCGTTGAGGGCGAGCACGCAGCCCCGCTCGGCCAGGGCACCGAGCTCCTCGGGCCGCAACTGGGTGCCGTGGGCGAAGCACACCGAGGGGCCAATCAGGCCCACGCTGTCTAGGAAGTTGACGATGCCCTCGGGGTAAGTGGTGTCGGCCCAGGCCCTCTGGGCGCGCGACTCGAGTAGGTGCATGTGCACCCGGCGCCCGGTGAGCGCGGCGTGCTGGCCCACCGCCTGCAGTGTGGCCTCGCTGACCCATTGCGGGCCGACCGGGCCGAGCTGCACTTCGATCGAGGGGTCGTCATAGTTGGCCGCGATCTCCTCGACCTCGTTGAGCCTCCGGTCGATCTCGCCGGCGTCCCAGCCCGTCGCCTGGCGGGACCGGCCGGCACCGGTGCCCATGGTGTCGGCGATGGGGTAGACGATGGCGGCCCGCATGCCCCGGTCGAGAGCGGCCTCGGCCGCCGCCGCCACCTCGGGGCCCCTCTCGGCGCCCTGCGGGTTCACGCAGATCACGCTGGCGCCGACGCCGGAGGCGACCATGAGGGCGCAGCCGTGGCCGACGAGCGCCTCCTGGGTCGACTTCGGGTGCTTTTGCAAAGAGACGAGCCATTCCTCAAGAGGGCCGTCGGCGATACCCGCGGCCACGTTGCCGGTACCGCGCCCGTGGTCGTGGGCATTGACGAACAGCGGGAGCAGGACGAGCCCCGTCCGCCCGGGACCGTCCTGCTCGCTTTGGGACGCCTGCTCACCGTCCTGCATACCGCCCGGGGCCGGCCCGCTGCCGTAAAGCGGGGCCAGGCGCTCGATGATGCCGCTACGCACCACGAGCTCGGCCGGCCCGGTGATGGGCCGACCGTCCGCGTCCTGGCCGCCGACGACGCCGTCGACCAGCCAACGGCCGTCCCGGCCCGAGCGCGGTGCCACTACCGCGGGCGGAGCGGTCGTCATCGAGCGGTCATCCTCGTCCCCCGGCCCTACTTGTCGCCGGCGGCTATGAGGAACTGTTGGGTGTACACGTCGGGGATGTTGACGTTGGCGGTGATGATGCCGGCCGTCTTGTAGAGCTCGTAGACCTCGGTGAAGGCCTTGGAGTCCACCCACAGCAGGCCGTGCATGGCGGCGTCACCGCCGTTGATGAGGGGCACCGAGACGGTGGCCGACGCCATCTCGCTCTTCAGGACGGCCTGGGTCTGGGTGTGGTAGAGGTCCCAGGTCAGCTTGGCCGCCCCCTTGGGGTCGGCGACAAAGTCTTTCCAGCCCTTCAGGTCTGCCTTCATCCAGGCGGTCACGAGGTCCGGGTTGGCTTCGAGATAGGAAGACTTGGCGAAATAGGCGTTGCCGTAGTCGGGGTCGCCCAGCTTGTCGAAGTAGACGATCGTCACGTCGTAGCCGGCTTGCTGCATGTCGAGGCCCTGCTCGGTCCCGTAGCCGATGTAGGCGTCGACGGAGCCCGAAGTGAGCACCGACGGGTCGGTGCCGACGACGACAAGGGTCACGTCGCTCGGGTCTATGCCCGCCCGCTTGAACATGGCCTGGAGGAGCTGCTGCTCCCCGTTGGGCAGGCCCACGGTCTTGCCTTTGAGGGAGGCCAGGGTCGTAAGGTCATTTTTCTTCAACGCCATCAAGGCGTTCGGCGTGCTCTGGTAGATCGTCCCGAAGCTCTTGATCGGTACGCCTTTGCTCACCGCGGTGAGGACGTCAGACCCGTTGGCGTCGGCCATGTTCACCTGGCCGCTCTCCACCAGGGTCAGCCCGTCGATGTTGTCGCCGCCCGACAAGAACACGGCGTCGATGCCCTCGTCCTTGAAATAACCGTTCTGCAGGGCCACAAAGTGGCCGCCGAACTGCGCCAGCTTCAGCCAGCCCAGCTGGAAGGTCACTTTCTCCAGCGACGTGGCCGCGGGCTGGCGGGAGGCGCCGGCCGGGGTAGCCGTCAGGAAGCCCCCGGCCGACAGGGCCACCGTGGTCCCGGCGGCCAGCGCGCCACCGCGTATCAGGAACTCTCTTCTCGACAAAGGGGCCTTGGTGTTCATTTTCCTCTCCTTCTGGTCGGTTTGCTCGTTGTCCGGCTCACGCGGGCCACCCGCTCGTGTTGACACGGGCGGGGCCGTCTACTTGGAGGACGCGACACCTCGCTTCTTGGCCCGGACCCAGTCGCCTACGGCGATGGGCTCGGCGTCAGGGTCGACGAACGACGTAACGGTCCGCTCGTCGCTCGGTCGGTAGAAAAAGGGCACGGAAATGCGGGCTGTGGTGGCCGGTGACGCCGCTTGCGTCACGGTCACCTGGTGGGGAGCGGCGCGCCAGCGGCCGCCGCTCAGGTAGGTGAGCAGTTCGCCCACGTTGACGACATAGGTCTGCGGTTGAGGCTCGATGGTGTGCCAGCTGCCGTCCGCAGACTCCACCGACAAGCCGCCGACGCGGCTCTGGTCCTGGAACAGGATGGTGAAAATGGTCAGGTCACGGTGGGGGGCGTTGTAAATGGGCGCCCCACCTTCACCCGGCTCGATCGGGGGGTAGTAGTTGGCCGCCAGGTCGGCCCAGTTGCCGCCCAGGGTGGCGAGCCAGGTCTCTTCGGGAGTGCCGAGCAGACGGGCCATCACCCGGCCCAGCAGCACCGAGGTCTCCTGCATGGCCCGGTAGTAGTCGTGCCATACGGCCACGAAGCGGGTGGGGGCCTCGGGCCACAGGGCGCACGTCGCCAGTGCCGCGGCGCGGATGTCGCCGCCGGGCTCGCTTACCGCCCCGTCGGTCCCGTGGGCGGCCAGGGTCGGTGCCACGCGGGGGCCGATGTGGTACATCTCCTTGCGGTCGGCCGAGCCGTACTGGCTGATGAACTCCCCGCCGCACCAGCCGACGTAGGGATCCTCGGCGTAGCGGTAGGCCGCCTTCACGTCAAAGGGCAGCTCGAAGAACGATGACGTCACCTCGTGCATGGTCCCGACGAGCTCGGGCGGCGCCGGCACGTCGGTGAGGCAGAAGGCGCCCGGGTCGACCAGGGTGGTGTCGAAGACCTCCAGCAAGGAGCGGCCCGACGGGGCGTCGAGGGCGCCGACCAGTTCGGTCAGAGAGAAGGTAGCCACCGTCATATCGGTCGGCTCAGCGGCAGCGGTCCGTGGTCCACCCCCGGAAACGTAGCGACGATTTATTTCGGGAAAATGAACGGAGTATTAGCGTTGTGGTACGGCCGGCAATACGACCGGGGGCCGGCGCCCAGTTTTTCAGCGGGCGCGCCGACGCGCGTGAGCTGGGGTTTTCAGCTTTGTCCGACCGCGTGCGCGCATAAACGAAAGAAAACCGCCGGCGTCAAATTCGCCGGGCGCGTACTAATCAGTTTCTATAAACGCGCCCGCATTTTGTTCTGTCGACGCACGGACCAGGTCGGCGGCCTGGAACGACTGACCTATTATCGGTCAGTACGTGTGCTCATCGGTCATCTCTAAATTTAGCGTGGGGCCTGGGCGCCGTCAATGCGCCCCCTCGGTCCGCCTCCACCCGGGCCCCGGGCTGGCCTGGCGACCGGTCGCCCCGGCCGGGCCTGTCAGCGCAGGTCGCCGGTGAAGCTGGCCCGGGCCACGAGCTCGCCGGCGGCCTCGGCGACCAGGGCGGCGGTCTCCGCCTCGTCCAGAGCCTGGGCGGAGATCACCCCGACGCTCATGGTGGCCGCCCCCGGGACCAGGGCGACGGGCACGGCCAAGCCCCAGGTCCCGGCCAGGATCTCGCCCGCGCTCACGGCGTACCCGGACCGTCGCGCCTCGGTCACCTCCGTGCGTTCCCCTGGTAGGGGCAGGTTCCCGGCCAGGATGGCCATACCCTCGGCCCCTTGGTGGAGCAGGTGGCGCGAGCCCAGGCGGAAGGACAGGCGCAGGTCGGTGTTCATCGGCTCCACCACGCTGATGACCACCGCGTGGTCACCGTCGCGCACTACGAGCACCACGGTGGCGTTGAGCTTCTCGGCCAGGCCCCGCAGTACGGTGGCGGCGACGTCGCGCAGGTCGGCCCGGACCGCCTTGCCCAGCGCTATCAGTTCCGGGCCTAGCCGGTAGGAGCGCGAGCCCGTGCGCTCCACATAGCGGGCCTCCTCGAGTGTCGTCAGCAGTCGGGTGAGGATGGAGCGCGGCAGCCCGAGGGCGCGGACGAGCTCGGCGACGGACAAGCCTTCGGGTGCGTCCCGCAGCGCGCTGAGGATGTTTATGCCCCGGGCGAGGGTCTGCGACCCCTGCCTGTTGCTTGTTTGCACCGAGCTGTTCATCATGCCTCCGTTATCATCGCGCCACTTACGACCGGTTATTTTCCCGGAGTGCCAGGCGCACCGATGCTACGCGTCGAGCGTTGCGCGGCGGGCCGGTAATGTCGCGAAATGCCCGAGCTCCCCGTCGACCTGCGCAGCGATACCGTCACCCGTCCGACCGAAGGGATGCGCCGTGCTATTGCCGGGGCCGAGGTAGGCGACGACTTCCGGGGCGAAGACCCGACGGTGCGAGCGCTGGAGCAAGAGGTGGCCGGGCTGCTCGGCCACGAGGCGGCCGTTTTTGTGCCGTCGGGCACCATGGGCAACAACGTTGCCCTCCGGGTCCTGGCCTCCCCGGGCAGCGAGGTCCTGGTCGACCACGAGTGCCACGTGGTCTGGTACGAAATGGGGGCGCTGGCCGCCCTGGGCGGGATCCAGACCCGGACCTTTACGAGCCGGCGCGGCATCATCACGCCTGACGTCCTGGCTGATCAGCTAAGCGTCGACCCAGTCGGGACGAACGTCAACGGCGACAACTACGACCGGGTGCGAACTGCGGCCGTAGCCATCGAGAACACCCACGTCCGCTCGGGCGGGCGGGCCTGGCGCCTGGCCGAAATGGACGCCCTGAGCAGCTACCTCGGCGGGCTCGGGGTGGCCCTGCACTGCGACGGGGCACGCCTGTGGAACGCCTCGGTGGCCACCGGCACCCCGCTGGACGAGTACGGTCGCCGCTGCAGCACCCTCTCGGTCTGTCTTTCCAAAAGCCTGGGGGCGCCGGTCGGTTCGCTCGTGGTCACCGACGCGGCCCGGGCGGAGAGGGCCCGGGCGTTGCGGCGCCAGCTCGGGGGCACCATGCGCCAGGCCGGCATCCTCGCCGCCGCCGGCCTGTACGCGCTCCGTCACCACGTCGAGCGGTTGGCCGAGGACCATGCCCGGGCCGCCATGTTGGCCCGGTGCCTGGCCGAAGTGGCGCCCTCCCGTGTCGATGTCGGCAGCGTCGAGACCAACATCGTCCTGTTCGAGGTGCGGTCGGCCAACACTTTCGTGGCCGCGGCGCGCGCTGCCGGAGTGCTCATAGGTGCCATTACGCCCACCACCATCCGGGTCGTCACCCATCTCGACGTCGATGACGCGCAGGTCGCCCGGGCCGCCGAGGTACTGCGCCGCCTGCTCGCTGAAGATGCCCGCCCGTGATGCCGGCCAAGTTCCAGAGCCGCCCCATGGCGATCGGCTACCGCGGCGCCGCCTCCACACCGCACTTGCGGGCGACGGAGGCCGCCATAGCCGCCATGCGGGCCGGGGGCAACGCTGTCGATGCCGCTGTCACCGCCGCAGCGGTGGCGACAGTGGCCCAGCCCTTTACCAGCAGCGTCGGAGGTGTGGGGTGGGCGAGCGTCTACGACGCGGCCTCGGGGACGACCGAGGTGCTGCAGTTCCTGGGGGCGGTCCCCCATGCGCTCGACCCCACCGCGCTCAGCGCCGACAAGCTCGGGCTGGTGGACTGGCGCCGGCTGGAGGAGTCCGCCTCGCCTTTGCTCGGCAGTCTGACCCCGAGCGTCGTCCCGGGATGGCAGGAGCTCCTGGCCCGCCGGGGGAGCTGGTCGCTGGCCCGCGCCCTGGAGCCGGCCATCGCCCTGGCTGATGAGGGAGTGCCGGTGTCGGAGCTGCTGGCGGCCAACACCGCCATAACCGCCTCCCGTCTGCGCCGCTGGCCGCAGAGCGCAGCCATCTTCCTCGAGGGCGGCGAGCCGCGCCGGGTGGGCACCCGCCTCGTCCAGGCCGACCTGGCCGCGACCCTGCAACGGGTGGCCGCCAACGGGGCGGCCGAGATGGTCGAGGGGCGGACTGGCCGTGCCATCCTCGACCTGTACCGGGACCACGGCGGCGCGCTGCGCGAGCGCGATCTCCGGGAGGTACGCCCGACCTGGCACCCGCCCCTCGTGAGCCGCTTCCGGGACCACGTCGTCCACGCCACGCCCACGGCGTTTGGGGACGTGGCCTTCGTGTGCGGTCTGGAACTGCTCGACGGCTTCAGCGGTTTCGCCGGCCCGCTAGACCCCCACTATGTGCACCTCAGCATCGAGTCGGCCAAACTCGTGAGCGCGGACCGGGCCCGTTATCTCGGTGCCGGGGCGGACGGGCCGACCATCGCCCGGGTACTCAGCCCGGAGCACCGGGCACGGCAACGCTCAGCGATCACGGACCGGGCCGGGGCGGCACAGATCAGCGGCGCGCCCCACGAGGACACGATCACCCTGACGACGGTGGACGGCGCCGGCAATGCCGTCCATCTCATGCAGACGGTGGGCACCTTTTTCGGTACCGGTGCGGTGGTGCCCGGCACCGGGGTGCTCATGAACAGCAGCCTCTATTTCGCCTATGCCGGCGCGAACGGGGCCAACCGTATCGTGCCCGGCCTCCCGATCGAGCAAAACCCTTGCCTGGCCATGGTTTTCGACGGCGACGGCCGGCTCCGCCTGGTGGCCGGGAGCCCGGGCGGCAAGGCCCGGGTGGAGACCGTGCGGCAGTTGATAGTAAACGTGCTCGACTTCGGCATGAACGTCCAGCAGGCCGTCGACACCGGCCGGTTCCTGGTCTCACCCGACGGTGCCTCGGTCGATTTCGAGGCCCGCTACGGCGACGTCGACCCCGGTCTTCGCCAGGCCCTTGAAGCCCGGGGCCACGTGGTCCTGGTCAAAGAGGAGGCGTTCGGCAGTGGCCAGGCCATCGCCATCGACCCCGCCACCGGTGCGCTCATGGCCGGGGCGGACTGGCGCCGCGAATCCGTAGCCCTCGCCTACTGATCTCGCCAGGCGTGTGGAGAGCGGCCCTATGCCCTAAGGCGGGGGGTCGGTGGCCAGCGTGGTCGCGATAGCGGCATTGGCGGCCAGGAACCGCTGGTAGGCGCGAAAGCCACCGAGTTCGGAGATGTCGACGACACGGTCACCGGGGGCGAGGCGCGACGGCACCAGCAACATGGCGTTGACGGCCTCACCATCGATGAGCTCGATGCGGCCCAACATGAGCTCGGGCGGCTCGGAGGGGAGCAGGTGGTCCCGGAGCACGGCCTCGGGGATGTCGTAAAGCTCGCCCTCGATCACCCGGCCACCTTGGGGGACCGGGTAAAGACCGGGGAACTCGTCGCGCACGGCGAAGAAGCGGTAACGGGCGGCGGTACGGGCCGGGCCCAGGAAGCTCGACCCGGGATGGGCGGCGTGGTCCTTCTGGCCCGACATGGCCGTACCGTTTAGGAACATCAGCGTCATTTCCAGAAAACCCAGTGCGGCGAGGAGGCCTTAAGACGTGGGCCCCCCCGGGCTCACTGGCACACCGGGGAGTCAGGCCAACGTTGCGCCGCCTCGTGCAGCGATTGGTCCTCGGTGCCCGGGCGCGCCATCTGGAAGTACGGGCCCTGCTCGACTGGCGAGAGCACCAACGTGTGCTCAAGCTGCGCTTCCCAAGCAGGCTGGAAGATCCCACGGTCACTTTCTCGGTGCCCTACGGCCGTCTCGAACGACCGGGCTCGGGGAGCGAAGAGGTCGGCCAAGCCTGGGTCGACGTGTCCGGAGCGCTGGGCGGGGGCCAGAAGGGGGGCTGGGCCCTGCTCAACGACGGCAAGTACGGCTACGACGTGAGCGGTGCCGAGATCGGGATGACCGCCGCGCGCAGCCCTGTGTACGCCTGGCACCACCCGTACCAGCTCCGCTCCGACGTCCGTTACGAATATCTCGACCAGGGCCCTCAGGAGTTCACCTATGCCTTGGTGCCCCATGGGGGCGACCTGGACGAGGCGGGTGTCGTCCGCTTGGCCGAGGAGCTCAACGAGCGGCCGCTGGCTTTCCCCGAGCATTTCCATCCCGGCCCCCTCCCGCCGGCGCAGGGCTTCGCCGACGACGGCGGAGGGGCCGTCATGTTGAGCGTCCTCAAACAGGCCGAAGACGGTGATGCCTTCATCGTGCGGGCCTACGAGACCACCGGTCGTCCGAGCTCGGCGCGCTTGGAGCTCCCGCTCCTCGATCGCACCATCGACTCCAGCTTTGCGCCGGGCGAAATAAAGACCTTTTTCATCCCCACCTCCGCAGGGCCCGTCGAGGAGGTCTCGCTGCTCGAATGGCCGGCCGGGCTGCCCCGCGAGAAAGGTCCTGGGGCCGAAGGACTGCCGGCTGGAGCTGAAATGTGAGAACCCTACGAAGGAGAGGCGGCCGTGCGCATCCGCGGAGCGGTACTGGAGGAGGTTGGGCGTAGCGCACCTTACGCGGTGAGCCGGCCCATCACAATCTGCGAGCTGGAACTGGACGGTCCGGGCCCGGGCGAGATCCTGGTGAAGATTGACGCTTCGGGCCTGTGCCATTCGGACCTGTCTGTCGTCAATGGGGTTCGACCACGTCCTGTGCCAATGTTGCTCGGGCACGAATCGGCTGGCACGGTGGCCATGCTCGGACCCGGCGTTGATGATCTGACCGTGGGTCAACGCGTCGTCATGACTTTCTTGCCGCGGTGTGGTCAGTGTGCCGGGTGCGAGACGTCCGGAAAACTGCCGTGCGAAGTTGGGGCGGCCTCGAACGGCGCCGGCACGCTCCTCGGTGGCGGTTTGCGATTGAACCGAGGCGGGCAGATCGTCCGGCATCATCTTGGCGTGTCAGCGTTTGCTACGCACGCGGTCGTCAATCGCCTCTCCGTGGTACCTGTGCCCAGAGATGTGCCCCCGGAAATTGCGGCGCTCCTTGGTTGCGCAGTGCTGACCGGAGGCGGCGCCGTTCTCAATGTGGGCAATCCCCAAGCAGGCCAGGACTTGTTGATCGTTGGGCTTGGGGGTGTGGGCATGGCAGCCGTCATCACGGCGGTGGCTCTCGGACGAGGTCGGGTGATCGGCGTCGATACCGTCGAGCCGAAGCTGGCCTGGGCCCGCAAGCTGGGGGCAGATGCTGTGTACACGACGGCGAGGGCGTTGGAAATTGGCCTCAAGGCGCCGGTCGTAATTGAGGCGGCCGGTCATCGACGTGCGTTCGAGGCCGCCGTCCAATTAACCGCTCCCGGCGGGACAACCGTGACGGTCGGGCTGCCGCACCCGGACGCTCGCGCCGAAATCTCGCCCCTTGTGCTGACCACCGAGGCTCGCACGATCATAGGCAGTTATCTCGGCTCAGCGGTGCCCTCTCGGGACATACCCACCTATGTCGAGATGTACCGCGAGGGCCGGCTTCCGGTCCAGGGGCTCATCTCGTCGACGATCGGGCTTGACGAGATCAATGAGGCCATGGACGCTTTGGCGCAGGGTGAAGCCCTACGCCAGATCATCATCTTCGAATGAGTAAACCGCGCTCCCGAGCTCAAGTCCCGGCCTGCCGCGGCCGCCCATGGGCCACCGGCTATGCGGTGTGCCACCGCACGGCGATCTCGGCTGTTTCCTCACCGTCGATGGCGGCGTTGGCCGAATTGACTTGAGCTCTGGCCCGGACAATGAACCAGCTGTTGCTGGGGACCGTCAGGTTACGTTCAGCCCGTCCAGTAACGGGCCGGCGCTGAAGGTGATCACCGCCTTGACCTGGTCGGCCCCCACCTCGAAGGCGGAGCGCCAATCTTCCAGGGCGACGAACGGGCCCAGCAGCCCGGCCAGCCACCTCGGGTCGGCTTGGCGTAGGGCACGCTGCCCGGCGTCGAAATGGCGGCGGTTCGAGCTCACGGTGCCGACGAGGGTTTTATTGCTGCGGATCAGTTCACCCGTCAGCTCCGCAGGTCCCAGCACCGGGGTCGAGCGGTCTTCGCCCTCCCCGATAAGGCATATCGTGCCCACCGGTGCGCTCTGGCGCACGGCTTCGCTGACCAGCGCGCCCGTGCACTCGAGCACGGCGTCAAACCCGCCTGTCAGCGTGGTCAGGGCAGTGTGATAGGTGGCCCCCAGTCCTCTCACCTGATGGGGTTTGCGGCCGTGGTCCAACTGGTCCATGACGTGCACCTCGTAGCCGCGTTGCACGCCCAACAGGGCGGCCAGCAGGCCGATCGGCCCGGCCCCGAGCACTAGAGCACGGCCCCGGCGCCGCAAGAGGAGGTCAAGTTTCTCCCACGCTTTGCTCACGATGCTGGTCGGTTCCAGGAGCACGCCGGCCATGCCCAGGTCGGGGTCGACGCGCACCGCCTCGCCGGGCGTCAGCCGGAACCGCTCGGACCCGAAGCCGTCCCGTCTCTCTATGCCGCGCTCAGTGAAACGGTCGTTCTCGCACAGGTCGGGCTCGCCTGCCGCGCACAACGCGCACGGGACCGGGTCGGCGCCCCGTACGATGCCGACCACCAGGTCCCCTACGTGGAACCCGGAACCGGGTGGGCTCTCCAGGACGCGACCCAGGGACTCGTGCCCGATGATCAGGCGGTCGCGGCCCGGCGGCAACTTCACTGCCCTGTGGGCCAGCTTGCGGTCGGTGCCGCAAACCCCGAGCGCCACGGCCTCGACCAGGATGTCGCCTTCTTCGAGAGAAGGTTCGGGTACGTCCTCGAGGCCGATAGGACTGTCGCCAGGATCCGGGAAAGTTAACGCTCGCACAGCATTTCTCCCTGCTGGTGCACGGGCATGGGCCGGCTCACCATTCGTCGTGGCGCCACCCGAGCAGGCTGTCGGCCTTGGCGCAATTGAAAAACCCTTCCGCCGGGCCCATGGCTCGCGTCAGTGGCACATCCGGGTAGTGCGCGGCCGCCAGCTCGGCGGCCGTCGCTGTCCCGACATGGTCGGGGGCGACGATCAGGAAGACCTCGTGACCGGTATAGCCGGCCCTGATCGCCAGCAGACAGGCCCCCGCCGCGCTGGCCAGGGTCGTGTAGCCCCACAGGTCCCGGACGGCGGTCTCAGGCTTGGCCGCCGTCACCTCGACCGCCCGGGCCCGGTCCTCGACGCACAGGTGGAACCGCAGGCTGGCGATGAGCAGGCCATCGTGGCGACGGGCGATGGACGCCGCCTGCTGCTCGCAGATCCATTTGGACAGGCTGTAGGGGTCCTCGTTGTAACTCGGGTGCGCCTCGTCGAGGGGGAAGTAGTCGAACCGGGGCGCGCGGCTGTACGCGCCGCCGATGGCGTTGACGCTCGACGCCTGGCAGATCCTGGGGATCCCGACCGAGGCGGCGGCGTGCAGGACGTTGTAGCTGGAGACGACATTGTTGTTGTGCACCGCCCATTCCGCCGCCCGTCCCGGGCCCGGGAAGGCGGCCAGGTGGACGAGGGCGTCGCAGCCCTCGAAGGCGGCCAGAAGGGCGCGGTAGTCCGTGACGTCGGCGGTCAGCCGATGCGGGCCCGGGGCGCCCGCGATGCTGTCGCCACCGTCGGTCCCGTCAGGCACATTTTTGTCGATGGCGACGACGGAATGCCCGCGTTCGATGAGCAGGGCGACGACTTTGGTGCCGATGCGCCCGCCCGCGCCGGTTACCGCGACTCGCACCCGCGGTCCCCCCGGCCCGAGCCGAAATGCGCCCTGCTCACCGAGCTGAAATACGCGTTGGTCACCAGTCGCCTACCGTACCGTCCTCCAGCCTGGTGACAGGAAGGTACGCCCTTTCGTAGGGGAGTTGGCCGGCCAGGTCTTCGTCGATGTCGACCCCGAGGCCTGGGGCATCACCCGGCTGCAGGTACCCGTCGGTCACCGACCAGTGGTGGGGGAAGAGCCTATGCGTCGCCGCCGAGTGTTCCCCGTGTTCCTGGATGGCGGCGTTGTAGGTGGCGATGCCGAAGTGGGCGGCCGCCGCCATGGTCACCGGTGACAGGTCGCCCGCTCCATGACAGCCGATCTTCACGTGGTGCGGCGCGGCGTAGTCAGCGATCTTGCGCAGGTGCGTGATCCCCCCGGCGTGCACCGGCGCCGCCCTTATGTAGTCGACCCAGCCGTTGCGGACCAGGCGGTCGCAGTCGAAAATGGTGTTGAAAACCTCGCCCACGGCCAGCGGCGTGGTCGTATGGTGCCGCAGGATCTTGTAGCCGTCCTGCCATTCTGCGGGCACGGCGTCTTCCAGCCAGAAGAGCTGGAAGTCCTCGAGGCGCTTTCCGAGCCACCCCGCCTGCGTGGGCGTCAAGCGGTGGTGGGCGTCGTGGAGCAGCGCCGGTTTGGGGCCCACAGCGTCGCGGACGGCGGCGAACAACGTCGGGACGAAGCGGAGGTAAGCCTGGGAGGACCAGTCGTTTTCCACGAAGGGAAGGCCCTTCCCGTCACCGGCGCCGTCCGCCCGGGGGACGCCGTACATTTCCTCCAGCCCCGGGACCAGGCACTGGACGCGCACGGCGCGGTAGCCGGCAGCGAGGAGGGTATGGACCTGTTCGATCGTCTGGTCGACGCTGCGGCCGGAGGCATGCGAATAGACGAGCAGGCCGTCCCGGCACCGGCCTCCGAGCAGGTTCCACACCGGGGTGCCGAGCTCCTTTCCCTTTATGTCCCACAGCGCCATGTCGACGGCGGCGATGGCGGCCATGGTGACCGGGCCCCGCCGCCAATAAGCGCTGCGGTAGAGCAACTGCCACGTGTCTTCGATGTTCATGGCCTCCCGGCCGATCAGCAGCGGCACGACGTGTTCCGACAGGTAGGACGCCACCGCCAGTTCGCGACCGTTGAGGGTGGCGTCGCCGATCCCGTAGATCCCGCCGTCCGTAACGATTTTCAGGGTCACATAGTTGCGGCCGGGACTGGCCACTATCACCCGGGCGTCGGCGATCTTCATGTCATGGTCCTCATTTCAGCGTTCTCGGTCTTCATCGATTAAAGGTGGTCTCAGGTGCATGAGCCCCCCGTCGACCGAAAGGACAGAACCGGTGACGTAGGCGGACTCATCGGAAAGAAGGAAGCGTACAGGGCCGACCATGTCCACGGGTTGGCCGACCCGGCCGAGCGGGATGGCCCGGTTCTCCGCCGGGTCGTCGCCCGCACGAGGGCTCATCCCCCGGGTGCGGGTCAAGCCGGGGGCGATGGCATTGACCCGGGTACCGTAAG
>Ga0182027_10007712_pt1 | contig 15791 bp, 13 predicted proteins | sample 712E1DmetaG_FD_121300 | JGI IMG/M metagenome (GOLD analysis project Ga0182027, IMG submission 121300) | Permafrost microbial communities from Stordalen Mire, Sweden - 712E1D metaG (Illumina Assembly) | ecosystem: Environmental > Terrestrial > Soil > Wetlands > Permafrost | place: Sweden...
CGTGCCCGGCTTGAGCGGACGAAACTCCAGTTCCACGCGCGACTCGATGCGCGCCGCGGCGATGCCCGCTCCCGAAATCTCGAAAGCCATGGCCGGCGGCGGGTCGAGCAGCAGGGCCTTGAGGCGTTCTAGGAGCATGAGTCCCCCTTGGATGGTTTCTTGACGCGGAGACGCGGAGACGCGGAGAAGAACCCCATGGTAACAACGCGAGGCGTCCCCGTGGTCGATCCTGGCGCGAACATGCCGCCCACGCCATCTTGCTCTTCTCCGCGTCTCCGCGTCTCGGCGGTGAATTCTTCCATGCCCCTATCCCTCAATGAACGTCACCTTATTGATCTCCCGCAGAGTCGTCACGCCGGCGCGCATCTTCTCCACCGCCGATTCGCGCAGAAACGTCATCCCTTCCTCCCGCGCGGCGCGCCGTATCTCGCTGCTCGGCTTCCGGTTCAGAATCATCTCCCGGATGCGGTCGTTCAGGTCCAGCAGTTCGTGGATCGCCGACCGGCCCCGAAATCCCGTGCCGCCGCACTCGAAGCACCCCGCCCCTTCGCGGAACGCAAAGTCGCGCCATTCCTCGGGGTTGATCCCGCTTTCCACCAGGAAGCTGTCCGGGTAGCGTACCGTCCGCACGCATTTATCGCAGATCACGCGCACCAGCCGCTGCGCCAGGATGCAGTTCAGCGACGAAACGAAATTGTACGGCTCCACCCCCATATTCAGGAAGCGGCCCAGCACGTCGAGGACGTTGTTCGCGTGCACCGTCGTGAACACCAAGTGGCCCGTCAGCGCGGAATTGATGGCGATCTGCGCGGTCTCCTGATCGCGGATTTCGCCTACCATGATCTTGTCCGGGTCGTGCCGCAGAATGGACCGCAGTCCGCGCGCGAAGGTGAGCCCCTTCTTCTCGTTCACCGGAATCTGCGTGATGCCCTTGATCTGGTACTCCACCGGGTCTTCGATGGTGATGATCTTGTCCTCGTCGTTCTTGATTTCGCTCAGCGCCGCATAGAGCGTGGTGGTCTTGCCCGACCCCGTCGGCCCGGTCACCAGCACCATCCCGTACGGCTCCATGATGTAGCGCCGGAATTTGATCAGGTCGGCCTGCGAAAACCCCACCACGTCGAGCGACAACTTGGCGAACTTCTCGCTCATCGACTCTTTATCGAGCACCCTCAGTACCGCGTCCTCGCCGTGGATGGTCGGCATGATGGACACCCGGAAATCGATCAGCCGGTTCTTGTAACGCACCCGGAAGCGCCCGTCCTGCGGCACCCTCTTCTCCGCGATATCCAGCTCGCTCATTACCTTGATGCGCGAAATGATGGTCGATTGCCAGTCCTTCGCGATGGGCGGCATGGCGTAGTGCAGCACCCCGTCGATGCGGTACTTGATGGCCACTTCCTGGTCGCGCGATTCGATGTGAATATCGCTCGCGCGCCGCTCGAGGGCGTTGAAGATGGTCGTGTCCACCAGCTTGATGACCGGGGCGATGTCGCTATCCGTGGCCGTGAGCTTGTCGATGGATAGCGTCTCGTCCGAGTCGCCGTCTTCCACTACGACGTCGAGCGCGAAGCCTTCGGTGACTTCCTCGAGCACGCGCTGCGATTGTTCGGTCTTCTTCAGCAGCTCGGAAATCTGCGTGAGCGTGGCCACCTTCACCAGCAGCTTGCGGTTCAGCAGCAGCGTCAGCTCGTCGATCAGGTTGAGGTTCCGCGGGTCCGCCAGCGCGATCTCAAGCGTGCCGTTGCGCGCCTGCATGGGCACGAAGTTGTAGCGGAACATCAGGTCCACCGGGATCGAGCGGAATAAATCGTGATCGATGGCCGCTTCCCGCAGATCCACGTATTCGCAGCGGTAGCGCTCCGCCACGGCGCGCGACTGCTGTTCTTCGGCGGCCGGGTCGATAAGCCTCGTTCTGTCGATAGTCGCCATAGGTTAGTGAATCGTATCGGCCAAAGAGAATATCGGCAGATACAGCGAAATCAGTACGAAAGCCACGAAACAACCCATGAGGATCATAATGGCCGGCTCCACCAGCGAGAGCGTCGCCGTCATGCGCGTGTTCACGTCTTCCTCGAAGAACTCCGCCACGCTGTTCAGCATGGTCGGCAGCGCGCCCGTGGATTCGCCCACTTCGATCATATCGATGGCCAGGCCGGGGAACATCTTCGAGGCCTTGAGCGAGATCGATAGAGACTGGCCCTCGCGCACGCTCTTGCCGGCGCGATCGATGGCCCCCCTGAGCAGCGGCGTGCCCAGCGAATCGGCCGCCGTCTCCATCGCCTGTACCAGCGGAATGCCGCCCGTCAGCAGCGTCGCCAGGATGCGCGCCAATTGCGCCACCTGGTACTTGAGCCAGATCTCGCCAACCACCGGAATCCGCATCTTGACGCGATCGATCGTACCGCGCGCGGATTCTCTCCGCGACCACCAGCGGAAGAACACGATGGCCCCCGCCAGCGCGGCGACGAACGCCACGATGTAAGCGCGCGCGGTGGTCCCGATGGCGATCAGCGCCACCGTCATGGCGGGCAGCTTGGCCTGCATGCTGCTGTACAGCGTGGCGAAGGTCGGCACCACGAAGGTGACCAGGTACACCATGAGGACGCTCACCAGCGCCAGCAGCACGCAGGGGTACATCAGCGATACCATCACCTTCTTCTTCACCGCCAGCGAGACCTTCTGGTAGCCGATATACCGGTCGAGCACCTCCGTCAGGCTGCCGCTCTTCTCGCCCGCCAGCACGGAGGTGGCGTAGATCCTGGGAAAAACGCCCTGCTGGCGGAACGCGTCCGATAGCAGCGCGCCATTGCGCACCTGGTCCCGAACCTCCTGGATGTGCGGCCCCAGTTTGGGATCGGTGAGCCGGTCGGCCAGCAGGTCGAGCGATTTCAGAATCGGCAGGCCGGCGCGGATCAGCGTCACGAACTGCTGGTTGAAAATCAGGAACTTCTCGAGGTTCACCTTCTTGCGCCCGGACCCGCCCAGCGCCCCCGCCCGCGGGTTGATCGAGTAAATCAGGTAGCCCTGCTGCGAATACCGGTCGCGCAATTCGTTCTCGGAGGCCGCCGAAGCCACCTGCTGGTGGATCTGCCCCCGCCCATCGGCGTACTTGAGGACGAACTCGGCCATGGCCTACCGCTCCCCCTCCACTACTTCCGCGCCCGCCGGCGGCTTGAATACGAAAAGCTTTCCATCGAGCGGTGGATCGAGCTTCTCGCGGTCGAAAGTGAAGTCCAGAATGGCGTTGTCGAACCCCGTCACCTTCACCTCCCGGATTTCGGAGTCCGCCGTAACCAGGAACTCCACCGCCGTGTACGGCAGGTTGTCCGTCTTGGGTTCGGCGGAAATCCGCGTGCCCGCGCCCTCCGCGCGCGACCGCACATTGCGGAAGTCCTTATCGAAGCTCAAACGCCCTAACAGAAACGCCAGCGGCGCGCGCATGTCTTCGCTTTCCTGGAGCTTCATTTGCTCGGCCCGGTTATCCGCCGGCGTGTATAGCCACAGAGACTTGCCGTCGGAGACAAAAAGCTTCCCCTTCGGTTGCGCGTATTCCCACCGCATCCGCCCCGGCTTGCGCAGCATCAGCGTCCCACTTTCCGCTCGCGGGGCCTTTCCTTGCGGCGTATAGGATTCATTAAAAAGGACTTCGAGGGTCTTGGCCTTGTTGTAGCGATTCTCGACACTCTTGAGCAGCTTGTCCAAGCCCGGGTCGGCGGCGAAAGCCGACACGGCAAGCAGACCGATCCATAGCCGAAGTACGCTCACAGACAGTTTGACGCAGCGGCGTGGCGAAGCGTGGATGGGGAGTTCCGTGAGGTGCGGCCGGGATTCGCGTTACGCCGCAAATTCCGGCGCAGCCGCGGCGCACTGCAGAGGCGCCGCTCCTTCATCCACTAGCCCAAACAGCTTCATCTGCTGGAACAACCTGCCGAGATCGACGGGCTTGAGCAGGTATCCGTCGCAGAGTTCCCTGAAGCATCGGATCACTTCGCGTATTTCGCCCAGCGCCGTCGTCATGACGATCTTGGCGCCGTTGGCAGGCTGAATGCCATGGGCTTCTTCGATCGCCCGCATCTGCCTGAGCGCCTCGCGGCCATCCATTTCGGGCATCATGATGTCCATGCAGACCAGATCGTATCTCGGTCCGGGCTCGACGGCCGCTCTAAAGGCCTCCACGCCTTCCTTGCCGTCGGCGAACGCATCGCACGCCCCGTAGCGGGACAGGAAAGTCCGCATCGCCAGCCGGCTGACGCCGTCGTCCTCCACCAGCAGCGCGCGCAACCGCTTGCCTGCTCCGGCCATGGGGGCCGTCCTGGAACGGCCCATCTCCCTAGGGATGTCGCGGTAATCCTCACAAAGATTGGCCAGGGATTCCTTAACCTTGGTGGCGTCGATGAGGTTGCTTGTAGCGGGATGCTCTACCAAGTCGTGCAGCATGCCCGTGGCGCGCAGCAGAACGCGCGTGCGGTGCCGCGTGAGAATCAACTTATGGAAGCGGAACAGCCCCACCGCCTCTTCCATCGCCAGCCCAACTTCGCGGATCCTCGCCAGACCGAAGAGGTCCGCTCCCCTCACTACGCGCACCGCGCGGAGCAGGCGAGCCGCCAGTTCTTCACTCATCCCCGCCCTGGTATCCGAGATGGCGGAAAGGTCCGCCTCGGCCGCGGCCAGATGCTCGCGGCACTCGGCCAGATATTCCTTCGCCACTTCGTCGTCAAGATCGATCATCGCCCGTAGTCCTTAAAACCACAGATTCTGGGGCTTGTCAATAGACGAATGTACCACTCTTTTTAACATTTTCTAACATTCTGTTTGTACGAGTTAGAAAAGTCCCATAGACAACCGTTGGACGCCGCGAAGCCACCCCCGGTGAGCCGTCGGAATCGTTTTGCGGAGGCGCGGCAGCCCCAGCGCGGCGGCCTTAGGCGCGTGCGCTTGCAAGCGCGCCCCCGGACCCGCCGCCTCCTCCGGACGCCGCCCGTTCCTCCGCGGGCGCGCCGGTCGGCTCGGCCGGGCCGGTCGCCCCCACCGCAGGCAACCACTTGGCCAGCATCTCCGCCAGCCGGTCGAGTTCCACCGGTTTGGCCAGGTAATCGTTCATTCCCGCGCTCAGGCACTGTTCCCGGTCGGCCTCCATCGCGCTGGCCGTAAGAGCAATGATCGGAATGTCCGGGTGATTCGACCCGCGGATGCGGCGCGTGGCCTCGAGACCGTCCATCACCGGCATCGCGCAGTCCATCAGCACCAGGTGGTAGCGTCCGTGCCCCACCGCCTCCACCGCCTCGGCGCCATTGACAGCCGCGCTGGCTTGGTATCCCAGCTTCCGCAGTTGCGCCAGAGCCACCAACCGGTTGATCGAGTTGTCCTCCGCCACCAGGATCTGCGCCCCCGGCGCCTGAGCCTGCCGGCGCCGTCCGGCCACACGCCCATCTCGAACCTCGGCCGCCGCCGGCGCCTGGCCGGGGAGCGCCACATCGAAAATCCCCGTGAACCAGAAGGTGGACCCCCGCCCTTCCCGGCTTTCGGCCCCAATCGTCCCCCCCATCAACTCGACAATCTGCTTGCAGAGCGTCAGCCCCAGCCCCGTGCCGCCGTACTTGCGCGTGGTCGACGCATCCGCCTGCGTGAATGCGGAGAACAGCGCCGGAATCTGCTCCGTCCGTATCCCGATCCCCGTATCCGTGACCCTGAAACGCACCGTGGCCGCGCGCCCGTCCTGGCAGTCGAGCGCCGCATCCAGCACGATCTCGCCCCGCTCGGTGAACTTGACCGCATTCGCGCACAGGTTGCTGAGCACCTGGCGCAACCGGTGGACGTCGCCGCGCAAGACCGGCGGGATCTCCGGCGCCACCCGCCAACGCAAGCTTAACCCCTTGGCGTCCGCCTGCACCCGCAGAACCGGGAATACGCTCTCGACGGCGTCGCGCAGGTTGAAACTCAGAACCTCTAGCGCCATCTTCCGCGCCTCCACCTTCGATAGGTCCAGAATGCCGTCGATCAGCGTCAGCAGATCCCGGCCGCTGGTCTCGGCCACCTTGGCTAGCTCCCGTTGGTCCGCGGTGAGATCCGTTTCGAGAAGCAGTTGGAGCATCCCCAGCACGCCATTCATGGGCGTTCGGATTTCATGGCTCATGTTGGCCAGAAAACAGCTCTTGGCCCGATTCGCCGCATCCGCCCCCAAGCGCGCGCGAATCAACTCCTCCTCGTGGCGCTTCCGCTCGGTGATGTCCTCCGCAATGCCCACGATGCGAATCAGCTTCCCCTCCTGGTCGAGTACCGGAAACGCGCGGTCCCGAATCCATTTCTCCTCCCCGCTGGGCGTGCGGATGCGAAATTCGGGGCTCACCGATTCTCCCTGCTTTACTCGATCCAAACATAGACGGACCTCTTTCAGGTCGTCGGGGTGGACCGCGTTCAGCCAGGACATCGGGTCGCGGTAGAAGGCCTCGGAGCTTTGTCCCGAAATCCGTTCGTAGGCGGGACTGACATAGACCAGCTCGTTGGCTGCCGGGTTCATCATCCAAAAAACTTCATGAATGTTCTCCGCAAGCTGCCGGAACTTCTCCTCGCTGGCGCGCAAGGCTTGCTCCGCTTGCTTGCGCTCCGTGATGTCGGGCCAGAGGCCGGCGTGCCCCAGGTACTCGCCGCCCGGCGACAAGCGCGGCTCCGCGGCCGCGGCCACCCACCGCCACTCGCCGTCGGCGCGCCGCAGACGCACTTCAGCCCTGAAGGACGCATGCTCCCGCACCGCCCGCCCGAAGGCTTCGATATAGCCCGCCGCATCGTCCGGGTGAACGAGCGCCCGCCAGTCGCCGGCTTCCACCTCTTCGGCCAGCGGACCGCTGAACTCCCGGGTAGTGCGGTTGATGAACTCCGTTTCGCCCGCGGCGCCCGTCAGCCACAACATCGCCGGACACCCGTCCGCCATGACCCGGAAGCGCCCTTGGCTCTCGCGCAACGCCTCCTCCGTCCGCTTGCGCTCGGTGATGTCTTCCGCATGAATTACATGCTGCGAAGGGTGGCCGGCCGAGTCCCGTATCGCCGAGAGCCGGATGCGCGCCCATACCACCGCTCCACTGCGGTGAATGTACCGTTTTTCCACGTCCGCGCATCGGTTCGGGTTCTGGAATAGCAGCTTCGTTCTCCCCAGGCAGGCCTCCAGATCGTCGGGGTGCGTCAATTCCGCCCAGTCTTTGCCGAGCAGTTCCGCTTCGGAATATCCCAGCATCCGGCAGAACGCCGCATTCACCTGAGTCAAGCGCCCGTCCGGCCCACTCAATACCATGCCCACCGGCGCGTGCTCGAACACCTCGCGGAAGATCTCTTCGCTTTCCCGGATCTTCCGCTCCGCCAGTCGGCGCTCCGTGACGTCGCGAAGGACGGCGGAAACGGCGATCACTTCTCCGGCGGCGTTTCTGATGGGTGACCCCGTTACCGATACCTGAACCCCTCCTCCGTCCTTGCGCCCGCACGCACCCTCGTATTGGGAGACCACCTGGCCCCCCAATACCTGTGCGGTGAAACGCGCCAAGCCGGCCGGCGCCTTCGCCATCATGGACACGTTCTTCCCGATCGCCTCTCCGGCCGCATAGCCGGAAATGGTTTCCGCGCCGCGATTCCAGGTGAGAATGACGCCTTCCGGCGTGTAAGCGGCTATGGCATCCTCGGAACTCTCCACAATGGCGGCGAGGAACCCTTGGGCCTCCTCCGCCGCCCGCCGTGCGGTTATGTCCCGCTTGATCGCGATGTAGCTCGAAACTTCGCCGTCCAATCCCTGCACCGGAGCGATGCGCATTTCCTCCGTATAGCAGGTCCCGTCCTTGCGCCGGTTGATCACGTCGCCCTGCCAAACCCGTCCGGAACGGATCGTGCTCCAGAGGTCTTCGTAAAACGCGGCGGATTGCCTTCCCGATTTGAGGATGCGCGGATACTGCCCCACCGCTTCCTCGCTCGAGTAGCCCGTCATGGCGGTAAACGCGGGATTGACGTACTCGAATCTGCCGTCGGCGGCGGTGATGACAATGCCGTCCGCGGCCTGCTCCACGGCGGCCGCCAGACCGGCCCGCCCAATCACGTTGTTCTCCGGCACAAGTTCTACCTCAGTGAGGCCGGGGCCCCGCCTTTGCTTATCGCCCTGATTGAGGTTTTCTTGACTTGTACAGGTACACCGTCACGCGCTCGACCGCATCATGGTCCGGATCGGCCGCTGAGCTGGGGAACGCGGATTTGAAGTGGGGCGGACCCCCCGGTCCGCGGCCGGCGCCCCCGCCGGCCTCCGCCCGAAGACTGCGCCGTAAGTCATAATCGTCAACATGGAGTGTATCGAAGCTCTGAAGACGCGGCGGTCCATCCGCGCCTACACAGGCGAACCCGTGCCGCGCGAGGTGCTCCAGGATATCGTCGATTGCGGCCGTCTGGCCGCTACCGCCATCAACATCCAGCCTTGGGAGTTCGTCGTCGTCACCAGCCCCCAGATGCTCGCCGCGATTGCCGCCGCCACCAATTACGGCAGTTTCATCGCCCAAGCCGCCGCTTGCGTGGTGGTCTTGTGCCGCGACTGCGAGTACTACCTGGAGGATGGCTGCAACGCCAGCCAGAACATCCTCGTGGCCGCCCGCGCGCATGACCTCGGGTCCTGCTGGGTGGCCGGCGACAAGAAGTCTTACGCGGAGAAGGTCCGCAAGCTGGTCGGCGCCCCCGAGAATTGCAAGCTGATCAGCCTCCTGGCCATCGGCTACCCCGCCGAAGAGCGCGACAAGAAGAAGCGGCCGCTTTCCGAAGTCCTCCACTGGGAAAAGTACTGACCGCCGGCGCAGCCTCGGGCGACAATAGAGGCATGATCTGCGCTACGAGCGAGTCGCGCCGCTACCGGACCCGGTTTTCCGACGGCCGCCATGAGGCTTTCTCCGATGCCACGGCCGACAAGGGCGGGGAGCATTCCGGCTTCCGCCCCCACGACTTGCTGGAGGCGGCCCTGGCAAGTTGCGTGAACATGGCTGTGCGAATGTACGCGGATAACCATGGGATTCCTCTGCGTGGCGTAACTACGAACGTAAGCCTGGACAGGACCCGTCCCGACGAAGTCGTATTCCAGTATGAAGTCGGATTGGACGGTGAACTGACCCCGGAACAGCAGGACCGTCTGCTTCACGCCGCCAGTGCTTGCCCCGTCCGCCGAACGTTGTCGAAGAGGATCGCGTTTGCGTGCGGCGCGTGAACCGGCGCCAAGGCGCGACGGCGGAAAGACTGTCGAGGTGGAAGCCGTATGATCGAACGCGTCTTGCGGGGCCTGGCCGGAGCCGCTGGCCTTCTCTTTCTCTCGGTGGGCCTGCTGTTGTTGCTTGCGCCAGGCCAACAGACCGGCCCGTTCGCCGGGCTCCCCGCGGGCAACGCCGGTTTCGGCGCGCTGCGCGGGGACGTGGGCGGGCTTTTCCTGGGCATGGCCTTCTTCTCCCTGCTCGGCGCCATCCGCGCATCGAGCCGCTGGCTCGCGGTTCCAGCGGTCTTTCTCGGCTTCGTCGTTTTCGGCCGCATGATCGGTTTGCTATTGGATGGGCGTTCAATCGAGGGCGGGCAGCGAGTGGCGCTCGAATTGGCATTGGCCACGGTGCTTCTGCTCACCATGGCAAGCCTGCGGCGGAACCGGCCAAACGGCCCCGGCCTCGGCCTTTGGATCCTGGCGCCGGCCTTGCTGCTGGTTGCACTGGGCGCGGCCATCCTGTTCCAACGGCAGTTCGGGACGATGCTGTTCAGACAAGCCGTGGACCAGGCATTCCACAATCGATTGCTCGCCGGCTTGCCCGACGGCTTGCATGCCGGACTGTGCGGGTCGGGTTCCCCGCTTCCCGATCCCACCCGCGCCGGCCCATGCGTTTTCGTCGTCGCCGGAAAACACGTCTTCATCGTCGATGCCGGCGAGGGTTCCCCGCGCAAGCTGGCGCTCATGGGCCTCTCTCCGGGCCTGATCGACGCCATCCTCCTGACGCATTTCCATTCCGACCACATCGGCGGCCTCGGCGAGATGCTGCTCGAGCGCTGGGCCACCGCGAGTCATCGGGATCAAGTGGTGGTAATCGGGCCGCAGGGCGTCGAATCGGTCGTCAAAGGCTTCAACGACGCCTACGCTTTAGACAAGACGTACCGCATCGCGCATCATGGCGAAGCCGCCATGCCACCCTCCGGCGCGGGGGGCCTGGCCCGCCCCTTCACCCTGGTGAAGGGATCGGATGCCAGCCAGGTGGTGTGGCAGCGGGATGGCCTGACCATCACGGCGTTCGCGGTGGATCATGGCCCGGTTTTCCCGGCGGCCGGCTACCGCTTCGACTATGGCGGCCGCTCCGTGGTGATTAGCGGCGACACGGCCCCGTCGCCCACCCTTGCCAAGTACGCGCACGGCGCGGATGTCCTGTTCCACGAAGGCTTGCAGACCGCCATGGTGTCCATGATGCGCGATGCCGCCTTGCGCAACGGCCGCCCGTTGGCCGCCAAAATCATGGCGGACATCCCTTCGTACCACAGCGCTCCCCAGGATGCCGCACGCATCGCGCGCCAAGCCGGAGTCCGTCGGTTGGTGTTCTATCACATGATCCCGCCGCTCCCGTTTGCTTACCTCAACGCCGCCTTCCTCGGAGACGCTCCCGGTATCTTCAAGGGCCCCATCGACGTGGGCAAGGATGGAATGCTCTTCAGCCTGCCGGCCGGCGGCGCCGCCATCGCTGTGCGGCAACTGCTTTAGATATCGGATAAACGGCTCCAATGGGATCGAGTCGCGCGGCGAATCCCTCCAGACTCCGCCCGTCCACGCCTCCACTGCCCCGGTTAGCCTTCACCATCTCTCGGGCCGTCTCCATGAACAGGCCGATTCCATCGACGCCGCCGCCGATAATCGGAACGGAGACATCCGCGCCATTGCGAAGCGAGGCGAATTCTTGCCGCATCCGGGTTCCGTGAGAACGGAAACTGTATCGCGGACCCGCATTGCCGGCGCTCCCGTGTGTGGGGCAGGTTGGCAACCCGCGGCGGGTTGGCGCCCCGCATAGGGGCTTTCCCGCGTTCTGTCCCGCGCCGCCGCGTGCTACCTTCGGGAGAGCGGTAGCGGGGCATGGACTTCAAGGATCAGCTAAAGTCCTCAGTGGATCTTGTCAACGTCGTCGGGGAGTACGTGCGCCTGAAGAAATCCGGCGCGCAACGCTACATGGGCCTGTGCCCGTTCCACAACGAGAAGACGCCATCGTTCACCGTTCACGCCGCGCGCCAGTTCTACAAGTGCTTCAGTTGCGGAGAGGGCGGCGACGTTTTTACCTTCGTCCAGAAGATCGAGGGCGTCAGTTTTTACGAGGCGCTCAAGCTGCTCGCCGAACGGCACGGGGTTCCCATGCCCAAGCGGTCGCTGGTGGCCGACGAGGATTCCAAGCTCCGCGAGGCCGTCTTCCGCATGCACGAGCAGGCCCTCGAAAGCTTTCGCGCCAACTTGCGCGGACCGTCCGGCGAAGAAGCGCGCGCCTATCTGGCGCGGCGCGGCGTGGCCGAAGGGACCGTCGAGCGATTCGAGCTGGGCTATTCCGAGCGCTCCGGCCGCGCCTTCCCGCGCCTCTTCGAACAGCGCGGCTTTACGCCCGCGCAAATGGAGCAGTCCGGCCTCGTGCGCCGCCGCGACGACGGCACTTTCTACGACTACTTCCGCAACCGGCTGATGTTTCCCATCCACAACGAGTCGGGAAAGGTCGTCGGATTCGGCGGACGCGCGCTGGCGGCGGACGACAATCCCAAGTACCTGAATTCGCCGGAAACCCCGATCTACGTCAAGAGCCAGGTGCTCTACAATCTGCATCGCGCCAAGGAGGCCGTCCGCAAGGAAGACCGCGCCATCCTGGTGGAAGGCTACATGGATGCCATCGGCGTCTCGGCGGCGGGATTCGGCGGCGTGGTGGCCAGTTGCGGCACCTCGCTGACCGAACAGCAGGTCAAGACGCTCAAGCGGCACTCCGGCCGAATCGTAGTCAATTTCGATCCCGACGCCGCCGGCGCTAACGCCACCGAGCGTTCTCTCGACATGCTGCTGCAGTACGATTTCGACGTCCGCATTCTCGAATTGCCGGGCGGGCTCGATCCCGACGAGTTCTGCCTCAAACGCGGCGCCGCCGAATACGGCGCGCTTCTGTCGGACGCCAAGAAATATTTCTTCTGGCTGGCCCAGCGCGGCATCGCCACCACCGCGGACGGCGGTTTGGAATCGCGCATCGCCCTCATGAAGACCCTGGTCTCGAAGCTCCAACTGATGAGCGATCCGTGGGAACAGGTCGCCATCGCGCACGAGCTGGCGGGGTATCTGGGAATCGGGGACGACCTCGCTCGCGAGTTTCGCAAAGCCATCGTCGCGCGGCGGCGGCCCGACCCCAAGCCGGTTCCGAGACGCGGCGGTTATAACGAACGAGTGCTGCTCAAAGCCCTGCTCGACGAGACCTCGCGCCGCGACGAAGTGGTTGAGGCCCTGGAAGGCTGCGCCGGCGTGGCGCGCCTGCCCACCGCCGCCATCTTTCAGGCGGTCTTCGCCATCCATCGCGCCGGAAGCCCCATCACCTTCGACGGCCTGAACGCTCGCTTGGAGGAAGCCGACCGTCAGCGCCTCGCCGAAATCGCGCTCACCGAGGACGGCGAAGTCGAGATTTCGCGCGAGCATGTCATGGACTGCGTCAAACAGCTCGTGCAGTCCGAGGAGGTCGATCGCCGGTCGCAATTGAAAGCCCGCGTCAAGGACGCCGAGCGCGCCGGCAATTTCGCGGACGCGCTGCGCCTGGCGCGGGAGTTGCAGGAATTCGAACAGGCCGGCGAGGCGCGAAGATGACGTTCGCGTTTCCAATTCGGACCCTCGCCGTGATGTACAATGTCTTCTATTCGTCTCCTCGGGGAGGGCGGAGCTTCTTTGGCTACTGACGACAAGTTCGAGGGGCTGGAACGGCTCGTGCAGATGGGCAAGGAGAAGGGCTTCGTTCTGTACGACGAGGTCAACGGAATACTGCCCGCCAGCGAACTCCCCGGCGGCGCGGAGCTGGAAGACGTTCTCGCCGGCCTCGACGGCGCCGGTATCGAAATTCTCGAAGAATCCAAAGACTTCGAGAAGAAGATCGAGGAGGGCGAGGAACTCCTCGATTTGGATCTGCCCGCCGGCGTCGGCGAGAAGGTCAACGATCCGGTGCGCATGTACCTGCGCGAGATGGGCGCCGTTCCGTTGCTCACCCGCGAAGGCGAGGTCGAGATCGCGCGCCGCATCGAACGCGGCCAGTATATCGTCCTCAAGTCGCTTGCCCGCACGCCTCTCGTCGTTCAGGAAATCGTCGCCATGGGCGAGGAAGTCGCCGCCGACACCCTCTCCGCGCGCGACCTGATTCAGATTCCCGACCCCATCCTGACCGACGAACTGGTCGAGGAGAAACGGCGCGAGTTCACGCGCTGCGCCAGCGAGACCGCCCGCCTGCACAAGAAGATCCTGCAATGCCGCCAGAAACTCCAGGCCATCCCGCGAGGCATGAAGCCGAAGCAGTACCGGCGGCAGCTTTGGGAACTCGGACGGCTGATCGTCAAGACCTCCCGCGTGGTGCGGTCCGTGCGCTTTCAGGGTCCCGTCGTCCGTCACTTGATCGAGCGCTTGCGGCAGGCCGTCGAGCAGATCAAGCCCGTCGAGCGGGAAGTCGCGCGCATACAGAAGAAGCTCGAAACGGGCATCGGGTCGCGCGTCGATGGCGTAAAGGAACTGCGCAAGGAGCAGCGCGTGTTCGGCCAGCGCCTGATGCAGCTCGAGGAAGAGTACGGGACGCGCGCGCCCGAGCTGCGCCGCACTCTCCAGGTCATCACCAAGGCGCATGGCGAAGCCGAAACCGCCAAGAAGGAGCTGATCGAGGCCAACCTCCGCCTGGTGGTGAGCATCGCCAAACGCTATACCAACCGCGGCCTGCAGTTCCTCGACCTGATCCAGGAGGGCAACATCGGCCTCATGAAGGCCGTTGAGAAGTTCGAGTACCGCCGCGGGTATAAGTTCTCCACCTATGCCACCTGGTGGGTGCGCCAAGCCATCACCCGGGCCATCGCGGACCAGGCGCGGACCATCCGCATTCCCGTCCACATGATCGAGACCATCAACAAGCTGATCCGGACCTCGCGCCAGATGGTGCAGGAGCTTGGCCGCGAACCGACCAACGAAGAGCTGGCCAAGCGGATGCAGTTGCCGGTGTCAAAAGTGCGCAAGGTGCTGCGCGTGGCGCAGGAACCCATTTCGCTCGAAACGCCGATCGGCGAAGAGGACGAATCGCACCTCGGCGATTTCATCGTGGACCAGGCCGGCATCTCGCCTTCCGACGCCGTCATTAATTTGAATCTGCGCGAGCAGACCGCCCAGGTTCTGAAGACGCTCACGCCGCGCGAGGAGAAGATCATCAAGATGCGCTTTGGGTTGGAGGACGGCAGCGAGCACACGCTCGAAGAGGTGGGCCAAAACTTCGCCGTGACGCGCGAACGCATCCGGCAGATCGAAGCCAAGGCGTTGCGCAAACTGCGCCACCCCAGCCGTAGCCACCGCTTGCGCGCCTTTCTCGAAAACGGCACGCGCGGCGCCTGATTGCGAGACGGGGGCCGGACATGCCGGCCCCCCAAATACTACCAGCGGGGCTCGCGCCGCCCGCCGGCGCCGCCCCCGCCGCCAGGACGTCCACCGCCGCCGCCCGGCCGTCCACCGCCGCCCGGCCGTCCACCACCACCGCCGCCTCCGCCAAATCCCCGGCCGCCGCCACCGCCGCCGCCGCCGAATCCACGGTCGGGCTTCGGACGAGCCTCGTTGACGTTAAGCGCCCGGCCGTCCAGCGTATAGCCGTTCAGGGCGGTAATGGCCTGATCCGCCTCGGATTCGTTCTCCATCTCGACGAACGCGAACCCGCGGGACCGGCCGGTATCGCGGTCGGTCATGATACGGGCGCTGTTCACAGCCCCGTACCGTTCAAACAGGCTGCGCACAGCCTCTTCAGTGGCGTTGAAATCCAGGTTGCCGACGAAAATATTCTTCACACAATTCTCCTGCGCTTTGAAAGCGGGCTCATCGGGGAGGAAACGGAAGCAGGACGACGGCGCCGTCCCTCGGAAACACTCGGCCGGATTCGCGAAAGCTATTCAAATGCGCTTAGACTATACCATGCCGGAAGCCCTGGTGGGAAGCGGCAGAATCGGGCCGCCAGCGATTCCGCAACCGCGCGCGGGAATTCCGCCAAGTGCCGTGAATCCCTGGAGATCCTGGGACTTGCGCGTCCGGGGAAGATTCTTGATGACGGGTTCTGGCCAGATAGGGGCAGAAATGGAGGAATCGGGCAGACCGCCGCGCATGGCTGATGCCCAGAGGCACGTCCGAAGTTTGATATGCCGGACGGCCGAACAGCGGCGGACCTGCCCGATCAAGGCGACATCGCGGCTGCGGGTAGATCTTTGTAGATTTCCGCGGCCATCCGTCTCGCCCAGAATTCTTTGGACTTGGCTTCGCGAAGTTGTGGCTTTACATTGAGATACAGGAGGGCGTGGAAGAGAATCGGCGCAAGGAACGCCACCAGAAGGAAGCTCTCGATGGCGTCAGGGTCGTGCTTGATTACAGGATCCGCATGCCAACCGTTGACCAGTTCGTTGAAGCGATGATTCTCGATATCCCATCGCTGGCGCCCAAGACCGGCGGCGCGCTCCACGGGAACTCGCGCCGGCGGTAGCGTGGTTACCCACACCCAACCGCTGGTTTGGGGTTCGTCCTTTTTGTCGAG
>Ga0182027_10007713_pt1 | contig 15789 bp, 13 predicted proteins | sample 712E1DmetaG_FD_121300 | JGI IMG/M metagenome (GOLD analysis project Ga0182027, IMG submission 121300) | Permafrost microbial communities from Stordalen Mire, Sweden - 712E1D metaG (Illumina Assembly) | ecosystem: Environmental > Terrestrial > Soil > Wetlands > Permafrost | place: Sweden...
AACAAGGGTTACTATCTTTAGCCCATAAAATGAACGTGTAAAAGTTATTGGAAACCGCCTGGTACGTAAGTACGCCGGGTGGTGTGGGAGGACAGCGGCTCCGCCGCTTCCTACCCGATTAGCTATAGTGAAAGAAAAATAAAATTAGAGCCCCAGCGGGGTGACATAGAACTTTCGTAAAGTCATGGGTTGCTAAAAAGAAAACACACATTTGAATAACCTTTTTAACAAAAATATGTGATTCAAAACTCTGGTAAAAAAAACAGTAGATTCGAAAAATTAAATTCAATACTTTAGCAGCACAAATGTTGCGTTCTTTAATCTTTTTATTGAATAAAAAGATTAAATTCTCAAATGTTGGGCGAATAGCCTGCCTGCCAGGCAGGCAGGCTGAAAAGGGGGGAGGGGGGGGTCTAAGCTAACTCTATATATTATAAGTATTTATACAATATTTTGTATCAAAAAACAGGGGTTTTTTAATAAAAAATTGAGGTTTATGGCATGAAAAATAGCAAATAATGCAGCCATCAGATCCGAAGTCTGATGCTCTATCCGGTTGAGCTTTGGGCGCATATTAAGTTGAATTTTTAAGCAATAATTAAAATCTCTTTAATCAAAAAATAAAATAAATTGTTAAGTTGATTTATTATATATTTGATTATATATCAAAGTATGGCTATATTTTCAACTGTTTTTTTTCTCTTTCTTAAGAAGATTCGATGAAAATTAAAATTTCTAGCCTAAGTGACGGAGTTCATAATTTTAATTTTGATGAAGCGGTAAAAGTTATTAACCTAAGTGAGCCGTTCTTTGGAAATATTTTAGTAGATGCAGAATTAAATAAATCTCATAATCAATTGGTGCTTTCCGCCAAATTAACTGCTAAAGTTAATTTTGACTGTGACAGATGTAATAATAATTTCAATTCTACTATAACAAACTCATACAAAATGGTTTATTTGATCGGTATGCAGCCGCAGGATTCGCAGTCTATTAATATTGCTTATTTACACGCGGATGCAGACAAAATAATCCTTGATGATGATGTTCGGGATTATGCTCTTTTAGCTGTCCCGATGAAAAGGCTTTGCAATGTTTATTGTAAAGGCTTGTGCATTAAGTGCGGAAAAAACTTGAATGAGGGAGATTGCGGCTGCGATCATGATAATATTGACGACAGGTGGCTTCCTCTTTTAGAACTAAAAAATAAATTAAATAATAATTAAAAACAGGAAAAATAATGCCAAATCCTAAACGTAGGTGGTCTAAAAGTAGAAGAGATAAACGTAGGACTCATTATAAGGCTACACTTCCGGCGCTGGGTAAATGTTCTAACTGTGGTGAAATGAAGTTGACACATCGTGCTTGCCCTTCCTGCGGTTACTATAATGAACGTTCAATGTTTATTCCTAAAACCTAATATATTTATTAAATCCTGCTAATGTCCACTTCTAACAAGATTAGATGCAGAATAATTGTAGATGCAATGGGGGGCGATTTTGCCCCTTACAATGCTGTTGTCGGCGCTATTCAGGCTTCTTCCGAAATTAGCGGTATTGAGTTGTTTCTGGTCGGCAAATCCGATGAAATACTAAAAGTGATTTCTTCCAATAATCTATCTTTCAATAAAGACCATATTATTCATGCAGATGAAATTATAAATATGGCAGATCAGCCTATCTCTTCCTTGAAAGCAAAACCGAATTCCTCAATTGTAGTAGGCACAAAATTAGTAAGTGAAAAAAAAGCCGATGCTTTTGTAAGCGCAGGAAATACCGGCGCTGTTATGGCTGCCTCAACTTTGATAATTGGTAGAATACCCGGTGTAGGCAGGCCTACTTTGGGTCAGGCAATGCCGAATGAGACGGGTATTTCAATTTTGCTTGATGTCGGCGCCAGCGTTGATTCAAAACCAAAGCACCTTCTGGAATATGCTATAATGGGAAGTATTTTTACGAAAGAAATTTATGGTATAGAAAATCCCAAAGTCGGTATTTTAAGCGTTGGAGAAGAAGAGTCCAAAGGTAACGAAGTTTCAATAGCGGCGGCTGCATTAATTAAAAAAACAAATTTAAATTTTGTGGGTAATGTTGAAGGAAGAGATATACTAAAAGGTACAATTAATGTTGTGGTATGCGACGGCTTTGTGGGGAATATTATTTTAAAGTTTGGCGAAAGTGTCCTGGATTTTCTGAAATTTAAATTTAAAGAATATGCCGGGAAACGTTTCTTAAATAAATTAAAAATCGGCATTGTTAAAAAAAGCCTGAAAGAAATTCTGAAAGATTTTGATTATCAGGAATACGGCGGTGTTCCGCTCCTCGGTGTTAATGGAATTTCAATCATCGGGCATGGTTCCAGTACTCCTAAGGCTTTTAAAAATATGGTTTTCAAAGCTTATGAAATGTATCAGAAGGATTTAATATCAAAGATTGAAAATGCTATTAAGCAATATTCTTATTTAACTTAATTCAGGTATGGAATGAGAGAAAAACAATTCAATGCAGCGATTACCGGGTTAGGAATGTATGTCCCTGACAAGATTTATGATAATGCATATTTTGAAAAAATAGTTGATACATCGGATGAATGGATCAGAACAAGAACAGGGATAAAGGAAAGAAGAATACTTGAAAATGGCGGAACAAGTGTCTTAGCTACAAAAGCAGCCGAAGATTTGTTGAAATCAAAAAAAATGTCCGCTGAAGAAATTGATGTAATAATTGTTGCTACAGTTACACCTGATATGTTTTTCCCTGCTACTGCTTGTCTTGTTCAACATAATATTGGCGCTAAGAATGCATGGGGATTTGATCTTTCCGCAGCTTGTTCCGGGTTTTTATTTGGCTATCAGACGGCATGTTCTTTTGTTGAAAGCGGTGATTACAAAAAAGTATTACTTATCGGCGCTGATAAAATGAGCTCTATTACAGATTATTCAGACCGGAATAATTGCATCCTTTTTGGCGATGCTGGAGCAGCTGTATTAATAGAACCAACCGAAGATAAAAATTACGGTTTACAGGATTCGCTGTTAAAAATAGATGGATCGGGACAGGACTACATTCATATGAAAGGCGGCGGAAGCCTTAACCCTCCAACACACGAAACTGTTGATAAAAATATGCACATTATTTACCAGGAAGGGAAAGCGGTTTTTAAATTTGCTGTAAAAGGAATGGCTGATATTTCTTATGAAATTATGAAGAAAAATAATCTTACCGCTGATGATATTGCTTACCTCGTTCCGCATCAGGCAAATCTTAGAATTATTGGTGCAACTGCCGAACGGATGGGTATAAGCATGGATAAGGTTATGATAAATATCGATAAATACGGCAACACAACTGCTGCTACTATACCATCATGTTTGGTTGAATATTACAGGTCGGGTAAATTAAAGAAAGGCGATAAGCTTATTTTAGCTTCCTTTGGAGCCGGATGGACCTGGGGCGCTTGTTATTTGATCTGGAGCATGGAATAATTCTAAGAAATTTTATCATGTTATAGTTATGTCTAAAAAAGCTTTTTTATTTCCGGGGCAGGGTTCACAGTATGTTGGGATGGCTTATGATCTGTATGAGAATTCTGTAGAAGCCAAAGAAATGATAAAAACTGCCGACGATGCTCTTGGTATAAATTTATCATACATGATGTTCAATGGACCGGAAGATCAACTAATGCAAACTGAATATACACAGCCTGCAATATTTTTGCACAGTGCTATTTTATTGAGTATTATTAGAACGCTTCATATAGAAGTTTCTGCAGGTCATTCGTTGGGAGAATACTCTGCTTTGGTTGCTGCCGGCGCAATTCAGTTTTATGATGCCCTTAAGCTGGTAAGAACAAGAGGAAAAGCAATGCAGAAGTCAGGCGTTGAAAAACCGGGTATTATGGCTGCAGTTATTGGTTTGGAGCCTGCAAAAGTTATTCAATGTTGTAATGAAGCTTCTCAGCTTGGTATAGTTCAATGCGCAAATTTTAATTCGCCGGGACAAATTGTAATTTCAGGAACGGTTGAAGGCGTTAAAAAAGCGATGGAGCTTTGTAAATTAAGTGGCGCAAAGCTGGTTAAAGAGCTTCCTGTAAGCGGCGCTTTTCATTCTCCTCTTATGGCATCTGCGCAGCAAACTTTATTGCAGGAATTAGATAATTCTAATATTTATGATGCAAGGTTTCCTGTTTATGCAAATGTTACCGCTCTGCCGGTTATAAAAAAAGAGGAAATAAAAAAATTACTTTTTGAACAGGTTACTTCTCCTGTAAGATGGGAAGAAACAATTGTAAATATGGTTAAAGACGGGGTAGATGAGTTTTATGAAGTTGGACCCGGTAAAGTTTTACAAAGCCTGGTTAAGAGAATAAATCCTGATGTTAAATGTTATTCTATTGATAAATACTCTGATGTGGAGAAATATTTATAATGGCGCAGCAATTTTCGAAAGAAATAAAAGGAATAAAGATAGACCCTGTTATTTTTACACTCAAGTTTAACTGCCAATGCAACGGGGAATGTTGTTATTACGGAGTATATACGGATCTAAAAGAGTATAAAACAATTTTAGGAATTAAAGATAAGATCATTCCATTAATGGATGAATCACAAACTATAGATACAGGCAAATGGTTTGAAGCGCCTCAAAAAGATGAGGATTTTGATTCCGGTGTTGCCGTAGGGACGGAATTACATAATGCCAAATGCGTTTTTTTAGATAATCAAGGGCTTTGCACTTTACAAAAGCTTGCTATTCTTAATAATGAAAAAAAGTGGAAATACAAGCCCCTTTATTGTATGTTATTTCCGTTAACAATTTTCGAAGGCGCAATAACTGTAGATGATGAGCATATTGAAAGGCTTAAAATCTGCAATAAATTCCCAACTGCCGCAACTACTATTTATGAAGCTTGTTCGGAAGAACTAAAACAGTTCTTTGGAGAAGAAGGTTTTGCCGAATTGGAAGAATACAGAAAAGAATTCCTTATCGATTTGCAAAAAGGTAGGGATTCGGAGAGTTCAAGAGAAGTTGCATGATATTAAAAAATAAAAAAGCAGTAGTAACTGGTGGTACCCGCGGAATCGGGAAAGCTATAGTTTTGGAACTTGCTTCCAAGGGCTGTGATGTTGTTTTTACATTCAAAAACTCTATTGAAGCCGCTAAATTAGTTGAAAATGAAGCTGAAAAATATGGCGTTAAAATATTTGGTTTGCAGGCAGATGCTTCCAGATATTCGGAAGCTGAAAAAACTGTAAATTTTACTTTGGAAAAGTTAGGCGGTTTAGATATTTTAGTGAACAATGCAGGAATAACTAAGGATAATCTTCTTGTCAGGATGAGTGAAGAAGATTTTGATATGGTTATTTCGGCAAATCTTAAAAGTGTATTTAATTATACGAAAACAGTTGCCAGGCATATGATTGGGCAGCGTTTTGGCAGAATCATTAATATTACTTCTGTTGTTGCAATTATTGGCAACGCAGGACAGGCAAATTATGTTGCCTCTAAGTCCGGTGTTATAGGACTTACTAAATCAAATGCTAAAGAGCTTGCATCAAGAAACATAACTGTTAATGCTGTCGCACCGGGTTTTATCTCTTCCGATATGACAGAGAAGTTAAATGACAAGCAGAAAGAATCGATTATTAGTTCTATCCCGTTGAAACGGATCGGTTCACCCGAAGATGTTGCTAAAGTAGTTTCGTTTTTAGCTTCATCCGATGCCGGTTACATAACAGGTCAGGTAATTTCTGTAGATGGCGGATTGGCTATGTAATCAAATTATCTGTACGGCATATTCTATTAGATAGATTTTATTCAAAAATAATTAACAAATACCATAGGAGAAAAAAATGGACGTTGAAGCAAAAGTAAAAGAAATAATTATTGACAAGCTTGGGGTTGAAGAATCTCAAATTACACCCACAGCATCTTTTACTAACGATTTAGGTGCTGACTCTCTTGATATCGTTGAATTGGTAATGGGTTTTGAAAGTGCATTTCAAATCTCTATTCCTGATGAAGACGCTGAAAAGATTGGTACAGTAGGTGATGCGGTTAAATATTTGTCGGAAAAAGTAGTATAGGATTTTTATGCCCGGGAATAGCTTATATACCCGGCTGCCTTATCCAAAAAATAATACTATATCCTCAACAAATTTCTCGTTGTTAAATTTTATTTATTTCTTTGGAGCAATAAATGAGTAAGAGGAGAGTAGTTGTTACCGGTCTTGGGGCGATTACTCCAATAGGTATTGGAATCCGGGAATATTGGACAAATTTACTAAATGGAGAAAACGGAGTTGGCTTAATTACAAAATTTGATGCTTCAAATTTTGAGACTCAATTTGCCGCAGAAGTAAAGGGCTTTGATCCCGAACAATATCTTGATAAAAAAGCTGCTAGAAGGATGGACCCTTTTACTCAGTATGCTCTTACTACCGCAGATATGGCTATCTCAGATTCAAACATGAATCTTGAAAAAGTTGATAGAGAACGTTTTGGAGTAATATTCGGTAGCGGAATAGGTGGAATGGTTACAAATCAGCAGCAGCATTGGAATTATTATGAAACAAAAAACCCGAGATTAATTAGTCCGTTCTTTGTTACAATGATGATTTCGGATATTGCTGCCGGTCAGATATCTATTAGACATGGATTAAAAGGTCCTAACTATGCTACAACATCGGCTTGTGCAACTTCTTCGCATGCAATTGCCGACGCATTCTTTTTAATTCAACGGGGCAGCGCCGATTTAATGATGTGCGGCGGTTCTGAAGCTGCTATAACCGAAATGTCTATAGGCGGTTTTAACGCTATGAAGGCTCTCTCAAAGTGGAATAACCGCTACAAGGAAGCTTCCAGACCGTTTGATAAAGATAGAAATGGTTTTGTTATGGGAGAAGGCGCAGGTACAATTATTCTTGAGGAATACTGTCATGCGCTGAATCGCGGTGCAAAAATTTATTGTGAGATTGCAGGTGCTGGTTTAACCGGAGATGCATATCATGTTACTGCCCCGGCTCCCGGCGGTGAAGGTGCTGTAAGATCTATGAAAGAGGCTGTAAGAGATGCTGAAGTTTCAATTACGGATGTTGACTATATAAATGCGCATGGTACTTCCACATTGTATAATGATGTTAATGAAACAATTGCAATAAAAACGGTATTTGGAGAGCATGCATATAAATTGATTGTAAGTTCGACTAAATCGATGACTGGGCACTTGCTTGGCGCAGCAGGAGGTATTGAAGCAATTGCTACTATTCTTGCTATTATTAATGATATTACACCTCCTACAATAAATTTAACTAATCCTGATCCGGAATGTGATCTAAATTATAGTCCTCTCAAATCCACTAAGAAAATTATTAATTGTGCAATTAGCAATACATTTGGATTTGGTGGGCATAATGCTTCTTTGCTATTCAAAAAGTTTAAGGAATAAGTTTGGGTAAAGTACTTTCCTGGATACTTGAAAAATTAAAACAGCGTGAAGAGAGAAATAAGTCAAAAGCTATTTCCCGTATCCTCACCCCTCAAAAATTTACTGAACTGGAAAAAGTAATCGGCTTCAGCATCAAAAACCGGTCATATTTTGTGCAAGCCCTGATGCACCGGTCGTTTCTGGAAAATCACAGGGGTTTTGCCGTCTCTAATGAAAGAATGGAATTTTTAGGGGATTCCGTGTTGAATTTAATTGTTGCTGAATACTTATTTGATGAATTCCCCTCTAAAGATGAAGGTTTTCTTACTAAGGTTAGAGCAAAGCTGGTTAACAAAGTAGCTTTAGCAGATGCGGCAGAGCGGATAAATTTAGTAGACTTCCTTCTTATTAGTAAAAATTTATCAATTAATTTTAAGAATGGTTCCAGGACAGTTCTTGCCGATGCTTTGGAAGCATTAATCGGTGCTTCATACATGGACAATGGCTTAAAAGCTGCCAAAGCTTTTATTGAACGTATTTTGATAGAGCCTAATATGAAAGACGGCGTTTATTTAATTGATGAAAATTTTAAGAGCCAACTGCTGGAATTTGCTCAGGCAAAACGGATGGAAAACCCGGTATATTCGGTAATTAAAGAAGAAGGTCCGCAGCATAGCAGGGTGTTTACAGTTGTAGTGTCTGTTGGAAATGTTGAGTATGGTGTTGGAAAGGGAAAGAATAAAAAATCTGCAGAACAAATTGCCGCACAAGCCGCATTAAAAAAATTTCCTACCGGAATAACTGATTAAACATTATTCTTAGTTAAATCATTAAGCATTAAATAATATTATCTGTCGATTTTTGCTCTCAGCATTTTTTAGGTTAAAAACTTTAGTTATTTTTCAATATTAAATTTTAAATTACTAAAGGGAAAGAGCATTTTATTTATGAAAAACTTTAATCATCCCGATCAATTTGTTAACAGGCATATCGGACCTGACAAAAAAGAGATCTTGGATATGCTCCATACAATCGGAGTAAATACTGTAGATGAACTTATAGACGAAACAATTCCTGCAGATATAAGATTACAGAAAAAGTTAGCTTTAAGTGAACCGTTAAGTGAATATGAATTTCTTACAATGCTTAAAGATATTGCGCAGAAAAACAAAGTATTTAAATCTTATATAGGAATGGGATATCATCCGGTAATTACACCATCTGTTATCCGGAGAAATATACTGGAAAATCCCGGCTGGTATACGCAATATACTCCATACCAGGCGGAAATATCACAGGGAAGACTTGAGGCTTTATTGAACTTCCAGACAATGATAATAGACCTTACCGGTATGAACATCGCAAATGCTTCTCTTCTTGATGAAGGTACTGCTGCGGCAGAAGCAATGTCTATGTTTTATTCATTGAGAAAACCGGGAAAGACCGAAGCTAAAACTTTTTTTGTATCTAATGACTGTTTCCCCCAAACTATTGATGTATTAAAAACAAGAGCAAACCCGTTAGGTATAGATTTATTAATTGGCGACCATAAGAATATTCAATTAGATGATAAAATATATGGTATCCTTTTACAATATCCTGTAGATTTTGGTGAAGCCTATGATTATAAAGATTTAATTGAACAAGCGCATAAAAAAAATATTTTTACTATTGTCGCTTCAGATTTATTAAGTCTTACACTGCTTACGCCTCCCGGTGAATTTGGCGCTGATGCTGTTGTAGGAAATACCCAAAGATTTGGTGTACCCATGGGATACGGAGGTCCACATGCTGCATATTTTGCTACCATGGATGAATTTAAAAGACATATTCCGGGAAGAATTATAGGCATATCGGTTGATTCAAACGGCAATCCTGCTTACCGTATGGCTTTGCAGACAAGAGAGCAGCATATACGCAGGGAAAAGGCTACAAGCAATATTTGTACATCGCAGGTATTACTGGCAATTATGGCGGGCATGTACGCTGTGTATCATGGCCCTCATGGATTAAAGGCGATTGCAGAAAGAATACATAAGCTTGCTAAGCTTACTGATTTAGCGCTTCAAAGACTTGGTTACAATCAGCTAAATAAAAATTATTTTGATACTTTACTTATCGAATTTGATGATAAGACAAAAGATAGAGCTATTGCCATCAGACAAATGGCGTTAAGTAAAGACATAAATTTCCGTTATAAAGATAATAGAATCGGAATTTCGATAAATGAAACAACAAACTTTACCGATGCTCTTGAGGTTATAGAAATTTTTGCTAAAGCAATTGATAAATCTTTATCTGAAAATGAGATTTCAAAACTTGCGGAAAATATTGAAATAAATTTTGATAATCATTTACGAAGAAATAGCAGTTATCTTCAACACCCGGTATTTAATTCATATCACTCCGAAACAGAAATGCTTAGGTACTTAAAAAGCCTTGAGAATAAAGATTTGTCATTAACTCATTCAATGATTCCGCTGGGATCATGTACTATGAAGTTAAATGCAACAACTGAAATGATAGGCATTACATGGGAAGAATTCAGCGGACTCCATCCATTTGCCCCGCTGGATCAGGCGCAGGGATATACTGAGTTATTTAGAGAACTCGGAAGAGACCTCGCAGAGATTACCGGTTTTAAAGCTATTTCTTTCCAGCCTAATTCCGGCGCTCAGGGTGAATATACAGGACTTATGGTTATCAGGGCATATCTTAAGAATAAAGGCGAGGAGTACCGAAATGTAGTTGTAATTCCATCTTCAGCGCATGGTACAAACCCCGCAAGCGCCGTAATGGCAGGTATGAAAGTAGTTATTGTAAACTGTGACGATAAGGGTAATGTGGACTTAAATGATCTTCGCAAGAAAGTTGAAGAAAATAAAAAAATCCTTGCAGCGTTACTTATTACATATCCCTCAACACATGGTGTATATGAAGAAAAAATCAGGGAAATATGTTCTATTATACATGAGAATGGCGGACAGGTTTACATGGATGGTGCTAATATGAATGCACAGGTAGGATTAACAAATCCTGCCGCAATAGGCGCAGATTTATGCCATATAAATCTTCATAAAACATTCTGCATTCCGCATGGCGGCGGCGGTCCGGGAATGGGACCTATTGGGGCAGCTTCACATCTTGTCCCTTTTCTTCCGAACCATTGTATCATTAATCTTGGCCATGAAAAAGGAATAACTGCCGTAGCTTCGGCTCCGTGGGGCAGCGCCGGTATTCTTGTTATTTCTTATGCTTATATTAAAATGATGGGTATAGAAGGTTTAACTTATTCTTCGATCATTTCAATATTAAATGCAAATTATATTAAAGCGCGGCTTGAACCTTACTTTAAAGTGCTTTATACAGGTACAAGGGGAAGAGTAGCTCATGAACTTATATTCGACATGAGAAACTTTAAAGCTTCTGCTCAAATAGAAGTTGAAGATATTGCTAAGAGATTAATGGATTACGGATTCCATTCGCCTACTGTTTCTTTCCCTGTTCACGGAACTTTAATGGTTGAACCTACCGAAAGCGAATCTAAGAAAGAACTTGACCGCTTTTGTGATGCTTTGATTTCTATCCGTCAAGAAATAAAGGAAATTGAAACAGGAATTGCAGACATAAATGATAATGTATTAAGAAATGCGCCTCATACTGTACAAAACGTAGTTTCGGACAGTTGGAAGCACTGCTATTCAAGAGAAAAAGCAGCTTTTCCGGCTCCTTTCACAAAAACTAATAAATTTTGGCCTAATGTTGGTAGAATCGATAATGCCTACGGAGATAGGAATTTAGTATGCAGTTGTCTGCCCGTTAGAGATTATATAGAAACGGGTATTTCTTAGCCCTTTAATCCGGCGGCTGTAAAAAATAATTGTCTTTACCGCCGTTTAATAATTCACATTTATTACTAAGTTCCATTACAACGAATATTAATGTTAAAATTTGCATCCATTATTGTCCTGCTGCTAAATGTTCCATTTTATTCTTATTCTCAAGGCAATGACTCTCTATTTTATAGCGGCAGTTACTCAATCAAAGTAGATTCCATAAAACTGGCTGGAAGTAAAATCACCGACCCGGATGTTATTATGCGTGAATTGACTTTCGGTTTAGGCGATACTGTAAATTCGAAAATCTTAGAGTATAATTCCAAAAGGGTGTTCAGTCTCGGAATTTTTACTAAAGTAAATTTTATCCCTTATAGGGCAAATCAGTGTAATTATATTTTGATTAGCGTGAGTGAGAGCTGGTATATTTATCCTATTCCTTTTATTAATTTCGAAAACAGGGATTGGCAGGAAGTTTCTTACGGTATGAATTTTCTTGTGAAAAATTTCAGGGGAGAAAACGAAACTTTTAGGGCTACTGCTGCTTTTGGATATGATCCAAGTTTTACGCTTTATTATAATCGCCCTTACTTTATCAGGGAACAAAGTATATATTTAACTGTTCAGTTGTATTATCAGAATGCATTAAATAAAAGCCCCATTGCAAAAGAATTATACGGCGGAGACTTTTATCAAAAATTCATTAATGGTTCTATTGATATAGGGAAAAGACTAAATTTATTCAATAAAATAGATTTATTTTCCGGGTATGATTATATTGAAAATCCGGTTTTTATAAAAGGAATTTCTGCTTCGGATGAAAGAATTGATCGACAGGTTTCAGTCGGCGGCAGTTATACTTATGATACTCGAGATCTTTCTCAATTCCCCGGCAGAGGAATTTATGCCTTTGCAAGTGTTCAATTTAACGGGATGGGTATTGATGACATAAATTATCAGGTTGCAAATATTGATCTGAGAAAATACTTTGAATTCAATTCCGGCATGATATTGAAATTCCGCGTTGCTTCAAGATTAACATTCGGCAGCCTTGTTCCGTATTATGATTTATCGGATTTCGGGTTTGGTGAGAGAATTCGGGGGTATTACAATCAGGTAATGGAAGGGAACGATTCTTATATTGGCTCAATTGAATTGAATTATCCTATAATAAAAGATGTTGGTATGAGTTTTAATTTTGTGCCGGTAATTCCTAACTCATTACTTAATTACCGTTTTGCTATGTATTTAGAGCTTTTTTCGGATTCCGGTATTACGAGATTTTGGGGACAGCCGATAGACATTAATGATTTTAGTTCAGGATACGGTGGGGGGTTGGTTTTTCTTGTTCTTCCTTACTATCAATTTAGTATTGAATATGCACTTAATAATTATGGAAATTCACAAATCATATTCGGACTTGGAACATCTTTCTAATATTGAACTGTTTTATTCTAAACCTGAATATTTCAAACAAAATGAAATTATTCTCGAAGGTGATGAATGTCGTCATGCCGTTAAGGTAATGAGGCATCATTCCGGCGATGAAATATTTGTTACCAACGGGGATGGGAAAATATTTTACGGTATTATTAATAAAATTCTGAAAGATACTCTGAGTGTTACTATTAAGAAAGAATTTACTTATAAGAATAAGTTTTCCGCTGTAGTATTTTGTCTGCCTAAATTAAAGAATCCCGAACGTTTTGAATTTGCACTCGAAAAATGTGCCGAATTGGGTATAACCAATTTTATTGTATTTGAATCCGAAAGAACTATATCAAAATCATCAAAAATTGACCGCTGGCATAAGATATTACTATCTGCTATGAAGCAGTCATTACAGAGCTTTTTACCGGTAATTTCAACAGCTAATTCCATTGAAGAGATTAAGAATATTGAAGGTAAAAAATTTATTTTCGAGCAGAATACAGGAAATGTTTTCCGGGGTTTACCAAAAGATATTATGGGTAAATATTATTTCTTATTTGGGCCGGAAGGAGGATTTAGCCAAAAGGAATTGGAAATATTTAAAGATAATGAATTATTCAGACTGGCAGACAATCGGTTACGTTCCGAAACCGCAATTATTAAATGTGCATCTTTATTAACAACCATTGTCTGAACAAGGTTTTTAATTATTGCATATATGAAAACAATAAAAATAGGGTTTTTAATCTTTTCATTTTTTGTAGCTTCATGCAGCGCCAGCGCACCGCGCTTTACTAATGAAAGATATTAATGGGAAAGGAACGGCAAGTGTTCAGGTTGAAGTTCTAAAATACGGTAAAAATTAAAAGCAAAAATTCAATTAGATTTTGCTCTTGTGGTTTTAAGCAGGTTTATAATAAGTAAAATAACGGCAACAATTATTATTATATGAACCAAGCCTCCCATAAATATTTTCAAGATAACTCCCAGCAGCCAGAGTAAAAATAAAAGTGAAATAATTAACCAAAGCATAGAATTATTAATAAAAGATTATAGTTAAAAATAGAAAATAGTTTTAATTCTCATTTGTGCACAAAGTCACAGCAAGAGACTATCGAATTGACCATTGTACTATATTAAAATACTTGTAGCTGCATTCATAAAGAATTTGGTTATATAAATAATTGAAGCAAAAATACAATTTCTTTTTTCAAAGCCGGAAAATTGTAAATAATAATTTTTTAAAAGAGCGCTTAAATTTCGTTTAAGGGTCGATTTTGGCATCTTTGTTTTGGTTTTGCGTTTACTTAATTTTTAATTATTAATAAAATATTGTTGGAATATCTTTGTTTAGTGAAATAAAAACAATAAAAGCCGGGTTAGTTTTTATTTTAGTTCTTATTATAGGAATGGGAATAGCTTCGTACCGGGATATAAATGAAGTTTTTGAAGCTTCAGAACGTAGGGCTAATTCTTACAAAGTATTAAATACTATCGAAGATTTAGTTGGGCAAATTGCAAGTGCCGAGGAGGGGCAGAGAAATTATTTAATTACAGGCGATGAAACTTACCTTGAACGTTTTTACGAAAGCATAAATAATGTAAAAATTGACATAAGTAATTTAAAAATTCGGTTAAAAGATGATAATGGACAGATAATTAAATTTAACAAACTTGATAGTCTAATTGTTGCCCGCTTCAACAGCCTTCAGGAAACAATTAATGTTAGAAAAAAAACCGGCTTTCAAAGCGCTGTTGAAAGAATAAAGCTTAATATCGGTAAGCATTATAAGGATAAAATATATGAGCAAACTGCCGGAATTAAAGCTGATGAATACAGCCTGCTCCAAAAAAGAGATCAACTGCTGGTTGTTAATGTTAAAAATACTTTTACAACAATTATTATCGGTACTCTATTAAGTTGTATAATATTTTTAACGCTATTTTATATTTTGAACCAGGAAATTGGCGATAGAAAAAAAGTTGAAGCCGCTATTAGGCGCGAAATGGAATTTTCCGACAGGTTGTTAAACAGCAGCATTGATGGAATTTTAGCGTTTGACTGTGATTGCAAAATTACTTTATGGAATCCCGGGATTGAGTCAATTACCGGGATTGGGAAATCCCGGACTTTAGGAAAGTATGCTTTTGATGTACTGCCGTTCTTAAAAGAAATTGGAGAAGATAAATATTATTATGAAACGTTAAAAGGGAATTATGTAATTGCTAAGGACAGGTGGCTTTTTATTCCCGAAACCGGGAAAGAAGGTTTTTTTGAAGCATATTATTCCCCGATTTTTGATATTGATCAAAAAGTCGTTGGCGGAATAGCTATAATAAGAGATTGCACCCAACGTAAATTTAATCTGACTGCTCTTGAAAAGTCCAAAGAAGAACTGGAAAAACGCGTAATTGAAAGAACCGCCGCTTTGTCTAAGGTCAATGACGATTTAAGAAATGAAATTGCCGAGAGGAAAAAAGCCGAAGGAAAAATAAACGCTTCACTTCATGAAAAAGTTGTACTCTTAAGAGAAATACACCACAGGGTGAAAAATAATTTACAGGTAATCTCAAGCTTATTAAATCTTCAATCGGGATATATAGAAGATAAAAAATCTCTCGAAATATTTCGTGAAAGCCAGAACCGTGTAAGATCAATGGCATTAATTCACGAAAAATTATATAATTCTAAGGAATTAAATAAGATTGAATTTTCGGAATATATAAAATCATTGACGAAGGATTTATTCAATTCATATAATATTGATAACGACAGGATTAGTCTAAGAAGTGATTTTGAGGGGATTTATTTTGAAGTAGATACTGCGATTTTATGCGGTTTAATAATTAATGAATTAGTCTCCAATTCCCTTAAACACGCGTTTCCAAATGGAAAAAAAGGAGAAGTTTTTATCGGGATCAACAAAATTCAAGATAATAAATATGTTTTGATTTTAAAAGATAATGGAATAGGTTTTCCTCAAAATCTCGATTTTAGGAAAACCGAATCCTTAGGCCTTCAACTGGTTATTACTTTAACCGAACAGCTTGGAGGCGTAATTGACTTAAATAGGAACGGATACACTGAATTTAAAAT
>Ga0182027_10007714_pt1 | contig 15788 bp, 21 predicted proteins | sample 712E1DmetaG_FD_121300 | JGI IMG/M metagenome (GOLD analysis project Ga0182027, IMG submission 121300) | Permafrost microbial communities from Stordalen Mire, Sweden - 712E1D metaG (Illumina Assembly) | ecosystem: Environmental > Terrestrial > Soil > Wetlands > Permafrost | place: Sweden...
ACACGCGTCGTCTGCATTCGACTCTCGGCTACATGAGCCCTGCCAAGTACGAAGCACTTCACCGCAACGCAGACCGTCAGGCAGCATGATCAACTGAAGAAACCTGTCCGTCGAAGCGGATCAGCCCACTCCTCAGCGCCGGCAAGAGCTGCCGCGCTCCGTGCGCTCCCACTTTTGTCTTGAACCTGCTCGGTGTCTTTGGGAATGGCCCTCTCCCCGCTGGCGGCCATATGGTGCTTCGACGCCTCTCTTTTTTCTTGCCGTCCCGTCCCCCCCTCCGGCCCTGCCGTCCTGACTCCGCGCCCTCCGGCTCGGCTGGCCGGCTGGGGCGCCCCGTCGCCACTCGGTAGCTGACCTCCCACCCGACCCCGTCGCCGCCACGTGGGCGAACGTGGGCGCCTGTCTGCCCCCGGCCGGCCCTCGGGCCGTGCCGCCCTAACGGTGCGCTCCTCTCGTCGTTCCGGCGGGGTGGGTGGGTGGGTGGGTGTTGTGGGTTCCCCGCCGCCCCGTGCTGCCCCTTGCGTCTCGCCCGCCCCGGTCCCCGGTCTTTGTCCCGTTTCGGTCCCCTTCTCCCTCTCTCCCCCAACCCATCAGCGCACATCGAGGGACTCGAAATGCTGGCGGCGCGCGCCGCCCTCGTCCCTGCGGGTGTCTACGACGCAGTAACGGTCGGGGATCTGGCGACGCTCGTCGGCTCAGGGGGCAGTTCGATGCTCTCGTCATGGGGGAGCTGATCGAGCACCTGCCGTACCGGCACTCGAGGACTTCATCTCATCTGCAGCAAGGGTTCTGTCCCAGGGTGGCCGCGTTCTTCTCACCACCCCGAACCCTCATTACCTGTCCTGAGGTGGCGTGGAGGGTCGGTCATGGGCGGGGCCCACGTCAGCGTCCACTGTCCCGCCGCGTTGACAGAGTTCCTGAACCACCGCGAATTCTGAGTCATTCGAGTCGAGGGAACCGGCCGAATGTCTCGAGCGGTCGGGGTCAGGTTCCCAGTAGGGGTCTATGGCAGTTTCATGCTTGTTGCGGAGCGTCGCACCAGTGACAATGAGATCGATGCTGTCGAGTTGTGAGCATGCCGACTGGAGGCAGGTCACCCTTCTCGGAGCGGCTAGCGCATCACATCGCCAGTCGCCGCTTCGGCAACTTCTCGAAACGCGTCGCGTGTCAGAACCTCCCTACGAGGCCCAAAGTCCGCCACTCGACCCTTGTCGAGCACGAGGAGGAGGTCACAGTCCTCGACGAGGCCGAGCCGATGCGAGATCACGATGATTGTCATTCTTCCACGAAGCTCAGTGAGGGTCTGTCGAATCAGACCCTCCGATCGACCATCGAGGGCACTTGTAGGCTCGTCCAAGACGAGCACGCGAGGAGCACCAGCGAGAGCCCGGGCGATGGCCAATCGTTGTCGCTGACCCCCCGACAAGGCGGTACCACCCTCTCCGACCGACGTCTCGTACAAATCAGGCATCGTCGTCACATCCTCATGAAGGTGAGCCGCCCGCGACGCAGCCTCAATCTCTTCTGGAGGCAGGCCTCGAAAGAAGGAAATATTGAACGCAATGGATCCCTGTAGCAGGACGGGGTCTTGTGCGACCAGCGCTACAGGACTCTCCGCGCCTCCCTTTGCGATCCTCGCCACAGACACGTCTCCGACCAGCACGGCGCCGTCCGCCGGGTGCCGCATTCCGAGGAGAATCTGACTAAGCGTGGTCTTTCCACTTCCGGACCGCCCGGCTATCCCAAGAATCTGACCACTAGGAAGATAAAATGATACCTGCCTAAGAACGGGTCCCCTCTCGTCGTAAGCAAACGACACGTTCTTCACATTGATATCGAAGCTCGCAGGGAGCTCGCCGGTTCCCGACTCGTGCCGGTTCTCCGAAAAACGATCTAACTCACACTTGATACCGTCTAGGAAGCCGCTGTAGGAGCGCAATTGCTGACTAGTCGCTTGGACCGTAGCACCATAGGTCATTGACCGCAACATCAAGAGCAGTACCGCTGCTATGGAGGCCAAATTACTTCCCGTATGGCCAGCTACTACCGCGAACGCGCAGACGACAAACGCAAGCGCCAGCACTTGATACGTCACCCCGCTAAGCTGTGACACGGTCCGCAGTCTTCGAAACGTCCTCGCAGCGATCTCATTACTTCGGTGAAGCTCTGCAGTCGCCTCGTGCTCAACACCAAACAGGCGGAACTCCCCAGTCAGCCTTGTATACTCGGTAACAAGCGTCGCCATAGTGTGGCTGTCTTCCGACAGGTGAACTGATGCTTTCCGGCCCCATGTATTGAAAGGACGCAGCGCCGACTGCAATAAGATGCCAAACACCAGAACTACTGTTGCAGCGATCGGACTCACTAGAAAGGCAGCGGCAAGGAGCGCCACCACCGTGAGAAGTGCTTGGAGGCCCGCCGCTATCGCTAGTGCAATCTGACCTACGGTTTCACAGTTAACCGTAAGGAGCTGTTGGACATGACCTAGCCGCTCCTGTGACTGCACAGTCCAACTCGCACCAAAGAAGGCATCAATCATCTTGTTTCGGGCCGATGCCAAGGCCGTGCTTGAGATAGAACTGCTGCTCAGAGCAACCGCAATACTGGCTAGTGAATATAGGAGCAAGAATGTTGCGGAGAGGAAGATGGCGTCAGGAAGAGAGAAGGAGTAGCCGTGCACTTCTAGGTGGTTCTTTCCTTTGGCGGCGTTCACGGCAAACTCGCTTACGATCACCAGGAGACTGGCTTGCGCCAGACCGGAGAAGAAGGAACAGGTCGCGAGCCAAGCCAACTGGCGAGGAAGGGATCTAACGCCCAGCACTTTCAGCGTCGCGAGCATGCCGGCAATGCTGCTCGTCGTTATCCGGTCTACGTGTTGTGTTCGGTGTCGTCCTGGAAAGAGTCCCGGTCTAAGAGGTGTCGCCATTTGGTCTTTCTCTCGTATGTGGTCTCGTCTAGTGGTGCGGCGTCGCAGATCTGACTGAAGTCAGGCTCGAGCGTCCCTTCTTCATCTTGGAGATGGTCTCGTCGGCCGGGTTCTTGCAGAGGAAGGATTCGGGATCGTCGTTCCAGTGTTCTGCCGATGTCTCGAGAGCGATGGGAAGGTCGTCGACCGAGTTGAAGGGGGCACGTGGGAGCCGGGGTGCGGTGAGAAGCGAGAACCGCCCTGCAAGGAGGTGCAGCGACGAAGAGGAGGTTGGCGTGAAGTGCAGATGCCACCGGGCGCTTCTTCGAAGCGCGAGCCACGTCACGGTCGGCTCGGGTTTGTGGGCGGAGAGATTGTGGAGCGCGACGTGAACCTTGAGGTGCCGTGGCACGTAGAGGTCGACCAGCTCGAAGAAGGCGAGCACATCGGTGGCCTTGTGCAAACGGCTCGTGTTGTAGAGGACGCCGCCGCTGGGGACGTTCATCACAGCGAACAGCTCGATGGCGCTATGGGGCTTGTAGTCCCGGGTCATGGTCCCTGCTCGCCGTGCCTTCGTGAGCCGGTACGGCTGGGTGTGATTGAGGCCTGGATCTGCGTGTGTTTGTCGACGCAGAACACCAGAGCGCGCTCAGGCGGGTTCATGTAGAACTCGAATCTAGACTCATCTGCCGATAGCAGACGACAGGATGAGATCGGCGGTTGTGCTGTACAGCAAAGGCGCGAGTACCCTGTGCCGGGACTGGCGTTGCCGCGCGACTTGCCAGATCGCGCGAAGTGCAAGGGAGGCCGTACCCGGTAACGTGGCCACCAGCGACCGACCTCCGAGCCGACCGGCGAGATTCACGATGCCTCGGACACGTCCCGGCGACCGTGCGACAGTTCGTCGTAGATCCAGCGGTATGTACGCTCGAGACCCTCTCGTAGGCTGATCGGCGGTTCCCAGCCGATCTCGCGGACGAGCCGAGTGTTGTCGCTGTTGCGCCCCCTTACGCCTTGAGGTGCCGCCAAGTTGTAGTTGCGACGGAGCTTTACGCCGGCGATGGATTCAATCATGTCGACAGGTTGGTTGACCGACACGAGCTCAGTGCTGCCGAGATTGAGAGGATCGCCGTAATCGCCCGCCATGATCCTCATGACTCCCTCGACGCAGTCGTCGATGTACATAAAGCTCCGCGTCTGCTCGCCATCACCCCAGATCTCAATCTCGGAAGTGCCACCCATCTTCACTTCGGAGACCTTCCGGCAGATCGCTGCGGGCGCCTTTGCCCGCACTCCGTTCCAAGTACCGTTCGGACCGTAGACGTTATGGAACCTGGCAGTACGCGTAGTGATCCCGAACTCCTCGTCGAAGTGCCGACACATGCGCTCTGGGAACAACTTCTCCCAGCCGTAACCGTCCTCCGCGAGTGCGGGATAGGCGTCCTCCTCCTTGAGGGCCGTGACCTTCGGGTCCCGTTGCTTGTCGGCGTTGTAGACGCACGCCGAGGAGGAGAAGAACAGACGTTCGACGGTGCCTTCTTCGCGCGCAGCAACAAGCAGGTGGGTCGCAATCAGAACTGAGAGCATGCAATCGGCCTTGTGGTACTCGATGAAACCCATACCGCCCATGTCAGCAGCAAAGTCGAAGATATATCGCGCACCGTTGACCGCTTCGCGGCACGATTCGAGAAGCCGCAGATCAGTCTGCACGGAGTCCACTCCGGCAGGTCGCTGGTACCACTGGCCGATTGGCTTGTTGTCGACGGCTCGGATCTTCCTGTATCCGTCCTCGAGTAGGCGGCTCACAAGGTGACCGCCTATGAACCCGCCTGCACCGGCAACGACTACACAACGAGATCTTCGTGGTGATGAATCCGTTCACGGAGATCTTCGTCATCTCGGCCTCGACGATGGACATGAAAGCCACCGGGACATCTTCGTCGGCAATTGTCTTGATGACATGGGCTGCCTTCTCGGCTGCCCATGCCTGGGACGACTCCATCAGGACCATGTCTGGGTGGCGCATGTTCTCGAGAACGCTGCCCAGGGCTATGAACTCTGGCGAGAACACAGACCGAGGTCAGCGCCGACAGCCATGCCACTACCATGTTCCAGCGCCGGCTTGATCCGTAACTCGGTCGCGCCGGGTAGCACGGTGCTGGTTAGCACTGCCACCCGTCTATCGTGGTCCTTGCGGGCGAATCCACGACCAATGGCCGTGAACGCGGACTCGGCGCCGCTCGTGTCGAAAGAATCGTCCTCCAGGCTGGGGGTCGGAACGATACAGAAGGCGACCTCAGCATCCTCGGTCGCCTCCTCAACGCTCGTTGTCGCCCGAAGCCGAGGCGAAGCCTGCGTCATGAGGTCACCAAGGCCGGTCTCGTCTACGGGTGCACGACCTTGGTTCACCGCGGCCACGACTACCTCGCTCAAGTCCGCTCCGACGACATCGTGGCCCGCCGCGGCCAACAGGGCAGCCATGGGACAACCAAGTTTTCCAAGACCGATCACGGCAAGCTGCATCGTCATCCCTTCTGCTCGGTGTCTAGCGGACAGGCTTCAAACGGCCGTGGCGTCGACCATGAGATGCCAGCCGACACTCGCCTCGAGCTTCCTCATCATCGGAGCGGGCATCACCCGAAACGGGAAGCGCTTCTTGTAGCGGTACTCGACGCAGTCCTTCACGCGGTAAGGGAAGATGTGTTCGATCCTGGTGTCGTCCACCCTGAAGCCGGGCGGTTCGATGAGATCACGCACGGTGTCCTTGGTATACGTGAAGGTCACCGGAGAACCGGCCTGTGCTTCGGACTGCTCGGCAATCAGTTCGTCTGCCCGCCAGAACCGCCCTTTACCGTGACCGATCACAATTCCGGCAACCTTCCAGGAATGGCGGTTGTACACCATCGCCTTCAGCTTGCCTCCGGCACTCATCCGCCGGCGGGCGCTTCTTAGAACCAGTTGCGGCTTGGGCGTGTGATGGATGACGCCGAAGCTGTAGACGAGATCGAACGGTCGGTCGTCAGGTACTTCCTCCATCAGTTCGGTGTTCGTATTGACGAAGGTAATGCGCTCGGAAAGGCCGAAGACATCCGCGCGTTGGTGAGCGATCTTGATCGACTCCACCGAGAGGTCGCACGCCACGACCTCGGCACCGTCTCGGGCAAAGTTGACCGTATCGGTCCCTATGCCACAACCGATCTCCAGCACTCGCTTGCCCTTCCAGCGGTCAAACTCGGCGAAACCGGGAATGTGAGGTTCAACAAAGTACTTGCGGGCTTCGACCTCGTCGAAGTACTCACGACTGCCGACCGGAAGAGCTGAGTGGCGAACGTTGCGTGGCCGATTGTCCCAGTACCGCCTGACCCTGTCGATCGGGACCTCGTCAAAGACGGAACTACCGGACACGAGAACCTGCGGCTCGGGTCTGCATGTTGTTCACTCTACAAGGCCAGATCCGGGCAAATCTGGCTCGATTATCGCTTCGGCGAACGGCGCGTTAACAACACTTTCGCGCGACGCCTGACTGAGTGGCCTCGACGATCGAAGCACCGAGGACCCGGCGGTGATTGTCGGTGGGGCGCACCGCTAGGCAGCCGACCATGTGGCAAGTTTGCCCATAGGGAAGCATGCGCCGGAGCGTTCGGCCGAAGGCGTTTAGCCGGAGGGTCAAGGGCTCCCCCACCCATCGGCCGGTGAGGTTGAACCCGATTGTGTGCCATAACCCCTGGTCGTCATCGATGCCGAATGGTTTCACCACTTCAAAGCCGGCAGCAGCGACAACCTGTTCGAGTTGCTCCTGGCTCATCCGGTACTCGTAGAAGCTCCACCCCTCCTCAGTGTGGGTGAACTCGGCATACCACGGGCGGGGGGTTCTGGCTTTGGCCGCACGGAGATTTTGTCTGCCGACCGGCTTTCCGACGAACCGGCGGAGGGTTGGAGAAGCTCTCAACCATCGTTCCGGTGCGCGTACCACGGAAACCCACCGGCGGAAGGCGCTGAAGTTCGGCACGGTGATCACCGCGATTCCGCCCGGGCGAAGCACACGGAAGTACTCGGCAAGAGCCGACTCCGGTCCTTCGACCGAGTGTTCGATCGCCCCAAGGGAAACGACGCCGGCCACCGATTCGTTGCAAAGAGGAATGGCGCGCATGTCGGCGGCCAGAAAGTACCCCCCCTTGCTGTGGCTTGCCGCGACAGCGGAGAGTCGGGGACTCCAGTCGAGCCCGATCGCCAGACGCCCCTCTTGGTGCAGCCACTCGACCCATCGGCCCGAACCCGACCCCGCTTCGAGAATCAGACCGTCCAGGGGAAGGTACTCTCTCAGATACGGGGCGATGGCGTTCGTCTCGCATTCGAGCAGCTGTACCTCGAAGGGCACGGAGAGAAAGCCATGTTCGAAGCCGTCGCGTGCGGCTGCATTGATGGCACCTGGCCCAGCGGCTTGGTGCCGCGCCTCTTGTTCGCGGCCGTCACGTGCTGGGCTATCGGAGAACGTCATGATCGCCCCCACACCGACTCGATCGCCTGTTCCCACGCTGCGACGACAGCATCTCTGCGCACGATGTTGGACTGTCGCATCCTTTCGGATGGCGCCTCGTCGTCCTGAGTCGCGAGGAGCTCCGATAGGTGCTCGAACGACGAGAATCGAACAATCTCGGAGAGCTCCCTTCGGGACCCGTAGTCGGACCTTTCGAGCCACCAACGAATCACGGCCGGGTCATGCACCCGGTTCGGGTCGCCCGCGGGCAGGTGATCGGTAGAGAGGCCAAGTACCTGGTACACCGAAAGCTGGCTCAAGACCCCGCCTGGGACTTGCTGCCTCAGATGGAGAAGGAACTTGTCGTCAGGAATGTAGATAGGCACGTTCTCCCAATATTGCTCGAAGATCGCCATCTGACTGATGTTGTAAGGGATATGTATCCAACCTCGCACCGAGTGCCGTTCTTGCCAAGTCGCCCGGCCTGGTAGCAGCTCACCGATTGGTCGGGCAAGGTTACGGGGGTCCTCCCGAATTCTCTGCGTGCATGCTGCCGATCTCGATCGACCAGTACTCCACGCCGGTGCAAGCGCGGGGGTAAGCCTCTCCGTGTAGCGAGCATTGGAACCCGGAATCGCCTTGGCGGTGCTCATGACGACCGCAATGTTGCGAACGGCGACGCGGTGAGCCGTGACGTGGCCGAGCCTGTGAAAAGCTCAAACCAGTTCACTGTTACGACCTCGGTCGAGTTCAGACGAGATAGCTCCCATCCAGCGTCCGACATCCAGCTCCAGAGTGCAGGCTGGCTCAACATGGCAGGTACCGATGTCGCTGTCGATCCAGGAACTCCGACTTCGAACCGCTCGGAGATTGCGTCCGCGACAACTGGGGTGTGTATCGATCAGGATCTCTGTGCGGTTGCTGGTATGAGGTGTTGCGGTCGATCGGGCGAGGGGTCCTGCTCGCTTCGGTGGACGAATCCGCATGCAAGGCCGAGCATGAGCCCGACGAGGCCGCCTGACGAGTAGCCAACGAAATAGGTGAGCTGAAGCGCCAGTAACGCGGTGAAGAGCAGGGCGACCTGGCCGAGGAAGGCAGAAGGTGAGCGCAATCGCCGCCGGCTCTTCCTGAGGGTTGTGACGTACACCCACACGAGCAGGGCAAGTCCCATGATCCCGGTCGTGGCGAAGGTCCACACGTACTGGCTGTGGGCAGCGCGCAGAAAGACAGCCTCGTTGATGGTTCCGTTTCCGGTTCCGCTTGGTGAACCAACGACCAGATCCGCGACTGGGCCGGCTCTCTGGCGGTTGATCATTGCGGACCACCCTTGGAGGCGCCAACTGAAGGTGCTGTTCTGGGTAGCACTGGTTTGCTGATACCCGGCCGTGAGACTGCTCGTCACCCCAGGCGGACCGGCGGCAACGAGGAGAACGACGGCGAGCACCGCTGCCGCCACGAGGAGCCGGCGGCCCGCGATCGACGTCAACCCACGAGTCTTCGGGCGGGCGACCACGAGAACAGCAGCTGCGACGAGCCCAGCTGCCCAGACCGTCCGTTGCACCGAGAGCACCACGACGACGAAGCCAACCAGCGGTACGACCCAACGGAGGACCGGGCCACGAAAGGGCGGAAAGACGACGACGATGATCGTTGTCTCGAGAATGAACAGCGCTTGCAGCCCGTTGAGCGCTCGATCGCCTGTCGCTGCATAGGTGCCGAAGCCATGCTGCAACCAGAAGCTGACTGCGACAAGTATGAGTACGGCAGAGGCAATCAGCAGCCAGTTCCTCACGGCCCGGACGAGTTGCGGCGTGACGTGAACCGTGCTGAACAAGATGGCTGCAGCGAGCATCAGCAGTATTTGGCGGGCGGCTACCACCGACGACTGAAGGCCGAAAGCCGCTGCGCCCCGCGCCATGCTGAGCAACAGGATCGCCAAAAGGACGACCAGCGGTCGGGTCGGGCGCAGGGCGTCGCCGCGCTGCTGCCATCGCATCAGGGTCGCCGCGGCCAGAGCCACGGTAATGATGTCTCCGGCGTACACGTGGAACTGGCCCACCATGACCTCTTGCGGGATGGAGGAGGTGCTGGCCATCTCGACCAGCAACAGCAGCGGGATCGCGCTCGCTGGCCGGCTGGCGAAGCTGACCGACAACAGCCCAATAAGCACGAGCGCGATGGCGGCAAGGAGTGCCGAGTCGAGCGTCAGGCCCACCATTCAACCGGTCCGATCGGTCTTGGCTTGGTGGTCGTGAGCCGCCGCATCGAGCAGGGCCTCGATCGCGGTGATCAGACGCTCCGGATCGTGGCGTTGTCGGGCGAGGTCGGCACCGGCGCGGGCCAGTCTCGACCGGGTCGCGGAGTCAAGCGCAAGCTCTCTCATCGCCCCAGCAAGGCTACTCGTGCTCCGCACGTCGACGAGCCGACCGGCCCGGTTGTAGTCGAGTGTCCAGGGAACCCCGCCGCTGTGTGCGCCGCCGATCACCGCCACACCGGCGAGTTGCGCCTCGGCGATGGCCATGCCGAACGACTCTTCGAGCGAAGGGTGGACGAGGATGTCAGCCGTGGCCAGGGAGTCGAGCACCCGATCGTGAGGGAGCGGCCCGATGAAGGTGATCCCATCTGCAAGTCCACGTTCGACGGCCCAGCTCTCTGCTGGACCACCCGGCCCGAGGCCGTGCCCGATCATGTGGAGCGACGCATGATATAACCCGGCTCGCACCTGAGCGAAGGCTTCGATCGCCGCGGTCCCGTTCTTGAGCGGGCCCCACGAACTGAGAATCGTGAGGAATCTGATGCCCTCGTTCGGCGGGTGTTCGATCGGTGAGACGGGTCGACGTGAGATCGATGGCATCATGTTCGGGATCATGGTGATCTCACCCCGGTAGCGCAGCGCGTGGCGGAAGTGGTGTTCGACGTACGGGGACACTGCGATCAGGCGCTTTGTCCTACTCGCGACTAGAGCGGCCATCGTTGTGCGAATCAAAAAGTGCGCTGAAACCGGTACCTGGGCGAAGAGCGGGCCCCCGCGCGTGGTGGGAAGGTGGTGACGCAAGATGACAAGTGGGGCGTCGTGAGCAGTGACCACGGTTGGGAGCCCAGTTGCAAGTGCCCCGAGAGCGTACTCATAGGTCCAGTGGGCGTGGACGACGTTCGGCCGACACCGCAGAAGTGTCTCCGCCACGAACTGCCGCTCCAGCTTGAACCCGTCGCGGGCGGCGTGACGCCTCCGGAAGGGCCCAACGTAAACCGTCAGCCGATCACCGCGCAACACGACCTCGCTCGTGAGATCCGGATCGAGCGTGACAAGGGAAACGTTGTGACCGCGCGCGATCAGGGCCCGGACCTCGGGAAGTGGCGGTGTACCGCCGAGCCCTTTGGGAACCGCGGCGGGCTGGTCGAGTAGGTCGGCCAGTTGGCGAAGACTTATCTGACCGGCGATGGCGACCTTCATCGTGAGCGTCGTCCCGCCATAATCCGGACGTAGGGCGAGAGCGCCAGAGCGGGCCAGAGCGGCCCGCCGTGGCGACGGCACAGCGCCGCCCATTCCGCGACCGGGAGCCCTTTGGGCGAGGCCACTAGGTGAAGGCGTTCGCGGCGGCTGAGTGTCTCGTCTCGAAATGTGCCGACGCGAGGGTTCGCGCTGCAGGCGCCAACGTGGCCGGGAGCGACGAATACCTGGCACCCGGTCCAGCGCGCCCGGAGCCCGTAGTCGGTGTCGCCCCCGCCGTGGGTGAACCTTTCGTCCATGTTACCCACGACCGAGTACACGGACCTGGGGATGAGGACCACGTTGCCGTTCATGGTGTCGCATGCCTGAGGCGTGTCAGTCGGTGTGACCAGGGCAAAAGCCATCCGTCGCAATCGGCTCGTCCTTCGGACCCCGCCGTAGGTCGTGACCCCTGTTTGCGGGTCACGAGTGGAGCCCACGACAACCGAGAGCGGCTGTCGCTTAGCGCATAGGCCGGCGTAGGTTGTTAGCAGTCGCTCAAGCGCGTCTGCGTCGAGCACAACGTCGTCATTGAGCCACAGCAGGTAGTCGGGGCGCGCCGGCACTGCTCGGGTGAAGGCGAGACGCATTCCCCCGCTCCAGAACAAGTCACCCGAGCCAACGGTGATCTCGACGTCGGGGTAGGCAGCAGCCACTGCCTCGGCGGTGCCGTCGTTGCTCCCGTCGTCGACCAGGTGAACGTCGACTGTGATTCCCGGAATGGCGGCGGCACGGAGACTCGCCAGGCACTCAAGCGTGTGCTCCCGGCGGTTGTGGCAGGTGAGCAGGGCACTGATCGTCGCCGGCTCGATCGACGCGAACGAGGCGACGCTGGCGCGAGCAGATGAGCGATACAGGTCCGCGTACTGGGCCACGCCTCTCGGAGGAGAGAACCACCGCTCGGCCGTCGCTCGGAGGTCCGGTGATTGCTGATCGCGGTCTTTGCGGCCCAGGCAGCGCGCAATCGCCTTCGAGAGAGCGACAGGGTCGGCTTCGACCGTCTCGATGGCGCTGCTCAACGCCGCGACATCGCGTAGCCCCGGAACCGGAGTCACGAGGGTGGGTGTGCCGGTGGCGACGGCCTCGGCCGCCGCCAAGCCCAGCCCCTCGTGGTGCGACGGCATGATGAACAGGTCAGCGGCGTGAAGTATCCGCCACACGTCTTCTACGGTCCCCAGGAATCGGACCCGGTCGCCGAGGCCGAGGCTTGCCGCGAGCCTGCGCTCGGCGGCGCCGGCCTCGCCGCTGTCGTCGCCGACGTGAAAGTAGACCACGTTCGACGGCGTCGATGCCGTCACCATGGCTCGGAGAATGGATTCGTGGTTCTTGACCGGCGCGCAATTGCCAATACTGACCATCACCTTATCGTCGTTGTGGAGGCCGAGTGTGCCTCGAGCGGCATCGCGATCGGCGTCAGTGGTTTGGCTGAAGGTCTCGAGGTCACACCAATTCCAGATGATCTCCGCCGGGTTGCGGAAGATGCGCCACTCATTGAGGCCGACACTCGGGCCGACTGCGGCGTAGTCGACGCCGAGGTTGCTCAGTACTCGGCGCTGAATCGTGCGCTCCATCCGCAGGGCACCAGTGAACGGGAAGCAATTGTGCACCGTCTGTACCACCCGCGCCCCTGAACCGAGCGCCTCGAGGGCGAGCCAGAAGTTGGCCCGCTCGACGTGCAGGTGCACGACATCGGGCTTGACGCAGCGGAGTAATCTCGCAAACGACGTGAGCAGTCGAGGCGCCGAGGGCGACAGCCGGTGGATCCGGTACCCGGCATCTTCGAGCGTGCGGGCGTAAGGGCCGACGACATCAGCAACCGCCACGATCTCGCACTCGACACCATGCTCGGCCCACAGGTCCGAGGCCACACGCATCATGACCTCGCCCCCCGAGTGCCGGAGCTCGTAGAACACGTGTAGCACCCTCAGCGGAGCGGCGGGATTTGTTTGGCTGCCGATCTGAGGTCGCCCCCATCGACTCATCGGCGGGCCTTACTTGGAAGGTTGGAGAGGGAGCAGCCGTACTTCAACAACAGGGGTGACGTTACGGTCCCGATGAGCAGCTTCGTCGAGCGGAGCATCGCCGACACCCAGACGTCAGGCCTGATGGTCACTTCCCGCCGGAATCGGACCGGATTCCCACCGAACAGATGGCACAGTGTCAACGTTACGGACTCATCGGCGCTCCGGTTCTTGGTGGCCGTACCGTCAGCGTCAGACATGGTCGTAACCCCATAGCCTGACAAGGTCGCGATCCAAGTACCCGTCCAAATGCTCAACCTCGGGTCTCAACGAGGCACGGAGCTCAGTTACCAAGTCGTCATTGAGGAGAGGCGGAGGCGAATACACAATCCTCGATTGGAGATTCTGGAGGACGCGTCTGCGCGCGGACTCCGGAACGACTGCCTTGATCCCGGACTTTACCGCCCGAGAGAACGATCCTCGACCGACCGAGAACCGATCAACGGTGTCGCCGAGGAATTGCGACCGCATGGCCACGCTCGGGTTCGTCTCCATTGACACGGGTGGCACCGAGCGGTCGACCCTCAGGAAGTCGAAGACGCGTCGCAGCATGGCTTCGTTATCACTGCGGTAATCGTTGTAAATCAAAGTGAGTACCTGCTTGGCAGGGAAGACATCGCGGTAACGGCGGAGCTGTTCGGTGTAGCAGACGTGTTGGGAGTAGAGGAGCTCCTGTAGGCGATACGATCCTCGCGACACATGGCGCTCGCGCGCAGACTCGAGAACGATTGCTTTGCGTAAGTCCCGCTCGCTCTCTTGATGGCTCCGGAGCTGCTGTAGATGAAACGAGCGTAGGAACGATGCTGGCTCACGGAAGATCACAATGATGCGGGCCGCCGGGTTGAGCGCTCCGATCGATGCTGCGACCGAGCGGGATGACGGACAACAGACCGAGGACCGAAGCCTCACCGAGCTGCTGGTCCGGCGTCGCATCCTCGAACCGTGCCAGGTACTCCTCCAACATCGTAGGGAGCGACGCCAGGTACTCCTTCCACCTGGGACGGAGCGACCCTACCCTAGGCCCGGGGAATCGCGGCCGCAGGTCGGTGGCGAGGAACATGGGCTCCTTGATATCCGGCATGAGGATTTCGGGATGCCGCCGGAGCATGTCATACAGTGCGGTGTTGCCGCTCTCGGACTGGCCCACGATGAAGAGGTCGGGCGCGCGCGCCACACCCAACTCGTTGCCCGTGATGCCTGGTCGGCTCACAGCGTCCGAAAGAGCGCGGTCCCCTCTCATGACGAGACCTCGACGCTGATGAAATGCGAGAGGGATGCTACCTTGCGATAGAAGTCGTTCGACGGCTTGAGCTCGTCGGCCGGCGCGAAGGCCTCGAGCACCGCTGTCACCTCGTCGGTGGAGCCGCCCAGATAGTGGCGCAGACCGAGTTCGCGACCGCGGTGCACGGTAGCGAGTATCAGGTCGGGCCCGTAGATCCGTCCGTCGAGCTGGTCGAGGCCGAGCCGCCGTCCCCACCCAGATCAGCGGCATGCCGTCGGGCAGGTTGAGGTTGCCCTGGTTGAGCCGGTGCCGCAGCTCGGGGTCCCGCCGGGCCAACGAGAAGGTGTAGGCGTTGCACAAGTGCACGGCCCAGCCTTCGTGCGGATCGGGCCGCGACAACAGTGCGTCGACGGCCGATTCGAGGGTGTGCGCGTCGATGCGCACCGAGCAGCAGCTGAACGAGGGCGTACAACCGTTCGTGTCTGGGGAGAGGCCGGCGGTGTCGCTCACGACGAGGATCCCGTCTGGTGTCTGCTGTCTACCGTTTGCGCGGCGGCGTCGACATCCGGCATCGTCGCACCAGTGGGGGCTGAACCGTTGCAGGCCCAGGCGGGAAAGCGCTCGAGGGGTAATGGCCGCAGGCCGACCAGCACGCCGGTGGTGCGAAGCAAGACCCAGGCGTCAAGCCTCGGCCCGGCGTGGGCCAGATAGAGGCGGTCGAACTCGGGCGCTTCGCCGATCAGCCCCGAAGACGCCGTGCTCACCTGCCACGGGCCGGTCATACCGGGACGCACCGCCAGGCGTTCCCTCATGAAGGTGGCGTCGAACCTGGCCGCCAAGGCCGGCATCTCGGGCCGGGGGCCGACCAGACTCATGCGACCCGTGACCACCAGCCAGCACTGGGGCAACTCGTCGAGGTGCGAGGCGCGCAGGAACCGGCCCCACCGGGTGGTGGTGGCGGCGGCGATCGTGTACTTGTCGGCGTCCACCGGGGTGTCGGTCGGCAGTGAGCGAAGCTTTACGAAACAGAACGGGCGGCCGCCCCGACCGAGGCGCTTCTGCACAAACAGAGGCCAGGCCCGGAAGCTCAGGGCCGAACCGACAGCCAGCAACGCGATTAGCGGCGCGGTCACGGTGCTCAACGCCACGCCGGCCACCAGGTCGAAGGCCCGCTTGGCACGGCCATTCGCACGGCGAATCGAAGCGTTGTTTGGTGCAGGCTGGATGTGCGCCGCCGGCTGCCGTGTGGGCATGTCCTTATTCATGTTGCTCGCCTTGCGCGAGGGCTTCACTGGTAGCCGGGTGCCCTAAGCTTACCCATAAATCCTTTGTCGTCATCCAGAGAGACGGAAGTCAGCACGCCCTGGTGGACGCCGATCCGCTGGTATAGACCGGGAGTTCCGCGTGGGCGATTGCTCGTCGGGTTGACGGCGACATGACGGTGCAGCTGATCGTGCGCGTCTCTCTATGAAGAGGGACCGGTTGTCAAGGTCGATTGTTCTTGGCGGACACCTCCTTCGTTGCGGTGCCCGGGCTGACTAGGCGGGGTGGGGGGTTGGTTCTCATCTCTCTATCGCCTCCTCGAGGGAGGAAAAGGTCTGGTGGGAGAACTCCGGCTGGTCCATCTCAAACGAGGGTCGTCAAGCGACCAGAGGCGCGGCGGGGGACCTTGC
>Ga0182027_10007715_pt1 | contig 15788 bp, 14 predicted proteins | sample 712E1DmetaG_FD_121300 | JGI IMG/M metagenome (GOLD analysis project Ga0182027, IMG submission 121300) | Permafrost microbial communities from Stordalen Mire, Sweden - 712E1D metaG (Illumina Assembly) | ecosystem: Environmental > Terrestrial > Soil > Wetlands > Permafrost | place: Sweden...
AATTCATTAATATGCTCAATAATAAAACGTACGCGTTCTGGTCCAAAAACAGTTGAAGGAATTCTTGCAGCAAACATCGAGAGGATTTTTTTATTGTCTACATTATTCATAGGTCAATATAAGGTTATTTATTAAGTAGAGTCTTAATATTAAAATAAATATACAAAAAGATTAATTAATTAATCTTCCATGGTAGCGCCTATTACTTCCTGAATGGAAGTTAATCCTTGCATAACTTTTTCAAATCCCGACTCACGCAAACTTTTAGTTCCGTCTTTTCTTGCCTGCTCTCGAACTGCTTCTTCATCTACTTCTTCACCGGCATGAACTATAATTCTTCTCAGATCCTTGGTGAAATACAACGCTTCATGTACTGCCATTCTACCTTTAAAACCCGTATGGTTACACTTTTCACATCCCCCGGGTTCATAAACATCATACTTTTTCCATTCTTCAAGATTTAATCCCGCGGCTGTAATATGATCATCGTGATTTCCTACCTTCTTTTTACAGAATTCGCAAAGTTTTCTGATAAGGCGCTGGGCTACAATTATATTTATTGCGTAAGCAATAAGGAAAGGTTCTACTCCCATTTTAAATAAACGAGCAACTGCGCTAGGGGCATCATTCGTATGTAACGTTGAAAAAGTTAGATGTCCGGTATTAGCAAGTTTTATTGCGGTTTCCGCAGTTTCTTTATCACGCATTTCACCAACAAGAACAATATCCGGATCATGACGGAGGATGGATCTTATAGCCTGCTCAAAATTCATTTTATAGCCGATCTTTAATTGACGCGCGCCCTCTATAACATACTCCACCGGATCTTCCACAGTCAATACATTTTTTGTAGGATTTATAACCTGATATAGAGCTGCGACAAGTGTGGTTGATTTACCACTTCCGGTAGGTCCGGTAAGAATGATCATTCCCTGGGGCTGATTAATCGCTTTAACAAATGCTGTATTAGCATATCCTGTCAGACCCAGTTTACCTAAATCTTTAATAACTTTTCTATCATCAAGAATTCTTATTACAATACTTTCAAATTTATTTTTTAACTCTGTTCCTACGGTAGGTAATACCGAAACACGAAAACGGATTATATGACCGTCGATTTCTCTTTGAATGAATCCATCCTGTGCTTTTTCCCGTTCAAACCTGTCGAGACCTTTGGAACGATCCTTAACTACTGCCATTAGTGCTTCAGGCAATGTATTTTCCTGAGTATGCCATAGAGCAAGTTTTCCATCAAGACGAAAATGTATTTCGGTTTTATTTCCGGCTTTGGGAAGAATATGAATATCGCTGACACCTTTGCGTGTACCTTCAACCAAAGCGGCTTCAACAAGATTTACCAAAGCGCTTTTATTAATTTCAGCGTCGAGTTCTTCTTCATTAATTGATGCATCTTCCTGAGTAACTTGAATTTCTTCATTAGCTTCCTGAATTAATTTAAGAAATTCATTTTCCGAAGGAGCAAGCAATTGAATAATTTTATCATAATCCTTTTTACGCAGGTAATTGATTTCATATTTTTTTACGTTAAGAGTATAAGCGACCTTAGCAATATTTCTATCCGTCGGATCAACTGCAGCCAGAACAAGTTTATCCTTTACTTTTTCATCATACTTGAAAGGAATAACTCGATGTTCGAGAAGCATTTTCTTTACTTCCGGCCCCTGCTTGTTCATTAAGTTTTTCATTTCGGCTATACGTTCATCGGGCAGGTCTTCAGGTCGTATGTTTAGTTCTTTAAAAGCGTAAAGAATTGCAACTTCCCTGAATATAATATCATGATCAAAATTAAACTCATCGACTAATATCTGCGCAAGATTTCTTTTTAGTTTGGTTTGATCATTATCTTTTATTTTAAGCGCCTGCTCAAGAATAGTATGATCGATTATTCCTTTTTTAAGAAGTAAATAACCTATCTTATCGGTCATTTCAAGCTGGGAATCTATCATTGTTTTATTTCCCGTAAATTTATTTCATAGCCGGTGGTTTTGGACTGATAGTAGCAGTTTCAGCCGAGACAAGTGTCAGTCCTATCATGACTATCATTATAACCATTGCAATGAAAACCTGAATTAATTCAATTATATTTTTAAGTCTGAATACGGTTTCGCTTTCATAATAATTAGCAAGTTGAAGTGCCGTATTTTTAATTGTGCCGGTTTCCTCACCGGAGTGAAATCTGGAAAGAGCTGTTTCCGTGAATATACCGCTCGCTTCAAAAGCCTCGGTAACGCCAACTCCTTTTTTGATCATCATGGGTATTGCAATATTTTTAATCTGCTGTTCAAAATATGCATTGTCGGTAGCTTCTGCGGCAATTCTTATAGGTTCAATACTTTCAGCCGCTCCGCTATAAAGAGTATAAAATACACGGCAAAAGACTTCAATCAATGTTTTATGAATGAGTGAACCTATAATTGGTATTTTCATAATATTCTTATCAATAAAAAATTTACCTTTTTTAGTTTTACTAAACCGCCAAAGAGCGATTGGCGGAACTATAAAACACAATGCTACAATAAAGAAATGTCCCATTAAAAAATCACTTATTTTCAAAGTTGCCGCAGTCATAGGAGGTAAATCTATTTTAAATTTCACAAAGAGTTTTGCTGTTGCAGGGAAAATATATCCTACATAAAAAAGAACTGCCAGAAATAAAACAAAAAGAGTCACCATAGGTGTGATCAAAGCGCTCTTAATACTTTTTTTAAACTCCTGCTGCCTCTCAAGAAATTTTGCAGTAGCTCTGTAAATCTCAGCCATATTACCGCTCTTGGAAGCAAGCCCAAGCATATATGCAGTAAATTTTCCAAAAACTGATTGGTATCGTAAAAATGTGGATTCGCTATCTGCGCCTTTTTTCAAATCATTATTGATCTGCTTTAAAGTATCCTTAAGAGTTTTATTGGAAATATCATTTATCAAAAGCGTAAGGATTTCGCTATAGGGTAATTTTTGTTCCAGGAGTTCCGCGCTTATTTTAACATACGAAACTATTTCCTGCATAGGAGGTTTGAAATTAAATTCCAAATATTTTCTATTTACAGAAACAACTTCATAACCAAGTCTTCGAAGAGCGCTAATAACTTCTTCTTTGGTAAAAGCTCTTTGTTCACCTGTTAATGGTTTTTCCCTTCCCCTTTTGACTTTGTAAAGAAACCCAACTTTTTTCTGAATGGATTGAATCTTCAGCTGATTTTTTACGGCAAGTTTTTGAATTTTTTTCTTTGCATCTCCATAAGACGGTTCAGTCAAACTTCCTGTTAAAATCTGACCATTAGATTTCTGCGCGACAAATTTTACTTCAACCATAGCTTAAAGTCTTATATAAAAAGAAAGCCGGTAAATTACTTTAATTTACCGGCTTTCAATTTAAGAAAATTCTTGATCAAAATTAATTATTAATAGCGGTTGTTATAGCTGTCGGTGTAACGGTTACAGTAACCTTAGTTTTGGTTGTGCCATCTGTACCTGTTTCAGTTCCAACTCCAACTAATGTTACAGTCTGAGCTGCAACTGTAGGTGTAACTGCCGCACTCATGTTAGCTGTCTGAGATAAACTTGCCGGGACTGTCCAACCTGTAAAAGTATTTCCGCCTCCTCCGAGAGCTGTTGGTTTTCTGTAATATTGCTGCGCCATAGCAGATAGATTAGTTAAATCTGCGGTGATTGCATCACGATTTGATGATGATGCACTAGCCGTAAATACATTGATACCAACTACGACTGCGATACCTACAATGATAACGCCAAGAACGATTAGTAATAATTGCTGCTGACCCATTTGTGACTCCTAATAATTAGTTGTAGAAATATTCGATTAATTGAGAATTATAATCAGTTATTTATTTTTGTTGAAACTATTTTCTCCGAATTTATTACTATTGTTATCTTAACAAAACTTGTGCCATCATTACCTTTCTCATTTCCGATACCTACAAAAGTAATTTCTTGAGAAGATACATCAGCTTTATATCTTCCATTACCAGTAGAATCGTTTCCTTCAGGTATTTCCCATCCATCAAATGAATGATTAATTTGGTTATTTTCCTTATAATACTGTTGAGCAGATACTGCGAGCGATCTTAAATCTGCAATTACCGCTTCTCTATCCGCATGACCTGAATTTGAAGTAAAAAAATTAATACCTACAACTATTGCAATACCAACGATGACCGCTCCAAGAATTATAAGTACTAATTGATTTTGACCCATAATAATTAATAAACAATAGTAATTGTATAAGTAGTAGGTAAAACTGATAATTTTACCTGAACAGAATCATTACCTGTAACTACTTCATTGCCAATTCCAGTAAGAACAACAGTACCCGGTGCTATATTTGCTGAATAATGTCCGTTTCCTGTTTGAACTAATTCATTTGGAATTGTCCATCCGGTGAAATTTCTGCCGCCTCCAGCAAGAGAAGTCGGTTTCATATAATATTGTTGAGCCATTGCAGCAAGATTTACCAATTCATTTGTCACAGCATTTCTCTTCTGATCTATCGCATTTGCACTAAATAAACTTAATCCACCCCAAATCGCTAAAGATACAATAATAATTCCCACTACTATTAATAGCAATTGCTGCTGGCCCACTCAAACTCCATTTATCTTTTTTACCGGTAATTTTTCCCGGCATATAATCGAAATCAGTCTTTTTTAGATTCATTTATGAAACAAATATCAAACCAACCTATTATTTTATCAATGATGTTATTAGTATATGAAAAATATATAAAAAGGAGGGATTAATCAAAAGTATTATTTTAATAAATATTAAGATTATGACAGGAAGAGGTAACTATTACAGGTAAGAATAGCCATTAATAATTTAATTTAAGGATTATTGATGAGTAAGTATTGGAATTAAATTGATCTTAAAAATTAATAGAAACTCAGATAAATCTGAGTTTCATAAATTGTGATTTAAAATAAAATTTGTATGATAGTTTATCTTGTTTTAAGATGAAGTTCTTTTAATTGTGCTTCGTCAACATTAGAAGGGGAATCATCCATTAAAGACAAACCACTTGAAGTTTTCGGAAAAGCCATAACATCACGTATTGATTGTTTATTAGCAAATAACATAGCTAGTCGATCCAAACCAAAAGCAATTCCACCATGTGGAGGAGCGCCGTATTTAAAAGCTCCCATAAGAAATCCAAATTTTTCCTGTGCTTCAACATCGCTTATTCCCAATGCATTAAACATTTTTGCCTGGAGAGCTGCGTCATGAATTCTGATACTGCCTCCTGCAATTTCATTCCCGTTTAAAACTAAATCATAGGCGCGCGCTTTTACTTTTCCCCTATCTGAATCCATCAAAGGTATATCTTCAATTCTTGGAGAAGTAAATGGATGATGCATTGCATAATACCGTTTTGTTTCTTCATCCCATTCATACAATGGAAAATCAGTAACCCACAAAAGTGCGGGTTTAGAATCAGGTTTGATAAGATCCATACGTCTTGCCATTTCAAGACGAAACGTTCCCATAATATTAAGAGTTTTAAGGCGTGGTCCTGTAAGAATAAATATCAAGTCGCCTGGTTGAGAATTTAATTTAGAGGAAAGATTTTTCTTCTCATCCTCAGTAAGAAACTTTGCTATTGGTGCTTCAATTTCATTTTCTTTTACCCGCATCCAGATTAATCCGCCTGATCCAAGTTTCTTGGCAAAATCGGTTAATCCGTCAAGCTGATTGCGGGTATAATCACCGCAGCCTTTTGCAAGCAGTCCAGTAATAGTTCCATTATTAGCAAGAGAATCTTTGAATACTCTGAATTCGGAATTTTTAAAAACTTCATTTAAGGTAACCATTTCAAGATCAAAACGTAAATCAGGTTTATCGCTTCCGTATTTTTCAATAGCATCATCAAAACATAATCTCGGCAATGGGAGAGTAAGATCTAAATTCAATACTTCTTTATAGAATACTTTCATGAGTCCTTCGACGATCTCATAAATATCTTCGACATCGACAAACGACATTTCAACATCGATCTGTGTAAATTCGGGTTGGCGGTCAGCTCTGAGATCCTCGTCACGGAAACATTTTACAATCTGAAAATAGCGGTCGAGTCCCGCAACCATTAGTATTTGTTTATACTGCTGCGGAGATTGAGGTAAAGCATAAAATTTGCCCTTATGCAACCTACTCGGGACAAGAAAATCACGGGCTCCTTCGGGAGTGCTTTTCATTAATACCGGAGTTTCAACTTCAATAAAATTATTTGAATCAAAATATCTTCTTGTTACCTGACACATTTTATGTCGCAGAATTAAATTTTTCTGCATCTCTCCTCTTCTTAAATCGAGATAACGGTATTTCAATCTGACATCCTCATTTACATCAATGTTATCTTCAATTGGGAAAGGTGGCGTTTCTGCATGATTCAGAATAATTAATTTATCTACCATAACATCAATTTGTCCCGTAGGTATTGCATTATTCTCTGTTCCCTCCGGACGTTTCCTGACTTTTCCTTCAACAGAGACAACAAACTCACTGCGTAATTTTTTTGCCTGATCATGAGCTTCGGCATTATAAGTCGGTTCAAAAACAATCTGTGTTATTCCATAACGGTCTCTCAATTCAACAAAAGTTACACCGCCTAGATCACGACGGATCGCGACCCATCCGTTCAAAACAACATTCTGATTTATGTCATCTTCTCTTAAATCGCCGCAAGTATGTGTTCTTCTTTTGAACTTCATAAACTAGTATTTCTCCCGTAAAAAAAATATAGAAGCAAAGATAAGAATTTAAGAATGGCTATTCAAATTCAAAGCCCCTTCGTTTATAATATGAGTTTAATTATATTTGGCGCGAAAAAAATCAGCACAAATTCTTTACTTAAACGATGAAAATAATTGTAGATGAAAATATTCCTCAGGCCCATGAGGCATTTTGCGGTTTTGGCAATGTTGTATTTTTGTCCGGACGTGAAATAACAAACGATAATTTAAAAGATGCCGACATTTTATTAATACGTTCAATTACAAAAGTAAATGAATCATTACTCAAAGGTACAAAAGTAAAATTCATCGCAACCGCGACTGCAGGTACCGACCATATAGATAAAGAATATTTGATAAATAATGGAATTGTTTTTGCGGATGCTGCCGGATGCAATTCTTTCTCGGTAGCTGAATATTTTACCGCTTCCGTTTCCCGTATATTTAGCGCAAATAAATTTTCATTTGAAGGCAAGACTCTCGGTGTTGTTGGAATCGGGAATGTAGGAAGCAAAGTCGTAAGATTTGGTAAAACACTTGGATTTAAGGTATTGATGAATGATCCTCCATTGGAAAGAAAATTCAGTTCACTGGAATTTGTTTCTATGGATAGAATTCTTAATTGTAATATTATTACCCTTCATGTACCGCTATATAAATCCGGCATCGATAAAACCGTACACCTTATTGATGAAGAGAGATTAAACAAGATTAAAAGTGGAACTATTCTAATTAACGCATCCCGGGGAGCTGTTGTTGATAATAATGCCTTAAAAAATAGACTTAAAACTAATAATGATTTAATAACCGTTTTTGATGTTTGGGAAGATGAACCGGCTCTTGATTATGAACTACTTGAGAAAATAAATTTCGGATCAGTACACATTGCAGGCTATTCTTATGAAGGTAAAGTCAACGGTACAGAAATAATATATAATAATTTATGTGCATATTTAAATACAACGCCAAAATGGAAACCTAAATACCCAAGTATTGAAAAAAAGGAAATAATAGTAAATAAAGAAAAACGTATTGAAGATTTACTTGATGAAATAATAACTCAGATTTATAATATATCAGATGATGATAAGCTAATACGCGAAGGAATAATTATTGATAATGAAAATAGATCTAAATATTTCGATTTATTGAGAAAATCATATAGCGTACGCCGGGAATTCAATAATTATACAATCCGGCTTAATTTTTTAGACAGTGAAATTAAGCGAAAACTCGAGTCTCTTCGATTCAATGTAATTTAAGAAAATCCTTTATTTTATTCGAAAATTGAAATATTTTAATCACTGATCGAATTGCATTTTATTTTTTTCTACCTTATATTTTCAGCCAATAAATTAGTCTTACCTAAAAAAATTAGAGATCTTTATGTTAGATGACTTAGATATCACCATTCTAAGAAAATTACAGGATAATGGAAGAACAAAAAGAAGCGAATTAGCTGAAATGATAGGATTATCAATTCCTTCATTAAGCGACCGATTAAAAAAACTTGAAGACCATGGAGTTATTGAAGGTTATTATACAAAATTAAACAGACATATATTCGGTTACGATATAATGGCATTTGTTTCTGTGATTATGGAATCATCGAAAAACTATGAAAAATTCATTGAACATGTTAAAAAGACACCCGACATTCTTGAATGCTATTCAATTTTAGGTGAAGGATCTCATATTTTAAAACTTGTAGTAAAAGAAACAAAGGAACTTGAACAGATGCTTAGTAAAATTCAATCCTGGCCTGGAGTAACTAGAACAGTAACAAGTTTTGTTTTATCGCCAATAAAAGAAACCACTAATTTAAACATACAATCAAAATAGGAGTTACTATGGCAAAAGCATCATCCCCAATTGAAAATGTTCTTTCATTTATCAAATCAAACAAAATCCAGTATATTGATTTCAAGTTTATGGATTTCCCCGGACAGTGGCAGCATTTTACCGTACCGGTAAGCGAATTCTCTGAAAAATCATTTGATGACGGATTTGGATTTGACGGCTCCTCTATTCGCGGCTGGAAAGCGATAAATGAAAGCGACATGTTAATTATGCCCGATCCTGAAACCTTGTTTTTGGATCCATTCATTGCAACACCAACGCTATCGCTTACCTGCGATGTAGTTGAACCAGCAACAAAAGAACCTTATGCACGCTGCCCGCGCAGTATAGCTCAGAAAGCAAACGCATATCTGAAATCTACAGGTTTAGCCGATACAGCTTATTTCGGTCCGGAAGCAGAATTCTTCATTTTAGACGATGTTCGTTTTGATAATGGGACTAACTTTTCTTTTTATAACGTAGATTCAGTTGAAGGAAAATGGAACTCGGGACGCGAAGAATTTCCAAATCTTGGTTACAAACCACGTTACAAAGAAGGATATTTCCCTGTTCCTCCAACAGATGCATTAGTAGATCTTAGAAATGATATGGCAACAAATCTACAGAGTATTGGGATTGAAGTTGAAGCACAGCATCATGAAGTAGCAAGCGGCGGACAGAGCGAAATCGATATGAAGTTCAAACCTTTATTAAGAGCTGCTGATCAATTATTAATGTTTAAATATGTTGTTAAAAACACGGCAAAGAAAGCAAATAAGACCGTTACATTTATGCCAAAACCGATATTCGGTGATAACGGAAGCGGTATGCACGTTCACGTAAGTTTGTGGGCAAAAGGTAAACCATTATTTGCAGGCGGCGGTTATGCCGGATTAAGCGAAATGGGTCTTTATTTTATCGGCGGACTTTTAAAACATGCACCATCTTTACTAGCATTTACAAATCCTACAACTAATTCTTACAAAAGATTGGTTCCGGGATTTGAAGCTCCAGTTAATCTCGCATATTCACAAAGAAATAGAAGCGCTTCGGTTCGTATTCCAATGTACTCTTCGAGCCCGAAAGCAAAGAGAGTTGAATTCCGTTGTCCGGATGCATCAGGTAATCCATACCTCACATTCTCATCAATATTAATGGCTGGTCTAGACGGTGTTATAAATAGAATCGATCCGGGCGAACCTCTTGATAAAGATATCTATGATTTATCACCGGAAGAATTGAAGAATGTTCCTTCAACTCCTGAATCTTTAGGCCATGCTTTAAAAGCATTGCAAGAAGATCATGAATATTTGATGAAAGGCGATGTATTTACAGAAGACGTTATCAACACATGGATAAATTACAAAATCGAAAAAGAAGTAAAACCTATGGCGTTGAGACCAACTCCGTATGAATTTGAACTTTATTATGATGTATAAACACGAGTAAGATTACGAGTAAGATTACGAGTACGAATACGATTATGATTAAGAGTTAGATTGAAAGAAAACATATAAATGAAAGGGCGGCGGATTAGCCGCCCTTTTTCATTTCGGGATATATAATTTCCTGCGTTCTGAATGCCCGGGGGAATTGGCTCTTCAAGCCATCTTTTGAAGCCACCGCAGTACCAAGCAAATAATCCTCATACTTAACAACCCGCTGACCGCCGATATCAAACTGCTTTTTTATTGTTCCGCCGCTGAAATATATATCAAGTTCCGCAAGATTCTCCAATTGAATAATATTTTTGGAAATTGATTTCTCGAAAACCTGTGCTGCTAAAGGATGAAGTTGAAGTATTCCCCGTTTATCAATTTGTCCTAATCTTATTCCTATCCTGTTGAATGATTCTAAATCCTGTGAATACCATTCTTTATTAACAAAAAAAATGTCCCCGTTTTTAATAAGATATTTGTACTTATCAAATTCATCTATAGGAATTCCGAAATATTCAGAAAGCACTTCGAGATATTTTTTTATTTTCCCACTTATAGCTTTTACGAGTTCAAGTTTTTTTTCTTTGTGTGAAATAAATGACTTTTCCGTTTCATCGAACTTTCTGAGTTTGGCAATAAAAAATCCCTCGCTTTGAACTTCCCATGGAAGTATGCGTCTTGATTTACTTAAATCCGGATTTAGTATCTCATCGCCATATTTCGTAAACCCATTGATCGATTTTACGGACAAATTTACATCGATCAATTCAACCGGATATTTTTTCAGAATTTTATTTATAACAAGTTCATTTTCTTCAAAAGAGAGTGTACAAGTTGAATAAACCATTTCACCGCCAACCTTGCACATTTTAACTGCGCTTATCAATAACCTTAGCTGCAAATCGGACATTGCCAATGCTTTTCTAACATCCCACCAGTTACTTACTTCCCCTTTCTTTTGTGTGATACCTAAAGCGCTGCATGGCGCATCAATCAGAATTTTATCAAAATAATTGTCGAACGATTTACTTAATAATTCCCCTTTCCCGTGAAAAACACCAATATTTACAAAATTCATCTTATCAATATTAAAAACCAGACTCTTTAGTCGTTCGAGTGCACTTTCATTTGCTATTAATGTTCCACGGTTATTCATAAGTTCTGCTAGTTCGGTTGTCTTTGAACCGGGAGCCGCACATAGGTCGAGAACCACATCTCCGGGACCTGGATTAAGAACAAGCGGAGGTATCATAGAAGAAAGGCTTTGTACATAATACTTCCCCAAAATATATTCAAATGTTTTTCCTGCAAATTCATTCCCTGAAATTATTCTATAAGCATTAGGTATATTTTCAATTGTTTCAAGTTCAATACCATAAAGGGTTAACTGCTTTATTAATATTTCTGTATCGGTAAAGGGAGATATGCGAAGGTATGGTTTATATTCACCATGAAAGTAATCGAAATAATTCTTCAAGAATTCCTCGCCGAAATTATTACGAAGATATTCGGAAATATTATTGCTTAATTCTATCAATTCGATTTAATAGCGGGTAATGTTAAGTGAGCCGAAAACCTGTGTTGACAAATGCTTAATTCCTCTTGACTTCGGATATGCTTCTTTGAACTCTTTTTCCATTACTTTTAGAAATGCATCAATATGTCTTTCATAATCTCGGACCGCTTCATACACATGCAGATCTTTACGCGGGATTTTTAATTCAGTTGGTTTATTCTTATTACTATACATTACATACTTTGCTTTAAAATGATCATCTGTAGAAAAAATAGTTTCACCTATATCATCTGTAATCTGATAACTTCCAAAAAGCGGAGGCGGTAGAAAAAGTAATTTACCGGGAAGGGTTATAACCTCACAATCTTCTGTCTTAACAAACTGATCCGGAAAAGTCTTTAATTCTAGTCCAACTTTCTCTATCCAACTTGATATAAATTCTTTTTCAGTCATTGTAATGATCAGATTTTAATTAACTTCTTTTCTTTCCTGAACAACATATAAATACCGAGCAATATAAATGGAATACTAAGGAGCTGACCCATATTCAAAGCCATTCCATTTTCAAAGTAAGATTGATTTTCCTTCAAAAATTCAATAAAAAACCTAAATAAAAAGACCAGAATTAGAAAGAGTCCGAAAATTAAACCGGGTTTTGTTTTCCCCTCGGTTTTAAAATATAGTACTAAAAGGAATACAAATATCAGAAGGTAAGCAATGGATTCATAAAGTTGAGCCGGATGACGGGGAACATTATCTACTGCATCAAAAATAAAACCCCATGAAGCATTAGTTGGTTTTCCTATAATTTCAGAATTAAATAAATTACCCATTCTAATAAAAAAACCTGAAAGAGCGACTGTTATTACAACTCTATCCATAACCCAAAGGTATGTCATTCCTTTTCTGTTATGAACATATAAGAATATCGCAATTAAAATTCCCAATGCTGCGCCGTGACTAGCGAGGCCGCCTTTCCAAACCTGAAGTATTTCTAACGGATTTGTCAGGTAATAACGTGGATTATAAAAAAGACAATGACCTAATCTTGCTCCAATTACAGTCCCAAGGATCATATACCAGACTAAATCATTCAGCTCATCTTCTGATTTTTGTTCTTTTTTGAAAATAACAACACCTAACTGATATCCAATTATAAAAGAAAGGGCAAACAATAAGCCATACCAGCGAATTGTTATCGGGCCAATTGAAAAAATATCAGGACTTACATTCCAGTGAATCACTATAAACCGGTATTTAATATAGAATATAAAAATTAATCATGCTAAATATCAGTCATAAAGGTATGAATGAACTATATACTATTACATATACCTTTAAATTAAGTAATACATTGATAAGAAACCAAACAAACAAAGGGCATAATATCTTAAAATAACACTTAATTATTCAATTTTGCACTAAAATTTGTAAAAATCAATTAAATAATATGTAATAATTATAGTCAATTTTAAGCATTTGAGGAAATGGTCGATGCTGTACAATGTTTTCTGACCAAGACCAATCCATTACGAATAATAATCGAATTACAGAATGTATTCCGGTTTTTCTAGCACTTTTATAGTTTTTTGTAAATCAAGGAATAATTTATTTTTCATTCAAATAATATTTTATAAGACGACCTATTACTGCATCCATTGCGCCCGGAGTCGTGCCGGCACAAATATTTGTTTCTGCCAATACAGCAAATTTCCTGTTCGGAGCCAGCCATGCTACTGCAAAGTTCATTGTATTACTTCCGGAATGTGTGAGGACTCTCCCATTTGCCCAGGGACGATCTAATATAGCCCAGCCAAGCGCATACATACCTTCTCCCGGCATAGGAGTAACACCTTTGGTTAATGTTCTTGCTGTTTCCGGTTTGAGCAATCTGACATTTCCGGATTCACAAGCTAATACCCATTGGATATATTTTCCCCAATCGCCAACCGACATATGAAGTCTCCCGGCTGAATTATAAATTGGAGGATTATCCGCATTAGCATCCGGTTCAACCGGTTTGTACTCTGCTGAATGCTGCAGAGGTTGATCTTCGAGTCCTACTGTACCCATCGGACCAAAACCGGCAGTTGTAATTCCGAGTGGTTTGATTACACGTTCCATAAGCAGATCTTCGTAAGTGCGATTTGTAATCTTATCTATAATAGCTCCGGCAATGATAAATCCAAGGTTGCTGTAAAGAAATTGTCCACGTGTACATGCAGGAGGTTGCATTAGTGCCCAGACTACAACTTCAGTCCTCTGATCTTTTACATTATTAGATTTTAGAGTAACGGAAGGATTTGCAATAAATCCAGCGCTGTGAGATAGTAAATCGCGAACTGTGACCGAACGGTATTCCGGGTGCATAATCCCGGAATATTCAGGAAATATCGAAAGTAATGTTGTATCCCATGTAAGAAGACTTTCATCTACAAGCATTCCAATAAGAACAGCGGTAAAAGCTTTTGTATTTGAACCGAGGTGAAATTGATCATTATTAGTTACATTCTCTGCACCGCCGGAACGCCTGCACCCAACTGCTTCTGCATTAATAATACCACTATCCGAAACGATTGCGCATGCTAGAGCCGGAAGATTTTCCGCATCCCGGAGCGAGTCAAGTAGCTCTGTAAATTTGGAATCGTGAACAGTTTGCAAAGTTTGTTTTTCATAAAAATCTGTTAAAGGCCTTTTACTGTAAACAATACCAACCGCGGAAAATAATATTAATATTATAATTAGCTTTTTCATTTCATTCTCAGATTTGTGATAAATAACAGATCGACCTATTAACAATTCAAATAAAAAATAACTATTGTATAAAACATACTTTTAAAGACAACTTAAATAAAAGTTCCAATTATAACCCAAAACAATTGACGAAATGGGATTAGGCATTACAATTAAACTATTAGTAAATCAAGTATAGTCCGATTCCTGTATAAAAAGTGAAGCCAACATATTCGAAGAAGAAATAAGACCGGAAAATAAAGCTGTACTTTCTTAATATAGAATTGTTCAGGAAGCAACTAATAATAAATTAAAATATTCCAATGCAACTAATTTCAGTATTTAATTGCAAATAACCAACAGGTTCATTAGATTAATAATCAGAGATAATGGACAAGGGATTGACGCTGAGTAATTTTTATCAGAAAATAGTCAATTCAAAGGTATGGTGTTGGGGAATCTCAAAGAAAGAGTAGAGCATCTCCAAGGAGCTTAAAAATTGAATCCTCTGCCGGAAACGGAACTATGATTGTTATAGAAATTCAAAATTAAAAAAATAACTTATGATAAAAGCAGAATCAATACGAATAATAATTGCCGACGATCATAAATTATTCAGGAGTGGGATTATTTCCCTGCTGGATGATGAACCTGATATCCATGTAATCAGCGAAGCTGAAAACGGCCAGGAATTGATTAACAGCTATCTCGAATTTAAACCCGACCTATTGTTAATAGATATCTCAATGCCTGTTATAAACGGCGTCGAAGCTTTTAAAATAATAAAAAAGAGTGATCCGGATATCAAAGCTTTATTTTTAACAATGTACGAAGGAGAAGAATATATTTATTATACTATGAAAATCGGCGCCAAGGGTCTCCTTGGAAAAAATACTATGAAAGGGGAATTGGTTTATGCAATTAAATCAGTTTACGAAGGTAATCTATATTTCGGAAAGAATTACAATGATGAAAAGCTTAAGGAAATTGATAAAAAATATAAACAAATAATGACAGATCAACTAGATGATTTTATACAGATTACCGGAATAGAGAAAAAAATATTAGAATATATAAGTAAGGGTATGACGAGTCAGGAAATATCCGAAGCATTGGAGTGTAGTAAAAAAAATGTTGATTATCACAGATCAAAAGTAATGCAGAGATTAGATATTAAAACTTTGCCTGAATTGATTTCTTATGCTGTTCGTTTTTCAATGGTTAATAAGTTATTTGAAAATTAAAAAATCTAATCCTTCCAGATAAAATCAAATAGCAAATAAGAAGCCGTGATCATAACCACATCATAACAAACCAATACTAAAATTTCCGTCATAGAACTTGATATTGAATTTCCGTCAATTGCATATTTAGTCAATTCAAGTAAGGTTAAAATAAGAGGAAGGAGGATCGGGAAAGAAAGAACCGGATAGAGAGTTCCTTTTGAACTTGCTTTAGAAATTATTGCCGCAATAATAGTTGAAGAAACTGCTATTCCTA
>Ga0182027_10007716_pt1 | contig 15788 bp, 20 predicted proteins | sample 712E1DmetaG_FD_121300 | JGI IMG/M metagenome (GOLD analysis project Ga0182027, IMG submission 121300) | Permafrost microbial communities from Stordalen Mire, Sweden - 712E1D metaG (Illumina Assembly) | ecosystem: Environmental > Terrestrial > Soil > Wetlands > Permafrost | place: Sweden...
AGGGCGTCCAAATTCTTCGCCGCGCTGCCAGCGTGGATTATCAGGATGACCACCGCGAAACCGCGAAACTCAGCGGGAAACAGCGTGAGAATCTCGGGGGGAAAGAGCGTGACCCGTTACACTGAGAAAAGCCCGACCGCTCCCATCGAAGGACAGTGTCCCAAAGCCTGCCCCGCCGTCGCTCCAATCTGGTCCCCAGCGAAGTTCCGCTCAGCCGAGCTTCGATTGTGGCCGGGCCAAGACGCCGACAGAGAAGCAGATCTGCACGGACCCAGATCTCGCAATACTAGAGCGTTCCATGGTCTCGGCCTACAATAGCATGCTCGGCCGGTTGACGCCCGAGCAGAAGCCCCCATTTCTCCGCGAACACCTCGAATGGTTCAAAAACTACGCCCGCACGTGCAACGGCACATCCGATCTGAACGCGCGCAGGGACTGCATCATCCGATACCTGGTAAGCCGGAGGCAGCAACTCTAAACTCGCTGAATCGAGCAGACAACATTGTGTGCCACACGCCAAATCAAAGAGATAATCCAAGTGATTGCCCGGGTGCGCTGACCGCTCTAGATCGGGGCGCACGGCAGGGCTGCCCGGCGACTGCGGCAATGCCGCGGTCACGCATATTGATTGAAACCGCTGATCTTTATACACTGGTCCTTCCGTAGCACGTTCGGCTCCAGGAGATGTGGCGCCCGCTACCCTGTTGGGAGATCCGCTCCTCTTCGAGGCTGAGAGACAGAGGTAAGCAATGTCAAAATGTGTCGAATGCGGTAACATGTTGCGCGAGGGAGTGAAGTTCTGCGCGAAGTGCGGAACGAGACAAGACCCAGGGCGATCGGCCCCGGCCGCTTCAAATGCTAAGCCGAGTGTCGAGGTCCTCGACGAGCTAACGAACAGCCGACCGGTTGCGGCTGAGCCGCTATCCTGCCCAGACTGCGGGAAGACCCTACTGCCAGGATCTCAGAGTTGCTGGGCATGTGGTGTGCCCCTAAAAACGGCTATCCCTGCGGCAGCGCCTCCGCCCTCCCGGGCGATGCCACCGCTCCCCACTATAGAGGCTCGCGATTCCTTAGTCGACCGGACCCCACTGGTGGCCGCCAGTGGGATTGTCTGTCTTGCAGGAGCCTTGCTTCTGACCGCCTACCTGCTGATTCATCGTTCAGGGCACCAGCCAAGCCCTACACCTCTGAGCGTCTCGGATCAGACCGCAAATGCAACGACAGGGGCCCTACCGAAATCGGCCACCACACGCTCCGAATCTGGACCCTCCACAGGTGGCGCCAGCCCACATCTGTCTGAGGAGCCGACTACATTGACCGGGATTCAATTTCGGGTTCTCCGAAACGGAGCGTCGTCGCGACGCTACCTACTGATCCACGGCAACGAGTACACTGCACGCGAGGCCGTTCGCTCCTACGTGCAGACGCATTCTGGTACTGCTCTGTTGGTTGCTGGCACCGAGCGCTTTGTGACGTGGGACAACGCTACCCTCGACCCGAACCGTCTTTTTTCACGCGAGGGCGCAGAAAGGAACCTCCGGCGGCTCAACGGAAGCCACATGGTCGCCCTCTTGCCGCAGATCTTAGACCGACTCGACGCGCAACGCCATGAGCTGGTGTCGGCAATTACCCCACAACCAGGCGGCCTTATTGTGGCACCTCATAACACGTCCCGGCACTCCGTACACGATGAGATTCCGCTCAGCAACTCACATGAGATGCGCGATCCCCGTGACCCGTATTCGTTCTATCTCTGTACCGATCCGAACGACTACCGATTGCTAGCCGCGTCAGGGTTCAACGTGGTTCTCCAAGCCCGGCCCCACGGCGATGATGACGGCTCTCTTTCCCGACTGGCCGCGCGCCTTGGGATCCGCTATGTCAACATTGAGACCCCACTTGGACAATTCGCCAAGCAGACAAAGATGATCGCGTGGGCAGACGCAAACCTACCCTGAGGTGCCTCGCGGCGTTCAGGTTCGGCGCTCCGCAAAGACGAATCTCGTCCCATCACGCAAGTGCCGGGCGTGCAGCGACCGTCGCTGCTCCCTCAGTCACTTGTATTCGATAACGTCCTCGCCACCGAAACTATGCATCACGGTGAGATAGTCGCGAAACTTCTGGCAAGATTCCTTGATGTTCGATTCGTACTCCAAAATCTCTCCGATGTCATTGCACTTGAAGTTCTGTCCTCCGACAAGGGACCCGATCGTGATGTCGAGCATCAACGATCTACCGGTCAGTGGGATCTTGATTTCTTTCTTGAGCAAGACCTCCTTGTCTGCCTTGTACTTGTTGATGAGAGCACTCTCCTCGGGCGTAAGAGCGACCTTCGCCGACAGTTCAAATTTCACGCCACCGAACATTCCGGAGGCTTGGTTTCGCACCAGTTTCAGAGTCATGTTGTTCTCCCAAATGTGATCTTATTGAGCATTGAACAGCGAATAGTGTGAAACGGATATTGTCTCAGTTGCGGATTACAACACCCTGGCAGGCCCATTCGAAAGGGCGCGACCAGCCCGCTATCCGATCGGTCATCAGTTCAACTCCTGTGATTCCATTCCTGCCTTTCCTGGCACTATACGGTCGAATCCCCGCAGCAGCGCTGCTCGTGCGGCGACGGGATCTGTCAAAAGCCAGTCCAAGTTCAGAATTGCAGCCGGCGCCAAGCAGCCGAGATGCGCGGAAAGTTTCTGGGCTGTCCAACCTTCGACCTCAAGAGTATCGAGGCGTCCATCGACCCACCAATCCTCGAAGGCCTTCTTCACTTCGTCGCGACACGTGGCCAGCTCGGCGATTACGGCCTCGGCCCCTTGTTTTGAGTACCCAAGGTCGTCCCGGAGCCGCTTCATGATCTCCTCTGGCGGCGGCAGACTCGGAGCCCTATCCGACATGCTTCCTCCCGATGATTCCCAGGACGACGCTCTCCGCGAACCAGAGTGCATCGTCTTCCAGGGGCTGTGACCGATACCGCCGAAAAGACACTTCGGTCGGGTCAAGATAGTTTGCCCAGTTGTCGGCCCACGCCCGCACCTGGCCAGGGTCCTGGTGGAACCCAGGCGTAATGATTGACCAATGCTGATATGCGTGGCGGTCCTCGTGAATCAGAGTGTCCAGGATCTGCCAAAACCTCTCCGGACTTGCGAGATGGTCCTCATTGATCCGAATCCGCCTCCCATCGTACACTCCGAGGACGGAAAAGCCCATCCGTGAGCTGACAACGGGTGTGCTCTTCCGCGATTGACTCACCGCCAGTCTAGACTGAAGAGCCTGTAGCTTCTCTAACCTTTCGGCAGGTGTGAGAGATGACCATTCCGAGTAAAGTTGCGGGACAATCGGGCCGAGAGTCCCGACCACCTGTTGGACGTCTCGACGAACGAGTTCACGATGCCAATCCGCGGATACTCGAAACGCCGTCCCTGACGTAGCACTATCGGATCGAAGTGTTGTACTGAGATAGTCTTCCAGATGCTGAATCAGGCGTTGGAGGTACCGGCTGTACGTCTCGGACGAGTCGACGAATGCGCCAAGGGCCGATTCCGTGTTCAGGAAGGCATCAACGAACCTGTCATATTCGGCATCTCTCCAGTCCTCCGACATCCGCCCAAGCGAAGCCCGTAAGCCCTCTCGAATCTCCTGAACCGTCGCACCACCGCTAGAGAGGAGGCCGCGAAACTGTTCGAGATCTCCGAGGTTTGCGTGGACACGATCCATGTGAGGAAGAGCCGCTGGCTACCCAAGTTTGACTGCGACTACTACGAAAAGAACGAGTACAACAATGACCATGCCGAAAATGATGAAAGATCTCCTCGCGTGGTGCGCTCGCAATTCGATCAACGCTCGTTCAACAGCTTTTTGCGCCTCTGCCGCGCTTGCCTGGCAGGGGCGCATTGCCTGGGCAGGATCGCCGAGACCATCGGAGTTTACTCTGAAAGACGCAGGATCCGATAGCAAGCGACTGAGGGCTGCGGCTCTCAACGCCGACGTCACTTCATTCCAACTCTGATTCACCGACTGCATCATCGCATTGGCAGTCGAGGTCGACGCAGCCTGGAGCTTATCGAGGCCGCGGCGATCCTCGTCCACCTTGCGTCGACTTGCATCTGCCTGCTGTCGTACGGCGTCTTCGGCCTTCTTTCTATCAGGTACAACCGGGCCCTCGATCTGTGTTTTTCGCTCTTGTACCGTGATGAATGAGCGCAACGCCTCTCGCTGTGCCTGCAGAATGGAATTGTCAGTCTCCATACGATTGTCGCAATTCGTTCACATTTTCGTCGGTGCGGCGGCAGCCCAGAGGACGGCCAGGGACCTCGTCAGAATGCTGGTCATGTAACCCAGCAAGATCGATGCGCCAGACAGCCTAGGCGATGTCAACGCATCTCGTCGCAGTGCGATCGTTGGGGTAGCGAACACCTAGGCGTCCCCCGATACTGTCGCTATGATCCAGAGGACCACTCCGATTACTACTACTGCAACGATTACGACCACAAGGGCGTAACCGGCAGCAACCACCACGCCAGCCGCAGAGCCAGTGAAGTACATCGTGGCCGCAGCGCGAGCCCCGGATTGAATATAAGGATTGCTAATAGAGTCCGTAGAGTTTCGGATTGCTGTCAAGCCGCCGAAGTAATTCCGTGGCACGCTGTACCATGGTTTTGCCGACGCCTGGGCACGCTTTCGAGCAGCGTACGACATGACGTGATCCAGGAAGATCACTCCATGATCGAGTCTGAAGGCCGAGATCGCCGCTGCGAGGAGCAGAGGGAAGAGAAGAAATGCGGGGGTGGAGCCCCAGAAGTGTGCGAGAAGTCCGGTGACGAGAGCAACAGCAACAGTTGCCAATAACAGGCGCAGCCGGGCAGCATCCGACTCTAGCTCGGCCAACTCCCGGAGGGCTGCCTCCATCCCGCCTAGAGCCTCTTGGGCAGTCTGCAGCGACTGGTTTAGCGCGCGCTCCGGGTCTCCGAGGCCATCCTGTTGAACAGCAGGCAGGTTCAGGTCCGGCAGATCACCGCGACGACACAGGGGATGCGCGAGGCCGTCTGCCGTTGCCTGGCATTGGGCGGTTTGGTCCAACGTAGCCGTCGCCCGGGAACGCAGAGACTCCGCCTGTTGAAGCGTCGATCTGCGCGCCGAATCGACCTCGGATCGCAGTCTGTCGGCCGCGTCATTCTCATACTTTGCGACTCTCGATTGTCGATCAGCTTCTCCCTTCTCCGAGGCAGCCCGCGAGACTTGAATCTCCAGATACCGTCGAGTCAGATCTCGCCGCTCCGCACCCATCTTCAACGTAGCCGACTCCATCTTGCACCTCCTTTCCTAGGCGCGAGACCGAATGGCGTACTCAAACATGTTCAACCAGTAGCTCCTAGGCGGCGCAAACGGGATGAACTTCTCGATACGGCTCACGTTGTCGTCATCCCAATACAGGCTCCGGTGGGGCCTGAGGCGAGCCGCATCAGGCTCGTCAATCAGGTTTCGCGAATCCTCGCGGCCCATGGTCAGAGCGACCCTCATCCCGAATTCCCGTAACATGTTTCGATCGAGTGTCTTGATAACAGACTGATAGTTGTCCCACCAACCTAGAAAGTAGACACCAGCCTCCGGCCCTTCACGAAGCACCTTCATCAGGGACGCAGCAGGTGAGACATCCGTTCGTTGTTCGGCTTGGACTTGAGCTGAGGGGGCTTCCTTCGGAATCGCAACGCGCAGCCCGCTTTGCGTAAGTCTTGGAGGTTCGTCCAACGGGAAGGCGGATGACCGCGGCCGCGCATCAGCCACCAGATCACGGGCCCGATGTCCCCCGAATGCGACGATGAATATCTCGGGTTTTCCCGTCGTGCGGGAAGCGAGCCGTTGATCCAAAACCTCCGATACTTCCGACAGTGTTCGCCCGACATCGCGCCCACCGCCCAGGCGAGGCTCCCATGACGCTATCGCCTTCGCTAGGCGGTCCGGCGCCTCAACAAACTCGCTGTCGGCGCTGAGGAGGTTCCACAGATAGAACCTGGCGTCTCCCGGTCGCAACTGAGCCGCCAGGTCGCAAACCACAGAACACAGCATCCCCACACCAGCTTGCTCGTCTTTGCCGACAATGAGCAGGTTGCGGCCAGGCTGGTGGAAGAAAGTAGCCGCAGTTGGCGCCTTAATGGCGACAGCCGGGCCGAGACATCCAAACAGCTTTCGACCTGCCGGCGGCCATGCGCTGGCGCTCAGTCGCTCATGCCAATATGGGACCTCCTCCACCGTGGCGTCGCGGTTGCCATCGAACACAATCGGCTGCGGTCGTCCAGAGTACCGCTGCTTCACTTCTCGGAGGAGTATACTCCGTTCCTCGTCAGGCATGTAAGGGATCTGGAAAATCGTATTCCCTTGGATGAGCCCGTTCATGGGGTTGTAGACCGCCTCGCCTTGCCGCTCGAGATGGTAAGCACTCTTATTCCCGACCATTTTGATGGAGTCCGCTTCGGTACTAGCCTTGAGAGCGATTCGCACAGCCATCTGGCCGATTGTGCTGGCAGGCAGAGACCGAGTCCGCTCCAGCGTCTGAGAAGAGAGAATCATGTGGATGCCCGAAGACCGGCTCTGACTGACCAGTTGGTCCAGGCAGAGCTTCGCCTCCTCGGAGATCTGATCATCCTCCTCGAAGAAGACTTGAAACTCGTCCACGAGCAGAAGAATTCGCGGAAGTACGACGTTCGCCTTTCTCCGGTACTGAGCGATATCCTGAACCCCCTCAGCCTTAAACGCCTCTCCGCGACGCCGCATTTCATCCACAAGGCCCTTGAGCACGCTCAGTCCGAACTCGCGTTCACTGTGTATTGCTATCGCGCGTGCGTGAGGCAGAGCGCCCAGTCCGTCGTCGGTCGGTGCATACGATTTGAATCCAACGCCCTCCTTGAAGTCGATAAGGTACATTTGAAGTTCATCTGGTGGATAAACGATGGCCAAACTGCTAATGAGCATGTGGAGCAGATTGCTCTTTCCTGAGCCTGTCTGGCCCGTGATAAGCGCGTGGACGTAAGAACGATGGTCGAGTTCGAGGACCTGCTTCCCTTTGGCGCCGAGGAGTCCGATCGGGACGCGAATCTCTTCGGCCGTGGTTCCTTGCCATCGCTCTTCGACTGCCGGAGCAATCCGAGTGAAAGGCAACACTATCCGACTTGCCCTTCGCGCCTCCGTCCATACTCCTTGAACGTAGCGTTCAAATGAAACCGTTTCGGGTGGGCGGTCCAGTTCCAGCCCAGCGCTGCTGTAGTCCGGGTCGCGCCAGACGAATGTCTTTCCGTCCCATTCAACAACGTGTGCGGTGCTCTCAAGATCGGCCGGATTGAAGTTATATGGCAGCTTCTGGTCAGTGTCCCAAGTAAGAATCGTGTATACACCGCATCGCGGGCCATTCGAGCAAATGCTCACCAGTCGGCGGGCCGCGTTCTCGGAGAAGCCGACGGGGAAGTTGACCACTGAGACCAGTCGGTAAGGCTTCGCGAAATCGCCAGCGTTAAGGTTGTATTCGTTGATGTCTGCGTAAAGGTTTCGGAGGTTCTCCTGGACGATGTCTTCCAGAACGCCGGACAATTCCTCTAGTCTCTTTTCGATGTCCTGTGCTTCCGTCCAGACCTTTCCCCCGGCCATCTCCTGGCGGAACTGGTCCGTCGTGATCAAAATGCCGTCGCCAGCTTTCGTAGTGTCTGCCAACCGCTCGAGGAAGTCCCTGCTCGGGATGAATGCTGCGAGGTTTTGCCCGAGACCCACTGGGTCGATCAGGAGTAGTCGAAGACGAGAAGGGCGACTCGCGAGTAGAAGGCGAAGGATCAAACTCTGGAGTGCCTGGGCTGCTTGAGTCTTGGCGTCTGGCCCGGCTGCCTTCAAGATGACGTTTCTTCCAGAGCCGGCAAAATGAAGCCAAGCCGGCGTGCTAATGCTCTCGAACGGGCCTGATACGCTCAACTCCCCGAAGCGGATGATTTCTGGCATTCCCCCAGCCGGCGCGTAGTCATCGGGAGAGAGCTGACTCCATGATTCCGAAAGAGGTCCGGCGGCAGCATCGAGTTCCCGGAGACGCGCTACGATGGCCCTCTTGTTCTGCAAGTACTCCCCGCGAATGTTGTTCAATCTCGCAGTTGACTCTCGCTCAATGCGGAGCAGTGAAGTGCTCAGCTCGATAGCGATCCTGTCGAGGCGTTTCCGGAGCGCCTCTTCTTCGGCAGCTACGCCCTGCGCGATCTGCGTCAGGCGCTGCTGATGACAGATCTTCGCCACCGCGACAGCGTGGGCGATCGCATAAGCGGCTCGGTTGATTTTTTCCAGTATCGGGCGATTCGAGAACATGAGAAAGCTCCTCAACGAAAAGGCATCATTCGAAACTCTGCTGAGCGCGTTCCACAGCCGCCGAGAAGCGTCGGAAATCCTCTAGAGTAGCCCCAATTGCCTCTTCTATTTCAATCCAAAACGAACTCTCGAACTCACCACGATTAGCGTCGAGCCAGATGTCCTGCGCAGACCGCCATTCGTTGTTCAAGGACATCCAAACATCCTCTAGTGATTCCGCCGTTCGGTCCAGTTGACTCATTATTCACCTGCTTCTTCCACCAGGCTGACAGGAACCGTGCGAATTCCAGCCTCTTTAGCAACAAAAAGGCGATGGCGCCCGTTTGTCACTTCAAGGCGGCCGCTCTTCAACTTCGTTACTCGGATCGGTTCGGAGCCATAGTAAGAATCGTACAGCCGCTCCAAGCCGTGCTCGTAGTCTGCTCCAGACTCACGGTCTTTCTGCTGGAAGTAGTCCCGACCGGAACCGGCTTCGGCGGCTGGCCGAACTTCGAGATCGAAGCGACGCGCGCCCATCAGCATTTCCTCATGAGGGTACTTGTGAAAATCATCAGCGGATAGTGATCCGATCTCCTCGTCTGGGATTTCAGCAACGTTGATCGCCACGAAGCCTCTTTCGCAGAATCGCGAGATCCCCGCATCTGCAGCGGCGGCACCGACGCCAGCAACGGAGGAGACCGACGTCACGGCCGGTCGTGCCCGCGCGGCAGTGGAAGGCGGTGCGGCAGGGTGACTTACTGCACGGTATGAGTGCAGTTCTCGCGTCTTCGCCTGGAGATACAGTCGCGCGAGTCGCATGCGTTCCCTCGACACGCCATCGAGTTGCCGCGCGCTGTGGAGGAAGTCCTCGGCCGCACTGCGCACCTGGTCGGCGGCCCGGCGCACTTCGTTCAAGTGTTCCAGTGCCTCATCTAGTTCGCGCTGACTGTCGGAGACTTGCCCCTCCCATGAACTGCAGTCGGGCGGATCTTCGTCTTCATCGTCGTATGATGCGTTGGCACAGTCGCTCAAACCGTCTTGAGCCCAACCCAGTCGATCCTCTGCTTGGGAGATGTTGCGCTGGGCCTCATGCTCACGCTCCGTGATCCAATCGAGTACGGTGGAGACTTGGGCGCGGGCAGCCGCGAGAAACTCCTCCGCGCCCTCCTGCGCCCGACCAAGCGACTCCTCAAAAGCTTCCAATGCTTCGACGGAGCGTACATCGACTTGGTCTGGCATGCGCAAACCTAAGGAAGCCGCACTTCTCGGACGCGTTCCAAGGCCTCCGATTTCCGTTGAAGGTATTGCACATAAGCCTCTGATTGTTCCACGAAGCCGTTCACCAACCGTGCGGCCTGGCTGAACGCATCCTCAAATTGCTGGTAATGGTCATCCCGCCATGTATCACCGAGGGAGCTGAGACGCGAACTCAGGTAGTTCATCACGTCCACAAGTTGGTGATTCGACTGGTCAAGATAGCGCGCAAAATCGCGCATGGATTCTGGGCTTGCAATGACCTGGTCTGCCATTTTCACACCTCATTGATCGAATGTCGAGAAGGGATCATAGCACATTGAGAGCCGTTGTGGGGTTCGGTGGAGACCAGTTCGATGAACGCCAGGATTTGCCTGCATGTCCTTTCCGCGAAAGCAGTTACGGCTCATCGGGGCGAGGCCCGACAGATGCCGAAGGGCGGAGTGCCATCCCCAGGGGCCGACGTTTTGTGGTACACCAAGACTTCTGCGGGACCAAAGTGCGAGAGTGTGGAGGTGCGGATATGACGGCTTGTCGCGATTGTGGCACTCCTACCGAAGAAGGCGATCTGTTCTGTTCAGAATGTGGTGCTTCGCTGCGTCCGACCGTCGGTGCTAATTGCGGCCGTTGTGGAAGCAACCTCAAAAGCGGTGACGCATTTTGCGGGGCGTGCGGGGCGATTGTCGGTCCTGCGCCCTCAGCTGTCAAGTTGGAGGTCGAGACGGGCTCAGCGCGAGGGAAAGACACCGGCACCGAAGGCGAACCAGATCCTGACCATGCACCCGAGGGCTTCTGGGATGCGATGGGCAACGTCTTTCTCAACCAGTGGGAGGAAGCCGAAAAGTCCCTAAAGCCCCTGGCAGGGCAGGACGTCTGGGGCCACACGGCTAGGGCGATGCGGGTTTGCGCACTGGCTTCGCTCGATAGACATGCGGAGGCTATCCTTGAGGCTCGTCTGGTGGATGCATCGCAGGTCCTTCGGGACTACCGGCATCTCTACTACGGAACCTTGGCGCTGTCCTACAACATGAATGACGACCTGGACTTGGCCCGTAGAACCTGCGAAGAAGGGCTCGAGTTCCTTGGGAGCCAGCGGCCCTTGGATGAGACGGCGTCGCCGTTGCTCGCTGCGCGCGCCAACATTCTAAAGCAATTGGCGGCGCCCATCTCGTATGAACCGAGCCGGGTTGGCGAGGCTCAAACGCTTACGATCGAAGCCATCCGTGATATTTGTACGGCGTGTTCCCTCGATCCAGATCGCCTGCAGTCGGACGAAGAAGAGATCGAAGCGCTTGCGAGAATCGCTGTTCGCGCTGGTGTCCGGAGAAGCGACCTCTCGTTCCTGGATACGCTACAAAACATTACACCTTGGCTAGAACGCCATTTCGATCCGACGCAGATGCGCCGCCAAGCTGCCTCGCAATTCTACAACGCTGGAGTCAAGGCCTCTGAAGAGAACGACTTCGACCGCGCGATGTTCTGGTACGAAAAGGCTTTGTCGCAATTAGAAGAGGGGTCCGACAATGAGCGTTGCTTCAAGGCCGTCACCCTATTCAATTACGGGCTGGCTATTCTCGACGCGAACGCGTTGAATGAAGACCATCTGCCACCGTGGACCGAGAAGCGTCTGTCTGCTATTGTCAAGACCCGAGAGCGCTGGAATGAAGCGGTGGGGTTGTTGGGACGGGTAAAAGGCGAGGAGTCCGGCGATGCGAAGACCAAAGAAGAGTTACAGCCTAGGCTGATGAAGCACCGCTTCGTCCGAGGGCCGCTGCGGTTTATGGTCGGTCTGGACTTGGCTAAGCGCAGCGTCAAGCCTGAGGCGCGAGACATGCTGAAACTCGCGCTAAAGGACTTGATCCCTGAACTTGCTGAAGACTGGAAGATGATTCAATACGCTCACATCCGACTGGCTGCCCTATGCAACGACACGGGCCTCAAGTCCGAGTCGGCCCAGCACGCGAAGTGGGTGCTGCGGAACTGTCCCGACCTCGACGAGATGACAAAGATGTTGATGCAGGTGAACGCGGGCGAGATTTGATTCTGCACTTTTGCTGATTGCTCGTGATTCCAACTACCCTGATGCTGTTGGCTGAGGAAGAGCAGAGCGCCTCGGCCGCGCTCATTGCGAAGGTACAAAGTGCAGAGCCGTTGGCTCTCAAATCAATCGCCAAGGAGATTGAGGCCTGGATGACGGCGCACACCAAGCACCGGAGATACCCAGGTAGGTATGCGCGGCGGGTGCATCCTCATGCGGCGCTTGAGTACATCCGCCAATAATCGCAGATCGGCGGCGTGGCTTAAAGCGCTAGCCACGCAGCAACTCGCCTCCAGACCGGGCACAAGCCGCGCGCCGCGAGTAGCACCGCAATCATGAGCGGCTTGCACGGCCCTCTGAACGTGGCGCTGGGACTGCACCGCCGGCCACCGTTCTCCAACGGCCCGGCGTGGCTGGCGTCCCGCCCAGGAATCTGGAATGCAGAGTGGAATGAAGGGCGCGTAGTCGGCGCTCTGCAAGCCCCCCACCCTTCTTGGTATCGGTTTGCCTCCGACGAACACGCTTCGAAGGACCATGACCAACGGGCCACAAACCGAACCGGAACCAACGGCTCTCCTTCAGCTGGGGATCACCGCCCCAACCCTGGGGGGGTCACCCAAGAGGGGCCGTCAGAAGGAACCGAGCCGAAGCACCTCTGTGACCGATGTCGTGTGAAGTGGTGGAGGCCATCTGCAAAAGCTCCAGGATCTGCTGGCGGTAGGGCTCGGCTTTCTCGGCCCGCTCCAGTTCCGGCACCTGGGCCGAGCTGGACCGCAGCACGCGGCGCACCGACAGCCGCGATACTCCCAGCACCCGCGCGATCTCGCGCCGGCTCACTCCCTGGCCGGCCAGTTCCAGAATCGTGGTTCGTTGACTGTGACTCAACATGCTCTTGCTCCCGCGGAATCTTCGCAGCCAGGCGGCGGAGTTGCTCCTCGGCGCGTTGAATGCTACGACGGGCGCTCTCGCACTCGCTGCGATCCATGACCGGAGCGGCGCCGGCCAGCCGCCGGCTGGCCCGCTGAGCGATCGCCGCCACCATCTCCAGATCGCGCAGCAGTTCGGCGGAGACCGGCGGCGGCTGCCGTTCCACCTGCCGCTGCACTTTCAGAAACAGCCGCGGCTCCTCGATGATCCGCTGTCGGACTGACGGCGCCGCTCCGCGCCAGGCCGCGCATAACTGGCCGGCTTCGCGGCTCGTGAGACGCTGTGCCGCCAGCGCCGCCGCCATCCTCTGGCAGTCCTCCGCGTTGGCCCGCGCCATCGGCACCAGATACTTCATCGCCACGTGCGCCGTGATCGCGCCCGCCCGAACCTGTTGCTGCACCGTCTCCGGCAGCAGTTCCACCAGCGCCAGCCGCCGCGACACCCAGCTCACGCTGCAATCGAACCGCCGCGCCAGCTCTTCCAGCCCGTAGCCGAAGCGCCGCTCCAGCTCCGCCAGCAGCCACCCTTCTTCCAGCGCCGTCTCCCGCTCGCCCATGCGCAGCGAGCGCACCAGCACTTCGGCCTCTCTCAGCGGCCAGACCGCTGCCTCCACCGTGTCCCGGCCAGTTGCTCCAGCGCCGCGACGCGCTGGTAGCCGTCGATGACCAGGTAGCGGCTGGGTTCGTCCGCGACGGCCACCACCACGATGGGAGTCTGCTGGCCCGCGGCCGCCAGCGACGCCAGCAGCCGTCGCTCGCGGTCCGCGCGCCGGACCCGCAGGTGCTCCCCACGCCGATCCAGATGGTGAAACTCCAGTTGCACCGGATTCTCCTGCCGCCCGGTTCAGTATGGGGCAGCTCGCCTCTGGTCTTGCGTGGGGCCAGGGGAAGTAGGCTGGGAACCCTCATCGGGTCAATGAGATGCGCCCGGAACTGGTCTTTCGCGGAGCGCAGCAGGAGTGTGCTCAGAACTCCAATGAAATCAGCGCCTTTGGCCCCGAACTGGTCTTTCGCCAGGTCTCACGGCAGTTTGTTGAGCGGGGCGGGCACCCGCACCGGCTCCGGCGGCGACTCGGCTGCGTTGTCCGCCTGGCGACAGCTCTGATTGATTCCTGGATGTAGTTTTGGCGACCCACAGCGGCCGCCATTCTTTCCACGACCGTTTCATCTTCATTAGTCCAGACCACCGAGAATTGCAGCCGGCCCACGATTGACTTGCGGGTGCAAGAAAACCTGCCAACCTACGTTTTCCTCTTGAGATATGCCTGCGGCCACGACACCTAATTGCCGAAACTGCGGTTTTGCTGGCTGGCTTGATGCCGGTCCCTGTCCAGTGTGCGGCGCGGCACCACGTTCGTCACGCCTGCCTACAACCCGTGGTGCCAGTCCGGTGCCGCTGGACACCGCCGAACCGCCTGCCATGTGGCCTCTGGAGGGCCGAGTGATTCAGGTCGAGCCGATCACGACCGAACCACGCGAGTTCTGTTGGTGGCGGTTCCTGCTGAAAGCAGTGGCATTTGCCACCATCGCCGCAGTCGGGCTCGTCGTGTTCGCCGTCGCCCTGATTATCGCCCTCCTGTTGCGGTGCCGTTTCGGGCTGGGGTATTGGTGGATGGTCCTGATGCCGCGCGGTGGTCAAAAACCCATGCACCAGGTCCAGCGGTTTCACGTTCTGCTGCAGAACGGTAGCGAGCAACCGGTCATCTCCAAAGGCAAGTGGCTGCGGGGTTCGGTCCAACCCGGCCACAGGGTTCAGCTCCGGGGCCGACTGCGCGGCGGAGTGGTCTGGCTGAGCCGCGGCCACAACCTGACCACGGCGTCGGAATTCGGTCCGCAGGGCTGGTAGGAGGAGGCGAACATGGCGAACCAGAGGCTGGAAGATAGCGAACGTAAAGCCATCGAAGGCAGCGCCGACGCGCTAGAACGCTGGGAGCAGGCCGACTCGGAAGAGCGGCGGCGTGAGCTTGATCGCGTGGGCCGGCAGATGCTAGACGTCTGGGGTGCGCCCAACCCGCCCCTCGCTCCCGAGCGCTGGGAAGACGATCGGTGCCTCGGCCAGTATTGCGACGAGGACTACCGCATCGAGGTAAATCAGCGCCTGCTGGAGCGCGACGACCCGCGCGAGGCCCTCGAGGCCTATCTGCACGAGTACCGGCACGCTAGTCAGGTGTATGACATCGAACGCTCGCACGGTGTCCTCGCGCACGAGGTGGATCCGCAACGCACCGCCGAACTTGAACGGAGCAGGCAGGAGTACGTTCTACCGGAGGAGGACGAGCGCGGCTACCAAGACCAACTGTTGGAGCGAGACGCCCGCGAGTTCGCTTCGCGTGAAGCAGAGCAGATTCTGGCTGAGAGAAACGCCCGAGAGGAGAAGCGATGAGCGCGGCACAACTCCGAATGAAACAAGAAGCGTTTCGCGCGACCGAGCGCGAAGGTCTGGCATGGAAGGGTCTCGAGACCGGCGGCCTATGGTTGGGAAAATCTGTCGCCGAGGGACTGCTCGTAGAGGATCACATCGGTCCGGGCCCGAGCGCCCGGCATTACCCGGCGTTCTTCGAGCCCGATACGGAGTTTCAGAACCGCGAACTCGATCACCTGCGCCAGGTCCATCCCGAACGGCAGTTGATCGCGACCTGGCACTCGCATCCCGACTACCTCACGACGCCCTCGGGTCACGACGCCGAGTCCGCCCGCAGTATCCTCCGGGACTGGAATCTGGCGCGGCCGGAGATCGTGGTCGGCATCGCCGTGGTGCGGGACGGCAACTTCTCGCTGCGGGCGTTCCATATGACCACGGAGAACGCGAGCTTCCAAGAAATCGGGATTGAGGTCGAGGCGGCAGCCGAGGCACCCCGCCCGGCCGTCGACCCAAGCGCATGGCTGAACCTGCCGGCGGGCCGCGAGTATCTCGCCGGTCTGGTCAAAGCTGCGCAACGGCACCGATTCGATTGCCGCGCCGAAGGCACCACAAACGGTTTGACGCTCCTGCTTGCCCGCGCGGAGCCGGTCCGCACCGCAAAGCTCGTTTTCCCAGCGGAGTTCCCCTTCGGACCGGCCTGGATCGTGTTCCCGGGCCACCGCCAGCGGATCGGTCCCGATTCAGTGCGCGGCGCGCGTCTGCTCGAAAGGGAACTCCGTCGCGCCATCGGGCGGCGCACGTCAGGATAGCCGCCCTCCGAGCGCGCCGGCGAAGTACGAGGCGAGCCAGAGCCCCAGCGCGACCAGCGCCTGGCGCAGGTGGTCGAAGTCGAGTTGGA
>Ga0182027_10007717_pt1 | contig 15788 bp, 10 predicted proteins | sample 712E1DmetaG_FD_121300 | JGI IMG/M metagenome (GOLD analysis project Ga0182027, IMG submission 121300) | Permafrost microbial communities from Stordalen Mire, Sweden - 712E1D metaG (Illumina Assembly) | ecosystem: Environmental > Terrestrial > Soil > Wetlands > Permafrost | place: Sweden...
AGCTTGCGCAATTGAATCAAGCCCCGCTGTGCATCGAATAACTGTCCCAAAATCAATATCGACACCCGCTTCAATTAATTGTGTGCTGACGCAAATTATTTGAATTCCATTATCAAGATACTTCCTGATTTTATCTAAAACTCTAAGGCGATGGGCCGAACACATATCAGTACTAAGATGAAATACCATTGGGATGTTTTTACTTTTTAGCTCTATGTAAACAGATTTTGCAACATTCTTCGTATTTGTTACAATTAGACAACTACCGGAATCGTGCATTTCAACTATAGCTTTTTCAACTATTTCGGGAATGGACCAATCACCGGCCTTTCGACTATCATGAACTAAAATATTTCGCAGTTTGTTAAGATGATTAAAAAGTCCATAAACATTGGGGATTATTTCATTTGAGAAGTCATTTGCGCACGCCCCTTTAATAGTATCGACTTTATTGAGCAGTGGTTGTGTGGCTGTGCAAAGTACAGTGCTCGCTTTGCAAGATTCAACAAGAAAATTGATTGAATTGTTAAAAAGGTGAACGCACTTTATGGGTAATGATTGGATTTCATCAAAAATAATCAAAGCATTTCCTAATTGATGCATTCGGCGGACACTACGAGTTCCTCCGCCATAAAGCGCTTCAAGAAATTGAACACTTGTTGTAAAAATGACCGGAGCGTCCCAATTTTCAGATAATATTTTGCTACGCCAAGATTCTTCATCCGGGGTTAAATTTGAATGTTGCTCTAATACAATTGAAGAATAACGTTCAGTTTTCGGTTCCAATATTTTCCGTATTACATCGGCATTTTGATCAATGATTGTGGTGAATGGAATTACATAGATTATTCGATTAAGCGAATGTTTTTTGACATGGTGCAAGGCAAATCGCATGCTGGCAAGAGTCTTTCCACCACCTGTAGGTACCGTTAAAGTAAATATTCCTTTTTCGCGGTCGGCGGCTTTTAAACAATGTTCAGAAACTTCAGTCCGAACAGCATCAATCTTTTTATCTTTTTTGAAACTTGCTAAATGATTTTCAAGTCTTTCAATAAGTTTACCCCAATCAGGCATGTCCTCCGACTGAAATGCATTAATTGTATTAGGTCGTTCAAATTTAATAGTATTGGTTCTGTCCGCATCAATAAGGCAACTGTAAAGTATTCTAATAAATTGGCCAAGTTTGAAAAGGCGCACTTTTTGGCTTTTCCCTTTGATGCCGCCCATTTTTATTAGTAGATTTTCCATAATTTTTGGAGAATTTAAAAGGTTTGTAATGTTTTCGAGAATTAAAGGGTCAATTTTATTCAATACTTCGTCTATATGGGTCAAATCGTCGCGCTTTTCCATACGCTTTGAAAAAACTGGGTTTCCTTGCGATGATAATAAATCAATCATGCCAGAATGATGTGAAACTAGGCAGAGAGCCAAAACTTTACTAACTATCCGTTCCTTACCACCTTTTAACGCGAACTGACGCCAAATTAGTTGCGCCCCGGCGGTAGAATGATCAACTTTTCCTTTCAAACCTTTTGCATTTACATAATCATCTTCGTCGGGATTTATTAAACCAACTGCCGACTTTATGTAGTTCTGAAATTCTTCACTATATTTACCCAGATCATGCAATAGCCCTAACAATTCACCGGTTTCAGCAAGCCCAATTTCCCTGGCAAATCGTTTTGCTTCTTCGGCTGTTCCTAGTAAATGTTCTTTAACGGATTGCTCTTTGCCATCAGATTCACGTTTGTGGGCAATATACCGTTCATTCATTATTTTCCGCTCCCATCCACCGCCCCATCGTCCTTCTTCCGGGCCTTTCCTCAATATTTGTACTATAGCGGTTTATCGTTCAATTTTTATCATTTCTTTTCTTCAAGCTCCACCCCATTTCCCTCGCACCATTGTCGAGCGATTTCCAAATATACCGAATTGGGCGACGCGCCGGTCGCTTCAACAGATACGGGACAGCGGGCCGATCCAACGGATCAAAGGCCGGTCACCCCTACCACGAATTATCATTTTCGTCAAATTCATCAATTTCATTTTTCAAATGGTTTTTGGGATCGTTAAACCATTGTATCGGATTGTTCCGAATGTATTGACGAATACGAAATAATGATCGTTCATTGCGGACAATGTGGTCGAAATAATTGCATTGCCACACCCATGCGCCGGGGGTTTTACGTAATTCATTGATTCGTTTTATGGTGCCGGATTTAAAATATTCGTCCATTATCAATTCGGTACGGATATTGAATGACCGTTTCCATTCATCGCGGATAATATGACCATATTCGTTTAATTCCATTTCGGGCGACGCGCCGGGTATTTCGGGCGACGCGCCGGTCGCCCCTACAATATTACCAAAATCAAATTGTGCGCGGTCATGCATGCATATCGTAATGAAATACATTCCCGCCCGCGAATAATCATACCCGCGCAACCGAATCGAACGGCGGTTGTGATACCCCGTAATGTCATAAATTCCTGTGGACATAATTATGTATTTTCCTCATCCATTCCGCAAACCCGAATCCTGATTATGGTTCTGTTGTTGCTGTTTTTTTTGACCAACACGCCACGGAAACGCCTCATGGAGCGCCATTGCAAAATTGTGCATCAAATAGGGATAACGAACTGCCCGCAAGGGCCGCACCATGGAGAAAACCTTTTCGAGGCCGTAAAACCATTCCTGCGCATGCGCATCGTTGATGTCGGGTTCAAGCAGGAATATCGAATAAACGGGCCGCAATAGCACTGTATCAAGGGCTTTTAAAAGCTTAAAGCCGCTCAGATCCGGCATGGATTCCTTGACAATGATGAGATCGGCGCGGGCCGGATGGGCGGCGAACCATTCAAGCGCAAGGCGTGAATCGATGAAGCAGGTTCCGCATACGTCAAGAGCCGTCATGACGATTTCGTCCAGATACAAAACGTATTCGGGGTCGCTGTGGACAATAATAACGGCGGGTTCCAACGAAGGCGATCTGGAGGCCATGCGTTTGTCCTTGCTGTAATCCAGGGTTCACCCGGAAAAATCCGGACTATTATTTGAAAACGCCCACACTTTAAACTACCATTTCACAATAATCAAGGCAAATAATCGGGCAGAATTAAAACAGAGGATTAAAATTTTAACTGCAGGGGTTCAAAATTTTGAACCCCTACATTAATCCGTCCGCGATTTTCAACAATTCCACGGGATGTTTGATAAGCGCCTTCGCCCCGTGGGCCAGAAGTTCCCGCGCATCGCGAAAGCCCCAGAGCGCCCCCACCGGGAACATGCCCGCCGAGGTCGCGGCGTCCATGTCAACGCCGCTATCGCCGAGATACAAAAAGCGCGAAGGGTCAATTTTTAATTGTCGGGCGGCCTCGATCGCCCCATGCGGGTGGGGCTTTTTCGGGACGCCGTCGCGGGCGCCATTTACGGAATGGAATATCGTTCGGGGGAAATAATGCCCGACCAGGAGCGTGGTCATGGCATGGGGTTTGTTCGACAGGACCGCCAGTTTGACAGTGCGCTTTGCAAGGCCGGCAAGGAGCGGCGCGACGCCCTCATACGGTTTGGTTTGGTCCATGCAATGGATCGCATAGTCATCGTCCATGGCCTCCACGCAAGCCCTGATTGACGCTTCATCCCGGCGGTCCTGCGGAAGCGCCCTTTCCGCAAGCACGGCAAGGCCTTCACCGACAAAGATTTTGTAAGAAGCTATACGGTGCGGAGGGAAACCCAGCCGCGCAAGCGCGCGGTTCATGGATGCGCCAAGATCTTCGAGCGTGTTGAGAAGCGTCCCGTCGAGGTCGAAAAGAACGGCGTCATAGTTCATGTGGCCGCGCGCATTCTCCCGATTTCGCCTTTAATGGTTGCCAGACTTTCTCCGCTGAAGCCGAAGGCAATTGCCCCGATGACAAGCTGAGGCAGGGAAATCAGGACAAACACGAGTATCGAAAACCCCATTGCGTCAGTTTTGTCGACCCCGAAACCCATAAGCGCCAGCACGCACAGGAACTGAAACGCGCCCACGTTCGAAGGCGCGTTGGGAATAATCACCCCTACAAATATGAAAAGCAGCACCGCAGCGGAAACAAGATATGACAGCGGCAGTCCGTAGGCATGCAGGATTATCCAGAATGCGGTAACATGGAAAAGCGTGTCGAACGCCGACAGGCAAAACGACGCGAAAAACAGGCGCGACCTGCTGATGATTTTAAGGCTCCTGCGGATCTTTAATAAAAAAGATACACCCCGGCGCAATACTTTCCATAACAGGCCTTCTTTTGCGGATGGCTTTGCACCGGCCCCTTTGTCTTTATGGAAAATAACCACGACAAAAGCCATGGCTGCCAGCACGATGACCATGCCCAATATCCGCGCGGCGCCAAGAATTTCCCTCGGAAGGGGAGTAAAAACGGCCACGAAGCCGATTCCCAGGGCAAGCCATATGCCATCAAAAAGATATTCGACGATAAGCGACGAAAACACCGAGGAAAAACACGCCCTTGCATGGCGTGAAACGATATACGCGCGGGCAAATTCTCCGATGCGAAAAGGAAACAGCATGTTCAGGAAAACGCCGGCGTACAGCGCGCGAAACGCCGAAAAAACCCCGATGCGGCACTCTGAAGAAAGCAAAAGCTTCCAACGAACGCTTTGGGTGGCATATCTCCCTATATCCACGAACATGCCGAAAACAGCAAGGGGCCAATTGATGCCGGCGAAATCCTTGCGGAGCACATCGGTCTTGATTCCGTGAAAAACCCAGACAAGGGCGCAACCGGCCGCCATATATCCGGCCAGAGTGGCCCACGGAGGTTTCCGGTGTTTTTTCTGAAGCGAAAGTACTTTCACGGGATGTCGCTGATCATGAAGCGGTCTAAGGCTTTTGAGGCCTGGAGGCAAAAGTTCAGGAATATTTCTTTGTCTTTGTTTGAAAAACTGCGCGTGGTATACAAATCAATCGATTTCTTGTCGTAGAGGGAAAGAGTGCCCAGAATCCTGCCGTTACGTTCAAGGTACATGCACAACACGGACTGGGTCTCAACATCGCCGGTTGCATAGGGCGATTTTTCGAGGTCCTTAATGAGTGTGGTATTTTTACCGGTGACCACGTCGTTGCTGATCTTTCCATCGAGCGCCTCCAGCTTTTTGAGGAACTCAAAGCTTTTGAGCGAGAATGAATCAAGCACGTCGAGCGTTCCCGTTCGCTGGTTGCATATCCGCAGGATGGAGCTTTCGGCCTCCATGATCATACACACATTGGAAATGATAATATTGGAAAGGTCGTTGATCGTGCGGGCCGTGGCAAGGTCAAACGATACTTCGGAAATGGCCGAGAATTTTATCGACTGGCCCCTGATGGATTCCATTTCCTGGCTTTTGGTGAGTTCCACGCCGACCATTTCGGAGATTTTCTCGAGCAGGGCGATTTCCTCTTTCATGTCGTCTTTGGATGCTATGAGGTGCAGAAAAAGCAGGCCGTGCATTTCACCGTTTACCATTACCGGCGTCGCGATATACCACTTTTTATTATAGCCATCCTTTTCGGGAACGCTTTGAAAGACCGTGTCCTGGGTGACCACCACCTGTTTTGAAAAATAGTCGTTGAGCTTGAGCCGTTTGCCTTTGATCAATTTAATATTGAACGATGAGGACGCCTTTGCCAGAAACACCTTTTTGTCATTAAGATATTCATAGTAGTTGCAGATTTCGCCCCGGAACGCATTGACCATTTTAAGCAGCAGAAGGTTAATCCGCTCGCTTACGGAATATTTGAGCGTGATGATGTCGCGGGCGTTATTGAGCAGGGAGAGTGAAAACGTGGAAGCGGTGTTGTGCTCATACTCTTTTGAGGTCTTGATGATGTCCGCCGTAAAATCAGCCAGCTTCTTTACATAGAGTAGATCTTCCTGCCCGAATTCCCGCGCCGGGGTTTTGCTGTTGATGCTCAGCACGCCCACGATTTCCCGTCCGATGATCAGCGGCGCGCAGATCGAAGAGACAAGGTCTTTGCGTTCGAAGTCCGCCGCGTAGCGTTCCCTGTCGGCCGCGCCCTTGATAAGCAGCGGTTCCCCCGTTTTTGCCACGGTGCCGGCAATGCCCTTGCCCACTTTCTGGACCGTTGACGCCACGATCCCGGTGTCCAGACCTTCGGCTATTTCTATTTTAAGGGCGCGCTTTGCGGCATCCATAAGCATGATGGACCCGGAATCGGCCTGCGAAGAACGGATGGCCACGCTGAGCACCAGCCGCATCAACTCTTCCTTGTTTTTAGACAGGTAAATCGCTTCCCTGATTTCATGAAGGCTGTTGAGGAGCTTGTTTTTGTCTTCGCTGGTATTGGAGGCCAGAATCTCGGGCGTGCCGGTGCTGAAGAGTATGCGGCCGGAAAGGCCGCTTATAATGTCAACATGTTCCAGATTAAGTTGTTTGAGCTTCTGGTACACCGACACGTTGTTGGTGGTATTGATGATGATGTCCAGTTGCGGATATTTTTTCAGGTCGCTTAAGTCCCCGGTTTCATCGTTGATGATGCATATGACCTTGGCCGATTGCGTTTCAATGAGTTCGGAGAGTACGGCGGCGCTTTCACGGTTTATACCGACAATGGCGATATTCTGGTGTTTTGATTTCAGGTGCATAGTAAAGAATTAATATAAATAAATTGAAAATATCAATGGCATTTTATTTAAATAATACCATTCCATCCCTGACAAATTCAAGCAGGGGCAATGGCCGGAGGCAAACCACTGACTTTTCTTAGAAAAGCAGGTAATCATATTTGCATCAAAAAATCAACCAATAGCCGCACCCCGAACCCCGTTGCAAATTGGGGTATTTCGCCCTCCGCGGACTCCTCATTGAAGGCCGTTCCTGCAATATCAACGTGCGCCCACGGGGTGTCGCCCGCGAATTCTTTAATGAACGCCGCGCCGGTAACGGAGCTTGCCCACCCTTTCTTTTTCTTGGACGTGTTGCGCAGGTCTGCCCAGTCGCTTTTCATGGATTCGGTAAATTCCTCATATAGGGGAAATGCCCATAAACGCTCGTTGGTACGCTCGCCGGCCGCAAAAAGCAGTTCCGTCAGCCTCTTGTCATTTGAAAACAATCCGGCGACCGTGGTGCCGAGCGCCGTAATAATGCCGCCGGTAAGGGTAGCCAGGTCGATGATGCGGACGGGTTTGTAGACCTCCCTGCAATACGAAATGGCGTCGGCAAGGACCAGGCGGCCCTCGGCGTCGGTACTGTTGATTTCCACGGTTTTTTTATTATACGCGGTGTAAACATCGCCGGGGAAATACGCTTCCCGGCCTATGGCGTTGTGCGCAAGGCTGCATACGCCGACCACGTTTATCTTCGGCTTAAACGCCGATAGCGCCCTCATTGCGCCCAATACCGCGGCCGCGCCGGCCATGTCACAGCGCATGGTTTCGATGGAGCCGGTGGGCTTGAGGTTCTGTCCTCCGGAATCAAAGGTTATGCCTTTGCCGATAATGGCCGTGATGTCCCTTGATTTGGGATTGCCCCGGTATTCGATCATGACGAGCCGGGGCGGAAACCCTGAGCCCTGGCCGACGGCCTTGAGCAGGCCCATGCCTTTCTTATCGATGTCTTTTTCATTCAAAACGGTGCATTTCATGCGCGATTTCCTTGCCAGAAAACGGGCCTCTTTCGCAAAGGCCTCTGGAAAAATTACATGGGCGTTTTCATTGACCAGATCCCTGGCAAAATTGACGCTTTCACATACAGCAGCCACCTGGCGCGCCTCGGAAAGCGTGGCGTGTTCGCTGACGAGCTCAATCGAGGCAAGGACCGCGCCTTTGTCGCTTTTGTATTTTGCAAATTTATACGCTCCCAGAAGAGCGCCTTCCAGCGCCGCGCGCCACGGAAAGCCGGCGCTTGAGCCGGTAAGGTCGATCGACACATCGGCGCGCTTGATTTCTAAAACCTTTTGAACGCCTTTGGCCGCGGCCGTGCGGACAACGCGGCCGGTAACGTCGGATGTTTTTCCAATGCCGCAATACGCAAGGGCCATAGTACCATCATAGCGGACGCTTATGTCGTTTTTTTCGCCTTCAAAATCAGGTATGGACGGTTTGGCGTTTTTTGCCCGGAAAAGCAGGCGCGTTGACAAATGTGCCGTTTTTGAGATTCTTAGTTTCATCGCAGGGTCCTTTATTTATGGGGAAATTCATCGTATGCATTCCGTTAATTTCCGCGACAGCGGATCTTTATCTTAAAATAAAACATCGCATAATGCAACATTGTATTTTAAAAAACCATGAAAATCATCTTCGTTTATCCGCGGTTCGAAAAATTCCTTAAAAACAATCCCGAGCTCGACACGGGGCTGGTCGATTATTTCCTCGGCGACTTCACCACGCCGCCGTCCCTCGGCATTCCCATTCTGGCCTCATTGACCCCGGAGGAATTCGACGTTGAGCTTGTGGACGACAACGTCGGCGACCATGTTCCCTTCGATGCGGCCGTCGACATGGTGGCCATCAATTGTTTCACGCCGCAGGCAACGCGGGCCTTTGAAATCGCCGACGGGTTCCGCGCGCGCGGGACAAAGGTCATCATGGGCGGTTTTTTCCCCTCGTTTATGGTCGACGAATGCCTCAAACATGCCGACTCGGTCAATATCGGCGAGGGCGAGCCGACATGGCCGGTCATTCTGGAAGACCTTAAAAACGGTAATCTTAAGCGAATTTACAAAGGCGGCTGTTCCTTTGATCTTTCGAAAATGAAGGTCCCGAAACGCGATATTTTTTACGGGAAAACCGCCTATGACTGGGACGAAGACCTCGTCCAGCTTACCCGCGGCTGCCTGAATAATTGCGCCATGTGCTCGGTCCCCGCGCATATGGGCCGGAAAATAAGGTTCAGGCCGATCGACCGGGTGGTCGAAGAAATCAGGCGGCTCAAATTCGAAAACGTGTATCTGGCCGACGACACGCTTTTTTTCACGCAACGCAAGCTCATGGAATACGCCAGGGCGCTGCTTGAAGCGCTCGCGCCGCTCAACAAAAAATATTTTGTCTCGTCAACCATGGCGCTTAACATCGACCCGGCTTTTTTGGATCTCATGGCCCGCGCCGGGGTGAAAAATTTCTATTGCACGCTCAATGTCGACCCGCTGTCGATCCGAGCGCTCTCCGGCGGGGACCGCGAACAGCGGCAATTGATTGACCTGGTAAAAATGCTCAAAGACCGCGACATCAACTTTTTCGCGTCCTGCGCCCTGGGCCGCGAATGGGACGAAAAGGGGATTTCCGGCCGGATCATCGACCTGTTTTCGAAGGCTGATATCCATACCGCCGAGTTCTTTATTTTCACACCGTATCCCGGCTCGCCGCATTGGGACCGTTTGGAACGACAGCACCGGATCGCGGACAAGACCTGGGCGCATTATAATGGCGCGCATGTCGTTTTTAAACCTCTCAACATGTCGGCCGAAGATCTCTACGGGGAATTTATAACCGTATGGAACGAATTCTACCGCTCCCAGAAAGATTCCCATGCGGCAAGCTTGGAACCTTCCACCTGGAACAATGGGAAAAAAGTTGTCGGGAAACCCCTTCGGCGACTGGGTGTAAAAGACCAGGCGGTCATCACCGGAATCGGCATACTGAGCCCCATCGGCAATGACTATGGCGCCATACTCGACTCCCTTAAAAACGGCCATAGCGGCCTGGCTCCCATTACCCGATTTGACGCCAGCCACTTCCGCACGGCTCTGGGTGGCGAGGTCAAAAATTTTGACCCCCGCTCGCATATGAGTGACGATGAAATCGCCGAGTACGATGACCGGTATTTGCACTATGCGATCACCGCGGCGCGCATGGCCCTGAAAAACGCGGGAATTTCAATGGTAACCGGCCGCGTGCATGGCAACGTCGCGATGGTGTTAGGCACGTGTAACGGGGGGCTGCTTTCCGCCGAGGAAGAATACAAATGGCTGCATAATAAAGGGAAAAAAGTTTTTGATGAAAAAATGAACCTTCAGGCCCAGTACTACGGCATGGGCAAAGCGATGGCGCGCGCCCTTGGCATCGGCGGCGAAACATGGATCGTGACGACCGCATGCTCTTCGACGACCGGCGCCATCGGACTCGCCGCTTCACTTATCAACGGCGGTCTGTATTCCACGGTCATCGTCGGCGGGGCGGATACGCTGTGCGTCGCGAACATGTCGGGTTTCAACGGCCTCAAGGCAACGTCAACGGGCCTGACCGCGCCTTTTTCGCTCCCCTATGGATTAAATATCGGCGAAGGCGGAGCATTCTGGGTCGTTGAGGACATGGAGCAGGCAATGCTCCGGCATGCCACGATACTGGGCAAAATTGCCGGGCACAGCCTTTCTTCCGACGCCTATCATCCAACATCCCCTGACCCGCGCGGAGAAGGCGTTTTCAAAACCCTTTCCGCGGCCCTGCGCGATTCCGGATTGACTTTGGGAGAAATCGGCTGCATTAATGCCCATGGAACCGGCACCGAGGCAAATGACCGGGCGGAGAGCCGCGGCATTGCCAAATTCTGCGGCAGATCGGCGATACCGGTCACTTCCACGAAATCTTTTTTCGGTCACTGCATGGGTGCGACCGGCATGCTGGAAGCCACGTGCAATCTCTTTGCCATGAATGCCGGATTCGTTCCGCCGACCCTTAATTTCTCGCGGCCGCGTCCGGGCTGCACGCTCGATTACGTGCCCAACACGGCGCGGCCAAAAAATTATTCCGCGTTCATTTCCGCGAATTATGCCTTCGGCGGGAACAATGCCGCGGTTGTGATTACCAAATGGGACATGCCGGTTAAGCGGCCGAAACGTCCACAACATCGCGTGGTGATCACGGGCACCGGCGTGGTCACGTCGCTTGGGCTTGGAACAAGGACGACCCTTGACGCGCTTCGCAAAGGTGCCGTCGGGCTGTCCGGGACCGAGCGTCTCGGCTTTACGGGGCTGCAATCGAAAAAAGCAGGCCTGGTCCCCGCGATCAAGGCGTCCGACATCGACCGTCGCCTTGACTTTACGGGAATGAACCTTCTCAGCATGTACGCCACGGCCGCGTCGCGCCTGGCATTGTTTGATGCGGGCCTTCGCGTGGGCCCCAAAAATGCCGATGCCGTCGGCATCTGCATGGGAGTGTGCAACGGCCCGCCGGAGTCCGACCACATGAACAGCGTTTTTACCCATTCCGACTTCCAGGCCGACATCAACAATTTCGCCAACATTACCGCCAATTCCACCGCCGGCTGGGTATCCAACGCCCTGTGCCTCAAGGGCGTAAACATGACTCTTGCAAGCGGCCCCCATGCGGGGCTGCAAAGCGTCGCCTATGCCTACAATTCCCTATGTGAAGACCGGGCGCATGCGATCCTGGTCGCCGGGGCGGACGAGATATATCCGCAGATGTATTACAATTACGACCTTATCGGGTTCCTGCACCGCGGAGAGGAAGAAGATCGATACGGCTGCAACTTTACTTATGCAAAACGAAAAGTAATCGGGGAAGGGGCGGCAAGCCTCGTTGTTGAAACGCTGGAGAGCGCGCGGCAGCGTAAAGCACCGCCTCTGGCCGAAGTGCTCGGGTACGGCATGAGCGTGGACGCCGCTGAATTTTCGGCCCCGAGCATATCACCCGAAGGGCTTCGGCGCGCTTGTGAAACCGCCTTTGCCAGAAGCAATTGTACCTGGCATGATATCGGGTGCGTTATCTGGGCCCCGCAGGGCAATACGCAGGACGAAAAAGTCTTATCGGTGCTTCAATCCGGATTACGGGAAAATTTATCTGTTGTTCCTTGTGTTACAACTACTTTTAATACCGGGTATATCGAAACGGCCTCCATTTTAGTGGGCCTTGCATGCGCCTTGGAAAGCTTGAAAACCGGCCTTGGCCTGTGGCCGCAAATAACCCGCATCCCCGCTATTGATGCCAGAGACCACCTGAAAGCTTTCCCTGAATACCTTCTGGCCCTTGCCAGCACCGACCTGGGATACAACTACGCGGTTATTTTCAGAACCGGACAGTTCGTGCACCCATGAGAAAACGCGTCGTTGTCACGGGAATGGGTGTTATATCGAGCGCCGGAAGCACGCTGGAATCATTCGCCCGGTCATTGACTGAAGGGAAGGCTTGCTTTTCCAGAATTTCCGATCCGCGGCTCGCGCACTTCCGGGCGAAGCATGCGGGGATCATCGCGGATTTTGACAAACAGGAAATCAGGGTCGCCAAAGCGCTCCCCCGCCTCGACCGGTTTCACCTTCTTGCCCTTGCCGCGGCTAATAGCGCCCTTTCGCACGCTTCGCTTTCGCCCATACAACTTTCATCGAGAATGGGCGTCATCGTCGGCACCTGCAGCGGCCCGATGCTTTCCATCGAACGGCATTACGAGCGTATCATCAAGAACAACCCGGCCATTTCCCAGGAAGAAATTTTTGTAAAAACGTATGAGAGCGCCGTAAAAGTTCTGGCATACGCTTATGGAATATCCGGAATTTCGGCCACCGTTGTAACCGCATGTTCCGCAAGCCTGGGCGCGATCGGCCTTGCCACGGACCTTATCAGACTGGGCGTCGCCGACGCCATGCTTGTCGGCGGCTGCGACACGCTCAGTCCGACCACGCTGGCGGGATTCGACGGCCTCAAGGCAACGTGCGAAACCACGTGCGCCCCGTTTTCAAAACCATTTGGCCTGAGTCTCGGCGAGGCCGCGGCGTTCATGGTGCTCGAAGAACTTGACCACGCGCGAAAAAGGGAAGCGCCTATGTTTTCCGAAATCGCCGGGTTCGGGCTGAGTAACGACGCCTATCACTGCACCTCTCCCGATCCGTCAGGAAGCGGTCAGGTCCTTGCCATGGAAAGCGCGCTCATTGATGCCGGTATTGCGCCCGGAGAAATCGTTTATATCAACGCGCACGGCACCGGCACCGAGGCCAATGACAAGACCGAAACCAAGGCGGTCAGACGCCTTTTCGGCGCATATGCCGAAAGCATACCCGTAAGTTCGACCAAATCCATGGTCGGCCACTGCCTTGGCGCGGCCGGATGTTTAGAGGCCATCGCGACCATTGTCTGCATGCAGAGAACAAAGGTGTATCCTCCAACGGCCAATTTTTCCGGGCCGCGGGAAGGCTGCTCCCTTGACTATGTCCCCGATGCCGGACGGCCCTGGACAAATCATGGGCCCGTGATGAACAACAATTTCGCCTTCGGCGGCAATAATGCGAGCATGGTCATGACACCCTGCGTTTCCGGCCGGAGCACGCCGCCCGACAGAAGCATTTCCGAGAAAATAGTCATTACCGCCTGCGGTCTGGTTTCTCCCGCAGGCGTCGGAAAAGATGCGTTTATGGCAGGGTTGACAAATAATATACCCTTTACCCGCAGCGTCGTTTATCCTTATATCGGGACGATTACAATCGCCGCGGTGCCCCGGTTCGACATGCGGACGATCGACCGGAGACTGGATGTTCATTCCATGGACAAATCAAGCGTGTTTGCCGTCGCCGCGGCTCGTCTTGCTTTACAAGAAGCAAACATGCGCGACCGTTCGGCGATTCGCGACGGGTTAGGCCTTTTCCTGCATTGCGCTTCAGGTTCAACCGCCTCGGAATCGGACCACATAGTTTCTCTTTTAAATGATGATTACAAGGTACGGCAGGTCACGGCGTTTCCCTATGTCGTCCCCAATTCGATAACGGGAAATGTCTGCAAGGCGCTCATGCTTGCCGGACCCAATTCGACGCTGTGTTTCGGAAAGGGCGCGGGGCTTATGGGCCTGGGCTTTTCATGGCATGCCCTTCGAAACGGTCATGCTGCCGCGATGCTCAGCGGTTCCGTGGATGAACTTTTACCGCGTACGCTTACCGACCAGGTCCTGTCTGGGATTTTGCGTCCGGACGAGGAAGCGCCCGGCGAAGGCGCCTGCGTATTCATGCTCGAGACACTTTCCCATGCCCGGCGGCGCAGGGCGCCCGAGCTTGGTGAACTATGCTCAATCGCTTATTCCACGGACACGACATTCCTAACAACACCTGATTCAACGCCAGAAACACTCGAGAAAACCATCCGCAAGGCATTATCGGAAGCGGGAATCGCCTCACCGCAGATATATGCCGTGTGCCATAATGTCCGCGCCCAGACGGAAAAACAGGCCATTGATTCGGTTATGGGGCCTTCTTCCCAATATAAAAGCTTTGATGTTTCGACAACTTTAGGGTGTGCGGCCGCGACGCTTCCATTGTATAATCTGGCATATGCTATTCTGGATTCTTCATTTGAAACATCAGGAAGCAAAAACTATATTCTCTCAGTTTTCAGCTCCATGACGGGAGCAAATTGCGCGGCAATTATCAGGAAATATGTTCAACATGACCAAAGAGATGCAAGACTTCATTGACAGACGCAAAAAAGTGATCGATACGTTTAAAAGCGAACTCATACGGCGTCTGAACCTTCCCTATAACGCCGATGACCTGCATGAAGACGTCGCCCTGTTGGGCGCCGGGTTAGGGCTCGATTCGCTTGACGCGCTGGAAATCGTGCTGTGCATAGAAAATTCCTTTAATATCAAGATCCCCGACCAGAACATATCGGTTTTGCGCTCGATCAACACGGTCGTTGATTATGTCATTGAACAGCAAGCTTTAAAAGCGGGAACATAGATGCGACCTTTACAGCTCCATGACCGATGGATGGACGCCCATGCCGCAGTGGCCCAGCGCTTCGGCACGGAAATTGTGTCCATTATCTCGGACCCGAAAAAAGAGTACAGCCATGTTCGGGACGCTGTTGGGATCTCGGATTTTTCTCATATGCAGAAATTCAACGTCCCCGAAGAAAAAGGCCTCGATTTCCTGGACAACCTTCTTGCCGGAAACGTCGCAAAAGTACGGTTCGGCAGGGTGCTCCATACGTTTCTTGCCGACAACGACGGTTTTCTGGTCGCCGATTGCTTCATGGCGAACAACGATGAAGAACTGGTCCTGCTTTGCGAAAGCATCGTCAACGATGCCGCCTTGAAAACGGTCCTGAACAACAATGGCGCGCAGGAGGCAGGGTTGGTAGATTTGTCGGAAAATCATGTTGTTCTGGGCATCGACGGATACAAGGCGTGGGCCGTTGTCAAGGACCTTTTCGGGGCCGACATCGTGGGCCTTCCCTATCTTTCCATCGAGCGCTTTTCGTATGAAGGAGAAAATGTCCGCCTCTTTCGCGCGGGGAAAACTTCAGAGTTCGGTTATCTTATCATGGCCCCCGCTCAATGCGCCGAAAGCCTGTTTTTAAAGTGCAAAGAGCTTTCGGAAAAATACGGCGGCGGCCTGTGCGGGCTGAACATTCACAACGACCTTCGCCTGGAAGGCAGGTTCTTCAATATATTCGCCGAAGGTTTAAAAGTGCGCGACCCGCTGGCCCTCGGCCTTCAATGGATGATCGATTTTGACAAAGAGAAATTTTTAGGTCGCGATGCTATTCTCAAGCGCAGGTCAGCCGGGCTCACCCACAAAATTATCGGCATAAGCCTCGAACCAGGCGCAGGGGAATTAAAACCGGGGGCGCCTATTTTCAATGGTCCGGAAAAAGTTTCGGAAGTGGTAGCTTCATGCTTTTCTTATGTATTAAACAGGTCCATCGGCCTGGCGCTTTTTCCCGTGGCCATTGCCTATTCCGGACTTTCCTTTAATTTGGGCGCTCCGAACGGTCCGGTGATAAAAACAATTTCGATGCCTCCCATCATGCCCAAGAGCCTGTCGGTGAAGCTCGACGAGATGTAAGCTTGGCCC
>Ga0182027_10007719_pt1 | contig 15786 bp, 8 predicted proteins | sample 712E1DmetaG_FD_121300 | JGI IMG/M metagenome (GOLD analysis project Ga0182027, IMG submission 121300) | Permafrost microbial communities from Stordalen Mire, Sweden - 712E1D metaG (Illumina Assembly) | ecosystem: Environmental > Terrestrial > Soil > Wetlands > Permafrost | place: Sweden...
CACCGCCAGCAGATGTGACGCGTGCAGGTAAGTGATCGTAGCGGTGGCGAAAACTGTGAAATATGCGGGCTAGCCGGACGGAAATCGCTCCAGTTTTGCGACAAGAGCAGGCTCCGTGACCGACGCCGGATCTATTGGGTTCGAAACGAACGTCGAGGAAAACCCTAAATGAACGCTAACCAACCTGCACCACCAGCGTCTGGCCATCAACGGTGACAGTGTCGCCGGGCCCGAGCTTCTTGCGCTTCCTGGTTTCCTCGACGCCGTTGACCAGGACCTTCCCGTCGGCGATGGATTGCTTGGCTTCGCCTCCGCTGCTCGCCAGTCCGCCGAACTTCAGAAACTGACAGAGTTCGATGGGGCATTCCCGGACGAGGACAACGCGTGGGATGACGGGATTTGGTTTCTCCATTGCGCAGATTCTGAGTGCGGATGCGGGCGTGTCCATCCGCAAGCACTAGCGGAAGCGCGTTGGAGAGCTCGAGGCCGCGCTCGGCGTGGCGGACACGCGTCAACTTGGGAAGGCTGGGTGCACCGGCTTGGTGTGCGGTCACGGCCAGGTGGGCGTCCTATTTGCCCCTGGCCTCATCCAAGGTTTGCTGTTGCGCCGATAGGAACCCGGCGGTATAAAAGATTATCAGAAAGATGCGCTGGTATCACTACTTGGCCTACTTTTTCGGGGGAGCCTTCCTTGCGAACGCGCTGCCCCATCTCGGCAATGGGATCTCGGGCCATGCATTTCAGAGTCCCTTCGCTGCACCGCCCGGGGAAGGGTTGTCGTCCTCGACGGTCAACGTCCTGTGGGGCCTCTTTAACCTTGCTATGGGGTACCTGCTCGTGTGCCGGGTCGGGAATTTCGAACTGCGCAACACCCGGCACGTCCTTGTCCTCGGGGCGGGTATCTTGGTTTTTTCGCTCATGCTCGCTCATGCATTCGGTCGGTTCCACGGCGGGCTCTGAGTCTATCCAGGGTCTGTTTTCGATGTAGAACGCTCGCGAACACTGCGTTGTCCCAGGCCCCCGTCGCCAACGTTTACACGAAGGAACAGTGCGCGGGTTGCGCCACCATTTGACTGACTCGACCAATGACTCCGCGCCTCAACTTTCTGCCATTGCTGGCCATCGCTGTGCTTGGCGTGGTGGCGGGCTGCAAACCAAGGCCGGATAACGAGGATCCCAGCAAGCGAATCCGTGCGGTGCAAAATTTGACTGACCAAGCGGTTTTGGCCAAGGTGGCCATCGAGGACAAGGACGATGATGTCCGCAACGCATCCGTCAGAAGGCTCACCGATCAGTCAGTTCTGGCCTGGGTAGCCGTCGGGGGCCAGGATGCGGATGTCCGCCACGCCGCCTTCCAAAAGCTCACTGATCTGGAAGTTCTGGGCAGGGTTGCCCTCATGGGCCAGGATGCGGACATTCGCCTCGCCGCGGTCGAAAAGCTCACGGATCAGGCGATCTTGGCCAAGATCGCCATAGGGGACAGGGACCGGAATGTTTATAGCACCGCCTTCAAGAAGCTCACCGATCTGGAAGTTCTGGGCAGGGTTGCCCTCATGGGCCAGCACGCGGACATCCGCCGTGCCGCGGTCGAAAAGCTGACGGATCAGACGGTTTTGGTTAAGGTCGCCATTGAAGACAAGGACGATGATGTCCGCCGTGCCGCGGTCGAAAAGCTCACAGATCAGGCGGTCTTGGTTAAAGTCGCCATTGAGGACAAGGACAATGATGTCCGCCTCGCCGCGGTCGAAAAACTCACGAATCTGGAAGTTCTGGGCAGGGTTGCCCTCATGGGCCAGGATGCGAACATCCGCCGTGCCGCAGTCGAAAAGCTCTCGGATCAGGCGGTCTTGGTTAAAGTCGCCATTGAGGACAAGGACAATGATGTCCGCCTCGCCGCGGTTGAAAAGCTGACGGATCAGACTGTCTTGGTCAAAGTCGCCGTCGAGGACAAGGACAAGCTTGTCCGCCGCACTGCCAAGGACCGATTAGACAATTTGCATGGAAACGGGGCCAAATGACGCAGTGATCGATAGCGCGGGTGTATTAAGCCACGTCTGCTGCGTGACTGACCGACTTCGGAAAATACAAAAGAATGCTTCGGACTGATCCAACGGTGTCCGGTATCTGAGATGGAAGGAGGACCGGGCGAACGGGGTCACCAATGGTCCTTCAGGGGCGATCCGCAGGGATCAGATTTTGCATTTTGCGCTCGAGGGCCGATCCGTGGTCATTCCAGCCGTATGTGAAGGCGATGACAAAGTGCAAAGTTTGACCCCTTCGGATCGGCACTTTACGAAATCAAAAAACTTCGAACCATGGCCGAATCCGCGAAGACGGGCTACCGTTGCGCAGCGCGGAGGCGGGCAAGGCCTTCGCGAGCCTCGGGTGAATCAGGCGCGCGGCGAACGGCCTCGTCAAAGCTGGCTGCCGCCTCCGCCGGCCGGCCGGACCGCTCCAGCGCGCGGCCCAAGCTGCACCACGCGGCCACGAGCTCTGGATTGCGCTGCACCACGGCGCGAAACGCCGCGACCGCCTCATCGAGCCGCCCGGTATCATAAAGCGCCAGCCCGAGATTGTATTCGGCTTCGGGATAATCGGGTTTGATCTGCAGAGCCCGCCGGTAGTGCTCAATTGCCTCCGGCATCCTTCCCGAAGCATACAGGACGGCGCCGAGATTGTTGTGCGCTTCCGCGTGGGCCGGTTGGAGCCGCAGGGCCCGCTCATAATATTGGATCGCTTCCGGCACCCTGCCGACATCGGCGAGAGCATTCCCCAGATCGCTGCAGACGTCGGGAAGCTCGGGGTTGAGCCGCAGCGCCCGCTCATAAATGGGAATGACTTCGGCAGCGCGGCCCACTTGCAGCAGGGCGGCGCCCAGACCATAATCAGGAAGTTTGGGGTTGAGCTGCAGCGCCCGCTCATAGCACTGAATGGCTTCGGCAGCGCGACCAGCCTGCAGCAGGGCACCCCCCAGGCCGCCAAAAGCGCGCGCATTGTCGGGGCATTTGGCCACTGTATCGGTCCAGATGGACAAGGCGCTCCGATAATCGGCATTCCGGCGGATCGTCAACGCCCCAAACATGACGGCGAGAACGGTCGCTGCGATGAGCCCGTGCCGGCCGATGAGGCCATGCAACCCGACGACGCCCAGCGTGATCACCGCAGCGAGTGGAAGGTACATTCGATGTTCGGCGAGTGTCTGCGTCGCCAGCGGCACCACGCTTGAGCTCGGGGCGAGAATGGCGAAGAACCAGGCTCCGACAAATCCCCAGACTGGCCAGCGCCAGATGGCCATGACGGTCGCAGCGCCGAGGACGGTCAAAAACAGCATGCACGGGACGATGATCGCCGGATTGCGCGCGAAAACCGTGCCATAATCCACCACGAGTGGGTGGGGCCAGAAAGAAAGCTTCAGATACCGGGCAATGCCTTCGGACTGGGTGCACAAGTATTGCCACCCTGTTATCTCCGAAGAAGAACTGCAGGTTCCGCCACGATTGCCCCCACCCATCCCCAGGACGAGCCAGCCCAGCAAGACCCAGGTTGCCACGAGCGAAACATAGCTCCACTTCCGGCGATCCCACGCCTCACGGAAAGTGCCGGCCACGAACGTCCGGTCGTAGAGCAGAACGATGAGTGGCGCGCTCACCATGACCTCTTTGCTGGCCATCCCCGCCAGGCAGCTGACGAACGCCAGAATCTGCCATCGCAGCGGTCGCGGCGATTCCATCGCGCGGATCGCGGCATACAGGGTCAGCAAATAGAACAACCCCATGAGCGATTCGGTTCGCTGCACAATGCAGATGACCGACTCGGTTTGCAGCGGGTGCAGCATCCACCCAAGCGCAGCCACGAGCGCAATCGGCAGGGCCTGGTCGCCGAAGCGCGGCCGAAGAACCGGCTGCCGCAGGGTGCGCCGGATGATTCCGAACAAGGTGAGCACAGCGCAGAGGTGAATGGCCAGATTGGCCGCGTGGTAACCGTGAACGTCGAGCCCACCGAGCGCGTAGTTGATCGCGAACGAATAATTGACGAGGGGCCGATTGGTTACGCTCGCTCCCGTGGCGGGCGGTGACAGGGCCTCCCAGGGAGGCCAAAGCTTCCGGATCGTCAGGTTGTCGGCGATCGACGGATTATCGTCGAAAAGGAACGGGGCGGAAAAAGAATTTTGGTAGGCAACAACGCCAGCAAGCAACAGGACTACGATCGCCAGAAACATCGCCCGCATCTCGCGTGGCGTTGACGGGCGTGCCTCGGTGGCGATCGACTGTTTCGGCATGATTTCGATCGGATTAACGGCAGGAGCCAGGATATTTTATGGAGACGCGACGCCCTCGTCGCGTATGTCCGTAGAAAACGCGACGAGGGCGTCGCTTCTCCATGAAAAAGCCGATCTAGATCGTAGCAACAACCTCCATTTCGACGAGCAGGTCGTGGCGGCAGACGTCGGCCAGAACGCAAACCTTGGGGAAAGCCGGAACCCGGAGCAGACGGCTTACCCGGGTCCATGTCTCCCAAGCCTCCCGATTCTTGCAGAACAGCGTGGCCGAAGTGATATTCTCCAGACTCCCCCCCTGCTCCTCGAGAATCGCGGCGATGCACATCAACGTCTCCAGGCTCTGCAGCTCGGCATCTCCGACGTGGATGCTGTCGCCAGCCGGGTTGACGCTCGACGTGCCTGAGATATACACGGTTCGCTTCCCCTCGATCGCGAGGGTCATCCCCCGCGAGAACGCCGACCCGTAGTTGAATGACCGGTCCTGCCGCGGGCTATGATTGATCGGGATCGCGGCCGCAGCGCCGGGCCCGTCGGCCTCAAATGCCAGGACATCCATCAGACATTCCTCGTCTGCGTAACGCCCCTGGATCCCTGTACTCGCCGGAAAGGCGACCCCGCCCGGCACTCCCAGCCCAGCCGGCTGGTAGTGCGCGGTCCGCACGCGGTTGAAGTCTCCATACCATTCGAGCAACCGGGCCATGTAGATCCACGTCCGGACGACGTTGCGGTACTCCATACCGTGGGCTTTCAGTCCGAGCCCCACGTTGGTGAACATCTGGTCCGCCTGGGCCGGAGCGTCCCCGGCGAGCGCCCCGCCGGGCTTCAGGCCTCGGACGAAAGGAATGTGGAGCATGCGAAAGCCGCGGCCGGTCAACAAACGCCCCCGCCCGGTCACGGGATTTTCGACGGTCCTCACCCCTACTCCAGCGGCACGCGGCACAATGCCCCAGATTTGCACGCCAACAAAACCGCAGCCTAGCAGCGGCGTTCCGACAATCCAGGTCACCTGCATGCTCAGGTCGAGTTCCTGCCGCCGATACTGGACCTCCCGGCGCTTGAGCACCTCGGCCCGCACGCCCGACAACCCATAAAGCTTTTCCTGGATCGGCTGAATTCCCCGCTCCGCAACCACCGCGGCTACCTGAGCCAGCAGTTCGTCCGCCGCGGCCCCGGCCTCCATGGGGCCAACGACTGTTCCCGTGATGTGGTACTCCGTGTAGGACGCTCGCTCCGTCGCCCGGACATCGAGACGCAACTGGTCCCGCGTCACCGTTGTCTGGTTCAACCGCTCCGGCCCGTTCTGATGTGGAATTCCAGGCGTCGTTTCCAGCACACGGGGTTCGCCCCGGGGCGCTCCGTGAATCGGTGATGGAATGGTGTTCATCATAAATCCTTTGCGCAGCGGAATCCGGTGTCTTCCGAACTCATTGTCCAAAATCAACCGAGGATCCGCTGCTCCGAACCCAGCCAGCAATAATCGATGATCCTTAGGCAATCATTTTGACCAGGCCAGGAGACCCGCGAAAAACCGCTCTCAAATTTAGTCCGAAAAAATCGTGGTTGTTTCATGTCCAAGGCAGGTGGGGGGGCCGTTTTCAAACTTGCAGACAGCCATTGAAGAACGAGTGAAAGTAACGCAGCCCAGCCTGAGGGCGGAAACACTTCTGGGGCCAATTGCTGCTGGTGAGGGGTCAGTCGCGGCAATTCGCCCGGATGTTGCCTACAAAGGATGGCCCGCGATGGATACTGTATTTCATGGAAACGCGATGAAGCCTTGGCGAAGGCCAGGACGCCAGCCCTCTACCTTTGATAGCGGGCCTTGGCCGGATCCATGCGATGAACACCGCCCTCACTCGTGGACAATGATGTTATCAGGTGATTGGTGTAGGAAGCCTGCTTGCCCGCACCGCAGCGGCGGGGTTTGCAGGCGATTCTTCCCTCGGAATCGCGAGCAAGCTCGCCTCCTACAATTTGAGCCGTCGGCCGATTACAGAACCACTCGCTGGCGCTCACGGCCACAAAGGAGATATGCGGGGCAGTTGTTAATCGCGGCGGGAGATCTACAGACGAAAAAGCCCGGTGGCTTGCGCCACCGGGCTTGAATTCTTTCCTAAGATCGAAGCGGCAAAACCGCTCCAATTGCAAGAGATCTTAGAAGTCGAACGAATTGGTCAACTGCCAGCCCATACCCATTTCGATACGAGCCAATGCGAGGTCGCCATTCGGGTTGACGCGTGCCGTGACCAGATGGTCCTTCTCACCGACGCTACGCATATTCACCTGAATGCGCCAGTCGACGTTACGGGCGATCTTCCGGGAATATCCGACCCATGCATCGATATGCCATTCATTCTTTCCGTAGAACGGCTGATTGACGTCAAGCGCGCCTTGCGTGAGGACCCCAAGGCTGCCGTAGACAGGATCGCTCTGGAGCGAATTGACCGTCTGTGAGTTGAAGCGATAGCCGATGATCCGGCCCGCTTCATCGCGGAAGGCGCCACCAACAAACACGCCCTTGGCCATTCCGTGATCGAACGTGTAGGTCGAAATCAAATTCAACCTCCACGGCGAGACTTCAGGAGCAGCATGGTTGAGCTGATTCATCGTCACAGCGTAAGGAGCAACAAGGCTGTTGTTCCAATCCGTGCCGAGTTCGTCACTCGTGCCGCCATTATACCACATACGGAGCTGGCCACCAGGACCGTTGTAGAACTGCGTCAGCAGCCTCATGAAGGTGATCGACGTTGGGTCGATCTGAGTGCGGGTCGCGGTTTCCTTCGTGTAATTGAGCGTGATGTTCCAATTCTTCGTCGGTTGGAACTGCAGCTCAACTTCATTGCCTGTCGAGACGTTGTTGCTCGTCGTCTGGTGATTACCAAAGGACGATCCACCACCCAAGACAGGACCATTATTGAAGTTATAGCCGAAGGGGAAGGAATCAGCGAGATTCCCCGATTTTGCTCCGAGCGTCGGGACGATATTCGGAGACAGATTATAACTCTGGAAGAACGATGACGGGAACGGCGCATTCACCCACGCGTTAACAACGGCCAAACCACCCGGATAAGTTTGCTGGGTGCCCGGTCCTGCATTCAGCACAGGACCGCCGTTAAGATCATAGTTGAGAGACGCATGGTTCTGGGCCGGGGTGTTTCCAGAGCCGAGCCCTGAGTACCCATCAGCCCCTGAAAAGTCGCCGTACCAGGTCAGTTGCGCACCTGTGGCGTTAAGCCCTTGCCCGCCCGTCGCAACGTTCGCTTGGGCGTTCTTGAGAGCCTGTTGCAGGTAGGTCGCCCAGCCGTAGCCCCAAATCGTGCCGTCGGCGATGAAGTAGGCGTTGGTGCTCAAGCCACCGATCGCATTACCCTGTGTATCGGCCAAGGTTGAATTGTCGACTTCAGTCCGGAAGTGGTCCCATTTCAAAGTCAACTTGTCGTGCAAGGTCGTGATGGTAATACCGTATTCCTTCGTGTGACCGGCTTCGCTCGGGAGGATCGTACCCGCCATGCTCAAACGGGTGATGTCCGCCTTGAAGTTGTCGCCGTGGTCGTAGAAGACGCTGATCGTCGAATCCCAGGGCAGCATTGAGGTGAGCGCCTTGGGGAAGTGGTAAACACCGCCCCACGTCCGGCTCGTGCCTGAGTTATCAACCCGAGAGCCGGGATCATCCGCGAAGCTCGTGCTTGTGGTTCCCGAGATCGGGTCCGTTTGGCCATTCGTGTTCCACGCGGTAAGGTTGTCCTTGCGCCATCCGAAGGTGGGGACAAGGTCGCCGCCCAAAAGATAACCCTGCCAGGTCAAACCCTTGGAGGTATCGATATACTTCGTCCGGTTGGCCGACTGCACCAAGGCCGCGTACTGCGACGGGTCGCTGGCGAACATCCATTGGACCTGTTCCTGCCCCCATCCGACATAGTTGGCCGTATTGTCGCTCTGGAAACCACTCTTGGTCGTGCCGCTGATCGGCTCCGTATATGTAAATGGCGCAGCCGGGTTGACATAGGCTGCTTGTCCGGGAAACCCTGACGCATTCCAGTGAGAATTGAAGTTCGTCACCGTCTGCGTCGCGGGCGGCGCAATGATGTACGGAATGTTTGTCAAGTTCATATTTCGCCCGTCCTTGCTGCTCATGAGGTTGGGCCCGAGGTAAGCAATCCATTCGAACTGCCGGTTGGAACCCAATTGACCCGTCGGCGTGCCCGAATTGACATTCGTGTTATCGAGGATGTATTGCGGCGTCGTCGCAAACTCAGCGAAATTCACGTAGGTGCTGACGATTTGATCTCGCTCATACAAGCCCGTGATAACCTGCTTGCCAATAATTTTCGCAAGCGGCGTATCGCCGAGGAAGTCGGTCGCACGCAATTCGCCTGTGGGCGTAAGCCGAAACGCATCGCGCATCGTGGTCTTCGTAAAATTCAACCCGGGCTGCGAGGCGCCGTTGCCCGCATAAGGACGTCCTTGGTTCGGATTCGAGCTTCCGTCGACATAGGTCGCGTTGACATCGATATTGATGTCATAGTTCTGGCCGCTCATCCAACCCTCTTGACCTTGTGTGTATGTCTGATGGTCAATGGCTGCCTGGATGGAGAGACGTTCATTGAAGAAGCTCTGATCGAGGGTGATATTATAGGCTTTCCAGTTCTGCCACTCGTGCTTGTTCGGGCCGTCGAGCAGGTACTTGTAGAAGTTGAAGATGTCCGTATACCGGATGACCTTGTCGGCGTAGTAAGCCGCTCCGGGGACCGCAGGTCCAAAAGCACCGCCGGCAGTGAAGTACGGTACGTACGAACTCGTTTCCGGAACCGCACGGGGAATGAACGCGCTGTTGTTGTTGCCGGAGCTGTTGCCGATCACTCCGGAGCTGTTGATTTGAAATGCCGTATTGATTTGAGCAGTAATCGTCTTGATCGGGGTCCCGGACGGATAGTAGACCGGAAGCGAGGCCAAGCCGTTGGCTTGATTGTGGGCAAAATTCTGCATGTAGGGAACCGCCTCGTAATAATTGACGATATCAGGCCAGAATGAGCGGCCCTGATTATTCAAGCCCAAGCCGGTTTGGAGAGGCCCGCCAATGCCACCCGGGTAGGTAACACCATCAAACACCTGCGCGGGGCTCAAGGCGTTGAGGATGATCTTATTGTAATTCGGATTGCCATTGGAGTTGTAACCACTCGGGAACCACATCGAATAGTCGTCATCCGGCGGAATGTCGCGCGGATTGTTCGATGTAACGTTGCCCTGTTCATACTTCACACGCACCGTCGTGTGGCTGTTCTCTCCGAAAAGCTTCGGATCAAAACGCAGCGCGGCATACTCGCGCCTCGCGTTGTTGAAAGCGGGCTTTTGCTCGTACAACGCTTTGTCATCCACGGCAGCCACGCGGATCGCGAGCAGGCCGGGGGCAATGCTTTGGTTCAGATCGATCACATTGCGCAGTGAACCGTAGGTATCGACGCGAATCTCGTAATGGTAGGCGGTCTTGAACGTCGCATCATTCAAGCTCGTGTTGACGATACCAGCCGGGCTGCCGACGCCGAACAGAATCGAATTCGGACCACGTTGCAGGTCGACGCGACCGACGTTATAACCATCCCACGGAATGTCGCTCAGGAAGTAGTCGCGGGTGTTGTCAGCCGAGGCCAAACCGCGAACGCGGGTGGTCGCACTGATGGTGTTCTCTTGATAAACTTGCGTGCCCGCCACACCGGAATAGTTACCGCGCAGGCCGGAAACTTCCGTGCTCGGGGTGTAAACCAGCAAGTCGGCGGTGTTCGTCGCCCCGGTGTCCTTAAGGAATTGCTCCGTTACAACGGAAATTGAGGAAGCAATATCTTTCAGGTCGGTGCGGACGCGTGTGCCAGCCAACGTGGAGGTGGCCGTGTAGCCTTTGTCCTCGCCGGCTTCTACCACGAACGGAGAGAGCACAACCACTTGGTCGCTCTCAGTAGTGGTAGTTACCACGGTAGCTGCTGGCTTGGTTGTGCCCTGGTCAGTGGGAGTCACTGTTTGCGCCGACAAGCGCAATACAGCGACGAGACACGTCACAGATGTGACGGATACGGCTATTAACCGTCTATTTTGTCGTTGCATGATTTTGGGGGTTAGGAACAAAGGAATTTAGGGTACAACAGCCAATGCAGCGCACAGCGGGTGCGCAGCAATGGCGAATTTCTAACTACAGAATCTACCCGAGAGGGTGATTTGCACGATTTGAGGGGCGATTTGGTACTACTCAGGGGTGAGTTATACACGCGACCAAGGCGCTGGACAGCGATCCGTTGTTCATCCATTTGACCAAGTCTGTGATTCACTTGTCGATTTCGCGCCATTCCACAGGGAAGAACGTAGTTGCAGGGTTGGCGGGCAACCCCCGTAGGTTGATCTGGAGCCGCATGACCAGGAGTTCAATGGCACGCCTTCCAAGTTCGCCAAGGAGCGCGGGCACGCGCGGACCCGCGGATGGGGCATTGCGAGTGTCGATCGAGACCCAGGCAACGCGACGGACCAAATCGGGATGAAGCCTGGCGGCCAATCCTGCGATATTGACACCACATCCCACGACCGCATCGAGTTTTTCGGCATCGATCCATTGGAGCATGCGACCGATGTCCTCGTCCTCCTCGTTCAGGCGGCAGAAGGATGCAATTCGGCCAGGGCTTTTCGCCTGACTTTCGACCAAGTACCCGGCCTTCAGCTGACCTTCGATCTCAGCGCCCAAGTCGTTTGCAACGATGAAACCGACATTCCGGCTGCCCCGTTGCCAGAGCTGTAGGACGGAGAGCCGGGCGGCCTGGCAATAGTCCGTGGAAACGTTGTCCACACGTGGCTCCACCTGCATCGACTCGATCCCGACGACGCAGAACCTGCTCCAGTCGATGTTGAGCGATCGCGTGGCGGGTGAGAGCGCGCCAAGCAGAATTCCGGTGATCCCTCTTGCCAGCAGCACCTGAGACAGGCGCGCCGGCGAAAGCTGAGCCGGTCCCACCAAGAACAGCTCCAGCGTGAAATCCAGCCGTTTCGCTTCCTCCCGGGCCGCCGCGTAAATCCCCTCGTGCCGTTCCGAACGGGCAAATGCCGCCGCGTTTGGCAGGTCGCTGACAAACGCAATTGCGCCCGCAGGCCTGGGGGGGGCCAGCGTACGGCGATGAAGATTGAACAGGTCGAGCATCGGATCGGGCCGGTAGCCGAGCTCCTCGGCGATTTTCCGGATGCGTTCACGGGTGGCTGCGTTCAACTTCGGTTGATTGCGCAGGGCGAGCGACACGGTGCTCTTATGCACGTGCGCGGCCAACGCCACGTCGGACATCGTCACCCGCCGATAATCCGGGCTAGGCGGGTTCATGGTTTGCGCGGGTCACAAGCTGGCGCCGAAGCACCATCCTGCCAGGTTCCCGCAACATAGGTGGCGGCACTCGGCATCACCAGCCCCCGTTTGCGACGCATGATGAGCAAGGCGAGTGCTTCCGCGGCCTTTTGGCCCACTACGAAATGGTGCTGGATGACTCCGGCAAGAGCGGGATCAGGGGCATTCAAGCACAGGCACATACAGGCGACGTCCCGGGGAACCTGCAGCCCGCCAGCGCCGAGCTGCTCCCGAACCGAACCCCAGCTGCTCAGCACGATCTGCGGGCGATGTTCCCGGACCCAATCCGCCATCCGCCGCGCATTCGCGGCGTGGTCGTCACGATGCTCCTGGTAATATAGAATGGGGATCTCGGGTGACTCCAGTTCGTCCCGGGCCACGTAGTAGCCTGCGGAGTAGCGACTCCGGGTGGCCTCTTCCTCCGCCTGCCCTACCGCCATGCCGATCCGGCGATAACCCAGACGGCAGGCGTGATGAAAAGCCGTCCGCGCGATCTGCAACTGGTCGTTGGCGACGAGCGTGGCTTCCGGAAGCATGAAAGCGGAATCGATCTTCACCACGATGTAACGCGACCATTCCAGCTCCAAATGCCGCAACCGAGGATCGAAAGCCCCGATGATGAGGCCATCCGTCCGGGCGGGATCGAGCTGGAGTTCAATGTCAGCAGGATCAGGTTTTTCGTCGCCGACCGCCAGAAGGTCGCAGGCGCAGCCCATCAATTCCGCCTGATGACGCACCCCCTCTGCAAACTGGCGCACAAAGACGCCGCTGCCGGGTTCGTCCGTCGACGAGCGGTTGGTCAGGAAAACGATCCGTGGTTCGCGATGCAATCCGCGGCATCGGCTCCGTTGGGCCGCGAGAGCCTGCATGACGGAGTCCTGCCGGTAGCCGATTGCTCCAGCAATCTGTTGGATGCGATCGCGCGTGGCGGCGGGGATCCGCCCGCGGCCCCGGAGCGCCTTCGAAACCGTCGAATAATGGACCTGCGCCGCCTGGGCCACCTGTTTGATGGTGACTCGCCCCGCGTTATGGCCGGATTTCTCCATCAGTGGTTACGGTTAAGGTCTGCTTGCGGTGCTTGCGTTCACGCCGGAAAGATCATTGCCGGCGACGCGCGGGTCAAGGCTCGGCTGGTGCGGTGACAGGGGAGCGGGTGCATCTCCCGATTGCCGGTGGGCCGGGGTTCATCCCCGCCGAATCGGACGAATGGCGGGCGTGAAGCCCGCCCCACCGGCGGAGAGTCTCAGAGAATGAATCCGCCCTGTGGTCAATCGGGAGATGCGCCCACAGGGGAGCCTGGGGCCAGCGAACTTTCGGCCCGCAAGATGAGGTGGGTGGCGCCGGGCGGCACTGCGTAATCCGAGGTTGGGCCTGCCGGCCAGCGGATCCGGACCGTTCGCGGCGGATTGGAGTCGGGGTAACCGAAGAAGCCGGCCGCAGACGATTGGCTATAGCACCCGGATCCGGCGCAGACCTCGCTGGTCTCGCTCGCTCCATCGGCCAATTCGGCCGTGATGCGCGCGCCCACGGCGGTCGGATTGCCGGCGGGTCCCCGCAATTGGACGCACAGAGAGCGGCGGCCCGCCACCCCGCGGTTATGGAAAGCCAGGGTGGCATTATTATTGCGCGAGATGAAGAAGTCGGGCCAGCCATCCTGATCGAGGTCCAGCACAGCGAGGGCTTTGGCATCGCCCGGCACGAGCAGGCCGCTCTCGGCCACAGGCACCGGAGTGAAGCGGCCATGTCCATCGCCGCGCAACAGCTGGCTGAGCCCTCCGTCAAAACGGCCGACCGCGGCAATCGGCGCATAGGAATTCTGCACCGCATAGATGTCGGCATGACCATCGCCGTTAAAATCCCCGGCGACCACGCCCTGCAACGGCGCGATCTGCGCGATGCGAGGCAGGGGTTCAAATCGATAAGTGCCATCGGCCTGGCTCAGGAACACCCCGCTCCTGAGCTCCGTGGCGGCGAAGCGCCGGGCGGCCGCCAACCGGTCCTCGCCCAAGATCTCGCCCAGCGTCGCCCGGGAATAGGCGTTGTTTCCGGGGAAACGCTTCAAAACGGAGGGGATTGACGCGCCCAGATCGAGCCGGCCGCGCCACGGAAATAAGCGCTCCCCTTCATAATACGCTTCGACCATTTGGGGCTCCGCACCCTCCCCGCTGAAGTCCCCGTAGAACAGCAGCGCCGGATGGGTGCGGTCGGCGTGATACTGGGTGTTGAGGCCGACATTTCCGACAACATAGTCGGGCCGCCCGTCACCATTAAAATCTGCCGCGGCGATCGAGGTCCACCAGCCGGTGCCGGCGGCTGCAAAGCCCGCACGCTCAGTCCAGTCCTCAAAGCCCCGGCCCTGGCGATTGTGAAAATACTTCACGTGGCCCCATTCAAGCGTCAGCAGCAGGTCCGGCCAGCCGTCGCCGTCCACATCGGACCAAAGGGCGGAAGTCACCATGCCTGCCTCCCGCAAGCCCGGGGCCAGCGCATCAGTCACATCCTCGAACCGGCCGCCGCGGTTGACCAGCAGCGCGCTCCGAGGAGTCAGAGGATATTGACCAGGCAGCACGCGTCCGCCCAGAAACAACCCGAGCCGGCCTTCATGGGTGAAGTCGGCGGCCGCCACCGCGCCCACGCTGATGGGCAGGGGCGGCAGGGCGTCAACGGGGGCCGCCTGAAACCCGCCGTGGCCGTCGTTGAAGAAGAGCCTCGGTTGGTATTCTGGAGCGCCCGCCGGCAGGCTGTTGCCGCCCTTGGTGACCAGCAAGTCCGTCCGCCCCCGGCCGGTGGCGTCGAACAGCAGCACCGGCCCGTCGTTGACCGCCCCGACTGGCAAGAGGGTCGACGTTTCGACGGCGGCGAATTGCCCCGACGGCGTCCGCAAAAAAATCCGGGCTGGAACCTGGGTCGTCCCGCCCACCACCACATCTTCCAGCCCGTCGCCGTCGATGTCGCCCACCGCCAGGCCTGGACCCCGACGATTGAGCCGGGTCGGCAACAACGGCTGCGGCGCGGTCTCATCGACTGGCTCCTCCCGCGAGGTCAGGGCCAGACCGACCGATCGGCTGACCTCGGCAAACTGGCCCGAGGCCGGCGGCTTGTTTTCCGTTCTCGCCAGCACCGGCGCCGGGCCCGCCGGTTCGGTAATAGTGAAACGCCGATCCACTGCGAGATTGGTAAATGTCTGGGTCAGTCCGCTCGGCCACTCCACAGTCAGACGTTGGATCAGCGTGTCTTCCCCCAGGCCGAAATGCAGGATCGGCTCGCTGCTGGACTGGTACCCCCGCGCCAGCACTAACTGGCGGACCTGCGGCCCGGCCGCGCTTTCCAGCCGGACCGTTGCGCCGACGCCGAACCGGTTCGAGACGGCGCCGCGCAGGGCTATGACCACCCGATGGCCCGTATCGCAGTCGTTGCGCAGCAGGGTGGCGCCCGCCTGGTAGTTGCCATAGACGATGTCGAGATTGCCGTCGCCGCTCAGGTCGCCGAACGCCGCCCCGAAGCTGACGCCCCGTTTGTCCAAACCCCAGTCTTTGCCGACGTCCTCGAACTCCAGATTGCCCAGATTGCGGAAGGCCAGGTGTCGCTCCTTCAACACAGGGCTGTCGCGCATGACGCGCACCCGCTCCACGGGGGACTCGGCGGTCATCTGAGCGGTCAGGATATCCGCATTGTTGGCCTCCCGGTACATGCCGTTGGTGACGAAAAGATCGAGACGCCCGTCGTTGTCCAGATCCTCGAACCGCGGCGACCACGTCCAGTCCGTCGCAGCCAGTCCGGCCAGGAAGGCCGCCTCGAGGCAGCGCCCGGCGCCGGTGTTAAGATAAAGGCAGTTGTGAAAGATCTGGGGCGCCTCGGAGGAAGAGTCGGCAGGATCCAGGGCCAGGCGGCGCGAGTTGACCATCTGGCGCTGGTCCTTTTCGTGCGTGGTCGGGGCCATGTCGGCGACGAGGAGGTCAATGAGACCGTCGTTGTTCACATCGCCCAGATCGGATCCCATCGAAGAATAGGGCATGTGCGGAATCACCTGGTCGATGACGTTGGTGAACGTGCCGTCGCGATTATTATGATACAGTTTGTCCGGACCCGAGAAGTCGTTCGCGATATATAGATCGGGCCAGCCGTCGTTGTCATAATCCCA
>Ga0182027_10007720_pt1 | contig 15785 bp, 14 predicted proteins | sample 712E1DmetaG_FD_121300 | JGI IMG/M metagenome (GOLD analysis project Ga0182027, IMG submission 121300) | Permafrost microbial communities from Stordalen Mire, Sweden - 712E1D metaG (Illumina Assembly) | ecosystem: Environmental > Terrestrial > Soil > Wetlands > Permafrost | place: Sweden...
CAGAAGGACCTGAAAAAAGCAATAAAAGGTGTTGAAGCCTTGATCCTGGCGGTTCCACATACTCCTTACCTCAAGTTGAAACCCGAGGATATTGTGAAATGGGCCGGAGGGCCGATCGCCATTATTGATGCATTCGGCATCCTTACCGATGACCAGATCCGGACTTATTTCAAGTTGGGATGCGAAGTAAAAGCCCTCGGACGAGGGCATCTTGCAAGGATCAAACGGGAAGTTAAGGAGAAAAAGAAGTAAAAATTTCTTAATTTTACATCCGTAAAAATCCTTTACATGGATATTCTGTCAATAAAGCAACGGTTTGGGATCATCGGGAATTCAGTTTTGCTCGATCGGGCCATCGATATTGCAAGGCAGGTAGCTGCGACAGATATTACCGTTCTTGTTTCCGGAGAGAGCGGGACAGGTAAGGAGTTTTTTCCCAAGATCATTCACCAGCTCAGTTCCCGGAAACACGGACCTTACATTGCAGTGAACTGTGGCGCCATCCCGGAAGGGACCATTGATTCGGAACTCTTTGGCCATGAAAAAGGATCCTTCACCGGCGCTCATGAAGCGAGAAAAGGGTATTTTGAGGTGGTCAACGGTGGAACGATCTTCCTGGATGAAATAGCAGAACTTCCGCTTTCCACACAGGTCCGGCTGCTCAGGGTACTGGAATCCGGAGAGTTCATGCGGGTGGGTTCTTCCAAGGTACTGAAAACGAATGTGCGGGTTGTTGGGGCTACAAACATCAATATCCCGGATGCCATCAACGCGGGGAAATTCAGACAGGATCTGTATTACCGGTTAAGTACGGTCCCTATTTCCGTACCGGCACTCAGGGAGCGGAAAGAAGACATCTTCCTTCTCTTCCGGAAATTCGCATCCGATGCTGCAGAGAAATACAGGATGCCGGCCATATTGCTGGATGAAGAAGGACAGCGTTTACTTATCAATTATCGCTGGCCTGGTAATATTCGTCAGTTGAAAAATATTACCGAACAGATCTCCATCATTGAAAAGACCAGGAACATCTCCGCAGAGACCCTTGCAAAATATATTCCTCATCCTCAGAATAATGACCTGCCGATGCTTTACAAAGGGGATGATACAGGGCATTTCTCTGAGCGGGAACTGCTGTATAAGGTCCTGTTTGATATGCGAAAAGATGTAAATGACCTGAAACAACTGGTCATGAACCTGATGAAAAACGAATCGGCTACTTCGGCACTGGGAGAAAATTCACATATCATCAAACGACTCTATAAGGATTTCCAGGATGTCAATGAACAGCAGGAACCCATCATTGTGCATGCACCGGATAAATCCATGGACGAATCCATCCAGGAACCGGAAGAAATTGAAGAATCACTTTCACTCGTGAAAAAAGAGATTGACTTTATCCGTAGAGCCCTTCAGAAACATGAAGGAAAAAGGAAAGATGCAGCCCGGGAACTGGGTATTTCAGAACGGACTCTGTACCGGAAAATTAAAGAATACAACATTGAATAACTTGTCAGTCAAGCCTCTCAGAAAAACTGCATACAGGATAACCTGTTGCCTGTTTTTTTTTCTTCTTCTGGCTCAGAACTCCTGCCGGATGAGTTATTCATTTACCGGCGCTTCGATTTCAGCGGATGTTAAAACCATTTCCATCCAATATTTCACCAATAATGCATCCCTTGTTGTGCCTACCCTTAGCCGGTCTTTCACGGATGCATTAAAGGATTATTTTACCTCACAAACAAATCTGGTCCTGGTTGACCGGAACGGAGACCTGAGCATAGAAGGCGCTATCACGGGATATGGGATTCAGCCGATTTCCATCCAGGGAAATGAAACAGCAAACCAGAACCGCCTGACGATCAGTGTAACGGTAAAATTTACGAATAAGAAGAATGAAAAGCAAAATTTTGAAAACAAGACGTTTAGCCGTTATGAGGACTACCCGAGCTCTCAAAACCTTGCAACAGTGCAGGATCAACTGATCAAGGATATCGATGATCAACTTATCCAGGATATCTTCAACCAGGCTGTTGTTAATTGGTGATCCATGAATCGCCAGGATTTTACCGGCTTTATCCAACATCCCCTTACCATAGATCCGGGATTGAAAGATGATCTCCGTAACCTCGCCGACCACTATTCTTATTGTTCCTCCATCCAGGTATTGTATACTTTTCTTCTCTATAAAGCCAATGACCATGAAGTTAATTTACAACTGAAGAAGGCAGCGGCTTATGCAACCAGCCGGAAAAAACTGAAGGAATTGATGGAGAATATATCGATCCGGGAAACTTCAGCCATTGCTTCCACTCAGGCAATTAAAATTGCACCGGTAGCTGCCATAAGCAGGGAACCTGTCAAATCCGAAGTTGCGCCTGCAAAAGACGAACTGATGGAACGTGTTAGGAGAAGGCTTGCAGAGATTGAGGCAGAAAAACATCCTCGTGCTTCTGAAGAAAAACCTGAAGTTTCCCTGGCAGGCCCGGAAAATACAGAATATTTAAGACCGGATTTCCTGTCGAAAGAAGAAATTATAGAAAAATTTATCCGGGAAGAACCCAGGATCTCCCATCCCAAAGCCTCTTTTTTCAGGCCTTCCGAATATGCTGTCAAAAGTAATATCGACGAAACCGATATTGTTAGCGAGACCCTGGCAAGGTTATATATAGAACAGGGTAACCTCCCAAAAGCCATTATGATTTATGAGAAATTAAGTTTGCTTTTTCCGGAAAAAAGCAGTTACTTTGCAGCCCAAATCGAAAAAACAGGTAACAAATGATCCCTTTCAGGGACAAATCCACGATATTCATAGTTAATAGAAAAGTTTTATGGGCATTTACATCTTAGTATCCGTTTTGATCCTTATCACCTGTGTTTTACTGGTTCTGATCGTTCTGGTTCAGAATTCAAAAGGAGGAGGCCTTGCTTCCAATTTCCAGTCATCCAACCAGTTTATGGGTGTCAGGAAAACTGCAGATTTTCTCGAAAAAACAACCTGGACATTGGCAGTTATTCTTTTGGTGCTGAGCCTTTTTTCCATCCTGATTATCCCGAAGAACCAGGGAACTGTTAAAACCCAGGAAAGCGAAGTGCAAAAACAGATCAACAATACGAAAACACAACCTTCAAAGGATTTCCAGGCGCCTCCTGCCACACCTGTCAAGAAATAAGCAATGACAAGGGAAGGCTCCGGTTTTTAGGTGTCAGAATGTCATACCGTTCTGACATTTTTTTTTCCGTCCTCTGTTATTCTGAAATATTGTCTCATTTCAATCATGAAAAATCATTTGGCATAATATCTGATAGGTACGAGTATCTATATTCATCCGAATATTTTTTAATGTTTAACTTAAAAATAATTGTATATGGCAAAATTGAAGATTAAACCTTTGGCCGACCGCGTCTTAATTGAACCCGACGCTGCCGAAGAAAAAACCGCAGCAGGTATTATTATCCCTGATACCGCAAAAGAAAAACCCCAGAAAGGTACTGTTGTCGCAGTTGGAACCGGGAAAAAAGATGAACCGATAACGGTGAAAATTGGAGATTCGGTTCTGTATGGTAAATATGCAGGTACTGAACTCACTCTTGGTGGGACAAACTATCTGATCATGCGCGAATCTGATATCGTTGCAATTGTATAATTTTTAAGGAATCATCAAAAATCATTACTAAAAAAGGAAGACATTATGGCAAAAGATATTATTTTCAATATTAAGGCAAGAGAAGCATTAAAGAAAGGTGTTGATGAACTTTCGAATGCCGTTAAAGTGACACTGGGACCCAGTGGACGAAATGTGATCATTGACAAATCCTATGGCTCGCCGGTGATTACCAAAGACGGTGTTACCGTGGCAAAGGAAGTTGAACTTTCGAATCCTGCCGAGAATATGGGCGCACAGATGGTGAAAGAAGTAGCTTCCAAAACCAGTGAACTGGCGGGCGACGGAACAACAACCGCCACTGTTCTTGCACAGGCTATTTTCACGACCGGCCTCAAGAATGTAACAGCCGGAGCAAATCCTATGGATCTGAAAAGAGGCATCGATAAAGCTGTGGCAGAAGTCATCTCCTCCCTGAAGAAACAAACGAAAAAGATAGGCGACAGCCTTGAAAAGATCGAACAGGTAGCCTCCGTTTCAGCCAACAATGATACGTTTATCGGGAAGATGATTGCCGAAGCAATGACGAAAGTGAAAAAAGAAGGCGTTATCACCATTGAAGAAGCCAAAGGCATTGAAACTACTGTTAAAGTTGTTGAAGGTATGCAATTCGATCGTGGTTACATCTCTCCTTATTTTATCACGGATACCGAAAAGATGGAAGCAGTTTATGAAAATCCCTATATCCTGATCTATGATAAAAAGATCTCGATCATGAAGGATTTGCTTCCTTTATTGGAGAAGGTTGTCCAGACCGGCCGTCCGCTGATCATTATCTCTGAGGATGTAGAAGGAGAAGCATTGGCTACCCTGGTCGTAAACAAGATTCGTGGTTCGCTGAAAGTTGCTGCCATTAAGGCCCCGGGCTTTGGCGACCGGAGAAAAGAAATGCTGGAAGATATTGCCGTTCTTACCGGCGGTATGGTGATTTCCGAAGAAAAAGGTTATAAACTCGAAGATGCAACGCTTCAGTATCTGGGCGAAGCTGAAAAAGTCACCATCGACAAGGACAATACCACGATCGTAAGTGGTAAGGGCAAGAAATCAGATATCGAAGGAAGAGTGAACCAGATCAAAGCACAGATAGGTACCACGACTTCCGATTATGATAAAGAAAAATTACAGGAACGCCTGGCTAAACTGGCAGGTGGAGTTGCCGTGATTTACGTAGGTGCAGCCAGCGAAGTTGAAATGAAGGAAAAGAAGGATCGTTTTGATGATGCATTGCATGCAACTCGTGCCGCTATCGAAGAGGGAATCATCCCCGGCGGTGGTGTTGGATATATACGCGCTATCTCTGCAATTGAAAAAATGAAAGGTGATAATGACGACGAAACAACCGGTATTCTGATCGTTAAAAGAGCGCTGGAAGAACCGTTACGCCAGATCGTCGAAAATGCAGGCCTGGATGGCGCAGTTGTCGCACAGAAGGTGAAAGAAGGAAAAGACGATTTTGGTTACAACGTCCGCACGGAAAAGTATGAAAATTTACTCAAATCCGGTGTAATCGATCCAACCAAGGTGGCCCGTGTAGCGCTTGAAAACGCAGCTTCCATTGCCGGAATGTTGCTGACCACTGAATGTGTCCTTGCAACCCATAAAGAAGAAAAAGAACCCAAAATGCCGATGAACCCTGGTGGTTACGGTGGAGGCATGGGTGATATGTACTAATCATTTTTTTTAACTTTACCTGGAAAGACCCCGGTTCCTCCGGGGTTTTTTATTGTGAACAAGTCGGACAACGAAGAATAAAGAATGGAAATCAGAAGTCTGACATCAGAGAGAGGTCCCAGATCGGAGGTCGAAAAGTTGTCTCCGCCTATCCGCCTGTCCGCCTGTCCGCTTGTCCGCTTGTCCGCCTGTCCGCCTGTCCGCCTGTCTATTTGTCTATTGGTTAATAAATTCCTGCAATAAAGGGTAGAAAATTTCGTAATTTATAATAATATTGTGTCCTTATTTTCCATGAAAAAACCGTATGAACCGTATCTTCAATATTCTGTTTTTCTTACTGATAACAGGAAATAGCTTTTCACAAACAAATCAGCCTGCTCCTAAAATCCCCGTTGATCCTGATTCAAAACTGATCCAATACAGGGACATCATCAACCAGGATGGAACCAAAGATGTGCTCTATGACCGCGGTGCTGAATGGATCAGGTCGTACTACCTTAACCCGGGCAGTGTAACGAAAGTACAGGATAGGGTAAACGGGAAGATCGAAGGTACAGGCCGGTTGCGGCTATATTTTTATGATTCCAACAACACCCGGACAGACGCAGGAATGGTCTATTATGATTTCCGGCTTGAATTCAAAGAAAATAAATTCCGATATACCCTGACTAATTTTTCAATAAAAGGGATCTCACGTATTCCCCTTGAAAAATGGATGAATAAAAATGATCCATCCTATAACCCGCAAATGGAAAACTACCTCTACCAGGTGGATACCACCATGCAGAACCTGGTTGTTAAATTGAAGGAAGGCATGAAGCCAAAAGTGATAAAGAAGGATGAATGGTAGAAAAAACAGATATCCGTTCCCTTTCCTTTGCGGAAATTGAGGGTTTCTTCCGCGAAAAAAATGAAAAACCTTTCCGGGCAAGGCAGGTATATGATTGGATCTGGAAACAGACCTGCCGTTCCTTTGACGAAATGACCAACCTTTCTTTAGGAAACCGTCAGCTTCTTGAGGAGCATTTTTGTTTCCCGGTTTTAAAGGAAGAGAAAGAAATCCGCGACTTTGACGGGACGGTGAAATCTACATTCCGCCTGCATGACGAGACCTTGGTTGAAAGTGTCCTGATCCCTGCCGACAGCCGAACCACTGCATGTATTTCTTCACAGGCAGGCTGTGCCCTGGCCTGCCGTTTTTGTGCCACCGGCTTGCTGGGATTCCGGCGAAACCTTTCTTTCACCGAGATCTTCGACCAGGTTGTGGTACTGAACCACCAGTCGGAAAAGTATTTCGGGAAACCCTTGTCAAATATCGTATACATGGGCATGGGCGAACCGCTGATGAACTATAACGAGGTACTGAAGTCCATCGAAAAAATCACTTCCGGAGAATCGTTCGGGATGTCATCTCAGCGGATCACAGTTTCCAGCGTCGGAATACCCGACATGATCCGGAAGATGGCGGACGACAAGGCCCGGTTTCATTTTGCATTGTCATTGCATGCAGCAACCAATGCAAAAAGAGACCAGATCATCCCCATCAATAAAAAACATCCATTAGAGGAATTGACAGAAGCACTGAAATATTACCATACAAAAACCGGCAAGCGTATCACCATCGAGTATATCCTTTTCAAGGATTTTAATGACAGCCTTGAAGATGCAAGGGCTCTGGCCATCTTTTGCAAGAGTTTTCCCGTCAAGATCAACCTCATCGGGTATAACCCTGTTGAGAAAAGCGGGTTTTCTCAGAGCACTCCTGAAAAAGCCCTGGCATTCAGGGAATTCCTGGAGAATAAAAACATGGTCATCAATGTAAGAAAAAGCCGGGGTAAAAATATCAATGCTGCCTGTGGCCAATTGGCTTTGATGGATAATATTGATCAGCAGAATGTAAAGGTCAGGTTACTAAAAAATGAAGGATTATGGAAAAACAAAATATAGAGTTCAGGGGAAATATTGTAGATGTGGTAGGGGAGAGGATTTTCAAAGGTGTCGTCATCATAAAGGATTCGAGGATCGCAGAAATCCGGGAGGAGGATACTGACGGGAATCTGTATATTCTGCCCGGCCTTATCGATGCCCATATCCACATTGAGAGCTCCATGCTGGTTCCATCCGAATTTGCAAGGCTTGCCGTGGTGCATGGAACTGTCGGTACCGTATCTGATCCGCATGAGATCGCCAATGTCTTGGGTGTGAAGGGAATCCGGTTTATGATTGAAAACGGGAGGAAGGTGCCTTTTAAATTCTATTTTGGGGCGTCTTCCTGTGTCCCGGCTACCGGCTTCGAAACAGCCGGAAGCAGCCTGGGACTTACGGAATTGAATGAACTATTGCAATCGGACGATATCCTGTATCTATCAGAGATGATGAATTTCCCGGGCGTCATTTACGGGGATGAACAGGTTGCACAGAAACTTGCTTTGGCTAAAAAATACGGTAAACCGGTCGACGGACATGCTCCCGGCCTGACCGGTGAGCTTGCTGAAAAATATGTTCATGCCGGCATTTCTACCGATCATGAATGCTACACACTGCAGGAAGCCGTTGAGAAGATCGGATATGGCATGAAGATCCTGATCAGGGAAGGAAGTGCTGCAAAAAACTTTGAAGCATTGTCAGACCTGATTGCGGAATATCCCGGGATGGTCATGTTTTGTTCCGACGACAAGCATCCCAACGACCTGGTTTCGGGCCATATCAATCAGCTGGTGAAAAGAGCCTTCGGCCTGGGTTATGACAGAATGAAAGTACTCCGGTGCGCCACCTTTAACCCGGTTAAGCATTATCACCTCGATGCAGGCCTGCTTCAGCAGGGCGACCCGGCAGATTTCATCCTGGTGGATGACCTTGAGAATTTCACTGTCCTTGCAACATATATCGATGGGCGGAAAGTAGCTGAGAATGGAAAATCATTGATCTCCTCTGTTGTCGTATCACCGGTGAACCAGTTTCATGCAAAACCGGTAAAGCGGGAAGATATCGTTGTAAGACCGGGAGGGAACAGGATCAGGGTGATAAAAGCTGTCGACGGACAACTGGTGACCGGTGAACTGATTGTCGATGCCCGGATTGAAAATAACGAGGTCAGAACGGATCCTGAACATGACATTCTGAAAATAGTTGTAATGAACCGGTATTTTCCTGCACCCCCGGCCATCGGGTTCGTACAGGGCTTTGGGTTAAAATCGGGCGCTATAGCATCCTGTGTTGCACACGACAGTCACAATATTATCGCGGTGGGTACCGATGATGAATCCATCGTGGCAGCCATCAATGCAATTATAAGTTCGCAAGGAGGAATTTCGGTAGCCTATGGGGATGAACTGTTCATTCTACCCTTACCGGTTGCCGGCATCATGTCAGATGAGGATGGATATAAGGTTGCAAAGCGCTATAAAAATTTGGATGAACAGGTGAAAATTAAATTGAAAAGTTCCCTGAAAGCGCCATTCATGACGTTATCATTCATGGCGCTGTTGGTTATCCCCGATCTTAAGCTCAGCGATAAAGGCTTGTTTGACGGGAAAAATTTTTCATTTACGGAACTTTTTGAAAAATAAAGTTTAATATATCTACATATTTATTTTTATCTATTATTTTTTATATATTTGCACCTCGCATATTACTTGTTAAACTATTAACAACCACACATAACTTACATTTCCAATGAAAAAAGTAGCATTAGATGTCGAAAAACTTGAAATGGCTGCCAGTAAATTAAGAGCCATTGCACATCCGATGAGGATTGCAATCATTGATTTGCTCACAGCTAATTCCAAGATGACAGTTACCGAGATTTACGAGTACCTGAAGATTGAACAGGCTTCTGCCTCTCATCATCTTAACATTCTGAAAAACAAAGGATTGCTTAACTCAAAAAGAGATGGGAAAATGATCTACTATTCCCTGAAGTTTGAACATCTGACAGAAGTGATCGACTGCATCAACCGTTGCAGCGTAAATTAAAAGCAATCTGATCAAAGCTCCAAAGATTCGTCAATATCCCAGTTGGCGCGGACTTCTATTATCTTTTGGAAATACTGAACTTTCTCAGGCTGGATTTTTCTGGAAAACCTTCCTGTATCCCACCGTCCATTCCGGTTGCGGTCGAAAATGGCTTTGATGCTGTATTTCCCAGGCGGGAGGTAATCAAATTTCACTTTTCCGGACGCAGAAATTATATTCCGTTCGAGAACGTTTTCTTTTTCATCCAGGAGTTGAATAATATAATCGGATGGGTCTTTAATGCTGATCGTCATCTGGATTGATCCGAAATCCCTGAGAGCATGGGTTCGGAAGGAAACTACCAGTGAATCATTCGAATGGCCATTGATAGACCGGAAGACCGAATCAGGAATGATCAACCGGTAGGGGTGGTCTTCTTTCCATTTGTAAAAAACCCGGAGTCTTCTTTTAACTGAATCCGTAAACGCCAGTTTCGGCCTTATGGTATCCTTGCCATCTACTAACAGGATCCTGGTGAAATCCTGTCCCGATAATGGGTAGGAAGAAATGATCACCGGGTCTCTTTTGAACTGGTTCAACCGGCCATCCGGCATATTGGTGGAAAGTTTCAACTTTACCAGGGATGCAGTGCCTTTATCTGTTTTCTTTTTCTTCAGACTTTTCTTTAAGAGATTGATTCTTGCAGTATCAAGGGTTTTGCCTTTATCGACCAAACGGAGATAAAGAGAATCTTTCCCGATATTGTTTAACCATAAAAAAACAGAATCCCTTGTGGCATTGAATTCCGGTATCATCCACCCGGGGACATTCGGGATATTCATCGGGATGAATTCCGGGTCGACAGTTGGAAACCGGTAATAGATCCCTACCTGGTCTTCATTGATCATGTCGGCTTTAAGAATTTTTTGAATGGAATCAGATTCTTCAAACAGCATCAATGCATAACCCGGTGTTGTTTGTTTTTTGAATCCGGATGTATCTTTTTTCGGGAGAAGTGTATCATGCTTTTCAGCAGAGTCTTTTTTCAGGATTTCAGGCGAAACTGGCTTCACATATATCCCTTTTACCAGACTGTCGCAGAAAGCAATCTTTTCATTTGGCAGATTAAAAATATAATCCCCGTTCATATCCTTTAGAGCGAACAAAAGAAACGGCACATTTCTAAGGTTTCTGAAAGTGAATTCGCCATTCTCATTGGTTTTAGCCATGTAATAGGGCTTAACATGAAACGGAAGCGAATCAAGGGGCAAGGTATCGTTTTCGTTTATATAAAGCATTGTAATCACGTCTTTCTGAGGAAGCAGGTCAAATGCGCTGAAGATTCTTCCCGACAGGCTTAGCGAGTCAATAAAAGAACCCGTCGAAAACGTATAAGTGAAATCATGCAGTATATTGTTCTCCGTCAGGTCCGAAATGGACTCACCGAAATGGATGGAATAGGTCGTATTGAATTTCAGGGAATCGGCCAGCCTGATAAGAATGGATTTTCCACGCAGTCGTATATCGGTATGAGGAATTAATGGCGGGGCAATATTGATCTGGTTATGCTGATCCTTCAATTGAATGTATTTATTGAAAGTGATACGGATATCTTTTTTATCGAAATGGGTGGTAAGCTCAGGCGGGTCACAATCGGCCACCTTGGGTGGTTTAGTATCTTTCGGGCCCCCTTCAGGCGTAACCGGGTTGGCACAACGGCACAGAAGAAGCAGCAAAGACAAAGCCCAAAAGAAAAAACATTTTGACCGGATCACTTTGACAATATTTGATTTAGGGAAAGCCCGCACCAAATTTACCAATGGTTTTTGTATAAATAAGCCAATTTTTATTATTTTTACACAGAAAATTCACAACAATCCGCAGAATACAGAATAACAAACAATCTGAACTTTTATGTCAGGGCATAATAAATGGTCAACCATTAAACGAAAGAAAGGTGCATTGGATGCAAAGCGTTCCAAGATCTTTTCCAAAATCATCAAGGATATTACTATCTCCGTGAAAGAAAGTGGTCCTGATCCGGAACACAACCCCCGCCTGCGGCTTGCCATCGCCAACGCAAAAGGCGCCAGTATGCTTAAAGAGACGATCCAGCGCGCCATCAACAAAGGAGCTGACAAAGACACTACTGCACTGATAGAGACCACCTATGAAGGAAAAGGTCCTCATGGGATTGCCATTTTTGTGGATGCCACTACGGATAATATTCAGCGAACGGTCAGCAATGTCAGGGCCTATTTTAATAAACATGGCGGTGAACTTGGTAAGAATGGTTCGCTGAACTATCTCTTTGACCGTAAAGGAGTCTTTGTTATCCCCAAAGGAGAATTGAATCCTGAAGAGTTTGAAATGGAAATCATTGATGCCGGCGCTGAAGATATTATCCTGGAAGACGATTTGTTTACTATCACGACGGCGATGGAGGACTTCGGGAACATGATAAAGAAACTGGAACAATTGCACATCGAGCCTGAAAGCGCTTCTTTACAGCGTATTCCAAAAACCACGGAAACGCTGGATACCGATTCGGCAAGAAAAGTTTTAAAGCTGATCGATATTATTGAAGAGGATGAAGATGTTCAGAATGTTTATCATAACCTCACCCTGACGGATGAGCTGATGGAAGAATTGTAACTTCTCTATTAAACCAGGCAAATAAACTGAACCAGGTTTACATTCTTAGGAAGGACCAGTTTTTTCCTGAGGCGGATACGCGAAATTTCTGTGCTCGGAGCTGTGATTTTCAGAATCTGTGAAATTTCCTTTGTGCTGAGATTCATGCGCAGCAATGCACAGAGTTTATGATCGTTGGGCGTAAGTTGCGGAAACTTTTCACGCAAACGATCGAAGAACCCGGGATGGATTTTCTCAAAATGAGCCTTGATCCGGTACCAGTCGTTCTCGAATTTAACATTCTCGTCGATGGTTTTCAGAATTTTCACAAAATCGTTTTTTGTAATGACCTTTCCTTTTCTGAGATACCGGTTCACGTCTTTCCGGATCAGCCCTATGATTTTGTTCTTCTGTGAAATGAAAATGGAAGAAGTGGCAAGTTCGCGGTTGATGAGATCCAGCTCCATTTGATGCTTTTGTTTGTGCAGCTGGTTAACCTTATGTTCTGCCTTGATCTTTTCCTGTAAACGCATCCCAGTCTCTTTTTCCGCTCTTTTCCGCTGTTCCGTTTCGTTTTTAAGGTCGGCGACAGCTTTTTCTTTCGACAGTTCGAGGTTAAGCTGGTAGTTGGAAAGTTCAATAGCCACCTTTACCTGATCAATGTCAACCGGCTTGAAAACAAAAGCATAGGGTTTGATCGAATCTATTTTGCCGAATGTTTCAGTTTTATTTATGGATGAAAGAAATAGAATCCCGCAATGGTGTTTATCCGAGAGGATTTTTGCTGTTTCAATTCCATCCATTTTTCCTGCAAGTGTGATATCCATTAGAATGATATCCGGTTGATTGGCGTCAGTTGCAAGTGCATCTATCGATTCAATGGCCTTTTCCCCTGTTCCCTCAATTCCAAGCACTTCATAGCCGAACCCGGTAAGACGGTTTTTCAGATCATTGGCAATGATGATCTCATCCTCAACGATGTACAGTTTTATTTTTCCCATATTTTCATTTTTAAGTTGAAGAAATAAATGAATTTTTTTAAGGGAATATTAAAATTTAAGATCTGAATTTGTGACAATATTATAAGTGTCGATGGCGATGACCAGCTCCTCGTTAGTAGGCATTACAATGGCGAGTACTTTTGATCCCGGGCGGGTAACAATCAATTCTTTACCCTTCAGCATTGAATTCCTTTCATTGTCATAATCAATACCCATGAATTCAAGCCCTTCCAGGATCTTACGGCGTGTTTCGATATCATTTTCCCCGATCCCACCGGTAAAGACGATAAGATCGACACCTCCCATTGCAGCAGCATAAGACCCGATATATTTTTTAACACGGTAAGCAAACATGTCAAGTGCAAGACGGCAGCGGACATTTCCTTTTTCAGCGGCAGTTTCCACATCACGCATATCGTAAGATATCCCCGAGATCCCAAGGACCCCACTCTTTTTATTGAAGAGGTTATTGGTCTCTTTCATGCTCAGGTTATCCTTTTCGGCAAGATAGAGCAGTACCCCAAGATCAACATCTCCGCTGCGGGTGCCCATCATCAGTCCTTCAACCGGCGTAAATCCCATGGAAGTGTCGACCGATTGTCCTTTCTTGATTGCGGCCACCGAAGATCCATTTCCGAGATGACAGGTGATGATGTTGATATTATAGAAATCCCTCCCAAGGTATCGACATGCTTTCTGGCTTACGAATTTATGTGAAGTGCCGTGAAATCCATATCTTCTTATTTTATATTTCTCATAAAGTTCGTAAGGAATCGGATAAAGATATGAATGAGGCGGCATGGTTTGATGAAATGAAGTATCAAATACGGCGACTTGTGGAACATGGGGAAGGATGGATTCTATTGATAATATTCCTTTGAGGTTGGCAGGATTATGCAGTGGCGCCATCTCAATGCACTTTTCAATGTCCTTTTTAACGTTGGCTGTGATCTGTACACTGGTCTTAAAATTTTCACCTCCATGAGCAACCCGGTGACCTACTGCTGCAATTTCGCTTTCATCCGCAATGACGCCAACCTCAGGATCTTTAAGTGTTCTGAAAATCAGGTTGATGCCAACCTGATGATCCGGTACGAACTGTGTGGTTTGATACTTGTCTTTTCCCGGAACCTGGTGGGTAAGCAAACTGCTTTCCAGCCCGATCCTGTCAAGTAATCCTTTTGCAAGCAGTTCGTATTCTTTGCTCATGTCAATGAGCTGATACTTAATGGAAGAACTTCCGCAATTCAATACTAAAATTTTCATATCTTCAATGCTATCAGTTAGTTGTTATGTCGAGTAGATGATCAAGTGTCGTAGTCAGAAACACTATTGTTATGGTGTACAAATGTAAAAAAAAAGAGTCTTGATTCCAAATTCCGGGATATATATTTATGTAAATCCAGTCAGGAAATATTATCAGGTCAAATTTGGTGGGGGTATTTTTAGGTACATTAAAATATCATCCTGTTTCGGCGGAAAGCATTTTTTATATGGAATCAATTTAAATAAAATGCTGTTGATTCATGAGCCATCTTATATTGTATTTTTGATTCCGGATCAATTATCTCCTCATGGCGCTGATAAATTCTGTTCTTTCCTGGCTGATGAAACAGAGAATCCATCAGATGGAGCTCTTCATGAAGTATCCTCATGAGGTGCAGTTAGATTGGTTCAGCCAGTTACTGAACCAGGCAAAAAATACCGAATGGGGCCGCATTCACGATTATAAATCCATCACACGGCCGGAAGAATTCAAGGCACGTGTCCCGATTAACGATTATGAAACCATGAAGCCTTATATTGAAAGGTTGCGTAAAGGGGAACAAAATATTTTATGGCCTTCGGAAATCAAATGGTTTGCAAAATCGTCCGGAACTACTTCTGAGAAAAGCAAATTTATCCCTGTAAGTGAAGAAGCCCTTGAAGAATGTCATTTTAAAGGGGGGAAAGACCTCCTTTCCATCTATTTCAACAATCATCCTGAGTCCCTGCTTTTCGATGGAAAAGGAATCGCCATGGGAGGAAGCAGCCAGATCACCGAGATAAATAATGAGTCTTTCTATTATGAAGGTGATCTTTCCGCGATCATAATCCAGAATTTACCATTTTGGGTGGAATTTCGGCGAACACCCAATCTTTCTATCGCCCTGATGGATGAATGGGAGAACAAGATCGAAAAAATGGCCTGCGCTACGATCAACCATGATGTTACGAGTGCATCCGGCGTTCCTTCCTGGACCCTGTTGTTATTCAGAAGAGTGCTGGAGATTACCGGGAAATCGAACCTTCTTGAAGTCTGGCCACGCTTTGAGTTATTCATCCATGGGGGTGTGAATTTTGTTCCTTACCGGGAACAATTCTATCAATTACTGCCATCCCCCAAAGTGAACTATCTGGAAACCTACAATGCCTCCGAAGGGTTTTTTGGAATTCAGGACCGCGACCATGAAGATGATATGCTTTTAATGCTCGATTACGGCATTTATTATGAATTTCTTCCCATCGACAGGCTGGATTCAGATCACCCGGAGACCATCTCCCTGGAAGAGGTGGAAACAGGGGTCAATTATGCCCTGGTGATCTCTACGAATGCCGGTTTATGGCGGTACCTTATAGGTGATACGGTCACATTCACCACACTAAATCCTTACAGGATCAAGATCTCAGGAAGAACCCGGAACTTTATCAATGCCTTTGGGGAAGAAGTTATTATGGATAATGCAGAAAAAGCCCTTGCCGTGGCCTGTGAAAAATGCCAGGCCATTGTTTCTGAGTACACTGCCGGCCCTGTCTATTTTAACCAGGAACAACGGGGTGCCCATGAATGGCTCATCGAATTTGAACAGGAACCCGCTGA
>Ga0182027_10007721_pt1 | contig 15783 bp, 10 predicted proteins | sample 712E1DmetaG_FD_121300 | JGI IMG/M metagenome (GOLD analysis project Ga0182027, IMG submission 121300) | Permafrost microbial communities from Stordalen Mire, Sweden - 712E1D metaG (Illumina Assembly) | ecosystem: Environmental > Terrestrial > Soil > Wetlands > Permafrost | place: Sweden...
ACATGGTCGTGCTCATGGCCGTCAGATCGATCAGCGCTGTGTTAGTGGCGGCGGCGACGTCGCGCGATGCCTGTGGATAGTCGCCCAGCGAGTTGGTGATGTGCCCGTTGGCGTCGAACGTCCTGCGCTCCTGTGCGGTCACGATCACTGGGATGGCCCCCTTGGCCCGTACCTGGTTCACGAACTCCGTCATCACCTGCTTGTAGCGGTCGATCGGAACGGCGGGCTGGTTGGTGCGCGTGTTGATGGTCTGGTCGTTGTGGGCGAACTGCACCACGAAGTAGTCCCCCGGCTTGATCGTGGACATAATCTTGGGGAAGCGCTGCTCGCCCTGGAACGACGTGGAAGACTCGCCGGACTCGGCGTTGTTGGCGACCACTACGCCGGGCAGGAAGAAGCGCGGCAGCGGCTGCCCCCATCCGGACCAGGTAGTGCCGTCCTGGTCCACCATGGTCGAGTCGCCCGCCAGATAGACGACCGGCTCCGCCTTCGCACCCACCAAAGGCGTAATGGTGATCGAGTGGAAGCTGGGGCTGGTGCCGTTGAACTCCAGGGTGAGTTTATTGTCCCAGTTGGGGATGCCGTACTCGCGCGGCTTCAGGCGGACTTTGCCTTCGGTCCCGTCCGGGTTCTTGAACTCCGCGACCCGCACGTTCACGTCGAAGGATTTTGTGACGCTTCCCTTGGCCTTCACCGAAATCTTCTCCAACTGCAACCGGCGCACCTCCGAGCGCACGTAGTTGACCGAGTCCACCGGCCCGCCAAACGCCACCGTCACGCGGTAGTTGCCCTCCGGTACGGGAATGGAGAAGTAGAAAGGCTTATCCGACGTGCAGCTCCCTTTCTCCACCGCCGGCGCGGTCTTAAGGTCCCAGCCGGCAGCGCTATCGGAGTACACGCTGCTTGCACTCAGGGTAGTAGCGCCCTTTTTCTTGACTCCGCAGGTCAACGTCACCGGCCCCGCAAGTGCCGGCGGCACAGGATAGGTGGGCTGTGTTTGAGCTGGAGGCCGTGCCCCGCCCCGCCCTCCCGGTGCTCCTGGAACTCCCGGTGCTCCCGGAGCTGCCAGTGCTGGCGCAGCCGGTGCTGCAGGGGGCGCAGTCTGCGCGTTGGCAATAGCGAGTGTGAGGGCAAGAGCGAGAAGAGAGCCGGGTAAGCTGCGCATGGTTTTTCCTTGTGCGATGGATTGAATCTGTTGCGACCGGGGGAATCGTAGCACTTACAGCCCAGCGTGGTCGAGTGGACTTGCGTCGTGTACTTCCGCGCGGCAACATTATGGCGGCTCAGGCAGCCAGGTTATGTGCGCTGTTGTGGTCAGCCCGCATTCAACTGCGATATGCGCTAGGTCTGCGGAATCTTGGTCACGTCTTCGTCGCGCATCAGAGGTGTATTGGGCAGCGAAAACGTGGCGAACGGGTCTGGCTTCGCGGGATCGATGTCCGGCACCGCGGGATCGATCAGCGGGGAGAACGTCATCTTGTCCTCGCGAATTCCTTTCACGATGCAGCGCGCCAGTTCATACGCGCCGTAGCTGTTGAAGTGCGTGTTGTCGGCGTAGTTGATGGTCTGCCCGGGGAAGGTGTTGGCGGGGTAGTACATGAAGGCGTTCTTGGTGCCGTCGGGGCCTAGCGCCTCGAACAGGACCTTGCTCATCGCGGTCAGGTCGATCAGCGGGATTTGGTTGGCGGCGGCCACGTCGCGCGCGGCCTGCGGATAATCCCCCAGCGAGTTGGTGATGTGGCCGGAGTCGTCGAAGCTCCTGCGGTGCTGCGCGGTCACGATCACCGGGATGGCGCCCTTGGAGCGCACCTGCGCGGCGAAGTCGCTCAGAATCTGTTTGTACCGGTCCAGCGTCACCGCTCCAGCCTTCTGGTCGTTGTGGTTGAACTGCATGAAGAAGTAGTCGCCCGGCTTGATCGTCGACATCACCTTGGCAAAACGCAACTCACTCAGGAAGGACGCGGACGTCTCGCCGGACTCGGCGTTGTTGGCAATCACCACGCCGGGCAGGAAGAAGCGTGGAAGCTGCTGTCCCCACGAGGCCCACGGTGTGCTGTCCTGGTCCACCATCGTGGAGTCGCCCGCCAGGTACACAACGGTATCGACACGGGGCTCGACTATTGGCGTAATGGTAATGGCGCGGAAGCTGGGGTTGCTGCCGTTGAACTCGATGGTCAGCTTATTGTCCCAGTTCAGGTTGCCGTACTCGCGCGGCTTCAAGTGGACGCGGCTCACGGTCCCGTCCGGGTTCTTGAACTCCGCAACCCGCACGTTCACGTCAAAGCGTTTGAGAACGCCCTCGTTGGCCTTGACGGCAATCTTTTCAAGCATCAGGCGGCGCGCCTCGGCGCGCACCGTGACGACCGAGTCCGCGGTGCCGCCCAGCATGACTTCCACGCGGTAGTTGCCCTCCGGCACAGCAATGGAGAAGAAGTAAGGCTTGTCGGACGAGCAGACGCCCTTCGCCAACTTGGGAGCAGTCTTAAGGTCCCAGCCTGCGGAGGTCTCGGAGTAGACGCTGCTCTCGCTCAGGGAGATACCGCCCGGCTTCGCTGGGCCGCATGCGTAGGTCACGTTCCCCTTCAGCTCCGGCGGGACGGAATAAGTCGGCTGCTGCGCTTGCGGTGCCGGCGCACGTCGAGCCGCGGCTGCTGGTGCTCCCGGCGCTGCTGGCGAGGCTGGAATTGCCGGTGCCGCCGGCGGAGCACTCTGCGCGTGGGCGATTGTGACTGTGAGGGCGAGGGCGAGAAGGGAACCGGGCAAGCTGCGCATGATGTTTCCTTGTGTTGGGGAGTCTCTGTTGCGACCGGGAAAATCGTATCATTTGCTTGCCAGAGTGGTCGAGGTTGCCTCGTTGCGCTCTCCAAGCTGGGGAAATGTGCGTATTTTCGCGTGCGTTACTTGGTCGCGCCGCACATGCACGCGCTGAAGCTGGCAGCGGAGTCGTCATCCAGCGAGCAGGCGTACTGCGGCCACGCAAGCTGCAGGATGGGCGAGAGGTCGCCAGGGAAGTAGTTGCGCAGATAAGCCTGACTGGCCGCGGTCTTGGCGGCGTGGTCGGATTGCAGCACTGGGATCACTCGCGTCAGGGCCGCCGCGTCGTAGGCTTGCATGTGGTAGGTCGTCGAGTATGTGTACTCCTTCGACCATGTGGTTCCAACGCCGGTTGAGTTGGAGGCCATAACGACGCTGTAGTCGACCAGTGTTGCCGTCGTCGGGTCGAGTGAGGCCAGCGTGAAGCTCGGCCGGTTGCCGTTGATCGGCGTGATCGACGCGACAACTTTGACTGGGACGCCAGTGATCGCACCGATATAGGCTCCGGGGACTCGCTGCATCAGAAGGCGCATCTCGTCGGCGTGGGTGTGGCCGAACAGTGCCAGGCGAATGATGTCGGCGTTGCGCGCTAACAGGTGGGCGAGCGCGTCCGTTGCCAGAAACATCTGCGGCTTGTCACCGGCGCATACGTTGGCATTCTTGCGCGCGGAGGCGTACACATCGACCCCCGGTGGGATGTGCCCCATCACCCACACCTGCTCGTGTTGCTGTCGCGCGGAGGCGATCTGCTCGGCGAGCCATGCCAGTTGCGCGGCGGCGGGTGCGGGGTCGGGTTTGCCCGAGCAGGTGGTGTACTTGCCGGAGAAGTAGAGATCGTCCAGCACCAGCAGCCGCGTGTGCGCCACGCCGGCCAGCGGTACGTTGTAGGTTCCTCCCGCCGCAAAGTCGCGCAGGACCGCGGCGCGGTCTTCCACAGGCAGCGCTTCCGCCACAACCTTCGCAACCAGCCCCAGAAAGGCGTCGTGCGCGGCGTCCAGTGCGTAGTCGCCGCAACCGGAGTCGTTGTTGCCCATCGCAACGTAAACGGGGACGCCGGGCAGCGCCGCGCGCAGCGTCGTGACGACGGCGCGCGCGGTCTTCTCCGTGAATGCGAGATAGTCGGAGGGTTTGGCTGCGGGCAATAGCTTCTCAAATTTGCAGTCGAAGGAGTGGGCCAGCAGGTCGCCGCTCACGGTGACGAACCGCGCCTGGGACGCATCGGTGTGGATCGCCGTCAGGCTCGACTGCCACAGCACATACGGCGTGTCGATGCCCTTCGTGGGACAGGCCGCCTGCAGCGCGGCAAAGTCCTTCGCCTGCGTGGGCGACGCGGGCGCGGAGAGGATCGCGGGCCAATCGGCGGCACGCGCGGCGTTCAGCTTCGCAACCTTCGCCGGATCGGCGAACGGATCCAGGTGAATGTCGGAGAGAAACAGCGCTGGGACTGTAGGGCGGGCTGTGGCCGCTGCTTGGCTCGGCGCAGGCGACTGCGCGATGAGACCCATCTGCGCAGTGAGAGTGCAGGCGGCGAGCAGGAGGAACAGGCTGCGGCGGAGGATTTCAGTCGAGGTCATCGCAGGTCTCGGGTGCAGTGAGTTTGCGCTTCGTGCAGGTTGCGGTTGGCTGCTGTCATCCAGGTATTCCATCGCATCGCAGTGAATCTGCGATGAAGGTGGCGCGCGGTCCAGTCTCCGGTTGTTCAATGGATTTGTCTGCATGGATTCCCCAGGCTTCACGCGGCGCTGGCCGCCGGTCATCTTTTCAGCAGCGATTCGTAGGCTTCAATCTGCGCAAGGGTGAAGGCATGCATGTCTTTTCCAGCCTGCCACGCGCGGGTCCACTGGACGATCCACTCGAGCGCGGTCTCCAGGCGCAGGTGCGGCGTCCAGCCCAGGTCGGCGCGCGCGCGGCTGGCGTCCAGCTTCAGATAGCCCGCCTCATGCACCCCAAGGTCGGGATCGAGAACCCACTTTGCCCCGTCGCCCCAGAAACCAGTCATCTTCTCGGCAATCCACGCCACCGGGCGCGCGTCGTCGTCCGACGGCCCGAAGTTGTAGGCCGTTGCGAATGGTGCGGCCTCATCGCGCTTCGCCGCCAGCAGTTGCTCGGCCAGGCGGATGTAGCCGTGCAGCGGTTCCAGGACGTGCTGCCATGGGCGGATCGCCTGCGGCCTGCGGATGTGTACCGGCTCACTGGCCAGGAAGCCGCGCACCAGGTCCGGGATGAGCCGGTCAGCCGACCAGTCGCCTCCGCCGATGACGTTGCCGGCGCGCGCGGTCGCCAGCGCGACGCCGTGCTCTGTGAGCTTTGCGACGGGGAAGTACGACTGGCGATAGGCCGCCGCGACGATCTCCGCGCACGCCTTCGAACTGGAGTAGGGATCGTAGCCGCCCAGCGGATCGCTCTCGCGATAGCCCCAGATCCACTCCTTGTTCTCGTAGCATTTGTCGGTTGTGATGCAGACGACAGCTCGCACCGGCGGCGTGCGACGGACGCAGTCCAGCACCCGCGCGGTGCCGATCACATTGGTCAAGTAGGTGCCGACGGGATCGTCGTAGGAGAGCCGCACCAGCGGCTGCGCGGCCAGATGGAAGACCGCCTCCGGCGCAAATTCGCGCATCGCAGCCTCCAGCGGGACGCCGTTGCGGATGTCGCCGCGCAGGTCGTCGACCACAGATCCCACGCGGGCCACGCTGAACAGGTTGGGTTCGGTCGCGGGGTCGAGCGAGTAGCCGCGGACCTTGGCGCCGAGTTTGGCCAGCCACAGGGAGAGCCATCCACCCTTGAAGCCGGTGTGGCCGGTCAGAAAGACGCGCTTGCCGTGCCAGGAGAATGCGGGCTTGTCGGTCATTCAGACAGAATAAACGAAGCCCTGCGTCTTTGGGTGGTTGCGACTTCCTCTGTACCTTTCAGCTAGTGTCCTGTCTCTGAAGTTTGAAGCAGAACTCCAAGGGCCAAAGGCCCGCTCCATACCAGCCTGGGGCGCAGCCCCAGGTACATGGCGTGGTACAAAACCGAGGGCTGAAGGCCCGGCCTATTCTGCCGCGAACTTTAGACTCATGACACTAGAAGCGGATCTCGTCGCGCGCGATCTCCCGGCGGTCTTCCGCCAGAATCGTTGCCCGCTCCAGCACATGGGCCAGCTCGCGCACATTGCCGGGCCAGTGGTGTTCCATCAGCCTCCCTGCCGCGCCGGCCGAAAGTTGCTTCACCGGCATCTCGTCGCCCAGTTTGACAAGCAGATGCGCCGCCAGCGGCAGCACGTCCTCCATCCGCTCGCGCAGCGCGGACACCGTGACCGGAAAGACGGCCAGGCGGTGATACAGGTCCAGCCGGAATGCGCGCTCGGCGACGCGCTGCTGCAGCGGCTCGTCGGTGGCTGCAAGCACCCGCGCGTCCACCCGCACGATCTCGTTGTTGCCCACGCGCTGCAGCTCGCCCGACTCCAGGAAGCGCAGTATCTTGGCCTGCAGTGCCAGCGGCATCTCGCCAATCTCGTCCAGAAAAAGCGTGCCTCCGTGGGCCGATTCGATCATGCCGGTGCGCGACTGCATCGCTCCGGTGAATGCGCCCCGCGTGTGCCCGAAGATCTCAGCCTCCAGCAGGGACTCGGGGATCGCCGCGCAGTTCACCACCACGAACGGCTTGCCTGCGCGCGGGCTCAACTGATGCACGGCGCGGGCGACCAGCTCCTTGCCGGTGCCCGTCTCTCCCTCGATCAGCACCGTCGACGAGCGTGGCGCAACCAGCCGGATCAGCCGCGCCAGCTCCATCATCGGCTTGCTCTCGCCCACCATCTCCGGCAGCGGCAACTGCATCGCGCGCGGCCACAACTCCAGGCTCTCCTCTTCGTGGAGGGAAGCCTGCACCGACCGCTTCGTCCCAACCGTTGCGGCTCCGGTTGTCTTGTGTCCAACCATTGCGGGTCCGATGGATTTCGGGCCAGCCGTCTCCGGACCAACCACTTGCGGGCCGGCCGTTCCCAGTTCGTCCTCTTCCATCCCGGCTCCGTGCCATACCGTCTCGGGCCGCGCCGCGTTGCGCGACCGCAGTAACGCCGCCACGTCCTGCGCGGCGGTCGCGCGCCTGTCCCCTGGGGCCAGCCGGTCCGCCGCGGAGATTTGCGGCACCGCCACCGGTGCCAGCTCCCACGCCGCGCTCTCGCCCACGCCGCGGGAGCCGTGTGCGTCCTCCTGAGCCCTGCGCAACGCATGGAGCAGCTCGTTTCTGCGAGGGCTGCGCGCTCCTGACCCGTCCACGATCCCATCCATCCGCAACAGCTCCATCACAGGATGCCGTTTGCGCATCTCTCCCGCGAACTCACTCACCTCCAGATCGGGCAGCACGCTGTCCAGCACCATTGCCTCCGCGCCCTCGACCTCCAGCAGCTCGATCGCCTCCGCGCCGCCTGCCGCCTCGCGCACCTGCCAGCGCATCGCCGTCAGCTCCTGCCGCAGGCGCGCCCGCAGGTTCGCATCCGCGCTGGCCAGCAACACCGTCCTCATCGCTGCCTTGTTCCCGGCGTTCTCTCTGCCCAGCCCATACCCCATACAAGCCCCTTGTTGGCTACCTTTCTGTGCTCCGATCGCTCGGGGATCTTCTGTTGCTCATTCAAAATTGCCGTAGTCTCTGCCTCCGCTCACCCGCGATCCAGCGAGGGGAAGTGCAGGAAGAAAAAAGATGCCGCGCTGCCCTGGTGCTACCCCACCCTGGGCGAGCGCAGCGTTTAGGTGTACGCGGCCCTGTGTACAGGGGACGAACGACCGTTCTCGCGCGCCACGGGATTGCAACTCAGGCCGCCCAGCCTGTATCCCATTCCGCGAATCGTTTCGATCAATCCCGCGCTGCCGTCGTGCAGATCGCCTGCTTCCAGCTTGCGCCGCAGGTAGTTGATGTACACATCCACCACATTCGTGCATGACTCCCCCGGCATCTGCCACACCTCAGTCATCAGTTGGCTGCGCGTGACACACTCGCCGCGATGCAGCATCAGAAACTCCAGCAGCGCAAATTCCTTCGCCGTCAGGTCGATCGCCCGGCCCGCGCGCGTTACCGTGTGCTCGATCCGGTGCAGCTCCAGATCGCCATGGCGAAGCACCGGGTCGGCAAACTGCTCACGCCGCCGCATCAGCGCCCTGCACCGCGCGGTCAGCTCGTAAAAGCTGAAGGGCTTCAGCAGGCAATCGTCGGCCCCCATATCCAGGCATTGCACCTGCACATCAGGTCCGTTGCGTCCGGTCAACACCAGCACCGATGCGTCGTCCTTCCGCGCCCGCATCTCCGCCAGAACCTCCAGGCCATCCAGCTTCGGCAGACCCAGGTCCAGCAACACCAGCTCCGGATGCTCCGCTGCGGACCGCGTCAACGCAGCCTCTCCATCCTCCACCCACTCCACCCGATGGCCCTCCATCTCTAAACCCGATTTTAGAAATGCACCCAGGGCACGATCGTCTTCCACCACCAGCACTCGCATTGAAATCCTCCCCCAAACCCAGTGACGCAAACCATACTCCGCAGACTCAGGGAAGCAAGATGGTTCTCTTCTGCCATCCAAGTAAGATCGCGAACGGCTTAAATGTCTAGAATCCACATTGTAAGACGACTTTTCCACAGATGGATGCAACTTAAATGGTGCCAATTTGGTGTCCAGTTCCGAAAAGGGAATTAAACAAAATAATTTCCAGTGTGCAGAATTGAACATAGTTCTGCCCCCTGATTTTGCTTGCACTTCGGGAAAGATGATGCGGAAGTCGCGCTGGGCGGTATGTTCTTCAGGTGGGTGGCACGGGCAGAGTGCGATCCCTCCGGATAAAAAGTCACCAAGATCGCTTCAGACGGCGTCTTTGCATGGAGTTACGTTCAAGCCTCACTTATCAGACGGTGTTCCTTCTCATCCCTGCGGTAGAACTTTTCGCAGCCAGGCCGGAACGGGCTGATGCAGTTGCACACTCTGGCCGCTTTCACACACAGCTACAAGTCGAAATGGAGTCCCGAGATCGTCGTTATCGAATATCCACACATACGGAACTTCCCCAATGGCGGCCTTGAGGTTGGTCAGGATGCGTGGATAGCGAGCGATCAACTTCTCTGCCGGTACATCGTGCCCGCCCTGCGAGACGCGCATGGCCACGCGTTCCTCCGAGACCGCCGGTCCCGAGATCCCAATGAAACACAGAAGCACTGTATAGCCTGCCTGGGCCGCCTCACGGAGAAACGAGAGCTTGTCACCCACCGGATCGGAGAACACCGTCTCAAAGACGAAGCTCTCGCGCTGACGGACCAACTCCCGTCGAATGGCGTCTGCAATCTTCGCGGCGGCGTACGGCTCCATGTTGAGTTCGCGGGCAACCACATCGGCATTGACCAGGTGCAACCCAGCCGGTTGCAGATGCGCATGGTAGAACGTGGTCTTGCCGGCCCCGTTTGGCCCGGCCAGCGCCACCACAACCGGACGCCGGTCCAGCACGGAAGAGATCATTTGGCGGTGGCTTTGACGATGGCTTTAGCGGTGACTTTGAAGGGGGTGGGTACCGGTTTGAACTTGCGATTCATGAAGCGTCCCACCGTGCGGCTTCCATCTTCTTCGATCCGTTCCAGCAGACCCGGCAGTTTCTGATATGGCTGGTAATGTGGGAACGGCTGGCTCTGTAGCCATGCAGCAACCCGACCCCGCCCTGCGGGAGAATCGACGGATTCGAGCAATGCAGAGAGCGACTGGGTTGATCCGTTGCGGCGCAACGCCAGAACCTGTCCCCCCTCCAGCAGCAGGTCGACCGACCGGCCAACCTGTGCCCAGTGCTCCACTTGTCCGGCGATGGAACGCTCGCATACCTCGCCTGCAAGCCGCGCATCGAGAACCAGAGTGTCAGAGAGCTTTACGGGTTGACTCATCTCCATAGAGTAGCATAATGCTACCCATAGCGCTAGTTCTATGGATAGCGGTAGAGCGTGACCCGCACGATGTTGTTGGGACGCAGCACCAGGATCTCTCCCTGTGCGTCGTCGTCGCCGGCAATCTGGCGCGACACCACGAACTTGCCGTCGACAAACTTGCCCTCCTGCACATCTCCCAGTCCCACGTTGCCTGGGCCGGGCGTGTTGGCCGTGAAGTCGACGCGCATTCCGCCGCCACCGAAGTAGTACTCGTCGGGGCCGGTAGAGATCAGCACCGCCGCTGCTTCCGGCGGGGCTTCATTGGGGTTCACCGCCCCGGTGCCCGGCGGCGGCGGAGAGCCCACATTCTGCCCTCTGGGCTGTGGCGGCAGCCGCGTATTCCGTCCCGTATAGGTAAACGTCAATGTGTAGTTGCCCAGCTTGACGCTCTTCGGGTCCTCTCCCTGGATCATCCGCACCGCGGTCACGGCGTCCGTGCCCTGGCGCGCCAGAATCATCGGCGCCAACTGCTCCAGCATGCTGTACGTGCCAGCCAGGTCCGCGCCGATCGGCCGGTTGCCGTCGATCCCAAAGGGCGAGAAGCCGATCGTGTTGTACTTGCCCACGGCTACGATTGCGTTGGCCGGGTTGGTGCTCGTCTCGGGAATGAACAGCGGGTTGCCGTTGCGCGTGAACCGTTCGCAGACCTCGTCGAAGTACTCCAGATAGAGGTCGGGCGCCAGGATGTCCACGCTGGGCGCGCCGGCCCGCCATACATCATGCACCTCGGGCAGTGGCCCGCCGCTGGGATAGGTCCCCGGCCAGGCATGGTTGGGCTGCTGCAGCCATCCGTTCACGAACATCGGAATGTTGTAGGCAGCCTTGCCTGTTGACACCACCTTTTCGAGATAGAGCGCATAGTTCCACGCCATGAAGATCTCGTCCGACGGCCAGTGCAGGCTCTGCCAGCTATTGCTGTGTTCCAGCGCGCTCATGGGCGGGCTGGTGGTCTGGATGGGAATCACCACGTTGGCCGGTTTGCCCGGCCCGAAGACCTCCTCCCATGTTCCGGACTTCTTGTATCCATTGGCCGCCCACACATCGCGGAACTCCGGAATCAGCGAGTCCTTGTGCGCTTCCATATACTGCATCAGCTTGGCCGGAACCTGCCCGGCGTAGGCGCGGTTCGCCGCCGGAGAGCGGTCGCGCGTATCGCGCAGCACCCCCACCTCGTTCTCCACCTGGATCATCAGCACCGTATGCTGCCTGCCGTCCACCTCGCCGACGTGCTTCATCATCATGCCGAAGGCCTTTGCGTCGGCGTCGCGCGTGGCGTCCCCCAGGGTGCTCAGCAGCTCCAGCGGGCCGGAGCTAGAGACGGTCTTGCCGTCGTTGATCTGAATGCGCGGAAACCGTTGATAGTCCTTCTTCACCCAGTACGGCGCGAAGCTCGACGTGCCGTTCTTCCAGCTCGCAAACCAGATCAGAATCACATGCATGTGGTTCTCTCTGGCCTTCGCGATCACGCCATCCAACTGCACGTAGTTGAACTGGCCCTCCACGGGCTCAAACTGAGCCCAGGTCACGCCAATCAGCGCCGTGTTCAGGTTGCCGGCCACCAGTTTCGGCCAGATCGTGTCCATGTTCTCCAGGCTGGTCGCCGCGTTGTTGCTCAGCTCCCCGCCCATCGCCAGATACGGCTTGCCATCCACAATCAGTTGGGTTGCATTGCCCTGCTTCTGCAGGTGGGGAACGCCTGCCGCGTTCTGCGCCGCGCAAACAAGGTTCAAAGAGGCTGCAAACAGGATCACACCAAACACGGACGTCCATTTCACACGCATTTCGAACCGCCTTCTGAATTTCTACAGAACGATACAAGGATTGGGCCGGACCGCTTTGCAGCGTTTCCAGTCGCCAGCCATTCTACCCCCGAACCTTCCGCGCGCAAATTAAACAGATCCAAAGCGCCAACGGCGCGTCCCAAATAGCTGGATGCCCCATGGATCGCAGCTTCACCGTTCCACTTCAAATTCAAGATGGGAGGGGTACCGCGCCGAGCCATAGATCGTCACCGTCTCCGGCTTGTAGGCATTCTTGGACGCGGTCATGATGTTGGGCACGAACGTCTGCGGGTTGCGGTCATAGAGAGGGAACCAACTCGACTGCACCTCAACCAGGATCGTGTGCCCCTTCAGGAACGTGTGGTCCACCCCATGAAGACTCCACTTGAACTCGTTCACCGCGCCCGCAGTGAGCGGTGCCGGCTCCTGGAAGCTCTTGAGGTAGCGTCCGCGAAAGATCTCGTCCGCCACCATGAGCTGATAGCCCGCATTGGGCACAATCGGGGTCCCCGGCGAGCTTGCTCGCTGGGGTGAAGCAGGCGCGTCGTCGGGATAGACATCGATCAGCTTGACGATCCAGTCGGCATCGCTTCCCGTGGTTGCGGCAAAGAGGTCGACAGTCACGTCGCCGGTGATGGTCACGTCGTGGTCGAGCGCCGGCAGCGTGAAGTTGGCCACGTCCTGGCGAGCGGTCACAAAGCTCTGGTCTTCCACCAGCCAGGTGTACCACTTCGAGCCCTTGGCGTAGGTCGATTGGATCGGCCGATGGCGATAGGGAACAGGGTCCGCGGGATTCGACACATAGGACGCCGCGACCGCCTCCTCCGTCGGTGCGGGTGCTGAAAAGCTGAGCTTTTTACCAGGTTCAAGATAGAGCCGCGCAGGGGCAAATCCATCGGTTGGCGGCCAGGCTGCATATCTCATCCATCGGTTCACGCCTGTTCGATAACTTGCAACTGATTGCCCGTCAATATTATTAAGCTCAAACCAACCCTGGTACTTTAAGTAATTCTCAAAGAAAGGGGCCTCAAACCTCTTGCGAAACTCGGTTCCGGTCGGTTCGCCGAAGTCCAGTCGGCCAAACTCCGACCCAAGTCCGTGGCCCGGCCGCTCCCAGCCGCCGTGCTCCCACGGGCCAAGCACGAGGAAGACCTGCTCATTGTGCTTCTTCAGCGCGGCGTACTCGGCCTGCGTGCCCCACATGTCCTCCTGGTCCCAATAGCCGCCGACTTCGAGTGTGGGAACTTCAACACGGTCGAGACGGTCTTCCACCGCCATCGCCTGCCAGAACGAGGTGTACGCGGGCTGCGTCAGAAAGGCCTTTGCGGTGGGCAGGTTCTTCATCTTTGGGACCGATTCGACGGCCCCCGCGAAGTTGCCATGACGCAGGAAAAAATCGTATGCGTCCTGCTTCATGTCCACCGGCAAATCGGTCTTCTGCGCCTCCATCTGCTGCACATAGTCGAAGCTGTAGCTCTGGCGGAACGCGCCGTTGTGGAAGAAGTCGTCGCCCATCCACACGTCCGTCATCGGCGCCTGGGGCGAGATGGCCTTCACCGCCGGATGCGCGTCGATGCCCGCCATCATGGCCAGAAAGCCGTCGTACGAAAGACCGAGGAGGCCGACACGCCCATTGTTGCCGGGCACGTTCTTAAGCATCCAGTCGATGGTGTCGCGCGTGTCGGTTGTCTCGTCCACATCCCGGTTGCTGGTGTGGGCAACGATGGGCCGGTTCATCGCGAACTTGCCCTCCGACTGGTACCGTCCGCGGATGTCTTCGTAGACGAAGATGTATCCGCTGGCTGCCAGCTCGGGCTTGTCGCGGTTGACGCTCTCGGAGTCGTATTCGTCCACGCCGTAGGGTGTGCGTACCAGCAGAAACGGCAGGTCTGCGGCAGGCGCATCGCTCAGATCGGCCGGTCGCAGAATCACCGCATGCAGGCGCACGCCGTCGCGCATGGGTAGCATCGCCTCCTGGCGCGTGTAGGCTTGCAGCGGAGCGGTCCGCGCCGTCTGAGCAGGCCCTGCGCTGGCAGGCAAATCAGGTTGCTGCGAGCACAGAGTCATCGAGCTGAGACTCAACGACACAAGAGCGGTCAGAAGAGGCATTGCACGGCGACGCCACCGCACAAGCGTAAGCGACCGCACAGGCGCGATTGGAAGTGTCCGATTGCTCACGGGACCGGGATCACCTGAACCTTAGGCCGGAGGCGTACTCGGCCTGGGTGCGCTCTGGAAGCCGACCTTCTTGTGCGCGCCGTCGCAGAATGGCTTGTTCTCGCTGGCGCCGCAGCGGCACAGGAAGACCGCAGGCTTGCCGGCAAGGTCCCATTGCTTGCCGTTGGCATCGGTCAACGCAATCGCTCCCTCAACCTGCAGCGGGCCATTGGGGCGAACGGTAATCTTTACAGGTTCAGACATAAATGGACTCACTCCTCGATCGGATAGGCCGGAGACCGGCAATCCCCAGCATAGCAGCACGGAGCGCTTACATCAGTTGGATCGCATCCACATCCACAATGAGGTTGCGGCGCGGGACAGACTGACTCTCCGCATAGGCGAGCAGCGCACGAAGCGTTCGACCGAGAACGTCTCGCCGTTCGGCCTTCAGTACAAAGTGAAAACGATAGATGCGCTTCAGCCGCGCAATAGGCGCTGCGGCGGGGCCCAGCACACGCACTTTATCCAGGTGCGCAGTCTCGAACCAGCGGCCCAGCGTCGCAGCCAATGCGGAAGCCTCCCCCAGCGTCTTCCCCTGAACGATCAGGTTGGCAAGCACGCTGGATGGCGGGTAGCGCATCCAGCGGCGGTAATGAAGTTCCTTGGCCACAAAGCCGGCGTAGTCGTGCGCGGCGGCGCACTGGATCGCGTAGTGCTCTGGGTGGTACGTCTGCACCAGCACACGGCCCGGCAGGTCGCCGCGGCCGGCGCGGCCCGATACCTGTGTCAGCAGTTGGAAGACGCGCTCGGCGGCGCGGAAGTCGGGCAGACCGAGCGCGGAGTCCGCGCCCACCACGCCGACCAGCGTGATGCCATGGACATCGTGGCCCTTGGCGATCATCTGCGTGCCGACCAGAAGATTGATCTCGCCGGAGTACAGCCGCGTGAGCAGCCGTTCCATGTCGCCGCGTCCGCGCACGGTGTCCCGGTCCATGCGTCCGATGCGCGCGCTGGGAAAAAGCTCCTGCAGTCGCTCCTCGCCCTGCTGCGAACCCGCGCCCAGGTAGAAGAGGTGCTCGCTCCCGCACTTCGGGCAGCGATTCGGGACCGAGCGGCGAAAGCCGCAATAGTGGCACTCCAGCCGGTCGCCGGCGTGCGCGTGCAGGTCCGTCTGCGCCGACGGCTTGTGGTAGGTCATGGCGATGGCGCAGTTCTCGCACTCGATCTTCTCTCCGCAACTTCGGCAGAGCACGGTGAACGAGTAGCCGCGCCGGTTGAGCAGAATCATCACCTGCTCGCCACGGTCGAGCGTGGACTGTGTCTCGCTCACAAGTTGCCGCGAGAAGATCTCTTCCTTGCCTGTCTCCTTGAACTCGGTGCGCATGTCGACCAGTTCAACCGTGGGCAGCGGGCGGCTCATCACGCGGGAGAGCATCTCGACGCGCGCGTAGCGGCCGCGCTCCGAGTTGGCCCAGCTTTCCAGCGAGGGCGTGGCCGAGCCGAGCACAACGACGGCGTTGTTGAACTTGGCGCGCATCACCGCGACGTCGCGCGCGTGGTAGCGCGGAGTCTCCTCCTGCTTGTAGCTGCCGTCGTGCTCCTCGTCCACCAGAATAAGGCCGAGGTCGGCCATCGGCGCAAAGACCGCCGAACGTGTGCCGACGACGATGCGGGCTTCGCCGCGGCGGATGCGGTGCCACTGCTCCGCGCGCTCGTCGGGAGTCAGGCCCGAGTGCAGCAGCGCGACCTGCGATCCGAAGGCGGCGAACATCTGCCCCGCCATCGCGGGCGTCAGCCCGATCTCAGGGACCAGCAGCAGCGCCGACTTGTCCGCGTCGAGCGCGCGCTGCATGGCGGCGAAGTAGACGGCCGTCTTGCCCGAGCCAGTGATGCCGTACAGCAGCAGCGGATGGAATCCACCCTGCGCCATGGCGGCTGCGATGGACGAGAGCGCCTCCATCTGCGCCTGGTTCAGGATGTGCTCGTGCGCGTTCTTCTTGCCGTTGGCGGGAATGCCGCCGAGATGAAAGTCCTCGGGGGCCTCTTCGATCGCGACCAGCCCGCGCTTCACCAGCGTTGCCAGCGTGGAGGTCGG
>Ga0182027_10007722_pt1 | contig 15781 bp, 9 predicted proteins | sample 712E1DmetaG_FD_121300 | JGI IMG/M metagenome (GOLD analysis project Ga0182027, IMG submission 121300) | Permafrost microbial communities from Stordalen Mire, Sweden - 712E1D metaG (Illumina Assembly) | ecosystem: Environmental > Terrestrial > Soil > Wetlands > Permafrost | place: Sweden...
TCCTCCTGGGCGATGCGCATCTCCGGGCGAACGTTTTCGAAAACGGTCGGCTGGATGTAGGCGCCCCGCGCGTACGCCGGTCCACCGGGGATCCCGCCGCCGACGACCACCCGGGCGCCCTCCTCCCGGCCAATTCGAACGTAGTCCAGGACGGTCTCGCGCTGGCGCAAGCTGATCATCGTCCCGACTTCGGTTTCCGGGTCGTCCGGGTCGCCGACCTTGACCTTCAGGGTGGCCGCGGCGAAGAGCTCTACCACGCGGTCGTGGACGGACCGCTCGACGATGATGCGGGCACGCGCGCAGCAGTCCTGGCCGCAGTTGTCGAAGACGGAGTAGGGCGACTCGGCCGCGAAACGTTCGAGGTCCGCGTCGGCGAAGACCACGCTGGGGCTCTTGCCGCCCAGCTCCAGGCTGATCTTCTTCACGTTCCCGGCGGCCAGTCGCATGATCTCCTGCCCCGTGGCGGTCTCGCCGGTGAAGGCGACCTTGCCGATGCCGGTGTGCGCGGCGATGGCGGCCCCGGCCGTGGCGCCTGGGCCGGTCACGACATTGAGAACGCCGGGTGGGAAGCCCGCCTCGAGGGCCAGCTCGGCGACGCGGATAGCGGTCAGCGGCGTGTAGCTGGCCGGTTTCAGGATCGCCGTGTTGCCGGCCGCCAGGGCGGGGCCCATCTTCCAGCTGGCCAGCACGAGCGGGAAGTTCCACGGCACGATCAGGCCGACGACGCCGATCGGCTCACGCAGCGTGAAGTCGAAGCCGGGCCTGGACACCGGGATCGTCTCGCCCATCAGCTTGTTCGCCGCGCCGGCGTAGTACTCCATGACGTCGGCCACGGCGCCGATCTCCCACCGCGCCGAGGAGATGGGCTTGCCCATGTTCCCGCTCTCGAGGGCGGCCAGTTCCTCGAGGTGGTCGCGGATCAGCGCCGCGAAGCGGGCGAGCGTCCGGCCGCGGCGGGTCTGGCTCCAGGTTCGCCACTCGCCGTCGAAGGCTCTCTGGGCGGCCTTGACCGCTCGATCGACGTCCTCAGCGCCGCCCTTGGGAACGCGGGCGATGACGGCGCCGGTCACCGGGCTCACGACGTCGAAAGTCCCGCCGTCGGCCGCCGCAAGTCGTTCGCCGCCGATCACCATCTTCAGCGTGGGCACCGCGCCGGCCGGGGCGCCGGCGGATGGTTGAGCGGCGCCATTCACGGGTGGCTGGGTGGTCATCGCGGCACCTCGCAGGGGACATCTCGGCCTGGATCGCGCTCGCGGCGGCCGGATCGGCACCGCTCGCCGGGCCCCGATCATACGCGTGGTAGGTCGCCCCGACCGGACTCAGCCCACCGGGAAGAGGCACGGCCGGCCCGTGGGCACCGGGCGCGTCCCGTGTGGGGCCGCGGACAGGATGGGGCGAGCGAGGAGTCCTTTCGGGGCCCGAGTTGTCCGACTAGAATCGCGTGACTGAGCCATCGGCAGTCTTGAGGTGGTGGGGTGGTCGATCGCGAAGGATCGGGCCCGTCGCGGATACCGGCGACCGAGCCGGCGACCGGTCGGGACCGGGCTCGCGTCGCGACCATGGCCGCCCCGGCGGCCATTACGGCGACGCACATTCGGATCTGGCTCGCGGTCGTCGTCGGGGCGATCGTCATCGGCACCGCCGGCTACATGGTCCTGGACCCGGGGTGGAGGATCCTCGACGCGCTCTACATGACGGTCATCACGCTCACGACCGTCGGCTTCCGAGAGGTTCAGCCCCTCGACGACGCGGGCAGGGTTTGGACGATGGTCCTCTCCCTGGCCGGCGTCGGTTTGATCTTCGGATCGGTCGGAATCGTGGCCGAATACCTTGTTGTCGAGGCGACCAGCGGAAGGCGGGAGGCGAAACGGATGGCAAGCGCGGTCAACAAGCTGTCGGGCCATTACATCCTGTGCGGCTACGGCCGCGTCGGCCAGACGGTAGCGCGTGAGCTCGTTCATGCCGGTCGCAAGGTCGTCGTCATCGACATCCTGCCCGATTCGCTCGCTCGGGCAAGGCGCGAAGGCTTCCTTGAGGTAGAGGGCGACGCCACGGAAGAAGCGACGCTGCGGGCGGCCGGAATCGAACGCGCGAAGGGCCTGATCACCACCATCGACAGCGATGCCCACAACGTCTACGTGATCCTGTCGGCTCGATCGCTGAACCCGGAGCTGTTCGTCGTCGCCCGAGCCAACACGGCCGACTCGGAGGCCCGGCTCATGCAGGCGGGCGCCAGTCGGGTCGTCTCGCCTTACACGATGGCCGGCCATCGACTGGCCGAGCTGGCTACTCGACCGCGCGTGGTCGACTTCATCGACGCCGCGCTCTCGCATGGCGAGCTGGCCTTCTCGATGGAGGAAGTGGAGGTGGTGGCCGGCGACGCCGCGACCGACGGCCTCACCGTGGGGGCGCTGCGCGACACGGGCGTCTTCGTCCTGGCCGTCGTCACCGGCGAGCGCAGCTACGAGGCGAACCCACCGGCCGATCGACTGCTGCGGGCCGGCGAGACCCTGGTCGTGTCGGGCAGCGTGCCGCGGTTGCGCGAGCTGCGCGGCATCGATCCGAAAGCATGAAGAGAGGGCCGGGTCGAGGGTCGAGGCGGCCGGACGGCCGTTCCCAATTCCGATCGGCCCGCCGCACATGAAGATCAACAAACGCCGCTGAGCAGGGAGGCACCATGGGGATGCCGCCGACCAGGACCTTGCTGCTGGTCGAAGCCGAGAAGCAACGAGACGAGCTCTCCGCGATGCTCGGGCGTATGACCCGCGAGCAGCTGCTATGGCCGGGGGCGTACGGCTGGTCGGCCAAGGATCATGTCGCGCATCTGGCCGAATGGGAGCGTCTCTTCTTCGGTTGGTACGAGGCAGGGGCGAGAGGCGAGGATCCGCCCGTGCCGGCCGAGGGCTACACCTGGGCCACGATCGACGCGCTGAATCGCCAGATCTACGACCGGCATCGCGACGACCAGCTTGAGCACGTCCTGGCCGACTGGCAGCGGATGTCGCGGCAGCTGATCGCCCTGGCGCAGAGCATCTCCGAGGTCGACCTGTACACGCCCGGCCGCTATACCTGGACCGGCCGCGGGACGCTGGCGTCGTTCGTGTACGAATGCGGCCCGAACCACTACCGCTGGGCTGCCGTCGAGATCAAGCGCGGGCTCAAGGCCCGCAGGTAGCGGCCGAGGCGTCGCGTTCGGAGCTGGCCGGGTTCGGCGGCCGACGCGCAAGGCTCGGAACGGCCCGGGGTGCGGCTGCGGCGCCCGACGCGCCGAAAGCCGCCAAGTCATGGACAGGCAGGGTGCGGCTACTGTCCAGCAACCGGGCGACTCGACGCGTCCCAACCCGTCCGGGCGCGACCCTCAGGATCACTAACAGTCGTGCCATGACTGAGCCGATCGAAGGGCGCCGATCCTTGTCGCATACCAGTTGCCCGGCGCATGAACGACACCTGGCCGGCCGTTCGACCGCGCGCCGCGGGCCGCCTCCTGGCCGGCCGTTCGACCGCGCGCCGCGCGCCGTGGGCCGCATCGTGGCCGCCGATCAGGCGATCGGTTCACCCGCACGGCTGACGGCCTCTCGCGAGCGCTTCTCGTGGGCGATGAGCGCTCCGCCGACGATCCCGGCGTTGTTCTTGAGGGTGGCCACGACGACGGGCGTCTTTACCGTGAGGTACTGCAGGTAATTGTCGGCGCGCTTCGAGGCCCCCCCGCCCAGGATGAAGAGATCCGGCCAGAAGAGGCGTTCCAGCATGTGTAGGTAGTCGTCGAAGCCGCTCGCCCAATCCCTCCAGCCGAGGTTCAGCCGCTCCCGGGCCGACTCGGCGACCCGTTCCTCCGCATCGCGGCCCCTGAGCTCGAGATGACCCAACTCCGTGTTGGGCAGCAGCCGTCCGTCGGCGAAGACGGCCGACCCCATGCCCGTTCCGATCGTGAGGACGATTATGGTTCCGCGCTGCCTGCGACCCGCCCCGAAGCGCAGCTCGGCCAGCCCGGCGACGTCGGCGTCGTTTCCGATCGCCACGGTCCGGCCCATCGCCAGCGCCATCTCGCGCTCCGCCGGAAAGCCGATCCAGGCAGAGTCGATGTTCGCGGCCGTCAGCACGGACCCGGCTCGCGTCGCGCTGGGAATGCCCACGCCCACCGAGAGTATCCCCGCGTCGGCGGCCGAAAGTGGAGCCTTCTCGGCCCCGGTCAACGCGTCGAGCATGCGCCGGACCAGCCCGTCCATGACCGCCACGACCTCGCGAGGGACCGACGGCTGTGGGGTCGGGACGCGGATACGATCGCCCACGAACTGCCCGGTCCGAACGTCGACCACGGCGCCCTTAATGCCGCTGCCCCCGAAGTCGATCCCGATCGCCAGGTCGCCCGGCCTCAGTTCAGTTGCCATGGACACTCCTTAGTTCGTCACGCCCGATCGGCCGAATGGACATCAGAAGTAGTTGACGCTGATCCCGCCGTCGACCACCAGCGAGGCGCCGTTCGTCCAGGCCGACTCGTCGGAGGCGAGGTAGACCGCGAGAGCGACGACCTCGTCCGGCTTGCCGAACCGACCGGTCGGATTTCGAGCCAGCCGCAGCTTCTTCGCCGCCTCGTCCTTGAGGAGCCAGTCCATCAGCAGCGGCGTCTCGACCGGTCCGGGCAGGATGACGTTGGTGCGTACGCCGTGCGGCGCGAACTGGACGGCCAGCGACCGAGTCAGGGCCAGCACGGCTCCCTTGGAAGCAGTGTAGGCGTCCTGCGGAACGGAGCAACCGAGGATGGCCACGAAGCTGGAGACGTTGATGATCGAACCCGAGCCGCGCTCCACCATCGGCGGGATCGCGTACTTGCAGGCGAGGTACACGCCCCGGACGTTGACGGCCATGACCTGGTCCCAGGCCTCGACGGGCGTGTCCACGACCGAATGGTCGGCCTCGGGCATGATCCCGGCGTTGTTGTAGAGGACGTCGAGGCGGCCGTACGCCCGGATCGCCAGATCGACCATGGCCTTCGCGTCGGCCTCGACCGAAACGTCGACGGCGATCGGCGAGGCTTCGCCACCGGCGGCCTTGACCCGGCGAACGGTCTCCTCGGCGGCGAGACCGTCCTTGTCGGCCACCACCACGCGCGAGCCTTCCGAGGCAAACCTGAGCGCCGCCACCCGACCCATTCCGCCGCCCGCCCCGGTGATGATGGAGACCTTCTCCGTCAACCGCATGCTGGCGCCTCCGCTGTGGTGAACCGGGGTCATGATCAGAACTGCCGGCCGGTTCGATCGACCGCTCGTGCCTCTCTAGCTTACTCGGCAGAGGGCCGTCCACCCGGGGTCGCCCGCCCGACGGGAAGGCGGACCCGCGACGAGACCGGTTGATGGCCGGTCGAGCGCGCCGGCGCGGCGTCGACCCCGAAACGGCGCCGCGGCGCTGGCTCTCGACTCGGGGCATATGCTGAATTGAGCGGCGTATCGCGACCGGGTAGCCGGCAGAAGAGCAGGAGGCATGCGGTGGGGACGGAGCCGCGAGTCGTGGGGGTGGCCGGCGGAACCGGCTTCGTCGGCGGGGCGATCGCCCGAGAACTGGCCTCGCGCGGACACCGCGTCGTGGTCCTGACGCATCGGGCGCGTCCCGACAGGAGCAGCCCGGCCGGTGGCGGGAGTGGCGCAGGTTCCACGGGCGGCGCGAGTGGGACGGCCGGAGGGACTCCCCAACTCGAGTACCGGCAGGCCGACGTGACCAGGCCGGAGAGCCTTGCCGCCGCCCTGGCGGGCATGGACGCCCTGGTCATCAGCCTGGCCTTCCGCAACTCGCCGATCGAGGCGCCTCGACGCGGCCGGACGTTCGAACGCGTGGATGCGGCCGGCACGGAGGCGCTGGCGGCGGCGGCGAAGACGGCCGGCGTGGGCCGCCTCGTCTACATCTCGGGCGCGGGCGCCGCGCCGGACGCGGCCAGGCACTGGTTCCGGGCCAAGTGGCGCGCCGAAGAGGCGATCCGGCGTAGCGGAATCGTCTACACGATCCTGCGTCCGAGCTGGATCTACGGTCCCGGTGACCGTTCCCTGAACCGGTTCCTGGACATGTCGAGGTGGCTGCCGTTCGTTCCGCAGATCGGCAACGGCCGCCAGCTCATGGCCCCGGTCTTCGTGAACGACGTCGGCGCCCTGGCAGCCGACGCGCTCGAGACGCCGGGGGCCGCGAACGCCACGCTCGAGGTCGGCGGACCCGAGACCTTGACCATGGACGAGATCATCCGAACCGCCCTGAGGGTGATGGGCCGCCGCCGGCCGATCCTGCACGCGCCGGTTGCCCTGATGAAGGCGATGACGGCCCCGCTGCAGTTGCTGCCGTCGCCGCCCATGACGCCCGCGGCGATCGACTTCGTCGTCCAGTCCGCCCGGGTGGACACGAGACCGCTCGGCGAGCGGCTGCCCCGCCGCCTCCTGCCCCTTTCGGAGGCGCTGGCCACCTATCTGGCGCCGCGCCGCTGACGGTCCACCCGGGGGCAACTCACGAGCCCCGGCAACCGGCTCGCAGCCGACTACCCGCGCTCCAGGTAGCGCTCGCGGTCCCAGGCATGCACGGCCGAGTCGTAGGCGTCGCGCTCTACACGGGCCGCGTTCAGGTAGTGGTCGATCACGTCGCGGCCGAAGATCTCCACGGCGGCCTCGCTCTTCTCGAGTTCCGAGATCGCCTCGTAGAGCGCCCGCGGCATGCGATCGCAGCCCGTCGCCACGTACCCGTTGCCCTTGTACTCGGCCGGCGGGTCGATCTTGTGCTCGATGCCGTACAGCCCCGCGCCGACCTCGGCGGCATACGCCAGGTAGGCGTTCATGTCGCCGCCCGGGAAGCGGTTCTCGATGTGCAGACCAGCCTCGCGGCCGACGATCCGGAACCCAGTGGTGCGGTTGTCCCGGCCCCAGACCACGTTCACGGGGGCCCAGCTCGCCACGGCATAGCGCTTGTAGGAGTTCACGTTCGGGGCGATGAAAAGGGCCAGCTCGCGCTGAAGGGCCATCATCCCGCCCAGGAACCATCGCATCGTCTGGCTCATGCCGTATTGCTGCGCGTTCGCCGGATCGAAGAAGAGCGGCTTCTCACCGGCCGGATCCCAGAGCGACATGTGGAGGTGGCCGCTGGAGCCGGTCCAGTCCGCGTAGGGCTTGGCCATGAAGGTCAGGCCGTAGCCGTTCAGCCAGGCGATCTCCTTGGCGCCGTGCTTGAAGAGCACGCTGCGGTCGGCCGACTCCACCACTTCGTCGTATCGAATGTTGACCTCGTGCTGGCTCGGCGCCGCCTCGCCCTTGCTGAACTCGATCGGGATTCGGGCTTCCGTCATCTGGTTGCGGATCTGGCGGTACAACGGCTCGAGCTTGGTCGCCTGGAGGAGGTGGTAGTCCTCGTTGTAGTAGCCCACCCGCTCGACGTTCTCGTATCCTTTCTCGGAGAGATCCTCGAAGGTGTCCGAGAGGACGTAGAACTCGAACTCCGTGCCCGTCTTGACCGTATAGCCAAGGCTCGCGGCCCGTTCGGCCTGACGCCTGAGCATCGTCCGGGGCGAGATCGGTATCTCCTCGCCCGTTTCGTCATCGATCGCATCGCACAGCACGATCGCGGTCGATTCGAGCCAGGGCAGAACGCGGGTCGTCTCCCACGCCTGACGCCCGATCCAGTCGCCGTACCCGGTCTCCCAGTTCATCAGCTTGAAGCCGTCCGGCGTGTTCATCTCCATGTCCGTGCCGAGCAGGTACGTGCAGAAGTGAATGCCGTGATCGACAACGCCCTTGAGGAAAGCCTCGGCCTGGACCCGCTTGCCCATGAGGCGGCCCTGCATGTCGGTCAGGGCGACGATGACCGTGTCGACCCTGCCATCGCGGACCATCCTGCGCAGCTCCTCGAGCCGCTCGGGACCCTCGTGGCCGGCGCCGCTGCCGGCGACTCCGTGCTCGTCGCTCATCTGCTCCTCCCGTTCCTGGCTGGCCGCGAGCGCCTACTGCCGCCTCACCAAAAGCGAGGCGACGTCGACTCGGGAAATGCTCTGCGCGAGTATCTTCCCCCGGTGTTAAGTATTGTGGCCGGTGCGGGCGTGGAGGGCCAGCCGATCGGGTCAAGAGCGTGCCTGTCGCCACTCAGCGGCGCCTCTCGCCGGGAGGACCGTCCCTCGGAATCCCGAACCGTGGCAGACTTCGGGTCTTCGCGGCATCCGGCTCGGTCACCGGGCCGGCCCCGTCCGGCTTCGAGTCGGGCGGCCGCCGGAGATCACAACACCGCAGAGGTGGGCGAACCCCGATGAACGATCGCGACGTCGAGGCCGGGCCCGGCGACAACCAGCAGATGGAACTGGGAGACGAGTCGCTCGAGCGACCCGCCGAAGCGAAGCCCATCGTCATGCCCAGGAAGGCGGAAGTCTCGCGCTCCGATCAGGCGCGCCGCCTGCGGCCATCGCGCACCGCCGCAACCGGGGCGGATCCAAAGATCCCGGCTTCGGCGCCACTCCCCCCCGCGCCGCTCCTGCGCGCCAGGGGCGCGCCCACGAGGTCCGCGGCACAGGCCCACCCGATTGCCGAGCCGCAGCCCGCCGAGCCGGCCGATCAGGCCTACCAATCCGCTGAGCCCGGCGCCGCGCCGATCCATCTCGATGAGCCGCACCCGCTCGCGCGACTTCGGCGGGGAGCGTCTATACAGGGCCGGGACCGCGGGCTCGGCCTGGGCCGCTTTGCGCTGCCGCGATCGGGAGCGGCGACGGTGGGCGACCGGTGGACCCGCCGCCGCACGCGCCTCCGCCGCCCCAGCATCCGTGGGATATTCGGGATCGCCGGCCTGACGGCGACCGTCGCGGTGGTGACCGCCCTGATGGTCACGCTGCCCAGCCAGCCTCTCACGCCCGCCCCCACCGGAAGCGTCTACGGCATCAACTGGCAGAAGGCGGGCCCGGCGCCGGTCGCCAGGATGGACTTCGGGCCGTACTTCACGACCCTCGACAACGACCTGCTCATGGTCGGCACCACGGGCTCGACTACCACCGTCTGGGCCACCAGCAACGGCTCGATCTGGACGCAGCGGTCGAACTCGGGCTCGTTCTCGATCGACGGGCGGCGGTTCGTTTCGCAGGGCTTCTCGGATGACGGCCAGGGCGGGCTCGTAGTCGTCGGCAACAGCATCGGATCCTCTCCCACCGACGTCGTCGCGAGCGCCTGGAGCTCGCTCGACGGGACCGCCTGGACGCCCATGTCGGTCGAGGCGGGCACGGGCCAGGAGATGGTCGCCGGGGCTGCCTCGGGGTCCGGGGCCGTCGTCACGGCCGGCAACGGCGTGGCCTGGCTCTCCACGGACGGCCGCACCTGGTCGGCGCAGGTGCTGCCGGGCGCTTCGACCAAGGCGGGAGCGTACACACCGCGGGCGGTCGGCTCGTGGGCGGGTGGTTTCGTGATCGTCGGCCTGTGGGACGGTTCGGGCCCCACGCGCTCGGCGGCCTGGTATTCGGCGACCGGTCGCGACTGGAAGCAGGCGACGACGTCACTGGCCGGGTTCGATGCCCGCGGAATCGCCGCCGTCGGCGCCAGGATCGTGGTCGTGGGCGACGACTTGAGCGAGGCCGCGCCCGCGCTCGCCGCCTCGTGGAGCTCGATCGACGGCAATACCTGGACCGAGAGCACCGCCCCGACCGATCAGTCGACCGTCGGCCTGGACGGCGTCGCCGCCGTTGACGGCGCGTTGCTGGCCTTCGGCGCGCCGCCGGCGAGCACGACCGCCACGACCGCGGCTGCCGGACCGACGCTCCCGGGCAGCACTCCGGTGCCGGCCGCGGCCGAGCTGTTCTGGGTCTCCGAGAACGGCGTCGACTGGCTGCCGATCACCAGCACGACGGCACCGCTGAGCCACGCGCGTCTCGCTGCCGTGGGCAGTCTGGTGGCCATGATCGGCGGCTCTACGAGCGGTCTGGGCGTTGTCAGCGGGCAACTCGTCCTTGGACCCGCGCGTCCACCGGCAAGCCCATCGGCCCCACCGGCCGTCTACGCCCTCACGGTTCAACCCGGCAACTCGCCGATGATCGCCGACGTAACGAAATACTTCACGCTCGGCCCGGTCACGACCACGAACGACCGATTCGACATCTTCGTCACCGGACCGACTGGAACCTCCATCTACAGCTCGCCGGACGGCAGCCTCTGGTCCGAGGAGACCGGCCCCGCCGGCCTGACCGCCTCCGGCGTGACCGGCCGGCCGGTCGTGCTGCAGGCGGTTCCCGATGGCCAGGGCGGGATCATCGCGGTCGGCAAGGTGACGAACAGTTCGGGCGACAACGGCATGATCTGGCACATGAACCAGTCGGGGAAGTGGCAGCAGGCTCAGTTCCAGGACGACACGCCGCCCGAGTTCTCCTCGGTCGCCGCTGGACCGGGCGGCTTCGTGGCGTCGTCCGACAAGGCAGGCGGCTCCCCGATCATGTACTCCACCGATGGCAACACGTGGCAGGCGGGCGCGATCGCCGTCGGCAACGGCTTCGCCCTGACCGTGGCCACGTACCGCTACGGCTACGTGGCGGTCGGATCGGATCCCGCCCACGGGGGCGCCACGACGGCCTGGACTTCCCCCGACGGCCGAACCTGGACGATCCGGACCGACTGGCACCTGCCGGCCATGGTGACCGCCCTCTTCGGGATGGGTAACTCGCTCGTCGCCGAGGCCGTTACCGCCGCGCCGGCCACTCCGACGGCCTCGCCGAAGCCATCCGGTTCCGCCGCGGCCAAGCCGACCCCAAAGCCCACTCCCACTCCGGCCGCCCCGGCCACAGTCTCCTGGTGGTGGTCGGCCACGGGGGTCGTCTGGCAGCAGTCCGGGCCGGTTACTTCCGGCGGCAACATGGCCATCGTAAACAGCCAGCTCCTGGTCTTCGACGCTCCGGTCAACGGCGGCAACTGGACGGCCTGGACCACCGCCGACGGCAAGACCTGGCGGCGGCCGACGGCGGACCCGATCAGCTTCGCCGGCTCGAGGTCGTGCACGATCGCCTCCCTGGGCGGCCGCGTCGTCATCGTCGGCTGGGATGGCCCCGGCGCGCTCAAAGACTACCTGGGTCAGTTCGCCGGCCAGTAGGCCGGCCGCGACCAGCGGCGCTGCATCGGGAGAGCGGCTTCGGGCGGATCGTCCGCCGTTCTTCCGTGTTAGGCTCCCGATCGATCCGAGATCGGCCCGCGGGCCGCGGGCCTCGGCCCGCGAAGACTCAGGCGGGGGTGCCCCCGATCTCCTCGGCCGCGTGCTCGAACTCGAGCTCGATCTCGGTCAGCTCGCCCTCGGCGACCTCTACGATCGGGCCCTTGAAGCCCTTACGAGCCCAGGCGAAGTAGTAGATGAGCAGGAAGGCGAGGAAGACGACGTACGCGAGCCAGGTAAAGGCGTTGCCCGAGGTAGGCCAGAGGAAGAGAACCGAGATCACGGCTATCCAGGCGACCGCGATCAGGGCGACAGGCTTGGAGAAACGCCCGAGCTTCCACACTGCGTGATCGCGCCATTCCTGCTTGCCGAAGACCCCCAGGAAGATCGGCACGCCGTAGGCCCAGTAGAGGGCGATGGTGCTGATCGCCGTGACGATCGCGATGGCCGTGGCCCCGCCGAAGATGTACGCCGCGTTGGTAAGCAGGTAGGAGAAAACCACGATCCCGAAGATCGCGTTGGCCGGCGTGCGGAAACGATGGGAGACCTTCCGAAGCCACGGCGATCCCGGCACGCCGTGATCTCGGCTGAAGGCGAAGAGCATCCGGCCCGCGGCCGCGACCGAGGCCAGGCCGCACAGGCTCATCGCGACCGCGATGGCGGCACCCAGCCACTCACCAAGCGTGCCCAGGTTGTAGGTGAGGGTGGAGAAGACGACGGCATTGCCGCCGTAGTACTGGCTGCACAGGCCCGTCGGCGCGGAGACGCAGCCGGCGTTGAAGACCTGGTCCAGAGGCGGCAGGTGCGTCACCAGGCCGATCAGGACGATGTAGCCGACCACGGCCGAGACGGCTACGGAGATGAACACGCCCCACGCGCTGGACAATCGGGCCCCGACCGTTTCCTCGGCCACGTGAGCCGAAGCGTCATAGCCCGTATAGGTCCACTGCGCCTGCAACAGTGAGAATAGGAACGCGAACGGCAGCGCGTATCCGACCGCCGGCCCGAGGTTGAGCGCTCCCCCCAGGACCGTAGCGCTGCCGATCGTGTCCTGCGGCGCTATCGCGAATGGGCTGAGCGACGAGTGGGCCTTGCCGGAGCTGATGAGGAAGAGCGCGGCCACGATGACCAGGACCGTGCCGATGTGCCACCAGACCGATGCGTCGTTCAGCAGAGCCACGAGCCTGATGCCGCCGATATTGAGAATCAGCTGGATGAGCAGCAGCACGGCCATCGTCAACAACTGGCCGCTCATCAGCGACGAGCCGAGGATGGCCGAGCTGTTCCCGTAGGCGATCCCGAAGTTCGACAGGATCGGCGTGACGATCGAAGAGTTGACGAAGCTGGCGGCGGCAAAGTCTATGCCGGCGACGATGGCGATCTGGCCGGCCAGGTTGAACCAGGCCGTCCACCAGCCCCAATCTTTGTTCTTCATCCTGCTCGACCAGTAGTAGAGCCCGCCGGCCGTCGGGTAGGCGGACGCTATCTCGGCCATCGAAGCCGCGATGAGCAGGGTGAATATGGAGACCAGCGGCCAGCCGAGCGTGCTGGCGGCAGGCCCGCCCCAGGCCAGGCCGTAGTCGAACAGGATCACCGCGCCGGTCAGGATCGAGATGATCGTGAAGCTGATGGCGAAGTTGGAAAAGCCGCCCATCGTCCGGAAGAGTTCCTGTGCATACCCCAGGCGATGCAGATCGCGAACATCCTGCCGGATGATCTCCTCGCGGGACCTGGGTGCCTGGTCAGCCATGCGGGACCTCCCACTTCGAACGTGCCCAACCCCGGGGACTCGGGGCGGGCGAGGCCCCGACTTGCCCTGCGGTAGCGGTAGGCGGACTGCCACCGCGGGTGGACGGCCCGTATCGCGGAATATACGCGACTCGATCGGCGAAGGACCGGCCGGCGCCCACCACGGTACTTCAGTCCGCCGCCGGCCACGCCCACCGAACCCTGCCGCACTCCCCGCGGACTCGGCGATAGACTCTGCCTGTCGCACCCGGTTTCCAGGCCGCGCTCGGAAAGGCGGCCGCTTCGAACGAGGAGCACACGCCTACATGACCCAGCCGGCTCCCGCCCCCGCTCAGCCCACTCCCCCAACGCCTCGCCCTGGGTTCAGGATCGAGAAGGACCCGCTCGGCTATCTCGAAGTTCCCGAAGGCGCCTACTACGGCGTCCAGACCGCCCGAGGCATCCACAACTTCCCCATCTCCGGGAATCGGCCGCACCCGGCACTCGTCCGAGCCATCGTCGGCGTCAAGAAGGCCGCGGCCCGCGCCAACATGGCAACCGGCCGCCTGCCCAGGCAGCTGGGCAACGCGATCGTCGAGGCGGCCGACGAGATCCTATGGCCGACCGGCGGCTCCACGGCCGACGCCACGGAAGAGGCGGAAGATTTCGAGGGGCAGCGACCCTCAGATCCGATGAAGGCCGCCTTCGAGGCCGCCCGCGCCGCGAAACAGAGAGAGCTCATCGACAACTTCCGCATCGATCCGTTCCAGGCAGGCGCCGGCACCAGCCACAACATGAATGCCAACGAGGTGCTGGCCAACCGGGCCATCGAACTGCTGCACACCGCCGGCGTGGGTTCAGGCAAGCGGGGCGACTATTCCGTCGTCAGCCCCAACGACCACGTCAACATGGCCCAGTCCACGAACGACGTCTTCCCGACGTCGATGCGAATCGCCACGCTGGACCTGATCCGCGACTTCATCCCAGCGGCCGAGGAGTTGATCCACGCCTTCGAGGAGAAGGCCCGCGAGTTCGACGACGTTCTCAAGTCCGGTCGAACGCACATGCAGGATGCCGTGCCGATCCGGCTCGGCCAGGAATTCGCCGCCTACGCCCTGACGATCCGGCGAGGCGTCGAACGCCTGCAGACGGCCGGCCAGTCGATCGCCGAGCAGAACATCGGCGCGACCGCCGTCGGTACCGGCCTCAATGCCGAGCCCGAATACATCGACCTGGTTCTCCGCAACCTCGCGGAGCAAACCGGCCACCACCTCCGCGGCGCGGAGCATCTCGTGCAGTCCACCCAGTCCATGCGCCCGATGCTCGAGGTTTCCGCGGCGCTGCGAGGCATCGCCGTCGACCTGATCAAGGTCAGCGAGGATCTGCGTCTGATGTCGTCGGGGCCGATGACCGGCTTCGCCGAGATCACCCTGCCGGCCGTCCAGCCGGGCAGCTCGATCATGCCGGGCAAGGTGAACCCGGTCATGGCCGAATGCCTCTCCATGGTTTGCTTCCGGGTCATCGGCAACGACACGACGATCGCGTGGGCGGCCTCCGCCGGCCAGCTCGAGCTGAACGTGATGATGCCCGTGATCGCCCACACGACTCTAGAGAGCCTGACGATCCTGACGAACATGAGCCGCGCCTTCGCGGAATTCTGCGTAACCGGCATCGAGGCCAACCGCGAGCGCGCGCGCGACCTGATGGAGCGCTCGTCCGCCCTCTCGACGCCGCTGGCGCCGTATCTCGGCTACGCCCTGGCCGCGGACATCTCCAAGCAGGCCGTCCGCGAGGGCCGGACGATACGCGAGATAGTCATCGAGCGCGGCATTTTCACGGCCGAGGAACTCGATGAGCTGCTGGCTCCCCACGAGCTGACCGAACCGGGCGTCGCCGGAGGTTTCCGCTTCACCGCCAGGCTGCCGGAGGGCTACAAGCCGCCGACCGGTCCCGTCGGGGCCGGCGGCTAACGCGAGTCATCATCTGGTATCTGTGGCAGCCGTCGATCCAGCGGGCCTTCGGCCGGGACGTCTGACCAGTTGCGCCCATCGAAGGAGGGCAGCCGGCTCCGATCGGCCGTCCTCTTTCCATGCCTGGGACCCGCTCGGATCCGTCGCGTTTCGCGCCTCGACCGAGACCACCTCCGGGGAGGGGCCGCGACCGCGACGGCGGCAGCCGGCAGGCGGTACCCTCGGACCCGCTTACGGCCGTACCAGGACCTCGCACCGGCGTTCGTTGCTCTGATGCACCCGAAACTCTCGGATTCGGGTCCACCGTGCGGTCCGATGCCAAATCGATAGCCCACAAGTACTAGACGGGGGCAGCGCCTTTGGGCACACTTACCCCTGCAACCAGGGTCCAATGGTCAGAGCATGGATATCCATACGGGCCAGTCGCATCGGCGTCATTCGCCGCTCAGTCGAGCAGCACCTTAGGGGACAGGAGATTGATGGACAGCAGCACTCCGCGCCAGAAGCGCACATACAAAGTGGGTCGCGTGCCGATCGCAGCCTTCGCCCTCAGCGCCGTCGCCATCCTCGCGATCGCCGGCGCGGCGCTGGCGTGTTTGCCACCCACCGGGCAGAACGGAAGCTGTGACCCCGCGGGCCGCCACTGGATCCTGACCAAGGATCAGAACTACAGCCTGGTCGAGTACTCGCTCGTCTCGCAGTCGAGCAACGCGGCGAACAGCGATTGGGTCGACATCACCATCACAAGTGCAACGTACACCGTGGTGACCGACCCGTCGGTGAACCAGATCTGGTGGGCTCTACAGCCAAACGCCTACAAGGGCCAGAGCGACGCCGTCGAGACCATGACGTGGAACGTCGACAAGAATCCATGCCCGACGGCAACTCCGACCGAACCGCCCACGGCAGCTCCGACCGAACCGCCCACGGCAGCTCCGACCGAACCGCCCACGGCA
>Ga0182027_10007723_pt1 | contig 15780 bp, 13 predicted proteins | sample 712E1DmetaG_FD_121300 | JGI IMG/M metagenome (GOLD analysis project Ga0182027, IMG submission 121300) | Permafrost microbial communities from Stordalen Mire, Sweden - 712E1D metaG (Illumina Assembly) | ecosystem: Environmental > Terrestrial > Soil > Wetlands > Permafrost | place: Sweden...
AGCCCGATCATAACACCCGTGAAGTTGAGCGCGATTCTGCCCGGCGTTGAGGTTGTGCCGTTTGGCAAGGAGGAAGCGGTACAAGCCGCGAACCTGGCGAAAATCTGTCCAAGCATCTCTTTGGGAGATCGTGCTTGTCTCGCCTTGGCGCGTTTTCTCGATGCACCGGCCTGGACGACGGACAGGATATGGGCGCGGATACCTGTCGCGGCGAAGCTCGAAATGCTTCGTTAGGTCTTCTTGTTGAATCGAGATTCCCGGTCCTTTTCGATCCATCTCGATCAATTTGCGCTCTGTACCCGCAGCGCGGCCACTTCGAGGCTGAGAGCATCGAGCCGGGCCAGCAGTTCGGTGTGGTGCTTGTCGGCCTGGGTCGGCTCATAAGGTTCCACGTAGAATGTGCCGTTGGGCTCCAGTTCGCACTTGCGTACCTGATGCAGGTTCTCAAAGCCTTGGCGGTGAATCACTTCGATCAGCTCCTCGCTGGTCAGCGATTCGCGCTCCAGCGCCTTGCGATCGATTTGCCCATTGCGAACCAGGACAACAGCACGTCCCTCCAACAGTCGGGTCAGTCCCGGGGAGCGGAAGAGGACGCGCACGACCAGCCAGTTGATGGCGAGCAGGCCGATTGCGCCGACGATGCCGCCTGAAACTGAGTTGTCGTCGCCGATGATTGCGTTCTGCACCGTGTTCGACAGCGAGAGCAGCACGACCAGGTCGAAGGGATTGAGTTGCGCCAGCTCCCGCTTGCCGAAGATACGCAACAGCACCACCAGCACCAGGTAGACAATCACCGGACGGGCCAACTTCTCCAGAATCGGAAGCGGCATCTGAAACATGTGGTCGAGGATCAGGGAATGCGGCATGGAGAAGAGAATAGCGACTTCAGTGTTTTTTCTCCAGCCGGATGGTTAAGTCCACCGTGTGGGTTTCGTCGTTCAGTTGCTGAGTATATTTGACATTGACCGCGGCGAAGACACGCTCAAGCTCCGGGTTGACGGCGTGTGTGACAAAGAATCCTCGCACTGCGCCTTCGTTGAAGACCGTACCGGGAGGTACCGTCCATTTTGCGAGAATGGCTGCGCGGAGGTCGTCGCTGACGTTCTCAATGGTGAGCTGGCCCATGGTGTAAACCGGGCCTGGTTCCGCGGTCACGTCGAAGCTCACAATTCCTTTGAAGCGATCGAAGCTCGGGGCGGGATGAATGCTGGCCTGCATGTATCCGTGGTTGTGGTACTGGCGGGCGATGTACTGCCAGTCATCCGTCAGCCGCTGGCCGTCGGCAGTGTCGCCGAAGTGGAGGGCGGACTGGCGGTCGAAGTCGGCATGGGAGGCGAGCAGAATGGGGGCGAATCGAATCTCGCCCAGGTGGTATTGCATTCCCGGCGTCAGCGAAACCTGGAAGGGGATCTGGATCAGGTCGGCGGTCGCGCGGGCAGCCATGGGCGCGGGCTCGGCGTGGGCTTCGAGATAGCCCTTGTCGTGATAGTAGTTGCCGAGATAGGTGGCGATCTGGCTGGGAGTGCCATCCAGATCGTAGGGTTGGCCGGCGAGTTTCTTCAGAATCTGATCGGCCCCAGCGTCCAAGGCGGGCGATTTGCTGTCGAGATGGATCTCGCCCACCACTACCGGCGGCGACACGATGGAGAAGTTGATGGCGCCGGCTCCCGGCGCCGCACCGGCGGTTGCAACGGCTTGCACGGTAGCCGTCACGCCCTGCGCCGCGAGAATTTGCTCGAGGGCGGCGCGCACCTGTTCCATCAGCCCGCTGTCGGCCGGCACCTTGCCGTGATAGAGCGGGACACGGTCATGGATCTTTGCATCCAAATCTTTTCCTGCCGCGAGCGGAAGGTTGGCCAGGCGGATCGGATACAGGGTGGTGGAAGGCGTGAGCACGTAACGGAGGTCGACACCTGTAAATTGAAAGGTGATGTTGTCGAAGACGCCGGTGTCGAGCAGGATTCGGGCGTGGTCTTTCATGGCGTCGACGGAGAGCGAGATGCCGGGCTTCAGTTGCGCAGCGGTCAACAACTCCTGGTCTGAATATTCGGGAGCGCCTTTGAACTGAATCGATTTGGGCTGATATTCCTGTGCGGACCCCAGGGAGGCAAAGACAACAAGAAATGCTGCGAGCAAGGAAACGAATCTGCGCATGATTGGCAAGAGTATCAAAGAATGGTTCGCGGAGAACGGTTCGAGAGCCTGAAAATGATTTTGGACGCGGGGATTTCTACGCACGGCAGGTTGCCGCATTTCCCGGTCTGCTAGAGTGAGATTGCGGTTGGAACAGGGCGCTGTTCAGGCCTGTTGACGGACTGCCGCACCGGTCGAAAGCCGATTTTTTCCCAGAAGATACACGGAGCATTTATGAACGCATTGCGGCAAGACCCGACTCCGGAGATGGCGCCTTTTCGCGTTGCCCCAATGTTCGACCCCAGGGTGTGGGGCTCACGGGATTTGCGTCCCTGGTTTGACCACGTGGCCGAGACCGGCGATCCCATCGGCGAAGTCTGGATGACGGGAGACATGTGCTTAGTGGCGACTGGCCCGCACGCGGGCAAGCGGCTCGACGCGCTCTTTGCCGAGGCTCCTGAGGCGCTGCTTGGACCGGGGGCTCCTTCGCCAGGATCGCCGCTGCTGATCAAGGTGCTTTTCGCTCAAGAGAAGCTGAGCGTGCAGGTGCATCCCGATGACAAGATGGCGCGGAAGTACGGCGATCCCCGCGGCAAGACCGAATGCTGGTATGCGCTGGCTGCTGAGCCGGGGGCGCTGGTGGCTCTCGGACTCAAGCCGGGCGTCACCCTCGAACAGGTCAAGGAGGGAATTCACGCGGGAACGCTGGAAGCGAGCCTGAGGATGCTGCCTGTAGCTCCAGGCGACCTGATCTTCGTGGATGCGGGAACGGTGCACGCCATCTGGCCGGGTTCGGTTCTGCTGGAGACTCAGCAGAACTGCGATCTGACCTACCGCATGTACGACTACGGACGGCCTCGCGAGCTGCACATTGAGAAATCGCTGGAAGCCACGAAGCTCGTGACACGAGCCGGAAAAGTGCCCCCCATGGAACTGGCGGACCGCACCATTCTGATCGATGCGGAGTATTTTCGAGTTGAGCGAATTCATGGGGCGGGCAACCGCACGAGTGAAAGCCTCCTCAGTGCCGACAGACTGGGCCCGGGGTTGGCCTTTCTTTTTGCGGCAGCCGGAGCGGGGCGGATTTCCGGGCATGGTTTCGATCCAGTTGACCTGCCTGCGCGCGGTATTGTGGCCGTACCGGCAGCATCGCCGGTCTACACGGTAGAGGACCTTGGCGGTCTCGACCTGATCCGGATAACCCCCAGTTGGCCCAAAGGAACTCAATAATGGCGCCTGGCTGGCGTGAATCCGTCGTAGCCTACATTCGCGCCGAGGCTCTGCCGAAAGACAAGTTCGGCCACCAGCCCCGGCTCTATGCCCTGGCCTGCCGCCTGGGTGAAGGGATGGAGTTCGACGACGACATTCTGTTTGCGGCAGCCTGGATGCACGATCTGGGAGTCTTCCTCGGCCATCGACCCCAGGATCCAGAGCAGTTGGCGTGTTGGGACCATGTGCCTTACACGATCGCGCGGACGCGGGAACTGCTGCCGGGCTGGGGATTTCCTGTGGAAAAACTGGCTGGGGTTGAAGAGGCGATCCGAACCCACCAGGCAAAGGACGAGCCTTTGCTGGTCGAGGCGGTCCTTCTCCGCGACGCCGACATCCTGGAACAGTTGGGCGCCATCGGCGCAGTGCGTGCAGTGGTCAAAGTAGGCCGCGACACGCGGTACGACACGTATTCTTCGGTAATACCAGTGCTGCAGAGAGCCGTTGAAGAGCTTCCGGGCCAACTGCGGCTACAGACTTCAAAGGACTTGGCCGCATCGCGAGTAGAGTTTCTTTGCGTTTTCATCTCTGCTCTTGAAGGGGAAGCGGCCGGGCATCTGCACTAAGCGAGAGACTTATGTAATCAGAGAAATATGTACATAGGGAAATTGGTAATCAGAGAAATATGTATTTAGAGCGCGGTGGTACTCCGAGTTGGAAAACTATAGGTATTTGCCAATCTTCCACCGTGTAACTTATAAAAAACAAAGACGTACCTCCCCTGAAAGGTGTATTGTTTCTCAAACACGATTCCGTTAAATTCCGGAGGAGACTTTATGCATCTCAAGCTTGTTTCCAGGCTCATTCCCACTCTGTTGTTCGTTTTGGCGGTGTTTCCAGTTCATTCACAGGTTCGCCCGGCTGCTACCGAAGGTGGCATTCCCGTGGTCGTAGGTCTTGGGGGTGCCGATTTCTCCCTTGACTGGGGCCCCGGAAAAAGAATGGAAGGAATCACGGCATGGGTAGATGTCTTTCCATGGGGTATGCCGCCCAAGATCCATGGGCTTGGTGCTGAGGTCGAAGGGCGCGATATCAACTTCAACCGCCCGACCGGAATCCCCAAAATGCGCCAGGATACAGCCTTGATTGGGCCCATTTATTCCCTGCCGTACTTCAAGAACGTCCGGCCCTATGGAAAGTATCTATTGGGCATCGGCAGCATCGACTTTCCCGGTTACTACTATACGCATGACACGTTTCTCATCCAGGCGCCAGGCGCAGGAATCGATTTCCGGATCTGGAAACACCTCTGGGCACGCGGCGACTATGAGTACCAATTCTGGCACCACACGTTCGGTAACAATGACCTGAATCCGAACGGCGCCAGCTTCGGTGTCTCGTACGACTTCAGGCCCATTCCTGTGGCTAAGTGAATTAATCGGGATGCCACGGAGGTATTGATTCTCTGCCGGGCGCGTGCATGCAGCAGACAACCGGTCAGGACTTGCCACGCCCTTTGGGCTGGTAGGTCCCCGGTTCAACCATGAAAGCAATCGCGAGCCGGTTCCAGGTATCGATCCGCGTAATTGCGAGTGTCAGCCGCACCAGTTCCATTTCATTAAAATCCTTGCCGGCCACTTCGTAGACCTCGCCGGGAGCTTGTCCCCGCTGGATATTGGCAATCGCCTCTGTCCAGGCCAGTGCGGCTCGCTCACGTGGAGTGTAGGACGAGGTCTGCCGCAATGCTGAAAGCGCATTGAGCCGCTGCCTGGTCTCGCCGGCGGCACGCTCATCCTTCGTGCGCATGTCGATGCAAAATGCGCATCCATTCAACCGCGATGCGCGCGTCTTCATCAGTTCCGCGGAACTTTTCCGGGCTGTCCGGGTTTGCACTCGTAACGGCTTGTGGACTGGCTCGTCTAATGGTTTGAGCCGGCAATACGAATTGTGATCGCCTTTTCAGTGGTGCGGGCATCAAACGATACGCCGCGGAGACGCGACAGGCAGAGGGAAGAGATGAATATGAATAGCTCATTGGTGAAGAAAAGTTTCCTGCGGACCCTGGTGTGGAGCGGAGTGGCTTTGCTGAGTGCCACGGTGGCGCTTGCCCAGGATCCGGCACCTCAGAATGCGGATCCCCAGAACACGGGGCAGGTTGCGGCCGCATCCGGCCCCCAGCGCACCGACGGGCAGATTGAAATGGATGTGGTGCACGCCCTCGATGCTTCTCTGCCTTTGAAGAACGATTTGATCACCGCGGCTACTATTCAGAGCGAAGTCACGCTCGCGGGAACGGTTTCGAGCGCTGACTCTAAAAAGCTAGCGGAGTCCATTGTCAACAAGGTGCCGGGAGTGACCGGGGTGCATAACAACCTGAATGTTGGCAATCCGCAGGATGCCCAGAACGAGATGACGCCGCAACCGGCGGACGAGAGCGATCCGGGCCAGGCGCAGGATCAGCGGCAGGGGCCTGCACAGCAGGCGAATGCCCCGCAGGACATCGGCCCAATGCCTCCGCCTCAGGCTTATCCGCAGCTGGCTCCCTCGCCCTACCCGAACCAGGGGCAAAATCCTGACCAGGGCCAGAATTCGCAGCAGGGGCAGTATCCGCCGCCCTACCCACAGGCGCGGCCTCAATATGGGCCCTATGGTGGGCAGCAAAAACAGCAGCGGGGGTATAGCCAGCCCCAAGGTCTGGCCTATGCGCCCGCCTACGGACCGGTGACCGTGCCCGCGGGAACGGTTTTGCAACTGCGCACAAGCGAGCCGCTGACAAGTAAAAGGGCACAGGACGGCCAGCCAGTGCAGTTCATCGTGATCAGCGACGTCACATCCGGCGGCGTGCTGGCGATACCGCGAGGCGCCACCGTGCATGGCGTGGTCACAGAGGTGAAACGGGTCGGGTCCGGCGACCTGGGTGGAAGCTCGGCGCTGGGGCTCGCGCTGACCTCGCTGGATCTGGGTGGCCAGAACTACCCGCTCTCGACCGATCAGTTCAAGGTGAGAGGGCCGAATAAGGCCGGACAGACGGTTGGCAACGCGGTTGCCGGCGGCCTGATCGGCACCATCATTGGCTGCGCCGCAGGTCGAGGTGTGGGCTGCGCTATCGGCGCCGGGGCAGGCGTTGCCGCGGGAACGGCGGCTTCAGCAGCTTCCTCCGGACCGCAAGTCTGGATTCCCGCCGAAGCACTGGTTACCTTCCACCTGGCGAAGCCGCTGACGGTGAACCCGGTGAGCCAGCAAGAGGCAGCCCGCCTTGCGCAGGGGCTCTACCAGGGCGGTCCGACGCTCTATGGGCGCCCCGGATATCCGAACCCCTACTATGCGGGGAGACCCGGCTACTACGTCAGATATGGCGGCTATCCGTACGGCTACCCGCCGGTTTATTACCGGCCGTATTACATGACGGGCGGGTTCTATTACTGGCGGTAAGATCCTGACGGTTGATTGAGAAAACAGCGGGCATTCCGGAGGGCCGGATGCCCGTTTTGCAATTGGACCGCAATTCGGCGGCCAGGAGCGGGGCCGGGCGGAGCCTTAAATTTGCGTGGATAGAAAACGTCTGGTCAATCGGGGGATCGCCTACAGCGTATACTCCATCTCGGCGCTCTATTGTTTACATGCCCACATTAGGCAGAAGAGCCCAGATCCAATGGCCGCAAACCAAAGAATCACACCGTAGATCGGATTTTGAACATGCTCGCTGTAGTGCAGAATGAAACAGCAGCCAATCAGTTCAAAGAGAAGATTCGTAAGTTCGTAGCGACGCAGTTTCTTAATGGGTAGTTGCTTAATTAGCTCCACTTGCCAATCGCTCTTCGCCATTAAGACTACCGCCCCACATCTGAGATCTTCATACTGAATACGGTAAACAGGCCCACGGAGCAGGCCAAGAGAGCCGCCGCTGGCTCATATGAGATACCCACCGAAAAGGACACGGCAAGATAGACGAGACAGAGGGCAGAGACGATTGCCCACAGCATCCGATGCCTACGTAGACGATGCATACGCCGCTCCGAAGATTCCGCTAGTCGAGTCAAGACATTATCAAATACCCGCACCTGGTAGATTTCACCCTCGGGTGCGATCAAGATGCGCTTTAACTCCTCCACCTGCTCAGGAGCGGGTGCATGGATGACCTGCACAAGCCTGCCTTCGTAGTCCGCATCCGGACTAAATATCGGAGAGAATACTGATTCCATGAAAGTCCTCCATCATCAAGAGAAGCCGACAGGCTTTTTGGAAGCATTAGCCTCTTCGGTCGCTGCCTGAGCAGCCTTGAAAGCTGCCTCGGCTTGAGCCTGTGCTGCCTCGGCGGCTTTCAGGCCATTCGCCAACCCGGGTAACACCGCCTTATTGAGCACAATTCGAATTTCTGGCTTGTAATCTGATGGCGGCCCCATTCCTGGGCGATCTGGGAAGAAGGATCCGACCTCCAACACAAGTTCCCCAGGAGTCACCCGAATATTAAGGACATTGGCAAATACGGTCTGCATTCACCTTCTCCGCTCTACATGCTTGGACGCATAGTATTCATCGGCGTACCGTAGCGAGTCAATATCGTTTCAGTAACCATGATGCACCACAAAAGAGTTAGATTCTGCAAATGGCGAATAGGCGGCGAACATCCGCCGAATACCCGCAAGTCCTTGATTTTGTCGTCAACGCAGATTTCAGACAGCACCGCGGGGCCGACCCACCCATTCCCGCTCGTCTATAATGGCATTGAATCGCGCTAATCGAAAATTGCGTGAGAATTGCGCATCCGCGGGATGTGTCCTTGTTGCAGCCGGTTCTGAGCCGCGGCGGGAGACACGCCGTCTTCGCGCGTAGAGGGTTCAGGTCCATCCATGATTCGTTTCCTGCAAACAGACAATCGCATGACCAAGGCTCTTCTGGTCGTCATCATCGGAGCCGCTTCGGTGTCCATGTGCGTGTACCTCATTCCCGGCCTCACCGGCGGGGGAGCCGCATCCGCTGACACCTTTGCCGTAATTTACCCCCACTGGTACAGCCGCTTCCTTTCGACCGGAGACACGGTGAGCCAGACACGGGTGGAGCAGGTTGCTCGGCAGCAATTGCAGCAGCGCAACCCTCAGTACGCCGACAATCCGATGATTCTCAACTTTTATCAGCAGCAGGTCGGCCAGCAGTTGGTGCAGCAGCAAGTGCTGCTTGAAGAGGCAGACAAGCTGGGCATTCGCGCCACCGACGACGATGTGCGCGGGTACCTGCATACCGGGCCCACCGGCCAGGTTCTGTTTCCCCAGGGCAAGTTCATCGGCAGCGATCAGTATGCGGCGCTCATCTCAGAGCGGCTGAACATGTCGGTGAAGGAGTTCGAGGACAGCGTCAAGACCGATATCGTGGTTCGGCGGCTGCAGTCGCTCATCTCCGGCGGTGTCACAGTCAGCGACCAGGAAGTGCGCGAGACTTATCGGAAGCAGGGCATCAAGATCAAGTTCGACTACGCGGTTCTCTCTGCCGACGACCTGCGGAAGACCATCAATCCATCGGACGGCGATCTCGAGGGATTCTTCAAGAAGAACGCAGCGCACTATGCATCGGGCGTGCCGGAAGAGCGCAAGATCACGTACTTTGCGTTCACGCAGAGCCAGATTCCCGGCGGCGTGCCGCAGCCAACCGAGCAGCAGATTCAGCAGTACTTCAACGCTCACCAGTCCGAGTACTCGGTTCCGGAGCAGGCTCGGTCGCGGCACATCCTCATCTCCGTGCCCGCCGGCGCCGACGCCAAGGCCGATGCGGCTGCCCGGGCCAAGGCCGATGGCGTTCTCAAGCAGCTTCAGGGCGGCGGCAACTGGGCTGACCTGGCCAAGAAGAACTCCGACGACCCAGGCAGCAAGGATTCGGGCGGCGAACTGGGCTTCTCTCAGCGCGGCCGCATGGTGCCGGAGTTCGACCAGGCCATCTTCTCGCAGAAAATCGGGGACATCAAAGTCGTGAAGAGCCAGTTCGGCTATCACATCGTGCAAGTGGAAGAGCGCAGCACCAAGCACGCGCAGTCGCTCAGCGAAGTGCAGTCGACCATCCAGGCAACACTGGTGCGCCAGAGCGCGGCCCAGGCTGAAGACAACTATGCCAAGACACTGACTTCAGAGGCGATCAAGAACGGCCTGGAAAAGACGGCAACGGCCCACCATCTTGAAGTGGTGACGACGCCTTTGGTCGGCCAGCAGGGCGTCATCGCGGCGCTCCCTGACAGTTCGCAACTGCTGTTGAAAGCATTTGCGTCGAAGCAGAGCGACCCGCCGCAGGCTGCGCCCACAGGCGAGGGCTATGCCATCTTCCAGGTCACCGGCATCGCAGCCGCCCACGCGCCCGCCTTTGCCGATTGGAAGAGTCACGTCCTCGAAGACTATCGCGATGAGCAACTTCCCGGCCTGCTCGGCCAAAAGACCGCGGAACTGTCGGAACGGGCCAAGTCTGAACACGATCTGGCCAAGGCCGCCAAGGAAGTGGGCGCGACCGTCAAGACCAGCGACCTGGTTGGCCTGAGCGGGCAGGTCCCCGATCTTGGAGCGGTCGGCCAGGTTGCTCCGCAGCTCTTCGACATGGCGCCGGGTAACATCAGCGGCCCCATCAACGCGCAGCGGACCGGCGTGGTGGCTAAGGTGACCGACAAGCAGGAGCCCTCGGCGGACGAGATCGCGAAGAACTTCGATCAGATGCGCGACCAGCTCCTCGAACAGCGCCGCGCGGAGGCTTTCAACGTCTTCATGGGCGGCGTCCTCGACGACTACAAGAAGCACAACCGGATCCGCATGAATGCCAAGGCGAAGAACCCTACACTGCCGGGCATGTAACCCTCAAGCAGTTCGCACGAGCAAATGAAAGGCCCGCAGCCATCGAGGTTGCGGGCCTTTCTTCGTACAAGATCGGGTCGCGATTGTGCGGAACGAGCCGGATGCACTCCAACTTCCATCAAAGGCTGGAAGAAATCCATGGAAAGGCCCCAGGGATGTATTGAAAAAATGTAGGTTTTAACCTACACTTATGGGTTGCGACCTTTCCGAGTGCAAGAGCCGGGGCCCAGGTGGAGGTTCGTCCAAGAGAGCTGCGGATCTACGAAACTCCATCGGGTGCGTGCCCGTTTGAGGAATGGCTCGACGGGTTGCGCGATCCAAGGGGGCGTGCGCGGATTCGAGTACGCCTGGATCGAATAGAGCAAGGAAACCTTGGCGATTGCAAATCGGTAGGCGAGGGTGTCAGCGAACTAAGGATCGATTTCGGACCTGGCTACCGTGTTTACTTTGCGGAGGATGGACCCGTGATTGTCCTGCTCTTGATCGCCGGTGACAAAAGCACGCAGGCGAAAGACATCAAAGCAGCCAGGAAATATTGGAACCAGTACCAGGAGGTGAAGGATGCGAGCACGCTCCAAAAGCTACCGAGAAAGCCTGCTTCTACGGCTAAGAGACAATACTGAAGCGGCGAATTACCTTCAGGTTGCTCTTGAGGATTCGCAATCGGCTTTTCTTGTTGCGTTGAAAAATGTTCTGGATTCGCGCAAGGTCGCGGTGGTCGCGAGGGCCAGTAAGTTGAATCGCGAACACATCTACCAGATGCTTAACGAAGATGGAAACCCGACTCTGAACAGCCTTGGGAAGATCCTGCAGGCGCTGGGACTTCGGCTCTCGATTTCCGTAAAAAATGAGGCTTCAGCTCGCGAGGACGCCGCTTGAGCGCAATGGACACGCGTCCCGCCCACTCCCTGCGCCGCGGTCTCATCGCGGCAAGGTGGGATCCATGCATTGAACCTATACGATTCCCCTACCGCAGCCCCACCGTCTGGAACGGCAATCCAGTCACCGGCGAGTGCGCAGGGTCCGCGTCCAGATTGGGCGCAACCGCTGTGCCCTTGAACGATGCCGGCGCAACTGTCAGGTTCCATCCATCGAAGACAAGCAACGCGTTCTCGCCGTTGAAGTCGCTCACCGCTGCTTCAATCGTGATCGTGCGTGTCTCGTCCGGCACAAGTGAAACATAGTTGTCGCTATAGAAGACCGGCAGCACGCGCTCGTCCGACTTCTGCCGCCGCAGTTGCATGTGCGCCATCAGTGCAATGTTCTTCGACGGATTGTGCAACGTCACCGTCAGCGTTCGCTTGCCGTCCGCGTCGTTGCTTGCGACCTTGGCATCGAGCGTCACCGTGGGCAGTTTGTTTAAATCGGTGAAATCGTCCGGATGTTCAGGCAGGCTCCTCCAATAGAAATTCGAAGACAGCAGCTTTTCCTTCGCGTCGAGCAAATCCAGCTTGATGAAGTGTACTGGCGAGACCGTGGCGGGAAATTCGATTGCTCCCAGATTCGTGGCCACGTCCGGCTCCGCCGTCACCTTGGTCTGGTGCTCGTATGCCAGCGTGCCGTCCAGATTGTAGACCGCGACGTGCGCTACCGCATCCTTCACCGCATCGGGCAGATTGTTGATCACCTGCAGCTCGCCAGTGGCCTCGTTGAATTGGATGTGCACCAGTTCGCCTGCATGCATCACGGCAAAGAGCGACGAGTTCGGCTCCAGGTCGTAGTGATAAAGCTGCCACACAAAGCTGGGCTGCGCGGGATGGCTCATCCATGTAATGATGGCCGTGGTGGGATGGAAGAGTTGCGCGTTGCGCCCTTCGTACATGGCGCGGAAGGCCTCGTAGTTCGCCAACTGCGCCTTGCGCACAAAGTCGGCGAGATTGGCGATCTTGCCGAAGCGGTTGGCGAGAATACCGGGGTATCTGTCTCCGCCTGAAGCGCCTTTGGCCAGATCGTGTTCGGCCCAGTCGTCGGTGATCGTCTCCCAATCTTTCTTCGGCATCATGCCGTGAATGGACTCGAGCGTCGGCACCGACACGCTGCCGGTTTCGGTCTTGAAGTAGTCGTCGGTGACCTTGTAGAACTCGCGCGGGGTGCGCCAAAAATAAGGGCCGTGCGAGCGCACCCCAGGCCCGTCGGTCGAACTGGGCTGATAGCGGCGCGTGGGCTCCAAATCCGCCAAGACCTTGCGCAGAAGCGCGTCGATCTCCGGCGGCGGAAAGCCCTCGTTGCGCGCGCACCACAGCATGATGGAGGGATGGTTGCGGAAGCGTAGAATCTTGTCGCGCACGTTGGCCATGTACGTATCGATATCGGTGGGATCGGGCCCGTCGCTCGGGTTGGGTTGAAAGAATTCATCCCACACCAGGATTCCGTATTTGTCGCACAGCTCGTAGAAGTCCTCGCCCGTGCTTTGCCCCACCCAATTGCGAATCAGGTTCAGATTCCCCAACCGGTGCATGTGGATTTGCGCGTCGAGCCGCTCGCGCGGAATGCGCTTCATGGCTTCGTCCAGGCCCCAGTCGCCGCCGCGAATAAAAACCTGGACGCCGTTTACCGAGATCGTGAGTGTGTCGGTGCCGGGAACGCTGTAGCTGATCTTGCGCACGCCGAAATCGACATCCTGCGCATCGGAAACGTCGTGCCCTTGCGTGAAGCTCAGATGCAGCTTGTACATATCCGGCGCGCCGTAGCCATTGGGCCACCACAGGCGCGGATGCTCGATATGCAGCGCCGGCGTGGTCTTGGGATCGAAGGTCACAGTCTGTTTGCTGTGCGGCGCCAGTTCCACTTCTTTTTCGAACGCAATGTTCTCAATTGTTCCGTGGACGACGCCCTTTTGCGGCTGGTCGCTCACGTTCTCAACGGTTGCCTGCACGGCTACGTCGGTCGAGTCGGTGCGGGGCAGTGGCAGATCGGTTGTCACCAGCGGGTCTTTGAGCACAACCGGTCCAGTGGCGGACAGAAACACCTTCTGCCAGATGCCTGTGTCGCGATCGCGAATCGCCGGAATCCAGTCCCAGCCGATGGTCGAAAGAAATGTCGGCCCGTCGATCGCCGTCACGCCGCCATTCTGTCCCAGGCCGGCGCGCAGCGTATGTTCATGCGGAATCCCAGGCGTAGGCTGAGGCGTTACCAGCACGGCGACCACCGCCTTCTTGCCCGGCGTCACATGCGCGGTGATGTCGAAAACGCCGCGGATGAACGCTCCGCGAATGGCGCCCACTTGCACCCCGTTCACCCACACCGCGGCCGAATAGTTGATGCCGTCGAAGTTGAGCCAGACCTGATGGCCCTTATAAGACTTGGGAACCTCGATCAGCGTCCTGTACCAGTACGACGTGCGCGCCAAGCTCTCGGGAATAATCTCGGGCCGGTTGTTTTCTCCGTACAGCGGCTCGGGATACACGCGATTGTTGACCAGCGTCGTCAGCACCGTTCCCGGAACCGTCGCCGTCAACCAGCCGCTGGTGTTCAAGTTCGGCGATGCGACTTCCGCGCCGGGTTGCGGGACTTTGGCTACGTCCTGCAACTGCCAGCCACTCGCCAGCACAAATTGCGGCGGCGGCGCCGGTTCTGCGGCGTTGGCTGCGATGGGCGTCAGGATTGTGAGTGCGGAAGCCATTGCTGACAAGAATAAGCGGTCGACAAGTATCTTCAACGGTTATGTCCCCGGACTTTCTTCAAGATCTTTGAGAGCGTGTGCACCGAGTGCGATTTGCCAAACGGATTATAGAGGTTCGCCGGCATATCCCGCTCATTCTACTTTCCGTACGGGCTCTCCCATCCGGCGATAATGGAGACATGCAATTTCAGCGTTCCTCCGGAGTTTTGCTCCACGTAAGCTCGCTGCCCTCTTACGGAGGCATCGGCGACCTGGGGCCAGCCGCATACGAGTTTGTCGCCTTCCTCGCCGCGGCAAAACAGCATGTATGGCAAGTACTGCCGCTCTGCCCCACGGGCTATGGGAACTCGCCCTATGCCGGCTCCTCGGCCTTTGCCGGCAATCCATTTCTTATCAGCCTTGAGTTCCTGGCTGACTGGGGCTGGATCGACGGCGCGCGCATTGCCGGCCTCGCTGGGCGCGGTGGCAGCGTGGACTTCGAAGAAGTGGAACAGCGGAAGCTCCCACTGCTTTACGAGGCTGCCGGCAACTTTCTCGATCGCGGTCCGCAGGAACCGGCGCTGGCCGAACAGTGGAAGCAGTTCCAGGAATTTTGCCGCGCCGAGTCCGCATGGCTCACCGACTACGCTCTCTACGCGGAACTGCGCCGTCAGTTCAAGACCGGCGCATGGACCAAGTGGCCAGAGCCGCTGCGCCGCCGGCAGCCCCGCGCCCTGGCCAGGGTCGCCGCGGAAAACGGACGGGCGCTGGCTCAGGAGCAGGCGCTCCAGTTTGCCTTCTCGCTCCAGTGGGAAAAACTCCGCGAGGCTGCCGCACGCAGTGCAATTCGCTTCCTTGGCGACGTGGCCATCTTCGTCAATATGGATTCGTCCGACGTGTGGGTACACCCTGAACTTTTCGAGCTCGATGAGGAACTCCAACCCATTTGCATCGCCGGAGTCCCGCCAGACTACTTCTCGCCTACCGGCCAGCGCTGGGGAAATCCTCTTTATCGCTGGGATGTGCTTGCCGGGCAGGGATTCGGATGGTGGATCGACCGCATCCGCCGCGCCTGCCAGCTTTACGACATTGTCCGTCTCGACCACTTCCGCGGCTTCGAGGCTTACTGGGCGATTCCCGCCAAAGAGGAGACAGCCGTCAACGGCGAGTGGATCAAGGCGCCGGGCCTTGAGCTCTTCCGCGCCCTTGAAGCGGCGCTCGGCCCATTGCCGCTGGTCGCGGAAGACCTGGGGCTTATTACTCCTGAAGTCGAGGCGCTGCGTCTCGAACTCGGCCTTCCCGGCATGAAGGTGCTGCAATTCGGCTTCAGCGACAAAGGCGCGCACACACACCTGCCCCACCACTACACACCATCGACCGTGACCTACACCGGCACGCACGACAACGACACCACGTTGGGTTGGTGGAACCTGGCGAGGAAGAAAGAGCGCAAAGCTGTCCAGGCACTTGTTGGTCCGGTTGGCGAAAGTCCCGTCTGGCCGCTCATTCGCGCCGCCAACGCGAGTGTCGCCGAGATGGCCATCGTCCCGGCGCAGGACCTGCTTGAGCTTGGCTCTGAAGCGCGCATGAACACGCCGGCTGTTCCGGCGGGGAACTGGGCGTGGCGTGCGCCTGAGGCGTGTTGGACCGGGGAACTGGCCGCACGCCTCGCCGCCCTTGCCGAAGTCACTGACCGCGACAACGATCCGCTCGGGGAGGCGGAGGAAGAGGCGGAGAGCAAAACGTAAAGGGGAACTGACAGAGGCAGCCATCAACTTCCGATCATGTGATAATCCAACCGAGCTCGGAAATCACGAAAAGCAGTCGGGAAGCCGACTTCCGGGGACCTATCCGAGGAGCAGCGTGGATTCGGTGGTAATTCCCGATGGCCGACGTCCAGCAGCTATCGCGCAAATCAGGATTACTGGTGACATTCACACCAATGAGTGAACTGCGCGACTGCATGGTTCCGCGTTTGCCCAAACAGAACAGACAAATTGAAGAGGAGCCTCG
>Ga0182027_10007724_pt1 | contig 15780 bp, 16 predicted proteins | sample 712E1DmetaG_FD_121300 | JGI IMG/M metagenome (GOLD analysis project Ga0182027, IMG submission 121300) | Permafrost microbial communities from Stordalen Mire, Sweden - 712E1D metaG (Illumina Assembly) | ecosystem: Environmental > Terrestrial > Soil > Wetlands > Permafrost | place: Sweden...
GCCCGAGGATTTCTTCTCGGTGGGCTGGGCGCCGCCGGCGTGGGAGCCAGCCGGCACGCGCACCGTCCGTCGCGACCACGACCACGCCGAAGTCGAAGTCTATTCGGCCGCCGGCGATCGTCACTCTCTCGCGCTGGTGCGCGAGGAAAAAGAGTGGAAGATCGAATTTCCGTGAGCGAGTGCGTCCGCTAGCGCGCGGGTCGCTCGCGCACCAGCGTTTGCTCGACGATCTCGATGTCCGCGTCCTGGATCTCGATTTCAATGTCCTCGAATTCCGGCATGACAAATCCGGGATTGGTGGCGTCGCTGGCGCTGGCGCGCGGAGGACCGCGGCGGTCGCCCACGCGGCGCTCGCGGGGAAAAACTCGACGTTCCAGCCCGTCCCCGCGTCGTTCATCGGCGCGGCGGTCGCGCGTCAGCAACCGGCGCAGTCCATCAATGGAGCTTGGCACCTTGGCCAGCTTGAGTGTGCGCGCGGCGCAGATGTGGCACAGGGTCACGGAGCGACTGTGCACTTCGACCAGGCGTAAGTTTTCGCGGCGGCGTTCGTCGCACACGGCACAGCTGGCACCGCGAGGCACCGGCCGCATGTCGGCCCATTTGGAATAGCAACCCCAGCAGCGTCCGCGGCGAAGCTCGGTAACCATGGCGCCGCACGAACCGCATGGGATGGTGGCGCGTTCGATCTCGATGCTCATCCCATGTAGGTAACTCGACCACGTGTGCGTGGCAAATTTTCGACTTCTTTTTGCGGTCCTGTCACCCGACCGCGACAACTTTGGGCAACGGCATGCCGTTGAAGTTGGTGCCGCTGGCGATGGTGTAGGCGCCGATTTTTTCGCTGTAGAGCAAGTCGCCGAGCTGGAGGTTGACCGGCAGATCTTCCGCCACCGAGACCACGTCGAGGGCGTCGCAGGTGGGGCCGAACACGGAAGCGATCTCGGTCGCGCCTTTCCTGAAGCTCTTGAAATGGTACTGGCAGTGATCGAACAGCACGCCCGAGAAGGTGCCGTACACGCCGTCGTTGACGTAGTAGCACTGCTTGCCGGCGCGCACGGCCTTGCCGATGATTTCCACCACCAAGGTTGCCGCGGTCGCCACCATGAAACGGCCGGGTTCGGCGATGATCTCGATCTCCGGGCCGAAAAGCCGGTCGAATTCCGAGTTTAGGGTCTTGGCCAGCTCTGCGAACGGCCGCACGTGCGGATCGTAGGGCGCGGGAAAACCGCCGCCGATGTCGAGGATCTTCACCTGCTTGTGGCCGCGATCCCAGGCTTCCTTGAAAATGCCGTCGGCGATGCCCAGGGCCTGGACATAGTTTTGATAGTTCGTGCACTGGCTGCCCACGTGAAAAGACAAGCCCTCGACGGAAAGCCCGGCGTTGAACGCGGCTTCGATGAGATCGACGGCCTCGCCTGGCGATGCCCCGAACTTCGACGACAGCTCGACCATGGATCCGGTGTTGGGCACGTTCACACGCAGGACCAGACCGGCGTGCGGCGCGAATTTTTTGATCTTCCCGACCTCGGCCAGGTTGTCGTAGGTGACGAGCGGCTTGTAGGGATCCAGATCGGCCAGGGTGCGGTTGTCCTTCACCGGATTGGCGTAGACGATCTTGTCCCAGATGAAATCCTGGCGCTTCTTGTCCGGCCATCCCTTGATGTTTTCGTGGACGATGTTGAATTCCGGCATGGACGCCACGTCGAAGCTGGCGCCAGCATCGAACAGCGTCTTGACGATGGCGGGGTCGGGGTTGGCTTTGACCGCGTAGTAGGCCTGCACGCGCGGCAGGAACTTGCGAAACATGGTGTAGTTGCGCCGAATCTCGCGGTGATCGACGACGAAAAGCGGTGTGCCGTGCTGGGCGACGAGTTGCTTGAGCTGCCTGGATGAAACCACGTGAACCTCCCGAAGAGGTCCGCAGTCTACAATGGGGAAAGTCCGAAGAGTCGAAACGTGAACGTGACGACTACTTCTTGCCCTGTTTGATCTCGTCCAGCCACGACTCCATCTTCTTGGTGCGCTTGTCGAGCTCGGCGCGGACTTCGGCCAGGGGCTTTTCATCGCCAGCCATCGCCGCGGCCAGCGCAGCCGGGTAGTCGTTGGCCAGGAGATTCAGGCTCACATCGTGGTCGGTGCCGATGTTGGAATTGCCGCCCGTGGGATCCATGGTGCGCAGGATCTTGCCCTCGGCCTCGATGCCCTTGCGCTGCTTTTGCGACACCTTGTCCAGCTGCGCGGCCGCATCCGGCTTGCCCTTCAGCTTCTCGGCGGCGTCGTCCAGCTCCTTGCGCGTCTTCTTCTCGAACGCGAGCAACGCCAGGTGCTTGGGCAACTTGCTCTTGTCGAACTTGCGCAGGCGCGACGACTCTTCGTCGGCCAGTTGCTTGGCCAGCTTTTCGTCGGCCTCTTTCTTGGCCTTCCACAGGGCGTACTTTTCCATCATCCCGAGATGCGCGTCGGCGCTGCCAGCGTCGGCCGACTTGGGCGCCTCGGCAACAGGCGCCGGCTTGGCTGGTGGCGGCGTTGGTGGCGCGGGCTTGGCTGGCTCCTGGCTGGTGCAGGCCGGCAGCAGGGCGATGATTCCGATTCCGAGAAAGGTAGCGATCCGCTTCATGGTCCATACCTATACAACGGAACGCCTGAAAAATGGGCGCGCGAAGGCTGGTTTGTACAGACATTATCGTTGTAAGTTGCATTACTATCATTTACCATTAAACAAAACGTGACAACATGGACCAAGCCGGGAGCCCTGGCTGCGCTGTGGTTCGGTCGTGCTCGGGGAGCCGACCCGGGAGAGGATCTGGGTTTCCCGTGGAGGTAGGCTAGCGGTGGCAGAGCGCCAGGGAAAACACGGGTCGGGCGGTCCGCCAGTTGCCGATGACCCGGATCCCGCCGCCGCCCCGGCGGGCGAAGCGTTGGACTTCGACGCCGACACGCCTACGGAAGCCAATCGCGCCAATCCGCTGCCGGCGCCCGATGGCGAAGCCGAGTGTGGAACACCGCCGCCCGAGCTGTTCTCGGGCCCGGGCTCTTACCGGATGGTCAGGCCGGCAATCGCCGACCACATCGAGACGCCCGCTCCCGTCGCTGCGGACAAAAGCGACAAGGGAGCCATCGGCCGCCTGATCATCGGCGGGGCACGTAAGCCCCAGTAGCGACCGCATTCGCCGTCTCCATCCGCATCGTGGTTGAACTTCGATAGCGCTGTCCTCTAGTATCCGAACGTTTCGATGCTCCGCGGTCCCTGACAGCGCGCCCCACACTTGGACACTTGGATAGGATGGACAAAATGGACGATGTGAAGATCTATCTCTCCGAAAACGAGATCCCTCGCAAGTGGTACAACCTCGCCGCGGATCTGCCGACGCCCATGCTGCCGCCGCTCGGTCCCGACGGCCAACCGGTCAGGCCCGAAATGCTCGCGCCGGTTTTCCCCATGAACCTCATCGAGCAAGAGGTCAGCACCCAGCGCTGGATCGACATTCCGCCCGAGGTGCTGGACATCCTCTACCGTTGGCGGCCCTCGCCGTTGCGGCGAGCGGTGTACCTGGAGCGTTTTCTGAAGACGCCGGCGCGCATCTATTTCAAAGACGAAAGCGTCAGCCCGGCCGGCAGCCACAAGCCCAACACCGCGGTGCCGCAGGCCTTCTACAACAAGCAATTCGGCATCAAGCGTCTCACCACCGAGACGGGCGCCGGCCAATGGGGAACCGCGCTTGCGTTTGCGTGTAGCCTCATCGGCCTCGAGTGCAAGGTCTTCATGGTGCGCATCAGCTTCGACCAAAAACCCTTCCGCAAGCTGATGATGCAGGTGTGGGGCGCCAACTGTGTGGCCAGCCCCAGCAGCGAAACCAATGCCGGCCGCACCATTTTGGCGAGCATGCCCGACACGCCGGGCAGCCTCGGCATCGCCATCAGCGAAGCCATCGAAGCGGCGGTGAGCGACGGCTCCGGCCAGACCCGCTATGCCTTGGGCAGCGTGCTCAACCACGTGCTGCTTCACCAGACCATCATCGGTCTCGAAGCCAAGGAACAGCTCAAGAAGGCGGGCGAGAAGCTTCCCGACGTGGTCATCGGTTGCGCTGGCGGCGGCAGCAACTTCGCCGGGATCGCCTTCCCCTTCGCCTACGACAAGATCCACGGCGCGAAGATGAAGATTATCCCCGTCGAACCGGCTGCGTGTCCCAAGATGACCAAGGGCAAGTTTGTCTACGACCACGGCGACGTGGCGGGCATGACGCCGCTTCTGCCCATGCACTCGCTCGGCCACACCTTCGTGCCCAAGCCGATTCACGCCGGCGGGCTTCGCTATCACGGGATGGCGCCGCTCGTGTGCCAGGGTGTGGTCGAGGGATTGTTCGAGCCCAAGGCCTACGACCAGCTCAAGTGCTACGAGGCGGCCATGGTCTGGGCCAGGACCGAAGGCACGCTCTGCGCGCCCGAAACCAGCCACGCCATCGCGGCCACCATCGACGAAGCTGTCGCGTGCCGCGAGACCGGCGAAAAGAAGGTCATTCTCTTCAACTACAGCGGCCACGGCCTCATGGATCTGGCGGGCTACGACGCCTATCTTTCCGGCAAGCTGACCGACTACGTGATGCCGAACGAAGAAATCGAGCAGAACCTGGCCAAGCTGGCGGGCATGCCCAAAGCCGAGTCGCGCAAGTCCGGCAAGTGGTAGCGAAGCGGTAGGACCGAATGCCTCGGCGTGTGGCGAGCGCTACGCGCCGAGGACGAGCAACACGCGAACGTCCTTGGTGCCGAGGCCGTTGCCCACGTCGACGCCCACGAGCGGAATCGCGACGCTGCGCAAGTAGAAGCGCAGGCCCGCGCCCGCCGAGGTGTGGATGTCCTTGTCCGGGTCGAATCCTTGGCGGAGAAACATGGAGGGAAGGAATTGGCGGCCGTCGGCGCGCAGAAGATAGGTTCCGTCGGGATTCTTCTCCGGCAGTTGCCGGAACCAGATCGCGGCGGCGTCGTTGAACACCAGACCGCGAACATCCAGGCCGTGGATGCTGAACAGGGGAAAGTGGTATTCGACCTGGGTGTGCAGATGGGTGTCGCCTTGAAACTGCCGATAGAGGTAGCCGCGCAGATTCGGTCCGCCAGCTGAATTCTCGGACCACAGCGGTAGGTTTTCTCCCGCGATACCGCCAGCGCGCACGATCAGGTTGTGCTGGCGAAAAAAGCGAATGCCATGTTCGTAGGACACGCTGGCCTTCCAGTACCAGATGCTCGACTGGCTTCCCCAGCGGGGCGCGGCGTATTCGAAGCCGAACCCCAGCGCGTTGCCATAGGTGATGGCATGTTCGCGTGCCCGGTAGTCGAAGGTGAGATTGACGGTGGCGCTGCCCCGCCGTGCGCTGGTCGCTGCTGCCGGCGGCGGATCCCCCAAGGTCTGGGACACGGTTTGGCCATTGGCGAGCACAGTCGGGTTGGTGGGATCGGCCAGGCGGGACCACAGGACATTGTTCTGGTCGAGGTTCCAGCCGAACGACGTGCGCACCTTGCGGAACCAGGCGACGCCCACGTTGGCTTCGAACCCGTAACTGCGCAGATCGGTATTGCGGATGGGTTCGAGCGGCAGTCCCGGAACGTCGACGTTGGCGTACTCGGGAATGATCTGCGACTGATACTTGCCCTTGACCGTGAAGAATCCCCACGACCCGAACACGGCGGGGTCTTCGTAGGCAACCAGGATTCCCGAATCCACGTTCGAGATGCGTCCGCCGATAAGTCCGCGCTTGCCCGCGCCAAAGAGGTTTCCGTGGGCCAGCACCCCGCCCGCCGAGACGTTTCCGGGCGAATAGGAAAAGGTAGGCAGGGGCGCCCAGGGAAACTTCTCGGTAATCACGATGACGATGCGAACGCCCTCGCCATGCGGCTCCCAGTAGACGTTGACGTCGGCAAAGAGGCCCGAGGTGTGCAGTCGCGCGCGTGCGATGTCGAGGGTGTCGGAGTGGAGCGGATCACCGATGGAGATCCCGGCGATGGACCGCACCGTTTCCTCGTCGGTGCGTACCGCGTGTTGGACGCGCACGTCGGTGATGACTTCCTCCTGCGCCCACGCGCGCGAGGCCGTCAGCGAACAAACGACGGCGAGGAGACTTGCAGATTGGCGCATCAGTGGAGCGAGTGTACCAGGGGGCCGCAAACCTTTGCCATGATCGCGACCACGATCGCGAACGTCGGCACCCCGTCGCTGCGCGGACAAAGAGGCAAATGCGCGCGGGCGCAGCTTTCTCGTGGACTACGTCGTGGATTGCGCAGGGTTGAGCAAGTAGAGTGATGCGCATGCGGAAGGGTGTTGTACTGGGGCAGAAAAAGAGAGGGAAGACCATTCCGCCTCCCCCGGTCAGGTTGCCCGCAGTGGGTTTGGCGTCAGCCGCGGGCAAGCCAGCCGTTTCCGAGCCGGCTGCGCTTCCCGCGGCGGCCACGCCGGAATCTATGTTTCCCGCCAAACGGCGCTGCCAGGGCGCGACCCGCTACGGCGATCCATGTCGCTTCTGGGCCTCGGCCAGCGGGGACTTTTGTTACTGGTGCGAACAAGCAGGTGGCCAGCGCTATCCGTTGCCCAATCCCGCTGGCGAGGGCAGCAAAAACGCGCCCAGGAAAGCGTCGCACAAGCGGCGCTGCCAAGGGCGGACGGTGTTTGGCGATCAGTGCCGTTTCTGGGCCGTGGGCGCCGGCGATCTCTGCCTGTGGTGCTTGGGCTCCGGCAAGCCGGTGGAAAGAATCTGAGATCGGCGCCGGGTTAATCGGAGGGCTATCAGCGGCGCGGGCCGACTGGGCGGTGTTGTTCCAGATAATTTCGCGCGGCCGGGACGTCCGCATCGTCGGGCGTCGCTCGTTCGACGAATTTTTCGTACGCCAAGGCCACGCGTGGAGTGTACGAGGCATCGATGCGGCCAAGGATCTCATAGCCAATCCCGAGATCTTTCCAGACGGTAGGGCCGATATCGAGCCTGCGCATGCCGGGATAGGCAGGGATCTTCAATTTCTCATCACCGCCGGCCTTGGCGACGATGTCCTCCAGCAGGTTCACCGACATGCGCGCCGGAGCGGAGCTATTGCCGTGTTCGTAGCTGTACACCAAGGCCAAGTGGGCGCGGCCTCCCTGGGTGGCCATGACAAGCTGGCCAAGGGCATGTTCCCACGATCCCTCGTGCGCACCGAGGGCGGGGACAACGCTGTAGTTGCCCATGGCCTTGCCATCACGCGCCTGCCATTCTTCGAACGACGGGAACTGGCCCGCCGGTACCAAGGGGTGAACGAGGCCGTTGGTCGCCAGTTTGTAGCCGTCTTTCCAGCTCTGATCCCAGGTGTCCAGGCGGTCGATCACGACGAGCGGGCGCCGAGGATTGCCGTCGAGGAGCTTCTTGATGCTCCAGCCGCCCTTGCCATACACACCATCGGGCAAGTACAGATCCGGGTACAGCCGCCGCTTGCGCTCGCTGTACCACGTGCGGCCAAGCAGCTCGCGATCCAAGTGGATGACATCGGGCCGCAGCTTCTCCACCTCGCGGAAGTAGAAGACCGAGCCGGTGAGGTGATCGCCCATCGTGATCACGATGGCGTTTGCGGGAAGCGAGGCAAAGGCCGTGGTCACGAAATCGGAAAAGACCCGGTTGTTTCTCTCGTCGGCATCATTCACATGGGCGGTCACGCCGACGGCAAGAATCAGCGCGGCGCTAGCGGGCGCCCAGCGCGGGTGGTGTTCGAGCACTGGCCAGCGCGAACGCGCCAGCGCCCACATTCGGGCGAAGCCCAGGCCGGCGGCGATCGCCAGCATGAGATCGGACTGAATGCAGAAGCGGTCGAGTATGGTCAGATACAGCGCCTTCGCCGTCGACAGATTGGACAGCGCACAGAAGCCGAAGACGTACGCGCACAGAACCGTGCCCAAGACATAGACCGGCTGTCGATCCCGACGATCCTTCGCGCTCAAGTAGAAGCCGGCGAGCGCAAAAAGCGGGCCGATCCACAGCAAGCGCGGAAATGCGCGGCCCCACATGTGCCAAAGCGTGGGGAAGAACGTGCCTTCGTCGATGAAGGCGCTGCCCTTGTTCGCCTGACCCATGCTGAAGGTTCCGTAGTCGCGCCGTAGTATGTGTCCCAGCAGACCGCCGAACGTGGTCTGGTCGCCCCAAGAAACCGCGGCCGAAGATCGCGATGCCATCATGAGGTAGGCGTAGGGCAGGAGCCCGAGAAACCCGAGGGTCAAGGCCAAGGCGACACCACGCAGACCGAGGTTGCGCCTCGCCACCCACAGCGAGCGCAATACCAGCGGCGCCCCCACGAACACGAAGGTGTGGTGGTTGCACATGGCCAGCCCAGCGACAAACGTCAGCCCAAGGACAAAGTGGCGGCTTGCGGTGCGCTCGACGCAAAGCCAGAGCAACAAGGCCAGCGCTACGAACATGGCGTTCAGCCCAAACACCTCGGCCGACGTGGCATGCAACCACACGACGGAGTTGGTACCGAAGAGCGCCGCCGCCACCAGGCCAGCGGTGGCGTTGCGCGCCCACAGCCGAACCACCGCACACGCCAGCCCGCCTGCCGCCGCGGTCGACACAGCGGAAACGAGGTTCACACGCCAGGCGGGCGAATGTCCGAGCGGAAGCGCGGCGAACAGGCGCGCGAGCATGGCGAAGATTGGGTAACCCGGCGGATGGGGTACGCCGCCGCTAAGCGCCGCGGTTGTAAGCTCGCCGCTGTCGCCGCCCACGACCGACGGCGCGAGCGTCGCGACGTAGAGGACAAGCAGACCTGCGAACGCGAGCGCGGGGACGATCCAGGCGCGAGCGCGGAGAAACGAGCGTGCGTCCGGCGGAACGAGCTCCGCCAATGCCGAAGCATCCCTCGGTTTTCCCCGCGGCGCCCTGCGCTTGCCCATGAGCTAGTTCGCCGTGAAAACCGCGCTCCCGAGGCGTTCGGCCAGCGCGCGCGGGGTGACGCCTTCGTGGTTGGCGAGATCGGCGTTGCCACCGTTGTCGAGCAGGCAACGCACGACTTCGTCGCGGCCCCGCGCCGAGGCGATTGCCCGCCACAGCACCGAGTTGCCGTCTTCGTCGACGGCGTTCACGTCCGCGCCCTTGCCGACCAGGATCTGCGCGATCTCGGGCAGGTATTCCTGGGCGGCGAAATGCAGCGGGGTGAAGCCGTGGTTGTCCTTGGCGTTCAAATCGGCGCGCGATTCGATGAGCAACCCCACCAGACCGACGCTGCTGCCCAGGACGGCTTGGTGAAGCGGAGTGCGCAGATCCTCGTCGCGCACGTTGGGGTTCACACCCTTGGCTAGCAGCTCGCGTACCTTGACGAAGTCGCACACGAACGCGGCTTCGCACATTTGAGTGTCGAGATCCTTCGGCTTGGTGGTGTCCACGGATTGTTATTACCAGGAGGCGCGAATCCTCACCACTGGTCCGCGCGGCCGAAGGGTGTTCTAAGATACCTGGCGATGTCCATGCTCCTCGCCATTGTCGCAGCGTTCCTTGTGGGCTCGGTCCCGACCGGCGTGATCGTCGCGCGCTTCAAGGGCGTGGATCTGCGCAAGGTAGGAAGCGGCAATATCGGCGCGACCAACGTGGGCCGCGCGCTGGGGAAGAAATGGGCGCTGCTGGTGCTGCTCGCGGATGCGAGCAAAGGGGCTTTGCCCGTGTTGTTTCTGGAACGTGTAAGCGCGGACCCGTGGCTGCCGGCCCTCGGCGGACTTGCGGCAGTGCTCGGCCAGGTGTTTTCGATTTTCCTCGGCGGGCGCGGAGGCAAGGGCGTCGCCACCACGCTCGGCGCGGGCTTGGCGCTGGCGCCGCTGCCCGCACTGGCGTGTGGTGGAGTATTCGTGATGTTGTTTGCGCTGTTCCACATCGCCTCCATCGGCTCGCTGGCGGCGGTGGCCTCTTTTCCCGCATTTTTGTGGCTGTTCGAGCTGGGCACGGCGCCTCGCCTCACCTTTGCCGGCGCGGTCGCGGTCGTGGTCATCGCACGCCACAAGGACAACATCGGCCGCCTTCTGCGCGGCGACGAACACCGCGCGTGAGCCGCACCAATTCTCACCGTTGCACGAGCTGCACAGGAATGGCAGTGTGCACGCCATGCCCAGCACCATTCCCTCGGAATTCGCCAACGTCACCGCGGTGGCCAAGGCCAATGTCTACTTCGGCGGCAAGGTCATAAGCCACACCCTCAAGCTCGCCGATGGATCGAAAAAGACCCTTGGATTGATCTACGCCGGCGAATTCCACTTCAACACCGACGCCCCGGAAAAAATGGAAATTGTCGCCGGCCAGTGCAAGGTCAAGCTCGACGGCGGCGACGCGTGGCAGAGCTACGGCGCGGGCGCCTTGTTTCGCGTGCCGGGCAAGAGCGGCTTTTCCATCGTCGTCGGCGACGACATCGCCGAGTACATCTGTTCGTTTGAGTAGGCGCAAGTCGGCGCGGTCAATGCACCGGCGGCGCTGCGTGCATGCCGGCGTCGCGCAGGAGCTTTTGATCGGCGTCCAGCTCGGGATTGCCGGTGACGAGAAGCTTCTCGCCGTAAAAGATGGAATTTGCGCCGGCGAGGAAACACATCACCTGGGCCTCGCGCGACAGCGAGGCGCGGCCGGCGGAGAGCCTGACTTGCGTCCTCGGCATCACGATGCGCGCGGTGGCGATCATGCGCACCATCTCCAGCGGATCGAGCGGCGGCTGGTTCGCGAGCGGCGTGCCCTTGACCGGCACCAAGCCGTTGATGGGCACGCTTTCGGGCTGCGGATCGAGATTGGCGAGGGTGACGAGCATGGCGCAGCGGTCGTCGATGGATTCGCCCATGCCGATGATGCCGCCGCTGCACACCTTCATGCCCGCCTTGCGCACGCGCGCCAGGGTGGCCAGTCGATCATCGTAAGTGCGCGTCGACACGATGGAACGGTAGAACTCGCGGGAGGTGTCGACGTTGTGGTTGTAGACGTTCAAGCCGGCCTCGGCAAGCCGCTTGGCCTGCTCGTCGCTGAGCATGCCGAGGGTGATACACGCTTCCATTCCCAGTCCGCGCACCGCACGCACCATATTCAAGACGTCTTCGAAGGCGTCGCCGGTGGGAGCGTTCCTTCCCGCGCTGCCCATGCAGAAGCGTGTGGCCCCCGCGGACTGCGCCCGCGTCGCGGCCTGCACCACCTCAGCCAAGGTCATCATTTTTTGCCGTTCCACGCCCGTGGCGTAGTGGCTGGATTGCGGGCAGTAGGAACAGTCTTCAGGGCAACCGCCGGTTTTCACCGAAAGCAGGGAGCACAATTGCACCTCGTTCGGTTTGTGGTGCTCCCGGTGCACGAGCTGCGCGCGAAAAATGAGCTCGGGCAGCGGTAGATCGTGGATCGCGCGCAGGTCGGAAACTGAGTACGTGGGGCGTGTCACGGGCCAAGTCTTAGTTTATTTTTCGCAAGACGACCAGGACGCGCAGGGTCAGGCCAATGGCTTCGATGACCTCCTTGGGGTCCTTGGTGCTCTTCGTCGATGTTTTCGCCGGCGAGCGCGACAGGGCGCTATCGCCCTTGACCGGCGTTCCGGGATACCACAAACCATCCTTGGCTTGGCGCCCGCGCAGATAGGCCTCGGCCGTGCGCACGCCGGAGTTCTCCTTGCCGAGGCCAATGCTGGTTATCGTGTCGAGGGCATCGAGGACATCGGTGTAAAAACGCGGCTCGGTCAAGATTTCCCAGTACGAGGGTGCCTTGCGATCCTCGTAGCGATCGGGTTGCAAGAAACGCGTGGCAAGCAGCTCTGCGGCCCGGCGTGCCTCGCGCGAACCGCGCCGATCTTTCGACGAGGCGAAAGAGCGCAGGACCATTCCGGTGATGAGATGGCTCGACGGTCGCGCGGCCGAGTCGGTACGCACGCCTCGCCACGCCCAGCCGCCGTCGTCCTGGCGCAAAGACAGCAGGTACTGAAATCCCCTCTCGACCCTAGCGTCCGCTTCAAAGCCCGCACGGCACAGGGCGGACAGCGCCCAGCCCTGAAAATGAAGGGCGACAACCTTGGTGCGTCCCTTGGGATTGTCCGACAACGCCAGATCACCGATGCTGCCATCGTTTTCCTGTGATGACAGGATGAAATCCGCGACCTTGGTCAGCGGCTTGGCGATGGCGCTGTCGCCTGCCGCGCGCAGGCCGAGGTCGGCCAAGCGGTCGAGCGCGCGGATGGTCGCCAGGCATTGCGCGAATTTGGCGCTGCCCAGCTCCTTGTCGCTTGCGCGAGGAGCGAAGCTGCCATCCTTCTCGATCTTCTTTACCAGCGATTTCACCTCGGGATACTCGGCGACTTCATCGGGTGTAGGTGCTTCGCTGTCGTCGATGAGATCCCGACGCACGCGGGCGAGGACGCTGGGTGCTCCTTCACGCAGCAGGCGCGGAATAGGATCGCTGGCCAGACGCGCACGCCAGCCGGACAGTGCCCGGGGCGGAGGGGAGGCCGGTGGCGGGGAAGGTGGAAACAAACTCGGACGGTTCATGTCGGCTGCCAAGGTAGGGTCATTATATAGACTCAAGGGCTCTGCGTCCGGTGATCTTGGTCGAGCTGAGCAGGTTGAACCAGTCAGGACAGGGCAAAGTGGCCAGATCTAACCATATTGCGCCATGCGTTTCTTGCGTACGTTCGTCACCACAGTGCCCGTCTCGCCAACTTGGCCTGGCAAGCCCAGGGCAGGAGGGGTACAACATGGGACCGGCAACTCCTTGCCCGTGTGGGGCCGAGCGATGGACGACAGCGAACGACCGTCAAAAAGACACGCCTTCCTCGCATTTCTTCGGGATGCGTGGGTCTCTCTTCACTTGGATGCGCGAAGGCCAGGTGTGGTTGTACCTGCACCGTTCTCTTCCCAGGCACATTTGGTGTTGCAATATGGGCGCAACATGCCGATTCCGATTGACGCCCTCGAGGTCAACGATGCCGGCGTGAGTGCGACGCTTTCGTTCTCGCGTGTTCCCCATCGAACGTACATCCCCTGGTCTGCGGTTTATGCAGTCACCAGCACCAATGGCGGCGGCGCGCTCTATCAGGAAGACATTCCCCCGGACGTCGCACTCGCCACGCCCCTCGTCGGAGAAATGATGGACAGGCCGATGAAGAGCCTTGGCATCGAGGCGCTGGATCCGGCCTTGCAAGCACCAGAGCCGTGGTTGCGAGCTGTTCCCGCCGAGGAGGAAATCGCCTCCGAGGGGTTGGTCATGCACCTCCACACACGGCGGCGTCGGCCGCAGCTGCGCGTCGTCAAATAGCCAGACTTGTTTCCTTGGGTCATCGCGCAGTTCGACCGGCTCTGCGAAGGACGCCGGGAGGTGAGCCTTGTCCGGGGGGAAATAGAAGCCTCGGCCGCCTGACCTAGCGACGCCCAGTTGGAGAATTGGAGTCCATGCAGACCGCGACGGTTCGCCTCATCGCAGTGGCACTGACAATCGGTGCAGGGGTTCAGGCTTGCGCCTCCGGACGGGAGACGGCGGCGCCCTCGCCCGCTGTCCGACCCAGCCCAGACATGGCGCGGGTCATCAGCGAAGCTGAGCTCAAGACTGAGCTTGAAAGCCACCGAGGGCGGGCGGTGATCCTGCATTTCTGGGCGAGCTGGTGCGTCCCCTGTCTGGCGGAGCTGCCCCTGCTCGCGAGGCTCGCGCAGGACTCAAGGCGGAAGGGCGTGGACTTTCTTGCCATTTCTCTCGACAGTCCGAGCCAGCAGAGTGCTCAACACGTGAGCGCTCTGCTCGCGTCACGAATTCGGGATCCCCATTGGAGCGTGATCCTGAAGGTCGCCGACACTGACGCGTTCATGACCAGCATCGATCCCAACTGGGAAGGCGCGATTCCAGTCTTTTTTGCCTACGATCGGAATTCAAGACTGCGGCGTTCCCTCGTTGGGAACATTAATCAAGTGGAATTCGACGATCTCATCTCTGATCTGACATCTCCGCTTCCGTCCTCGTCGAAAAAGTAGCACTCCGCTTCCGGCGATGTAGCCCCGTAGCCAGCTTGTGCTTGACGGGGAACCGCCAGGGGACAAAGATCCCGACGTTCCATGCCCAACGCTGATGTATTTGTCGCCGACCTCGAGTCCAAGAATCAGGAATCCTTTCGCGGACTGCTGGCCTCTAGTTATTTGCCTGCCCTCGCTGTGGAAGGCGTCGCGGTCACGGACATGCTGCGTCTGGAATCGAAGCTGGTCATCGAAGCTATCGAGTCGGCGGCCATTTGGATCGTGGATACCGAATCCTTGGAAATGAAGATCCTGCTGGCCATGCAATGTGGGGCGCACGCTCGCCACTACCTTGGCCTGCAAGATCGGCTTTCGATCCTGGGCTTGGCGCCGGGGTCATACGATCCACGGCACGGGGGCTATTCCAAGCTGTTCGCGTTCCTTCGCTCGTTGCAAACCAGCGAAGAACGCGCGGCCGCCGGCCTTCTCACCCTCGGCGGGGCCAGCGTGGCGCGGCTCGGTGCCCTGGCGGCGTTCTGCGAGGAAAAAGGTGATGCGGATACCAGGGACTTCCTGCGTAGCGAGCTGATCCCGGACGAGCAGCGTCGGGTGGACGAAGGACGGGACAAGCTCGTCTTGCTCGCCACGGCCGAGGACAGCCAGGCCCGCGCGCGGCGAGCAATCTACAAGACCGTCGAGCTTCTGGGCGAGCTGCACGAACCGGGCGCCATCCGACGCACGCTCGGGCGCGCGGCTCGCAAGTGATTCCGTCCGAGCGAGCTGCGACTACAGGGCGTCGCAAACCACGACGGTGATGTTGTCGCGGCCGCCGCGCTCGTTGGCGAGCTCGATGAGCCGGTTGGCCACGCCGTCGCGCTCGCCCTGAAGCAGCTCGTCGACCTCCCCGTCGACGAGGTAACCGTGCAGTCCGTCGGAACAAAGCATGAAACGATCGCCGGGCCGCACTTCCAGATCGATGGTGTCCACCTCGACGTAGTCCTGGTGTCCGACGGCGCGGGTGATCACGTTCTTGCCGGGCGAATTGGCGGCTTCCTCGGCCGTGATGAGCCCAAGCTTCAGCCTGAAATTGACCAGGGTGTGGTCCTCGGTGAGCTGGGCGACTTTGCCGTCGCGGGACAGGTAGACGCGGCTGTCGCCGACCTGGGCGATGAACGCGGTGTTCGCGCTGATGAGCAGCGACGAGAGCGTGCTCGACATGCCCTTTTGCCGCGGGTCGAGCTGGCCCATGCCGAAGACCATGTAGCACGCCGATTGCACGGCGCTTTCCAGCAGGCGGCGCACCAGTCCGGAATTCTCGGGCGACGGATCCCCGGCGTGGGTATTGAGCGTCTTGCGCCAGCGCTTGACCCACGAGTGCACGAGGTCGACCGATTCGGCGCTGGCGACCTCGCCCTTGGCGTTGCCGCCCACGCCGTCGGCGACGATGTAGAGGCCAAGCTCATCGTCAAAGAGCAAGCTATCCTCGTTGTGCGGCCGTCGTCGGCCCACGTCCGTCTTCCCAGACGACAGAGTACGCATGCGAATAAAATCATGGTACTACGGAATCTTCGCCTCCGCACCCGGGGGAACGAGGTTCTTTGTGACTCGACAACGTGCTACAATAGGGTTCTGATGCCGGTCGAGGGAAAGCAGGCTGCATTTCCCTCGCAGTTCGGGCGCTACACCTTGGTCGAGCGCCTCGCAACTGGGGGAATGGCGGAGGTCTTCAAGGCGAAGATTCTCTCGACCCATGGCTTCGAGAAGCTTCTCGTCATCAAGCGCATCTTGCCCAATCTGGCGGCGGACAAGACCTTCGTCTCGATGTTCATCGACGAGGC
>Ga0182027_10007725_pt1 | contig 15779 bp, 11 predicted proteins | sample 712E1DmetaG_FD_121300 | JGI IMG/M metagenome (GOLD analysis project Ga0182027, IMG submission 121300) | Permafrost microbial communities from Stordalen Mire, Sweden - 712E1D metaG (Illumina Assembly) | ecosystem: Environmental > Terrestrial > Soil > Wetlands > Permafrost | place: Sweden...
GGGGCGCTTGGACGGCGGCCCGGATCTCGTCGCGGACAAAAATGGCTTCCAGGGCGACGGCGGGCTGGGTGCGTTGATGGGTGGCGATTTCGGTGTTGAGGGCGGGAATGATTTCCTTGGCGGCGGCGGCGCGGTCGTCCAGATCGGAGATGTTTCTGAGGATTTCATGGGCGACGTTGAGGCGGGCTTTCAAACCCTTGGCGGCGCGGAACTCGCCCAGGAGACGGGATTGGAGGCTGACTTCCTTGACCTGGTAAATGATCGGCTCGGATTTTTTGAGGGGGACCTGGAAATGGCCGTCTTTCTTGAGTTCGCGCCTGGCGGCTTCCCACCATTTTTTCCAGTCGTCCTTGATGACGTCGGGCACGAGGACTTGCTGGATTTGGTCCACAGTGGCGTGGTCGCCAAAGCTTTGCAGGACCAATTTGATCAAATCCAGATGGTTGAGGGCGGCCATTTGGCGGAGGGCTTCGAGGTCGGAGACCTTGCGGGCGTAGATATGGGTTTTGGCAATGGGCTTGAGGGATTCGGCGGCGAAGGCCAGGTCCATGTCGTGGGCGGGCTTGGCCTGGAAATCAATGGTGAAACGGCCAAAGACCAGGTCGGTGGCGGTGATTTTCCCGAAACCCCAACTGCGATGGAAACAAAAACCGTCCTCGATGAGACGGGTGACGGGTTCAATGTGCTGGCGGCTCAGCTTCCCTGCGGCGACGAGTTTTTCAAATTCTTCTTTCATTGATAATTCCTAGAGTCCATAAACCATGGACATTATTAGGTTGTGAGGTCTGAAAGTCCAAGAGAAATTGCCGTGCGGATTCTGCGCCGGCGGAGGAGCGGGGGGGAATATGTGGAAAAACTGCTCGAACAAGAGATGGCCCGCGCCTCGATGTCGAGGGTGGACCGGTCGCTTTGCCAGGAGTTGGTCTATGGGACGGTGCGCTGGGAGAAGACGCTGGACTGGCTGATCGCGCGCAAAACCACGGTGCGCAAGCAAGAGGGCACGGTGCAAATGTTGCTGCGGCAGGGCTTGTATCAGATTTTTTGGCTGGAACGCATCCCGGGCTATGCGGCGGTGAATGAAACGCTCTTGTTGGGCAAACGGCTGGGTTGCGCCGGGCAAACGGGGTTTTTGAACGCGGTTTTGCGGGGCTATTTGCGGGAGCGGGAGGCGACCGTCGGCCAACTTCAGGCGTTGAAACAAAGCGATCCCGCGCTGGGATATTCGCATCCGGCCTGGCTGGTGGAGCGGTGGCAGGCGCGCTGGGGGCCGGGGAAAACGGCGCAACTGCTGGAGTGGAATAATTCGCCGCCGCCGACCTTCGCGCGGTTGAATGAATTGAAAACCGATGCGGCCACGCTGACCGGGCGGTGGAAGGCGGAGGGGATCGGGTTCGCGGCGCGGGAGTGGGATTGGACGGGAAAGGATCTGGTGTTTGAATTGCAAACGCATCCGAGCCTGGCGGATTGGAGCGATTTTCAGCGGGGTTTTTTTTATGTGCAGGACCCCAGCACGCTGCTGGCGGTCCACGAACTGAATCCGCAGCCGGGGGAAAACATTCTCGATTTTTGCGCCGCGCCCGGGGGGAAGACCAGTTATATCGCGCAGCGGATGCAAAACCGCGGTCACATTCTTGCGTGGGACAATCAAGCGCGACGGTTGCGGCGATTGGAGGAGAATTGCGCCAGGCTGGGCGTTACTTGCGTGGAGACGGCGGCCACAGCCGTTGCGGCGGCGTCTTGGTTCGACGGGGTTCTGGTGGATGCGCCCTGCTCGAACAGCGGGGTGTTGAGGCGGCGGGTGGATTTGCGCTGGCGAATCCGCCCCGAGGAAGTGGACCGCCTGCACCAGGAGCAAATGGCGATGTTGCGCGAGGCCGCCACGAAGCTCAAGCCGGGCGGCCGGTTGGTCTATAGCACTTGCAGCCTGGAACCGGAGGAGAATGAAAGGGTGGCGGAGGAATTTCTGCGCGAGCACGGCGAATTCACCCTGGAGAGCCAGCGGCAGTTGATGCCGTTCGCGGACGAGGTGGACGGGGCTTACGTGGCGGCGATGCGCCGGCGCGGCTGAATGAATCGTAAATCAGTTGACTCCGGGCGGAGTTGAGGAAAACCTAGCGGGGTTTTATGGCAAAGATTCAACGCGCGCTGCTTTCGGTGTTCGACAAGACGGGCTTGGTTCCGTTTGCCCAGGCGCTGTCGGCCGCGGGCATTGAGATTATATCCACCGGGGGCACGGCCAAGGCGCTGCGGGAGCAGGGGATCATGGTGAGCGATTTGAGCGCCTACACGGAATTTCCGGAGATGATGGATGGGCGGGTGAAAACGCTGCATCCCAGGATTCACGGCGGACTGCTTTATCTGCGGGGCAATCCGGCGCACGAGGCGGCGGCGCGCAAGCACGACATCAAACCGATTGACCTGGTGGTGGTGAATCTGTATCCGTTCGAGCAAACGGTGGCGCGGCCCAACGCGACGCTGGCGGAGGCGGTGGAGAACATTGACATCGGGGGTCCTTCGATGCTGCGGAGCGCGGCGAAGAATCACGAGAGTGTGACGGTGGTGACCGACCCGGCGGATTACGCGGAGGTGGCGCGGGAAATCACGGCGGCCGGCAACACGACGCTGGAATTGCGCCGGCGGCTGGCGATGCGGGCTTTTGCGCGGACGGCGGATTACGACGGGCAGATTGCCGGGCATCTGGCGAAGAGGTTTGGCGCGGCCGGGGAGGAAAGCGGCGGGATGTTTGCCGGGGCGCCGCTGAGGGCGGAGCAGCCGTGGCCGGCGCGGCTGCGGCTGGATCTGCCGCGGGCGCAGGGTTTGCGCTACGGGGAGAATCCGCATCAGCGGGCGGCGCTCTACGGGCGGTTCGGGGATTACTTCCAGCAACTGCACGGCAAGGAGCTGTCCTACAACAATATACTTGACCTGACGGCGGCGGCGGATCTGGCGGGGGAATTTGCGGGGGAAGAGCCGGCGCTGGCGATTGTCAAGCACACCAATCCATGCGGGGCGGGGCGGGGCGCGAGCTTGCGGGAGGCGTGGGAGAAGGCGTTCGCGACGGACAAGCAGGCGCCGTTCGGCGGAATCATCGCGGTGAACGGGGCGCTGGACCTGGGTTGCGCGGAGGCGGTGGCGGAAATCTTCAGCGAGGTGATTGTCGCGCCGGATTTTGCGCCGGACGCGCTGGAACTGTTGCGGAAAAAGAAGAACCTCCGGTTGCTCCGGGTTTTGCAGTGGCCGGGGGCGGGCAGCCGGTGGGACTTTCGCGGCGTGGGGGCGGGATCGCTGCTGGTGCAGGAAAGCGACGGAAAGGAGGCCGGGGCCGGGGAGTGGAAGATCGTGACGCGGCGGCAGCCGACGGAAGCGGAGCTGCAGGCGATGTGGTTCGGGTGGCGGGTGACCAAGCACGTCAAGTCCAACGCGATTGTGTATGCGGCAGCGGACCGGACGCTGGGGATCGGGGCGGGGCAGATGAGCCGGGTGGATTCGAGCCGGCTGGCGGTGTGGAAGGCGAAAGAGGCGGGGCTTTCGCTGGCGGGGAGCGTGGTTTGCAGCGACGCGTTTTTCCCGTTTGCGGACGGACTGGTGGCGGCGGCCGAGGCCGGGGCGACGGGGGCGATCCAGCCGGGCGGCTCGGTGCGGGACGCGGAAGTGATCGCCGCCGCCGATGAGCGGAACCTGACGATGGCGTTCACCGGAGTGCGCCATTTTCGGCATTAAGAGCGGTTGTTGGCAGCGGTCGGGAGGGTCGAGGCCGCGGCAAATCCAATGAATACGGGCCTTAAACTGGAGACAAAAATCATGAGCGGCTTTCCTGGCAGAGGGCAGCAGCTTCTGCATCCCTGTGCGAAATGTGCGGAGAAAGCACGCACCTGCTGACCCTTGGGCGATGGGATGGGAGGAATGGGAGGAATGGGACGGAGGCGGACAAACACGAAGGCGCGCACTGGCAGGGTCACTGAATGAGGCGGGAGATCAGAGCGACTTGGCCGAGGCAGAGGAGAGCCAAACCGATCCAGATGAGCCATTCGCGGGCGCGGAGGCTGGATTGGCGGACTGGGGCGAGGGCGAATTGAACTTTGAGAGCACCAATGGAAATGATGTCGCCATTGCGCAAAACGGCCCGCTGGATTTGGACGCCGTTGACGCTGAGCAGGGCGTTGGCCCCGGCCTGACAGACCAGACCTTGGGGCTGGCGCTGAATTTGGAAGTGAGCGGGCCAGAGACCCGGCTCGTCCAAGGAGAGGTCATCCGCAGGGTCGCGACCGACTTGGATGGGGAAGCGGGAGGCGGTGAATTGAGCACCGGCTTTTTTTCCCGTGAGAATTTGAAGTTGGACCATGGCCACAGCCCTCAAGGGAGGATGACATGGGCCGGGGTTTTTGCCGGCGAGGGCTTGATTACCAAGCCTCCCAAAAGGTCCGCGGTGGCACGTAAATTTTATCGCCGGGAAAAACCTCCAGATCCAATTCGGGATGGTCGATGGCTTTAATGCAGTTGACAGTATGGCTGGTTCCATCCAACCGGGTCACCACGACTCTTTTTTTGGCGGCGTAATCACTGAACCCGCCGGCGGCGTTGATGGCGCCAATGACGGTGATGCGGCCGAGGTACATTACCCTGCCGGAGTTGCCGGTTTGAACGCCACGGCCTCCGACATAAAAGTAGCGCTGATATGGGGTGACGGTGACGTTGACGTGGGTATAAATGCGGGGCACCAATTCGTTGCGAATCAGATCCTCAAGCTCCTGGGGAGATTTTCCGGCGGCCTGGATGGGATGGTCAATGAAGGCAAGAGTGATGGTCCCTTTCTCGGAGATGTCCATGGTGGTGGGTTGAATGGGCACGGGGATGCCAGTCAGCTCGACGGTGATTTTGTCCAGAGATTGGAGCGGCGTATTGACCGGACCCGGCTGGGCAAAGTTGGTGGGCTGGGGAGGGTGAGCCGGAGGGCGGTTGGTGATTGCGCAGCCGACCAAGGTCAGGGCGAAGGCGGCCAAGCCCACGATTCGGAAAGTATGTCTGACGCTACGTTGTAACAATCTCATAGATATGCAGTTGCGGGAGGCGGGGGGAGGGGCTTGTCAATATTTCTGTTTGATTTCAATTTTGGCCTCTTTGGCGGCGTCACTGAGCTGGACAACGGTCGGACTACCGCCACCGCCTGGGGGCTCGCTCTTTGGGGAGCGGTATTCGTATTCGTAGTAACCGCTGTAGTAGTAATAATTTTCATCCTGGCTCATGTTGATGTTGTTGAGGACCAGGCCGAGGAGGTTGCCGCCGACTTTTTGGATCATCTGCTTGGCGCGAAGGGTCATGGGCTGCGGGTAACGGCGGTATTGGATGACTTGGAGAACCATGTCCATTTCGCTGGCGAGAATGGAGGCATCGCTGACGCCGAGAAGGGGCGGGGAATCGAAGAAAATGAATTCGTAACGGCGTTTGAGTTCCCGGATGACGTCTTTCATTTGGGTGGAGCCCAAAATGCTCATGGAACTGCTGGGCAGCTTGCCACTGGGGATGAAGTCCATGGTGGGGAGCTTGGTTTTCTGGATGACTTGATCAATGGCGATCTGTTTGTTGAGGAGCAAATCGGTCAGGCCGCTGGTGTTGTTGGCCCGAAGCATGCGATGGAGGCCGGGGCGGCGCAAATCCGAATCCACGAGCAAAACGCGCTGGCCGTTCTGGGCAAAGACGGTGGCCAGGTTGAAGAGGGTGGTGGTTTTGCCTTCGCCGGCGCCGCCGCTCAAGACGGTGAGGGTATTCCAAGAGTCATCCTTGCGGGAGAACAAGAGATTGGTGCGCAGGACCCGGTAGGCTTCGGCATGGGGGCTTTCCGGCCCTTCGTCCATGACATTGCCGACGTTCTGAGGGATGACGCCCAGGACAGGAGCCTGGAGGGAGCGTTCGACATCATCAATGGTTTTGACACTGGTATCCAGATATTCGATGAAGAAGGCAAGGCCAATGCCGACAAACAGCCCGAGCAGGATGCCGCAGGGGATGATGTACATGGGCTTGGGGCTGACCGGGTGCTTGTCCGGGCGGGCGGGGTCATGGACGACGACGGTGTTGCGGAGGGGTTGTTTGGCTTCGACCATTTCATCCATGAGGCGGCGTTGCAGGTCCTCGACCGCGCGGGTGATGTTTTCGGCGTTGCGCTTCTTGATGAAGTAAGCACGGTCTCTTTTAGCTTCGGCGTTGCTGTTGGCCTTGGCTTTGTCTTCCTCTTTGACAATGGTTTCAAGCAAACGCTGGTCCTTTTCGACCCGGCCTTCCAAGCCGGCGAGAATGCCTTCGATTTTGACGGCGTAAGCATTGGTGGCCTCTTCCAAAGCCTTGAGGGCGGAGACAGAGAGGGGGTGGTTGGCGCCGTAACCCTGTTCGCGGACATCGCTCAAGGTCTGCTTGGCGCGGGAGACCTCCTGGGATTTGTAGAACAAATCTTGATCCAATTGGCCGCGGAAGGCGGTGGCCAGGGCCTCGGGGAGAAGGTTGTTGGTGCGGAGGCCTCTCAGGTTGGCCAGGAGGCTGTTGTCGTCATTGTACTCCATTTGGGCGTCAATGCGGCGCATTTCCAGGGCGCGGATGGTTTCGGAATAAATGGTGGCGTTGACCATCGGACCGGTGTCGTTCAACTCCGGGATTTGGAGTTGTTCGCGCAAATCGTCCAGATCGGCCAACAGGTTGGTCAGGGCGGCTTGTTTGACGGCGAGCTGGCTTTCCAAGGCGTCGATGCCCCCCTGGCGGGTGCTTTGCCAGAGATCGAGGCGGTATTGTTTATAGGTGTCGGCCACTTTATTGGCGATGGTGGCGGCGATATCCGGGTTGGAGTTTCTGACGGAGATTTCGATCAAACTGGTGCCGCGGGTCTGGTCCACGGCAACTTTTCTGGAGAGAAAGGCGTAAGTCTGATCCAAGGACCAGTCCGGCTCGTCCACCTGGCTGGCGAGAACATGGGTGAGATTCAAGTTGGTGATGACCTGGCACAAAATGCCCCAGGAGGTGATGATGCGGAATTGGGTGGTGAGGAAGTAAGGGTCCCATCCCGGATTGACCTGCCCGGGCACGGTGAGGGCGACCTCGGGGGCGTCTTTCTGCACCTCAATTCTGGCGGTGCTGGAGTACTGTTTGGGCAGCCAGTAGGTCAAGACGGAGCTGGAAATGACGCAGAGCAGGAAGACGGTCAAAATGAGGCTCTTGCGGAGCCGGATCACGCGCCAGTAGTCCAAAAAGTGGAGCTTGATCTCCGGGGTCTCAGTTGTTGTTGTTGTTGTTACGGCATCCATAGTCAAAAAAAGAAAGCTAGATCGTACGCGGAGGATACGTTCTAGCCTTCTGACCCAAAGGTCAAATCTAATCTCTTAATATGTGGCCCGAACCCCGATGTAAACGACATTGCGGGTATAATCACGCCCGGAGAGGTCGGAAACCAATTTGTTCCAGTTGTATCCAGCCTCCGCGTTGAGATAGGGGCTGAAGCGGTATTGGAAATTCAGGCCGGCGATGAAGAAGTTTTCCGATTGATTATTCACGGTGCCGCCGTTGAAGAGAGAATGCTGGAACTGGCCCTGTGCGCTTCCGCTTAAATCCCCTGAAATCTTCTGATTCACGGATACGTAGGCGGCGGTCGTCTCGGAGTCCAGCACCGGGCGTCCATTCGCGGTTTCTGCGCCGACCACGTCGGTTGCGCTGTGGATATGTCTGACTCCGGCCTGGGCCTGGGAATCCTGCATGTACTGCCAGGTCATGTTGGCGTCCACGTACGGAGAGGTGTCGGTGGCGTGGGCGTTGTAATAATCCAGATATTCACCGCCCGCCCGAATGGAGCCGTGCAACTGGGCGTTAAAATCTTTATCCACACCGACGAAAACGAAATGGGCGTCATAGTTGCGGATTTGGCTGTAAATATTGGCGGTGGGAGGAACGGCCAGTGGATTGCCAAAAATGATCGGTTCCGAACTGGTGTAGCCGAAGTGGCTGAATTTGTAGCCAAGAACGCCGGTGAGGTCGGGCTGGACTTTCCACATCAGATTCAGCGTGGCCACTTGCTCGATGCGATCCAATAGGGCTGAACGGCTGGGGCTGGGGCCGTTGCCGCCCGGCGGGTTGACCACGTCGCCATAGGTTTGCTGGTAAGCATAGAGGTCGTTTTGGTAGATTGCCTGCAAATCAAACTGCTTGGACAGTTCGGCTGTGCCGGACAACATGCCGGTATTGTGGATGTTGTTTCCGGAGGTGCGCAGCGGGTAGGTAATGGGCCCGGTTTCCATGACCGTTGGTTCGGACGCGTAAACAAACGTTTCGCTGGCCGCCATGTTGTAGCGTTCGGAGAAGGTGTGGTTGAGCCTGGCGTTGAATTGATGGGAGGAGTCCAGTGTGCTGCGATCCAGGTAATATTGAAGGTCATAAATGTAACTGGCGCTGACCGAGGTTTGCTCGACCGAGTGGTTCAGGGCAACCGAGGGGCTGACCTCGAAACCATAGGAACTGCGCGCGAGCGAGTTGGGGAGGGTCAGGTAGTTGTCGTCATAGAAGCCGCGGAGTGAGGCTGCCAGAGACCAAGGCTTGGCCATTTCCTGTGGAGTTAAACCGGGCGCATATTGGGCGTGCAAAGTTGAAACGCCGAGCACCGCAAAACCGACAGAAGCGAAGAATTTTTTCATAAAATAGTTAATTGTGCTACCCTCACATGCACAAAGCGCGTCTCACCGAGCCTTGTCCATTTCAACGAGTTCTACGGGTAACGGGCCGGATTGTCAAAAGAAAAAGTAAAAAAGTTGCATTTATTTTTTACCGCTTGGGCGCCGCCTGCCAGCGATTGCGGTCACTAATGAACATTTGGCTGGGCGCGTAGTCTAATGGAGCGTTCGTGAGGCCAAAACGGCTGCCAAAGCCGGTTGGGACTTCCCCGTGGGCCCAATCGGGGAGGGTGTTGAGCATAAAATACTCCCAAGTATGTTGATTTGCAAGCATTTGCGAAAGAAACCGGCGGTCGGAGGTTTGCTGGGTCAAGTAAATCGCCTGGACGGGCTTGATTTTGTTGAGCTGATCAAAGGTTTCGGCGTCATCCAGAGTCAGCCAGACGCAGGGACGCTGGCCATACCATGCCACCGCCCAGGGGATATCGCTCATCATTAATTCGTCGGGATTGAGCATCGCGGCGGTCTTTTGAACGTGGAAGGGGGAGTTGCGGGAGGGGGCCGAAGCGCCCGGCGGCCCCGCCAGAGTCAACAATAAGGGTCCGCACATGACGGCGGCAAAGAGACCGACCACGCCCCGGCGGGCCTTGGGGTCGGGAAGAGCGATCTGATCCAGGAGGGTAAAAAAGACGCCCGTGCCAAAGATCGTCACGAGCGGGGCCAGGAGCACGAGGAGGTTTTCGGAGTTGATTTCCGGCGAGTCGGCGCTCAGATGGGTCCGGCCCAGGGCTTGCACCGCGGCCAGGAGCAGGAGCGACCAGATCAGAAAGAAGCGGAACCGCCGCAAGGCCGGGCTGCGAAAGGGGAGGAGCAGACCGCAGAGGAAGAAGGCCGAAACCCAGCTTCCGCCGAGGCGGGGCAGGTCATTGACCACGATTTCCCTCTCGTTGGCGAAGAATTTGTTGACGACGTCCCGCGGGGTGACGCTGCCGACGGCGGCGTTGGGGTTGAGGGAGCGTTCCAGGTGGTCGTCCGGGAGCGGCGGCGTGCCTTGGAAGACGGCGTAGCCCGCCGTGCCGAAACAGGTTTGGCTGAGCGAAAAATTGCGGGCGGTCCAGGGCGTCATGACTGTCAAGAATGCAACCGCCGCCCAGAGGCACAATCTCCCCCGGGCGCGGGTGAAGAACAGGCTGAGAAAGAGAAGGACCGGAACGATCATCCAGGCAAACGAATAACGGCTGAGTCCGCCCAGGCCCGCCAGCGCGCCCGCGGCTGCCGCCAGGGCGAGGGAGCCGCCCAAGCCGGGGGGGGCCGGCCGGCGCTCGCGCTCTTCCAGCTCGAGCAGAGACCAGACCAAAGCGAGGAAAATGACGAGAAGCCAGATGGTGGACAGCCCGGAAACGCTGAATCTCCAGAACAATTCTGTTCCCGCGAAGATGACCGCGGAGAGCCACGCGACCGAAGAGTCAAAGAGCCGCCGGGCGACTTGGAAGAGAAGAAGAACGGCCCCAAAAAAGAGGAGTTCATTGAAGGCGGCGATCAATAATTCGGGCTGATAGAACCAAGGCTGGTTTCGGTCCGCGGCGAAGTGGAAAGGGAGAACCTTCATCAAGCCGGCGAGGAGGAAGGGGAAGCCGGGGGGATTGCTCAAATCCGGCACCGGATTGCGCAGGACCTGGGGGGCATGGTTGGGATCAGCCCGCCGGAGAAGAAAGAGGTTGAGAGGGCGAATGGAATCGGTGGTATAACCTTTGCCCCCGGCCAACTGGCGGGCCAGATGGGCGGACTCCATGGCTTCCTGGTTGGAAAATCCCTGATAGCCGTTCAAATCGAAGATCAGGGCCAGGACAACAAATCCGAGGAGCACGCTGGTCATCTGGAGAATCACGGCGCCGGCGCCGACCTCCATGAGGTGAATCCACTCTTGAATCCGTTCGTGTGTGGGCCGCCGCACTTAATTTTCCTCCAGGTGGTAAAAATGCAGTTTGCGGTGGAGGGTGCGCCGGCTCATGCCCAGTTTCTTGGCGGCCAGCGTGCGGTTGCCATCGCACTCGTTGAGGGCGCGGACGATCAATTGTTTTTCCGCCTCCGCCACCGTCAGGTCCGGCTGGGCCAGCCAGCGGGCGGGAGGCGCCGCCGCCCCGGAAGCGCGCAGGGTGGCGGGCAAATCGCGCAGGCTGATCCGGCCGCCGCGGGAAAGGACGACGGCGTGTTCGACGGCGGTGCGCAATTCGCGGACGTTGCCGGGCCAGGAGTAGTTCATGAGAGCTTCGAGGGCATCGGGGGTGAAATCGTTCACGTTTTTATTGTTCTCCGAGGCAAATTCGCGCAAGAAAGCGCTGGCCAGCAGCGGGAGGTCTTCGGCCCGCTGGCGCAAGGGGGGGAGGGTGATCTCGACGACGCGGAGGCGGAAATAAAGGTCTTCGCGGAAATTGCCGGACTTGACCTCGCCTTCCAAGTCGCGGTTGGTGGCGGCGATCAAGCGGACGTCGGCGCTGAGGGTTTTGTTGGAACCGACGCGTTCGAAGGTCCGTTCGCCCAGGAAGCGGAGGAGTTTGACCTGCAAGACGGGGTCAATCTCGCCGATTTCATCGAGGAACAAAGTGCCGCCCTGGGCCTGCTCGAAGCGCCCGACGCGCTTCTCGTGCGCGCCGGTGAAGGCGCCTTTTTCGTGACCGAAAAGCTCGCTTTCCAAAAGGGTCGGGGCCAGCGCGGCGCAATGGACCGAGACCATGGGGTGGGAAGCGCGGGGGCTGAGACGATGGATGGCGCGGGCCATGAGTTCCTTGCCCGTGCCGCTTTCGCCGAGGAGCAAGACGCTGGCCTTGGAGGGGGCGACCTGGCGGACCATTTCCAGGGCCTCCTGCATGGCGGGAGAGGCGGCCACGATATTCTCCAAGCCGAATTTTTTATCCAGTTGCTGGTGGAGGGAGATGTTTTCCACTTCGAGATGTTGCTGTCGCAAGAGGCGGCTGATGCGCATTTCCAGTTCATCAATTTGCAGGCGGCCTTTGGCGATGTAGTCGTCCGCCCCGTCTTTCATGGCTTGGACGGCCAGTTCCTCCGAGCCATAAGCGGTCATCAAAATGCAGACGGGCGGGCGGGAAAGGGATTTGGCCCGGCGGATCAATTTCATCCCGTCCTCCTGGGGCAGGCGGAAATCGGTCAGCAGGACCTGGAAGTTTTCCTGCTCCAGCACGGTTATGGCCGCTTTGGCGTCCTCGGCCACCCAGACGTCGTAATGGGCTTCCAGAGCGGAGCGCAAACCGTCGCGGGTCGGCTTCTCGTCGTCCACGATCAGGAGCATGGGCTTGGGGATGATTTCTGTGGGAGTGGGGGGATTCATCGCAGAAGCTTTTGCTGTTTTTCGCGGCGCGGCAGCCAGATGCGGAAGGTGGTGCCCTGGCCGACGCGGCTCTCCAGCTCGATATGGCCGCCGTGCTGGCGGACGATGCGCTGGACGATCATCAGTCCCAGGCCGGTGCCTTTGTCTTTGGTGGTGTAAAACGGCTCGAAGATATGATTGACCTGATCCGGCGGGATGCCGCCGCCGGTGTCGGCCACGCTCACCCAGACTTCCTCGGAGTTCTGGCCGGTCTCGACGGTGAGGATTCCGCCGCGGGTCATGGCCTGCATGGCGTTTTTGATGAGGTTGACCAGGGCTTGTTTGATCTGGCCGGCGTCCAGAGGAGCGGGGGCGAGGCGGCGGACGAATTTCTCGCGCACGTTGAGCCGGCGATTGTCCAGCTCGGGCCGCAACAACTCCAGCGTGTCGCGGGCCACGTCGGTGAGGGAGGCGACGGTGAATTGCGGGACGGAGGGGCGGATGGCCTGGAGGAATTGGGTGACGATGTAGTCCAGGCGCGCGATCTCGCCCTTGGCCACGTCCAGATAATGTTCGAGCTTTTGGGCCGCCTCGTCCGCGGCGGCGGCGGGCGGGTGGGCAGGCCGGGAAATGCCGCGCGCCGGGGCGGCGGCTTCGGGCTGGCGCAGTTTCTTGATTTCGCGGCTCATCAACTGGAGGTGAATGTGGAGGGCGTTGAGGGGATTGCCGATTTCGTGCGCCACGCTGGCGGCCAGGAGGGTGAGGGAATGAATGCGCTCGCTCTCGATGGCTTCGTAAGTTTTTTGGCGGGCCTCAGTGGCGTCGTGCAGAATCAGCGCCATGCCGGAACCGACCCGGGCCTCGCCGTCCAAAGGCGCGGCGTAGAGGCGCAAAAAACGCGGGCGCGGATAAGCCACCTCAAACTCGTGGCGGATGACGCGCGGCCCGCTGTCGGGGGCCGGGGCGGTGATGCTTTTCCAGTCCAGTTCGGGCAAGAACTCGGAGATGGGCCGGCCTTCCGCCTCCTCGGGCCGCCAGCCCAGGAGCTGGGTGACGGCGTGGTTGAAATAGATGACGCGCCCGTGCTCATCGAGCACCAGGACGCCATCCTCGATGGCGTTGAACAAGGTCTCCAGGAAATTGCGCTCGCGCGCGAGCCGCTGCACCACGGTTTGCAGACCTTCGGTGTCGAGCCGCCCGATGCGGCCCAGCACTTTATCCAGAAAGCTCGATTTGGAAGCCATGATAATCGCGGGCCAATATGGCACAACCGGCAGAGGGGAGGGAATGAAAAAGTGAAAAAGAAGTGACGAAAGGGGGGAGATGGCAGGGAGGTTGGGAAGAAACAATTTGTGAGAAAACCGGTTATATTGTGAGATAGTTGCCGCAATGCCACAAACCGAAAATCAACCCCGAAATATGAAAGCCGCCTTTATTTCCAAACCAATCCAATCCACCGTGGCGCTCCCACTGGCCGCCTTGATGTTCACCGCTTTTGCCACCTTGGCCGCGGACAACAGCGGCAGATTTAATGCGCTGGACTATGGCGCGAAGGGCGATGGCACGAACGATGACACCGCCGCGATTCAACAGGCGGTTGAGGCCTGCGCGGCCAAAGGCGGCGGGCAGGTGGTTTTGCCCGGCGGCAAGATTTTTCTCGCGGGCGCGATCACGTTGCGCAGCGGGGTTGATTTTCATCTGGCGCGCGGGGCGGTTTTGAAAGGCAGTCCGCGCTGGCGGGATTATGGCGAAGCCGGGGCGTTGCTGTTTGCGAGGGACGCGAACGACGTTTCCATTTCCGGCGACGGCGCGCTGGATGGCAATGACCATGCGGTGTGGCAAGAACTGGCGGACGAAACGGCGGGCGGCGACGCGAACAAGCCGGGTTGGTGGCCGCAAGCGTTCTGCGGCGTCTGGTGGCCGTTTGGCCGGAGCGCGTCGGACAAGACGCTCGCCGCCGGGCGTCCGATGGCGGTGATATTGATCGGCTGCAAACACGTTCGGGTGCGAGACATCACGATCCGCAACGCGCCGAGCTGGACGATGCATCCGGTGGGCTGCGAGGACGTGGTGATTGATTCCATCAGCATTCTGAATGATTGGAACGTGGCGAACAACGACGGCATCGTGCTCAAGAACACGCCGAATTTCGCGGGCTATGGACGGAGCGAAAACATCACGGTCACGGGCTGCACCATCGCCTCGCGCAGTTGCGCGCTGAAATTGGACGAGGCTTATGCGCCGCCGGGAATCCGCAATGTGGTTTTCGACGCGTGCGTCATTTTCCGGAGCAATCGCGGGCTGTGCATTCAGAGCCGCGACGAGGGGGACATAGAAAATGTTCTTTTCTCGAACATCACGATTGAAACGCAGTTGCAGCCAAGCAAATGGTGGGGCGCGGGCGAGCCGATTCACATCAGCCTTTTGCCGCGCAACCCGAAGACGAAGCTTGGACACGTGCGGCAGATTCGTTTCAGCAACATCCTTTGCAAGGGGGAGAGCGGCATTTACCTTCGCGGCTGCGCGGCCCAGCCGCTGGAAGACATCGTGTTTGACAACGTGCGGGTGGAGTTGGGCAAGAGCAGCGGCGTCGCCGGCGGGTTTTATGATGATCGGCCGATTGGGACGGCTTCAGCCGGCGGACAGTTCGCCGGCATTTACAGCAACACCATCGCCGGAGTGTTTGCGCGGGAAGTGAACGGGCTGACCTTGCGGCATACGCAAGTGGTCTGGGACGCGCCGAAGGACAGCATGTACGGCGAGGCGCTGGACCAGGACAAGATTCAGGATCTCACACTGGAGCACGATTCTTTCAGCGCAACCACGTCAGCCAAATAAATTCTCCCGTGAAACCTTCTTTGCCGAACACGCTGCGCACGGCGCTGATGATTGGGGAAGAATTAAACGGGAGGACGCAGAGGAGATTTGGCTTGATTCCAAATACCACGGGGGCAGAGTTTGCGGCGGTCTGTGACCGCCGGTGACGCTTTGGCCTGATTCCAAACCATTCCGTATCCACAAATGCCAATTCAGAGGCACCCATTCTGAAAAAGGGTCAAAAGTGCAGGCCGACACCGACGATGATAAACAATTGCCTTGCAATAACTTGCGTTTGACACGGGACAAAACTATAGTTTGACCCCTGCCCCGGCTTGCATCAGCGCCTGGATGTCTCCCACCTCGACGATCTCTGCCGGGTGCGCCAACCCCATTCCATGCGCATCATCGGCATGTTTCGCCGCTTCAGCAACAGCTTGTTCATCCACTGGCGCAGCCGGCAAAAAAACCCCCGCCACAAAACTACGACTGATTTCTTCACCGCCATGAATGCCGAACATCATCGTTATGCCATCCGTGCCCTCCATGCCCGCACCCCAAGCTTTAAAACGGCTTCGTGAATTCGCCATGCTCCCCGAGGCGAACTGGGAAAAAGGGCTTGCAAATCCGTGGGGAAGGAGCGAAGTTAATGAAAATGCCGACGCTGGTCGTGGGCAAGAACTCAAATGGGAAATCCCGATCCAATTCAAACAAACAACTTTCGGGGGATCTTATGTCAAGGACGTTCTTCGCTGTTTTATTAGGTGGTGTCATCCAATCTTTAATCGCGGTGTCAGCAACTGGCTCTTGCGATCCGCCGCCGTCGGGATTGGTGAGTTGGTGGAAAGGGGAGGGCAACGCCAACGACAGCCTCGGCACGAACAACGGGACGCTGTCGCCCAGTGGTGCGAGTTATGCCCCTGGCATGGTTGGACAAGGGTTCCGTTTCGACGGCGCCAACGGCTACGTCCAGATTCCTGATTCTCCGGCGCTCA
>Ga0182027_10007726_pt1 | contig 15779 bp, 13 predicted proteins | sample 712E1DmetaG_FD_121300 | JGI IMG/M metagenome (GOLD analysis project Ga0182027, IMG submission 121300) | Permafrost microbial communities from Stordalen Mire, Sweden - 712E1D metaG (Illumina Assembly) | ecosystem: Environmental > Terrestrial > Soil > Wetlands > Permafrost | place: Sweden...
AAGGCGATGTTATTTTTAGCATCCGATGACGCCAGTTATATAACGGGTGAGGTGCTGGTGGTTGATGGGGGATATAGTTTAAAATAACCTCATGCCGTATTACGTATTTGCCTGGATAGCTACTAGTGCTAACGCGCTTGGCGGGGTGATAGGGAAATTATCAACAAAACACCAGATTTCCAATCCCTGGTTATTTAATTTTGTTTGGAGTCTATTAATAACAGTCTTTACGCTTCCCTTTGCTCTCGCCGCGCACCCTTCATGGCCAACGCATTGGGGCCCTCTTTGGCTCATGGGATTTTTTTCTATGGCGGCCGGATTATTATTTGTCTTTATGCTGTATGCCATTGATGTTTCAATAATCGGACCAATGTTCAGTCTTCGGACTGCCGTTAGTGTCATTTTAGGAGTTCTGTTATTTCATGAACGGTTATTTGGATCTCAACTCGTTTTAATCCTTCTTATTCTGGTTGGTGGAGTTGTCATAACAGTAGATGAACGATTTAGTGTCAAATCATTTTTTAACCGTTCAATTGCGCTCGCTTTGATCACTATCACATGCTCGTCTATTTACGGAGCAACGGTAAAATACGCAATGCAATTTGAAAGTTACTGGTCAGTGACAATGTGGGGAAATATTTTAGCACAAGTTTTACTTCTCCCAACGATATGGTTTTTCCGGATGGACATACGGAAAATTAAGTGGCACCAGTGGAGCGGTGTTGTTGGACATTCAATTTTTTCGACGATTGGTTCTGCTGCTCAAAATGCGGCGTATGCAGTAAATATCGGAATATCAACCGCAATTATGGCAGTACCGCTTTCGATGATATTTGCGATTGTATTTTCCGTATTCGCTCCAAAATTATTGGAGAAACACACGCCAAAAGTGTATGCGATACGGTTGGCTGGAGCAATCGTTATGATACTTGCAGCAATTCGATTGTCGTTATAAGTTTATTGGACGTTTTTCAATTCCGGTAAAACTTCAAGAGGATTGGTTGGTGTTTCGTTTTCATACACTTCCAAATGCAAATGCGGGCCCGTTGTCCAACCTGTTAGACCGACTTCGCCGAGTTGCGTAGACTTGGTAACATGTTGACCTTCATGCACATAAATACTATTCATATGGGCGTAGAGCGACTGGAGTCCATCTGGATGCGTTATAAGAACATGAGATCCAAATCCATACGATAAATATTTAATCCAGGTAACAACGCCTTCACCGATTGGGTAAATTGGAGTTCCGAACGGATTGGTAAGATCCATCGCCGGGTGAACAGCGGAAAATTCCTGTGATATGCCGAATTGATGAAATGGCCACTGGAGCATTGATGGGCTAGCATCAACGACGATAACATTTCGTTGAGGTATAGATGAGACTTCAAGGTCGGAAATCACATTTTGCGTTTGAGGAACGAGAACGGCAGCAAAAAAAGCCAGCCCCGCAAGATTTACTCCTATAACCTGTCGGACGCTGAAGTGCCTCTTTCGCAAAAGTGCGCGCAAAGAAATTCCCAGACCACTTCCTTCTTCGGATTGAGTAGTCAGGGCAGTTTTGAGAAGTGAGGACAGACGTTCGAAACAAAGCTTCATGCGTTGCTTCATAATATTTGGTAGGCTATAAATCAAAAAATCACTCCATATGGAGTGAGGTGAGTTAGAAGTATAACAAGTTTGGATTGTCCTGTCAAGCAAATGGGGCAATAGGGTTTGCCCATGTCCGGATCTTTGTGCTATGATCGAACTCACATGAGACGCAAAGTATTTTTTCTCATCGCGCTTGTCGGTTTAGTGGTTGCTGTGGCCGCACTGGTTCGGTTTTTGAGTACCCGTGGACCTAAAACCGGCGAACTTCGGGTTGATAGTACGCCAACAGTAACTGTTTTTTTAAACGATAAGAATATAGGGACGTCACCGTATAAAGATAAAGTCGAAGCGGGAGATTATACACTTAAGCTCGTGCCTCAATCCGCTTCAGATCAAGTGGTATCTTGGGAAGGGAAAATTTCGGTCGGTCAGAATCTTTTAACCTATGTTAACGCGAATTTGAGTTCTTCAGAATTAACGACCGCAATCGACGTCGTATGGCTTGAGAAAATTACTAGCAATCAGTCAGAATTTTCCGTGACAACTAACCCTGATGGTGCGACCGTCTTAGTAGATGATACAGTCCGAGGGGTTACTCCAACTACGCTTCAGGATATATCCCCGGGCGATCACTCCGTTAGTATTACAAGTAACGGTTTTCAAACTAGGACGCTTACCATTCGAACCACACCAGGGTATAAACTTATTGCAAACCTTAAACTTGCCCTAACCTCGGGTACCACATCTTCGGACATTACGCCAACTGCGACTGCTTCAGCGTCATTTGCACCGACCAAAACAAAAACGGCAACATCGTCTTCAACAGAACCAGATCCCACCAAACCATATATTGTTATCAAAGAAACACCTACCGGATTTTTACGGGTTCGTATGGATCCTGAAGTCAGCGCAACCGAGGCGGGGCGGGTAAATCCCGGTGAGAAATATTCGATCGTCGATACGCAAAACGGATGGTATGAAATTAACTACGATGGCACGAACACCGGCTGGGTATCAGGACAATACACACAAAAGGTAGAATAACGTTATCCCCCAATTCCATAAATCACGAGGAAGACGCTGGCACCCCAAAGGAGAATGGTGATAAGAAGCGGTTTGTCTGATAAGAGTACTTGTTCGGGTGATTCTCCTTTTCCTTCATAAATGAGCTGCATGTAGCGCATAATGCCATAGAGAACGAAGGGAATGCTAACCATAAGCCATTTTCTTCCGGTCAGATCTCCAGAAAAATCAGTATATCCTTTAAATAAAAATCCCTGTATTACCGGACGTTCGAGAAAAGTGTAAAAAGCGTAGGTAATGAATGTTGAATTAGCAAACATAGCAGTATATGTATCCAGGAGTTTTTCGGAATAATGCGATAGACTAGCTCGGGTGTCGTTTGAGGCGGTTCCTTTATAACTTTGAATAAGTGTAAGTTCCGCTCTGCGTTTTCCGATTGCTAAAAATAGTGCAAGCGACAATGCTGCAAGAGCAAGCCAAACGGAAATATGATATCCCGTAAGGGCTTCACCAGCGTAAACGCGTAAAAAATACGCAGCAGTGATGGCAAGAATATCAATGAGGGAAATGTGTTTAAAAAACAAGGTGTAAGAGTATTCAAGAATAATAAAAGCTAACGAAAGAAGGAAAAACGTTGGTCCCAACACATAACTTACGATAAGTCCACCGACGGCAAAAGCAATTGAAATAATAATTGCAATCGGTATCGGCAACAGACCGCTTGCGACCGGCCGGAATTTTTTAAACGGGTGTTTTCTATCCCGTGAAGCGTCCATAACATCATTAAAAATATAATTGGAAGAAGATAGCAAACAAAAAACGCCAAAACCACACGCTGTTTGTATTAATGCTTGTTGGTTAAAAATATGTCCGGTGACTAAAATCGTTGCAAATAACCCGAGATTTTTTAGCCATTGTCGTGGTCTTGCGGTTCTGAGAATTGCGAGAAAAATGCCACCCATAAGAGAAATCCTCCTACGCCCACTGCAACCAACAAGAGTGCAAATACTTTTTGAGCGCTTGTGACAGTGAGCGCGATTGCACCCAGTATAGCGGACAGAGCCCAGTAAAACAAGGCGACTTTTCGTTTGCCCCATCCCAAATCTAAGAGTCTGTGGTGCAGATGTCCACGATCAGCTAGAACCGGCGATCGCTTAGTCCCGATTCTTCTAATTAATGTATAAAGCGCATCCATTGTTGGAATTCCCAATACTAAAAGAGCAGTTCCAACCTTTCCATAAGAAAGGATTCCTAGAATTGCTAAAAGAAATCCTGCAAGAGTTTTTCCGCCGTATCCGGGCATAATTCTTTGAGGAAAAAAATTCCAGGGTAAAAATCCGAAAAATGCTCCAGATACGATAAATGCCAGAATTGTTACCGATTGTTGGGATGGATCTGAAACGGTAAATCGAAGCGCAAGAAGACCTAAAACGAGTGCGCTAATGCTAACAAAACCAGGCATTTGTCCATCAACTCCCGCTGACCATCCGATGATATTCATAGTCCACATAATCCATAAAAATGCAAATACATCAGACCAGACAACAATTGAGTGCGGACCGAAAAATTGAAATGTCACGCGTAGTGTATCTAGATGCAGCACGCCACCTAATGGGTTTGTAATATAAGGTATACCTACTCCAGCAAATACCACAACGAGTGCGGCTATCGCGTTTGTAGCGAGTCGTACATATGGGTTAACATCTCGGCGATCGTCAAAAAGTCCAACGATAACGAGAATGACACATCCAATAAGTATTCCTATGGTTATTTTGGTTATGGGAACAAATAAAAGAACGGCGATAATAAATCCGATTCCGATCGCTAGTCCACCGGCCCGAGGAATTACGCCTTTATGTGTATGAGCGGGATGATATCGAGTACGTGGATTATCAACGAGATTGTATTTAATCGCTAGACGAATAACGAGGGGAGTGATACTACCAGTTAGGAGTAATGTAATCAAAAATGGTAATAATAAATTCATGCTAGCTTTCAGGTTATCAAAAAGAGTATTTTTACCAATGTAACAAGCGTTAATACGTTAACCAAGAGCGACGATAAAAAAAGCATTTGGGTAAAAATAAGATATTTTGCAGTAAGATACATACTTACGGCAAGATTTATAAAATAAATAAGTAATCCTCCAACAGGCAATAAAAATAACCAGATAGGAGAGGCAAGTTGATCATTTCCCCATGGGCGGGAATACCAAAGTGGGACCGATGGGGGTAAATGTTTCCACTGCCAAACGATAAAAAGAATGGATAGAATACAGCACGCGAAAACCGTTTTGTTGACCACCTGAATAATCCAATTAGTTTTGATCGTGCTCCACGCTTCATGAGGATTAATGATATGTGGTTTTCCTGCCATATATTAATGTTTGGATATAAATGTGTTGTAGGACATTTCATATGAGCCATCAGCTTTTATGATAAATGCCCGAATTGGATAAGGAGGTAGATCCGAAACCATTTGTTTAACAGATACGATACTTCCGCCGACGTACCACGGGAACGGAATGTTATTTGGATTATAGAGGAATACGCGTGATCGGTCGCGACTGTAATATGTTGACTCAAATAATACCAGTGGAGAATCTGCAAGGATGACATCTCTTTTCCCCATGAGTGCATTTACCTGAAAAATTGTATTTCGAATATTAAGTTTTGCATGTTTCATGGGATACCACATATTAAATACAAGGATAAACAGAAGTGCAATTGCTGCCATCAGTTTTTGTATCGTTGCGTTTTTTATCCGTTCAAGGGCAAAAACAACCATAAATGTTTCAGCAACCGTGACAGGTATAACATATCGGTTTACAAAAAGTGGTTTAATAAAAGAGATTCCTATAACGATTACAAGAGGAACAAGAACCATAAGAAAAAAGAATCCGTTTCGTTTTTTATTTTTTCGATCTAAAGCTCCATAAATAAAAGATCCTAACAGTATGATCGAAAGAATTGTGCTGTAATTCCAAAGATAACCGGGGGTACCTTCGTAACCGAGGAAAAGGTTGCCGAGTACCGCTTTTATAAGATGAAAGTCGACTGGGAAATACCATGACTGCTTGAGTTGTCCCCAGCTGATTGCGATTTGATATAACCATGGACTGAATAATAAAATCATAACGAAAAGGGATTGCAGAAACTGGTCGCCAATAATGGTTAATGGTTTTTTTAGAGTAAATTTTTTCCAATGCGTGACAATATAATGAACAGCCTGCGTGAATGGAACGATAATCATGTATGAATGCGTATATAAGCCAAGCACGACAGCTGCGATATTTAATATCCACATGCCTTCTAAATATGCATAGAATGATACGACTGTAAAAAATACATACCATGCATATGCGCGTATTTCAAACGCATAATATACGATGGTCGGGTTTAGCGCGAAGAATAATGGAAAATACCATGAAAGCCAATGTTTTTTGAATAATTTTTCTGCCCAATAAATAACAACAACCGTGGCAAGTGCAAATCCCAGAATTGATAACGATCGGGTCGCTATTTCACTTTCCCCAAAAATTTTCATCCAATAGTGCAAAAGAATGTAATAGAGAGGTGGATCAAAAACCTTCGTTATAAACCATAGAGGAGATCGTTCTGATAATAATATAGAAAACGCCTCGTCGCGCCAGAGACTTTGAACAAGATAAAATAGGGGTGTGTAATGTGTGAGAAAATTAAGCATATGCAATGCTTACTTATTATACCTTTTCTGTCACCCGGTATTCCAATCGTTTTCCCAGTAACATTCGCGTATGTGCGTCAAGTCCTGGAAGGGCTGAAAGAAAAAACGAGACGATAGGGACGGTTAGCCATTGGATATACAGAAATGGTAGTTTCCATGCTGAAAATTCCTTTGGTCGAGGCGGTTTTGTGCGGAGATCCAGAATGATAATTACAAGGAGAAATATCATGGATAAGGTTAAAATACCCGATGAAAGTTGCGATAAACTATGTCCTAAGACAGTTCGCCCAAATGCTGGGTTAACAAGCGGTGGCACAACACTACCTACCGTGAGAATAAACCAGTTAGATGGCCAAAAGACATGTTGTTCCAGAAGTTGAGTTACGCGACGGAAACGGTCTCCCCAAGCGATTTCTGTGTGCTCCATGGCGTTTTTAACAACAAATGGAACGTCTGATATGCCCCATGCCCACCGTTTTGATTGTTCATATTGGTTGACCATAGTTCGCCAAAAACCGTGACTTTCTGCGCTATCCAGAAGAAGTGGGAGGAAAATACTTTTAGTGCGAACCTTTTCGCCAAACATAAAATATACTTTGAAAAACATGTGATAATCTTCAGGTATTACGTCGGTATCCCAATACCCAACCTTGACTGCAGTTGTAAGGGCGAGTGAATAAGTTGAAAAATTAATAAGTTTATTTTTCTGAGATAGAAGAGCGAGATTCGAAATGCTAAACATTGTGTTAACAACTCTGCTTGGGAGAGGGATTCGCCAGATGTTGTTATAAAAAAGAATAGCTCCCTGATAAAAATGATATTCACGGTTTGTGTCAGTTAAAAATAGGTGAGAAAGGTACGAAAAATATTTCGGATGTAACAGGGCGTCTGCGTCACACGATGTTATAGTGATAAATGTTGTTGGGATATTCCATTTTTTAATTTGTTTCATTGTCTCTTTGACTGCACAGGACATATTTGAAGATTTACCAGCTAATTCGCCGATTTTTAAAGCATGTCTTGTTACTAAAAATTTTCCGAAAATAGTGCTGAATTCATTTTTCAGAATTTGCGCGGTTTCTATTGAGTCTGGATCTTTCGTTTCAGTGGCTAAAACAACGATAAGTTTTTCTTTTGGAATGTCTTGTTTTGTTAAATTTTCGAGCGTTCGACGGAGAATATGAATAGGTTCGTGATATTCAGGAATAATGACGACATGGTACACGTTCTTATAATTTGGAAGTTTTTTAGCTAAAGAGAGCCAATCAACTTTTACATGTGCGTTCATAGTGACAAAAGATTGGATTGCGTTAGAAGCAAGATTAAATGATTTGTAAAACCAAAAAACATCAAACGTGATAATAAGATATGCAACAAGGGCTGGATGCCAAAATGAAAGCCATAATGGCATGGTAATGAGAATCCACGAGAGACTGGGGATAATAATTTCCAATAGTCGTGTCGTTTTTTCCGGAAAATGACGTACAATATGGCGCATAAGAACAATCTGAAATACTGTGCTTTAATTATACCACGGAAATTCGAAATAATTCCTGTGCGTTTTTGGTGGTTTGAGAGGCCACCTCATCGATGGATAAGGATAAAAGTCGCGCTGTTTCATGGGCCACAAGTGGGATATGTTTTGGTTCGTTGCGAATTCCTCTGTGGGGGATTGGGGTTAAATATGGAGAATCTGTCTCTAACAGAATCATGGAAAGAGGTATTTGGGGCACAATAAGCCCTAATTGCTTTGAATATGTTACGTTGCCGTCCACGCCCACGTAGAATTTCCGTTTTTTGGCTTCACGAACTTCCTGCAAGCCTCCGGAAAAGCAATGGATAACTCCGCGCGGTAGAGTCGGTTGCGCATCAATAACAGTAAAAAAATCTTCATAGGCATCACGGACATGCATAATAACCGGCAAATTATATCGAACAGACAATTGTAACTGTTCTTCAAAAAGCATTCGTTGCTCCTGTTTTTTCCCTGCAGCTACTTCGCCCTTAAATAAATGGTAGTCCAGACCGCATTCGCCAATGGCAACGATGGAATTCCTTGAGGATCTATTATTTTCCGTAATTAATCGTTCAATGATATCAAGGTCATGGGTGTGAGAGGCCTCATAAGGATGAAATCCAACCGCTGCGAATATCACACCAGGATTTTTTTCAGCGAGTTTTACAGCTAACCGCGAGGATAAATTGTCCACACCGGCGCAAATCATTTGTTTAACCCCGGCCTTTTTTGCATTACCGATCACCATCGCTCGATCGTCGTTATATTGCTCAAACGTTAAATGACAGTGGGTATCGATAAACATCATACAATTCTCGGAAATAATGGTGGTTGTGATTTAATTGTCGGACCATTGAATTGTTCAAGAATTTTTGCAGCCGTTTCTGGAAGAAATGGTGATAAATGCACGCCGACATAGCGAATAGTATTAATAACAGGTATAAGTATTTTTGTACGTTCATCTCCAGTAAGTTTCCAGGGTTGTTTTTCATTAATATATTGATCAAATTTTTTAATATCGATCCAAATGTTTTTTAATGCTTCATCAAATTCGAATCTATCTAAGGCTTGAATAAAAGGAATTCCCGTATTCGAAGATAATTTTTTAAAATTAATTTCTTCAAAGGTTGATTGCGGAAACGTTAATCCTTCTGCTAATTTCGCAACACGTGCGATCAAATTTCCTAACCCGTTTGCTAAATCGGCATTATAAAGTTCCTTAAATCGGCGTTCCGAAAAGTCGCCATCGCTGGTTGAGGGAATTTCCCGAAGAAGATAATAACGAACTGCATCAGCGCCGTACTTTTTGATCATTTCAAACGGGTCAATAACGTTGCCAAGGGTTTTGCTCATTTTTTGTCCATTTATCGTAAAGTACCCGTGAACAAAAACACTTTTCGGAAGTTGAAGGCCTGCAGAAAGTAAAAACGCCGGCCAATAAATTGTATGAAAGCGAGTTATGCCCTTTCCAATTGCGTGAACATCCGCCGGCCACCATTTATTATACATTTCTTCATCCCATCCAAAGCCAACCCCGCTTTGATAAATATTTAACGCATCAAACCAAACATACATGCGTTGTGTAGGATCATCAGGCACTGGTACACCCCAATTTTTCGCGCGCGCATTACTTCGTGAAACACTGATGTCGTGGAGCGGCTGTTTAAGAAATGAAAGCATTTCGTTCTTGCGAAAATCAGGAATTATTTTCAATGTATCTGAAGAAATTAAATCGATTAATTGTTTTTGATACTTGGATAGTCGAAAAAAATAATTTTCTTCTTTTATCGTATCCAATTTTTTTCCAGGATGCTCAAAACATTCACCGTTTTCATTGAGCTCGTCGGTTGTATAAAACGCTTCGCAGCCGACACAATATAAGCCTTCGTACGTTTGTTTGTAGATATCATTTTTACACAATCCCCATAATTTTTGACAGGCAATAAAATGATGTTTCTGATCGCTTCCTTTTTGCCATACTCCAAAGTCGCAGTGTAATGCTTTTGTTAGTTCAAGAAATTTTTGTGTATTGTCGTCTACAAATTTTTGTAAAGGAATGCCTGCTTTTTCCGCGGCTTGAACATTTTTCAATGCATTTTCATCTCCACCGGATAAAAGAAGCGTTTCTTCACCTAAAAGTTTGTGGTACCGAGCAACTGTGTCTCCCTGTACAAACTCCATCGCATGACCGACGTGAGGAGGAGCGTTGACGTAGGGGATAGAGCAAGTAATATAGAATTTTTTTGTCATGTGAACGTATTTTAACTTTTTTGGTTTTGGAATGAAAGCTCAATGAGAATCAGGCAAACTCCAAGAAGGACGATATAGTACCATTCACGAAGCTCGAGAAAACGGAGGAGAAAGAATACGAACACCCCACCACCTACAAGAATCGAACGTCGTACAATATTTGTTATAAAATATGTTAGGCTGAAAACCGCGATAAAAAGGAGAAGAAAAAATATAATGAGCGGAAGCAGATAATTTGGGTCAAACAAGTTAAGTAGCCAGCCTAAACCGCTTGTAGCGCAAATTCCGATGAACAGACATATGTAGTTTCGAGATCTTGAGTGATGCATATACGTATGCTATTGTGTGTGAGCCATGCAATCTGACTTCATTATTATAATATCTATTATACTTCTTGGGTTTGCCTCTCTTGCGTGGATTGTGAAGCACGAGCTTGCGAAGCTCAAAAAGCCAGAAGATGCGACGCTTGTCGAGTGGTTAAAAAGCATGCAGGCGACCATTGAGCATACGAATAAAACGCTTAATGAGGCTATGCGTGGCTCGACGGTGGAGATGACACGCACATTACAATCAAATTCTCGGCAATTAAATGAACGGCTTGATGAAGCCGCGCGAGTCATTGGAGCTTTAAACAAAAACGTCGGCGAGATGTCGGAAGTCGGGCGAGGTATTCGAAGCTTACAGGAATTTTTACAGTCGCCAAAGCTTCGCGGAAATATTGGAGAGCAAGTTTTGAAAGACATGATTGGACAGACGTTTCCGAAAAATTCGTTTCATCTGCAATATGCGTTTAAATCGGGTATGAAGGTTGATGCGGTGTTAAAAACAGAAGCAGGACTGTTGTGTATTGATTCTAAATTTCCGATGGAAAATTTTACTTTAATGCATAAAGGGGAAACGGAAATTATTCGAAATCAAGCAAAACGGGATTTTATTTCCGACGTTAAAAAACACGTTTCAGACATTGCGAAAAAATATATTTTACCGGAGGAAGGAACGCTGGATTTTGCCCTCATGTATATTCCTTCAGAATCAGTCTATTACGAAATCGCAAATTTGAATGAACTTATGGAATTTTCGCGCAACCTACGGGTTTATCCGGTATCCCCAAATACACTCTATGCACACCTCCAAGTATTGTTATTAAGTTTTCAAGGTAAAGATCTCGAGCAAAAATCCCGCGAAATTTTTCGGTTATTACGTGCAATACAAAAAGATTACGGAAAAGTCGAAGAAAATTTAAGTACCCTGGGCAAACACATAACTAACGCATACAACGGTATGAGCTCGGTAAATGGTGCTTTTCAGGTGCTTGGACAAAAAATTGAAAGCACTCATCTTTTGCATGGAGATACTAAAGAAGAATGATACAATAAGACAAAGATATGAAATTTGTTATATTTCATGGGTCGTTTGGGAGTCCCGAGGAAAATTGGTTTCCAGATGTTAAAAATAATCTTGAGAAGTTGGGACATGAAGTAATTGTTCCACGCTTTCCAGTTGAATCATGGGATGAGTTAACAAAACTTGGCCCTGATAAATCACCACAGCACCAGAGTCTAGCAAGTTGGATGGTAGCGTTTGAACCATTTGCGAAATCTTTTAAATCTGATGAGAAACTCTGTTTCGTTGGACATTCATTGGGTCCACTTTTTATTCTTCATGCGGTTAGCAGATTCCATATCCAATTAGATAGTGCGATTTTTGTGAGTCCGTTTCTTACTATGTTAAAAAGGTCCTGGCAGATCGATAACGCAAATGCTTCTTTTTATAAATCAGATTTTGATTTTCATGTATTAAAAAAACTTATTCCCATTTCCTATGCTATTTATTCGGAAGATGATCCATACGTCCCAATCGAATATCCAAGAAAGTTTGCCCAACAGATGGGTAGTTCCGTGATAGAGTCCAAAAACGGGGGACATTTCAACGGAGAAGCAGGATATACAACATTTCCCTTGGTAGCAGAATTATGTAAGACAAGAATAAAAAGAATTGGAACAAAGTAATTTTGTTACCAATGTTATAATAATCCCCACAATGCCAAAGGTTCCTTTAGAAGAGCGAAAGTTAAATGCAGAGCAGAAAAAGGCCGTAGAATTTGGTGACGGCCCTTTAATGATTATTGCCGGTGCAGGAACCGGTAAAACGACGGTTGTGACCGATCGCATTAAATATCTTATTTCCTCACAAAAAGGATTGCCTCATGAAATTTTAGCATTGACGTTTACGGAAAAAGCGAGTCGCGAAATGGAAGAACGCGTTGATCAAGCAATGCCATATGGCGTAACCCAGATGTGGATTTCTACATTCCATGCATTTTGTGATAGAGTTCTTCGCTCTGAGGCAATAAATGTGGGCATTGATCCGGGATATATGCTTATGACTGAGGCGGAAACAATTTTATTTTTCCGAAAAAATATTTTTAAATTTAATCTTCATTATTTTCGTCCATACGGAAACCCGAATAAATTTATCGCAGGAATGCTGCAACATTTCGATCGGCTTCGGGATGAAGATGTGAATCCTGCGCAATATTTGGCTTGGGTGAACAAACGAAAAAATCTTGATACGGAAGAAAATAAAAAAAATAAAGAACTAGCAAATGCGTTTAAAACATACGAAGAATTAAAAGTTAAGGAGGGGTTGTGTGATTATGCTGATTTAATAAGTAATGTATTAAAAATATTCCGTACCAGGCCAAATATATTAACCAAATATCAAAAACAATTTAAATACATTCTTATCGATGAATTTCAGGATACGAATTATTCACAAAACGAATTGGCAATTCTTCTTGCAGGGAAACAGAAAAATATTACGGTTGTGGGCGATGACGACCAGGCGATATACCGGTGGCGTGGGGCTGCGGTTTCAAACATGATTCAATTTAGGAAAACCTTTCCGAAAGTAAAAATTATTGTGTTAACAAAAAATTACCGCTCTACGAAAGAAATACTAGATCGTTCTTACGATCTTATTCAGAAAAATAATCCAGACAGGTTGGAAGTGGCGGCGAAAATAGACAAAAAATTAGAAAGTATTCGACGTATTAATGGTGATCCAATCAATCTCATATATGCAGATCGTGTGGAAAACGAAGCCGAAGAAGTGGCAAAAACTATTAAAAAGATGGGAAACAAGGAGTATTCGTGGAGTGATTTTTCGATTTTGGTTCGAGCGAATAATCATGCTGAACCATTTGCACGCGCATTAGGTCGGGCGGGGATTCCGTATCAATTTCTTGGACCCGGACAGCTGTTTCGTCAGCCGGAAGTAAAAGATCTCATCGCGTATTTAAAAGTTCTTTATAATTTTGAAGACAGTGTTGCAATGTATAGAGTTCTCACAATGGACTGGTTAAGTATTTCGTCGCGGGATGTGGCGGCAATATCTAATTATGCCAAAAAATACGGGATTTCAATTTTTGAAAGTTGTGAAAAGTTGGCGAACAATATAGAGCCAAGACCATTTGTTACAGATGAAACTACAGGAAAGATTCAAAAATTAATTACTATTATTCACAAACATCTCGGCCTTATTAAAAAAGAAACAGCTGGACAAATTTTGTATTTTTTCTTGGAAGAAACAGGACTTCTTAAGACATTAGCGGTGTATAAAACGGTTAAAGAGGAAAAAATTGCCGGAAATATTTCAAAATTTTTTAATAAACTCAAAACGTACGAAGTGGATCATGAAGATGCAAGTATATTTACAGTTGTTGATTGGATAGATCTCTCCATGACATTAGGAGAATCACCAATGGCCACTGATACAGATTGGAGTGAAAACAATGCTGTGAACATCATGACAATTCATTCCGCGAAAGGTTTGGAGTTCCCTGTAGTTTTTTTGGTGAATTTGGTTTCCCAACGGTTTCCGACGATGGAACGGAAAGATCAGATTCCGATTCCGGATGCGCTTATTAAAGAAATTTTACCGAAAGGGGATTTCCATACTGAAGAAGAGCGCCGACTTTTTTATGTCGGTATGACACGTGCTCGCGATTTTCTATTTTTAACAGGAGCTAAGTTTTATGGTGAAGGTAAACGCGAGAAAAAGTTGTCGCCGTTTATTATGGAAGCATTAGGAGATCAATTCGTTGTCTCACAGCCTCATCTTACAGATTCAACGAATAATAAACAACTAACATTCCTTGATTGGAAAAAGGACGAAACATTGGAAGAAAAAAAACCTATTCGTCAAAAAATTTCTTATTTATCTTATTCACAGTTGTCTACGTTTACGACATGCCCATTGCAATATAAATATCGATATATAGTGAAAATTCCAGTTCCCCCATCGGCAGCTCTTACTTTCGGCGATACAATTCATCGGACTGTTCACGCGTTTTATGAATTAGTGAAAAACAAAGAGCGTCCAACAAAAGATATGCTTCTCCGGTTATTGGATGATTGTTGGTCCTCGATCGGTTATGGCGGTAAACAGTACGAAGAAAAAATGAAAGCTCATGGAAGAGAATTGTTAGAGGGGTTTTTTGATAAAGGATATGATCCTAAAATAATTCCATCCGGTCTCGAAGAGCCATTCAAAATTAAAATTACCCCCACACTAACGCTTGGAGGAAAAATTGATCGGATGGATACACTCGCCGATGGATCAATCGAAATAATTGATTATAAAACTGGTCAGGCACCAAAGTCCCGTGATGTTACAAAAGATCCACAATTGACTGTGTATGCACTAAGCGTATCGAGTGTAGGAATGTTTCATGCGCCTCCGAAAAAAGTAATTGTTTCATTTTATTTTTTTGAGGACCAAATGAAAGTTTCCGCAGTACGGACGAAAGATGAACTTGAGAAAGCTAAAACTGAAATTGCTGAAAAGGCAAATGAAATCGAGCACAGTGATTTTGCACCAACACCGGGAAGACACTGCGATTTCTGTGAATTCCGCCTTATCTGTGAGGCGTGGAATTAATATCTCTTTATTCTTACCTTGACACAGTAAAAAGAGATCGACTACAGTGGATATAGCGCCCGTATGAAAAAAACCCAAGACTCATTCCATACAATTCTTAAGATTGTTATAGGAGTTGTATTTGCCATTTCGGTTCTTTCAATTGTATTGAAAGCCGCTCTCACCTCAAGTGAGGATCGGTCTCATGCTGCAGAAGCGCAGATTACGTATAAATCGTGGGAATTTAGCGGAGCAAATAGCGAAGGTTGGGTTTTGACAAATGTAAGCGGATGTAATGTTGATAAAGGGTATTTTAACGGGTCTGCAACAAGTAATATCGTTTTCCTTTCAAGTAAGCAGGTTGGAACGGTATTACCGGTTGGGAATAAATTTATAACACTGAGAATATCAGTAGGACCTCCCCATATACTTCAAACGCCAACATCAATACCATCGCGTTATTACACACCGACACCCCAAATTATCGTGAAACAAACTAGCCAAACGACACAAACAACAAATGAAACTCAAACATTCACTCGTCAGACAATAAACTCGCCCCCGCCATTCAGTATAGATATTAGCTATAACACTCCTAATGGAAGTAAAACATTGTCGAGTATTTCAGGAGGCAGACCGGATGGTTCATTTTACGTATACACTGTTAAACTTCCAGAAATAGATAGTGTTTCGTTAAATTCATTAAGTTTTAAATTTTCACCATTAGCTAGTCAGGCAACGGTTTCGATTGATTGGGTACGACTAGTAGGTTCAT
>Ga0182027_10007727_pt1 | contig 15778 bp, 11 predicted proteins | sample 712E1DmetaG_FD_121300 | JGI IMG/M metagenome (GOLD analysis project Ga0182027, IMG submission 121300) | Permafrost microbial communities from Stordalen Mire, Sweden - 712E1D metaG (Illumina Assembly) | ecosystem: Environmental > Terrestrial > Soil > Wetlands > Permafrost | place: Sweden...
CTTCATAACCTGCCACGACGGGTTCACCCTCAACGACCTGGTCTCTTACAACCAGAAGCACAACGAAGCCAATGGTGAAGGTAACCAGGACGGCATTAACGGCAATGTGAGTTGGAATTGCGGCGTGGAAGGCGCATCGGCCGATCCCGCGGTGGAAGCGCTCCGCAACCGCCAGGTGCGCAATTTCGCCGCCATCCTGCTGCTCTCCCGGGGAGTGCCCATGTTCGCCGCGGGGGACGAAGTCAGGCGCACGCAGAACGGCAATAACAACGCATACTGCCAGGACAACGAGACGAGCTGGTTCGACTGGACGCTGGTGGAGAAGAACGGCGACTTACTTCGTTTCTGGCAGCGCATGATCGAATTTCGCCTGAATCACGCAGCCGTGCGCCAGGCACAGTTCTTTACCGGCGCCGTGAACGAGCGCGGCGTCGCCGACGTGACATGGCACGGGACGAAGCTGGCGAGTCCCGCGTGGGACGATCCGGAGGCGCGGACGCTGGCGATGACGCTGGGCGGGTTCGACGGCGAGCCGGACATTCACGCGATGCTGAACATGTACTGGGACCCGCTGGACTTCGATCTGCCCGCCGTGCCGGGCCGAAGCTGGCTGCGGGTGGTGGACACGGCGCTCGCGCCCCCGCTGGACATCGCCGATCCCGGCGCAGAGGCGCCGCTTACGGGAGGCACTTACTCGCTCCAGGGCCGTAGCGTGGTGGTGCTGATCAACCGCGCCGATCTGTAGGAGAGGAGCCGGCCGGCGGCGTGGCGATTGTTTGCGGCTCCGCCGAGGCCATTTTCTGGATCGTGATGCCGCCGGTGCCCACCCGCAAGTGCACGCGCGTCGCCGCCGCCGGCCCGGGCTGGACGAAACTTTCGCTGTCAAGCCGGGTGCGGTAGCTCCCGGCGAAGTCGGAGGAAACGCCGCCGCTGCGGCAGTGGGCGTCAAACGAATATTGCCCGGCGCCCGGCAGTTGCATCAGGATGTCTCCCGTGCGCACGGAGGCCTCGATGGCGCCCGAGACATCGTAGATCACCACGTCGCCGCCCCGGTGGCGGATCTCCAGCCGGGAATCGCGCGGCACGCGAATGCGGTAGTCCATTTGAACGTCGGGCCGGCGGCCCGCCGCTCTCGCCCAAAAGCTTCGCTTCGGGAAGGCGGTGTGGATGGCCAGTTCGGTGGGGCTCTTGCGGTCCACCCTCACCTGGATGGCGTTCAATTGGCGCTGGGCGAGATCCTGCTCCCGCGGCGTATCCGTACGGTAGGTGGAACGCGTGACGGTGATCTCGACTTCCGCGCGGTCCCAGCCTTCGATATTCAGTTCGCCCGCCGAACCGCTCACCTGGATCGTGCCGCCGGGAGCGAACTCCACGTGTTCCGTAGTGACCACGGACATGTCCGGCTTGGGCTGCTTGGCAGCCAGCGGCAGGCAGATGGCGATGGCGGCGGCCAGTCTTAGAGTCATTACCCGAACCCTTCCCGCCTCTATGATCGCACGGTGCCGCTTGTGGGGCGGACGCCCTCGTCCGCAGCCGGCCCCCTGGCCGGCTTTTTCGCCGGCGGCAAGCGCTTGATTCCGCGAGCGAAGAGCGGGTCCAGGGGGACCCGCGCGGACGAGGGCGTCCGCCCCACCTCCTACGGCAGCAGCACCATGGGCGCGCGCCACACCGCGAACTTCTGCGCGGCCGGTTGCACCACGCTGACCTGGCAGGTGTACCGTCCCGCCTGCAACTTCGCCAACGGCACGCTGAACCGCAGCGGCACGGCCTTGGATTTCGCATTCAGCCCGTCGAACAACTTCAGCGGCTCGCTCTCGAACGCCTTCACGCCGCCGAGGAAGAAGCTCACGGTGGCCACCAGGGTCTGGGTCTTCTCAGCGCCGGGCTCGTAGGCTTCCAGGTAGACGTACATTTCCTGGTCCTTACGGAACACCCGCGTCACGCTGGGCACCAGCTTCTGGCCGTCCTCGACCAGCGGGTTGGCGGCGATCAGCTTCTTGTTCTTCTCGACGCTCGCCACCGCCTCCGAGACCTTCTCGCGCTGGTAACTGAGCACCACCGAGCTGATAGGCAGACGCCTGGTCTCCGTGGTAAGGTCGGGTACCGTGAACTTAGTCTCGAAGGTGCCCATCTTACCGGTTTCGTTGTCGCGCGCCAGGAACTTCAGCGTGTAGGCGCCGGGCTGCAGAGTGAAACCGGTATCGTACTCCAGATTCTTCTTCGTCAATTGGCCGGAGTTATCGCCCTTCAGCTTCACCGTGATTTCGTCGCGCACCGTGCCGGCCAGCATGTTGCGGGCGTCGCGGATTTCGCCGATGAAATCGAGGCGGGTGCTTTCCGCGCCGCCGCGCCGCGCCAACTCGATATCGGTGCCCGGGATCTTCACCGAGACGGGCACGAAGTAGCGGTCCTTGGCCTGGCGGAAATAGTCGATTTCGAGCGCCAGTGTGAGGTCGGTCACCGGATCTTCCAGCATCAGCGCTTCCTGCAACTGGCGCTCGCGGTCCTGCGACGTGAATTGTTTGAATTCCTTGGACGCGAAATAGCCGCTGCGGTAGTCGAGTTTGGCCGTCAGGTTACTTCCGATTTGTACTTTGATGCGCCGGTAGCGCCCGTCGAGCGCGGCGTTGCCGCTGTAGTAACCGAGAATGTAGTAACTGGCGATATCTTTCTGCGCCTGCACGATTCCCGCGGACAGGTCGTTGTTATCCAGCAGCGCCTTGCCGCCGGTGTCCGACGCCAGCGTGTACAAGCTCTCCTGCTGGCCTTGAGAGGCCGATTGCGCGCTGCGCATGGAGCTGCCGGAGTACATGCCCTGGCCGCCCTGCGAGGCCTGGGTCGCATCGCCCAACGGCGCCTGGGCCACCAGGCCGCGCGCGTCCACCGGGTAGAACGCCACGTTGCCGCGGATGGCCGCGTTGACCGTAGCGCGCAGTTGCGCCTGGTTGTCGATGCCGGTCAAGGTCATGCCGCTCGCGAAATACACGAGCGCTTTCTTTTCGGGCAGTCCGCCCAGCATCTTCACCGCCGATTCGAGCGCCGCCAGTTTGCGGTCGGTATTGAAGATGTTGAATTCCGAATCGTCCTGGGTGTAGGCCGCGCCGGTATCGCCCTCGGAATCGCTGCCGGTCGAGCCGTTGGACATGCCCACGTCGCCGATGGGGATGGCTTTGACCACCTTGGTGAGAAGGTCGCGGTCGCCGGTGAAGTCCTGAAGCACCGACAGGTCGGTCGAGTAGGTCATCACCGCGACCAGGTCGGATTGCGCGATCTCTGTGTTCAGGAACTGCAATGCGGCCTGTTGCGCGCGAAGTTGTTCGGCGACGGCCATCCCGGCGCGGTCGAAGAACAGCACCAGCAAGCGGCGGTCCTTATACTTGATCTCGCCCGCTTTGGCGGGTGCGATGGAAGCCGCGACGGCCGGCCTCACCGCGGCAACGGCCGTCCCGGTTTCGCGCCGCGCCAGGGCCGGCGCCGGCGGCGCCAGCGGCGTGTCGTCCATTTGCTGGTATTCGAAGACCTTGATGACTTGCGGCTTGCCGTCTTCGGTGACGGTGAAGTCGGAGGCTTTCAGGCCGGTGACCGGCGCGCCGCTCTTGGTCTTGGCGGCCACGTTGACCACGACAAGCTGGGTGGTGGTCTGAAACTGCACCACGCTCTTGGGTGTGGATGGCGGCGCGGCCTGCTGTGCCGCCAGCGTCAATTGCGCCGCCAGAATCGTTCCTATGAGGGCTTTCATAATTCCGCTCCAAATGACCGGATCGGGCCGCTGATGAACCTGGCGCGGCGGAGCCGCCACGAAACCAGGTTGAGGTGGTCCGAACTTCCGGGGCCGGTTGATCGCCCGCGCTGGCCGATTAACAATCGGCCGCAGGTTGACAACCTGCCCCACAACAGCGTCGCAGCTCGCGAGAAACTGTTCCTTTGCCACGGGCCGCTCGCTTACGCTCGCGGTTCCGGACAGAACCGCGAGCGTGAGCGAGCGGCCCGGTAATGGCACCAAGTCACACGGTCGAAGACCTGGTTTGCTTATCGGTGTTCGTCTGCGTTCATCTGTGGCCATATGCCTTCGCCCCCGCCTTAGAACCGGAACCGCAAACTCATAGTGATTTTCCGCATCGCCGACGCGTTGGTCGCCAGGCCGTAAGTGCTCGATTCCAGCATGGTGCCCCAGCCCGTGATGGTCACGCGGTTGAGCATATTCTGGGTCTGCACCTGCAAATCTACGCTGTGCCGTTCACCGAACCGGAACACGCGGCTCACCGATCCGTCCAGCGAGAAGATGGCCGGTCCCGGAATGGTATTCCGCCCCGCGTTGCCCCACTCGCCCGCCGCCGGCTCGGTGAAGGCCGCCATGTTAAACGTCTGCCCGGCGGCTGTGATCGACTGCCCCGTGGCGTCCGCGCGCAGGGTGTTGCCGGCCGCCGTTCCGCTCACCTGCGAGTTGCTCCCGCCCACGGTCGCGGTGGAGGGGTTGCCCGAGTGGGCGTTCAGCGTGGCGCTTACCGTCCAGTCCTTGAGCAGCGCGCCTTTCCAGCCGCTCAACAGCGTGCCGCCGCCCATTCCCATGCCGCTCGAGTACTGCAAATTCAGGCTCAGGTTGTGCCGGTTGTCGAAGCCCGAGAGGGCGCGCTCGGCGGAAAGGTCGAGCCAGTTCTGCGCCAGCGGCGTATTGCCCTGGCCGCGGCCGCCGGTGCCGGCGTCGTCGATGGATTTCGAAAACTGGTACGACGCCCGCCACATGAAACCGCTATGGAACCGCCGGTTCAACTGGAACTGCGCCGCATGGTAGATGGAGTCTCCGCCGGAGGTTTCGTAAGTGTAGCCGTGCGGGTAGAGCGATACCGCCGCGCCGGGCGCCACCGAATTCGGGATGAACTGCTGGTCGAGCCGCGTGCCCTTGGTGCCCAGATAGCCGATGGTCGCGAACATGGACAACGGCAGGTCATGCTGCGCCGTCAGGTTCCAGGTCTGCGCGTAGCCCACGCGGTAATTCGGATCCACCGCGTATGTGCCGGTGTTAGCCGGCGCCGTAGAGCCCGCAAAGCCGTTTTGCAGAGTCAGCGGATTGGCCGCCGAACCGGTCACGCTTAGCGTCTCCGCGAACGGCGGCTGCTGCGCCATGTTACCGGCGATGATATTGTATACCGAGGTGTTATAGTACAGCCCGTAACCCGCGCGCACCACCAGCGAACCCTTGCTCAACGGCCGCCATGCAACGCCAAGACGCGGCGCGAAATTATTCCGGTCGGAATGGATTAGCGCATCCGGCAACCCGGCCTGCCCCGGCTCGACCGCGCCGATGGCGGAGTAGCCGGGCGCGATGGCCAGGTTGACCAGCCGGTTGTACAGTTCGGTCATCGGGGTGGCATACTCCCAGCGCACGCCCAGCACCACGCTGAAGCGTTTGGCGATTCGCCAGTCGTCGTTCACGTACCAGTCGGATGTGGAACCGCGGAAGTACTTATCGGCGTTTCCGTAGCGGATCGAGCTCGATGTGGGCGTCCCCAACAGGAAATCGGCCAGGTCGTAACCGGTGCCGCTCTGCGCCACGCCGTCTACCAGCAGGCTGGTCGCCTGCCCGTCGAACGAGTAACTGCCGCGGCCGTTGGAATCCGAAAGTTGGTTGGACTGCTGCCGCCGGTAGTCGGCGCCGAAGCTGAGATTGTGCGTGCCGCGGACCCAGCTCAGGCTTTCGCCCAGCGCACTGGTCTGGTTGCGGTTCAACGAGTAATTGCCGTCGCTGAGGCCGCCGTAATTGGTGAAGCCCAGGTTCGGTGGGCCCCAGTTCCACGGGCTCCCGGACGTTCCGGCGATGCCCAGTTGCGCCGCCACATCGGTCTTATCGGCGAAGTACGGCTCCGACAATTGCCGCATGCGGCTGAAGTTGTACTGCAGGTTGTTGGTCACCTTGGCGGTGAACGTGTGCGACCACGCCAGGTTGGCGTTCAGCCCGCTGCCCTCGCCCGTGTCGTCGAATTGGAACAGGTTGGGACTGATGCTGGAACTGGTCTGGTACCCGAAGCCGCCGTTCAACCGGTCTTTCGCGCCGATCCTGATATTCGCGAGCCGCGCGTTAAGATTCTGCGACTTATTGAGGCCGTTGAGCCCGACCTCGTAATTGCGCGAGGCGAACGGCAGGTTCGGGGCGGGGAAGTAGCTCAGCAGGCTGACGGCAGTGGAACTGATGCGGCTGAGCGGAATCCGGCTGCCCGCGAAGGGAGCGCCGCTCGATGGGTCGTAAATCGCGACCGCCGCGCCCTGCACGGTGGTTTGCGAGAAATCGCCGCTGCGTTCGAGCGCCGTCGGCATGTTGACCGGGTTGGAGGTGTTGCCGGTGCGGTTGCGCTGAAACTCGTAGTTGACCATCAACATGACGTGCTTGTCGGTGCTCACCAGTTTGGGGATCTGCAGTGGGCCGCCGAACATCACGCCGCCGCGTCCGATGGCGTAGGCCGGTTTCGCCACGTTGGCGCCCGTGACCGAGTAAGTGCGCGCGTCCCAGACCGAATTGTCGAGGCTGAGATTCGCGCCCAGCATATACATGTTGCGGGGATCTTTGCGGTTGTTGCCGAACGCCCGCGCGTTGGCCATGTTCATCCAGGGCGGCGCGCCGGGCGGCGGTCCGCCGGCCATGCCGCCTGGGGGTCCGCCACCGCCGGGTCCACCGCCGCCTGGAGGTCCGCCGCCACCGGGTCCGCCGCCGCCCGGAGGCCCGCCGCCGGGTCCACCGCGCCCGCCCGCCATGCCGGCCGTTGCTGCCGCTCCTCCGGGAACATCGCCGCCCGGGCCGGTTCCCGGTCCGGCCGCCATGGCCATCCCCGTCGCCATACCCGGACCACCCGGGCCGCCCGGAGGCCCCCAATCGTTCATGGCGCCCATGCCCACCGCCGTGCTCATGCTGCCTTGCACGATGAAGGAATTGGCGGAGCTTTGCGTCAGGTCGGCGATCTCATCCGTCTTCAGCGACGCGGCGGCCGTGGCACTGGCCATCGTTGTCGCATCCGTCGATTGGCTCACGCCCATGCGCTGGAACGCCGGCCGCGCGGCCGGAGCGGTCGCCGCGCCGCCGCCCAGGCTGGCCAGCAGGGCGCTCTCCGAGAGGAACTTCATCTCCCACTGCGGGGACGGCGCCCCGGGGGTCACACCCACTTCCCGCGCGATCGTCTCGAACCCCAGCATGCGGACCTCGAATACCCAGGCGCCATCGGCCAGGCCGGAGAAGCGAAACGCGCCGCGGTCGTCGGTGGTGGTGGAGACCCGGGCGTCGCCCAGCGTTGCCGTGACCGTGGCGCCCGGAAGCGGCAACCCGGCCACCTGGATGGTTCCGTGGTATTCGGCGGCCATGAGCGTGACGGTGGCCAGCCAGGCGGCGGCCATGCGTCCGATGAGATTGCGCCTTCGGGTTGCGGACATGTGGTTTCGATCCTTTACAAGTGAGAAGGTGCAACTCGGGCGCGGATAGTTTCCCGCCGGGGCCCATCCTTAACGTTCTTAACTTAGTCTTTACGCGGGCGCGGTGGCGTGTTAAGCCCGCGCGGCGTAGTGTAAAGGAAGGCGATGCGCGCTCCGTCCAACCAGAGCCGGCGTTGGTTTTCGTGGCTGGTGCTGTGCCTGATGTTCGCGCTGTGCGGGACGCTGGGCTTCTTGCAGTACCGATGGATCGGCGAAGTCAGCGTGGCCGCGCGCCAACGCTTGCAGGGAAGCCTGCAAGCCAGCCTGATGCGGCTCGGCCAGGACTTCGACGACGAGATCCGGTCCACTTCGTTCGCGCTCATGCCCGCCGGCACGGCTTCCCTGCCGCGGCAAGTGGAGTCCCGCTTCAGCCAGTGGAAGGCGGGCGCCCGGCACCCCGGCCTGCTGCGCTCGGTGGTGCTGGTCGCACCCAGCCCGGCCGGCATCGAAGCGAGTTATCTGGATGTGTCCAGCGGCGGGTGGCAACCGAGCCAGGGCGGGTTAGGCCTCCCGGCGCGTTTCCCGAGGGATCTGTTCCCCGACGACGCCTACTCCGTGGTGATGCCGGTTTTCCGAGGCGGCGACCGGCGGCCCAATGGGCCCCGCGAGGGCGCCTGGCTCGCCTTCGAACTCGATCCCCGATTCGTGCGTGAGGCGCTGATCCCCGAACTGGTCCGCCGCCACCTGGGAGCCGGGGGCGAGTCGGATTACCAGGTCACCGTGACTACCCGGACGTCGCCGCCCGTGGTCGTCTACGAATCGGACCCTGGCCAGTCGGCGAACATCGCCCGAGCCGCCGATGCTTCCGTGGGCCTGTTTGAAGTCGGAGTGGATTTTTCCCGCGTGGGTCCGCCGCCGCCCGGCTTTCGCCCCGGTGGCCCACCGCCGGATCGCGGCGCCTGGAAGATGAGCGTCCGCCACCGCGCCGGCTCGCTCGAGGCGGTGGTTTCGCGCACGCGGCGCGCCAACCTCGCCGTCACCGCCGTGGTGCTGCTTCTCATGATGGCCACCGTCGCCGCGCTGGTCCGCTACACCCGCCACGCGCAGCGCCTGGCCGAGCTGCAGATGAATTTCGTCGCCGGCGTCTCGCACGAGCTGCGCACGCCGCTCACCGTGATCCACACCGCGGCTTACAATCTGCAAGGTAAGCTGGCCTCGCAGCCGCAGCAGGTGGAACGCTATGGCGCTCTCATACAGAAGGAGAGCGGACGCCTCAACGCCCTGGTGGAACAGATCCTGCGGTTCGCCGGCATCGAAGCCGGCAATGTGATCGAAGCGGCCGGGCCGGTGTCCGCCGAAGATCTTATCGACGCCGCCATCGAGAACGCCAAGGATCTTATAGCCAGCTCCGGCTGCACGGTGGAGAAGCGCGTCGAGGCCGGGTTGCCCATGGTGCTGGGCGACCGGGCGGCGCTGTCTCACGTGCTGGCCAACCTGATCGGCAATGCGGCCAAGTACGGCGTTCGCGACGGCGCCGCGGAGCGCTGGATCGGCGTGACGGCCTCGCCGGCCGGTCCGGACGCCATCGAGATCCGCGTCGCCGACCGCGGTCCCGGCATCCCGCGCTCCGAGCGGGACCGCATCTTCGACCCGTTCTTTCGCGGCGCCCGCGCCCGCGACGCCCAAATTCGCGGCTCCGGCCTGGGGTTGAGCATTTCGAAAAAGATCGTGGAAGCGCACGGCGGTACCATCTCAGTGGGTAGCGAGCCCATGCAAGGCAGCGAGTTCATCGTTCGCCTTCCCGCCGCCGCCGCGGAGGCACCGGGATGACGCGGCGCATTCTGCTGGTGGAGGACGACCCCGGCCTCGCGCTCACCGTCAGCGACCTTTTGACAGGCGAGGGCTACCAGGTGGAGACCGCCTCCGACGGGCCCAGCGGGCTGGCCAGGGCGCTCGCCGAACCCTTCGATCTCCTGGTGCTCGACGTCATGCTGCCCGGCAAGAACGGCTTCGATGTCTGCCGCGATCTGCGCCAGCGCGGGAAGGACGTCGCCATCCTCATGCTCACCGCCAGAACGCAGCTCACCGACCGCGTGGTGGGGCTCAAGCTGGGGGCCGACGACTACCTCACCAAGCCTTTCGAACCGCCCGAACTGCTGGCCCGCATCGAAGCCCTGCTGCGGCGGGTTGGCAAATCCGGGAAAGCCCCGGTCGCCCGGTTCCAGGCCGGAGATATAGACGCCGACTTTGAGAAGGGCGTGGTGCTCAAAGCCGGCGTCCCCGTCAGCCTCGCTGGAAAGGAACTCGAGCTTCTCCGCTTTCTGGTGGACCGCCGCGGCAAAGTGGTTTCGCGCGACGAACTGCTGGAAGGCGTCTGGGAGTATCAACCCGGCGTCTCTTCGCGGACCATCGACGTGCACGTGGCCTGGCTGCGCCATAAACTGGAAGACAATCCGCGGAATCCCCGCTATATCCGCACGGTGCGCGGCGTGGGTTACCGCTTCGCCGGCTGAGCGGCGGCGCGCAACTCCCGTAAACTGCCGGAATCGATTCCCGGCGCCGCCGCATCCCAGAGGATATGGGCAAATTTCTGGTTACAGGAGCCATCATGGCAGCTTCGCTTTTCGGCGCCTCCGGCGCGCTCGACTTCACCTTGAATTCCATCGACGGCCAACCGGCCCCGCTGTCGCAATACCGCGGCAAAGTGCTGCTCATCGTCAACGTGGCCAGCCAGTGCGGATATACGCCGCAGTACGCCGGCCTGGAAGCGATCTACGAGAAGTACAAGGACCAGGGCCTGGTGGTCCTCGGTTTCCCGGCCAACAACTTCCGGGCGCAGGAACCCGGCACCAACGAGGAGATCAAGGCTTTCTGTACCCGAAAGTACAGCGTGACATTCCCCATGTATTCCAAGATCTCGGTGGCCGGCGAGGACAAAGCGCCCTTGTACCAATTCCTCACCGACAAGCAGGCCAGCCCCTCGACCGGCGGAGAAATCAAGTGGAACTTCACCAAGTTCCTGATCGGTAAGGATGGCAGAGTGGTGCAGCGCTTCGAGCCGGCCGTGACTCCCGAATCTCCGGACGTGGTGTCGGCTATCGAAGCGGCGCTGAAGTAGCCGGGGCGCGCGGCCCAGGCCAAAACCGCTCCGCGTGGCGGTTTGGTTTTATGTAAGTGTATGATTCAAGTAGAGTTACAAAGCCAAAAACCGCTCCGCGCGTGGCGGTTTTGGCGTGGCGTACGCTTTAGCGTGCCGCGTCCCGGCTCTCGGGACGCCGGGTCTCCGTGCACGCCCCGCCGCGCATCAGGGCAAGCCGGGATGCGGCACGTACGAGTAGGTGCGCCACTTGTGACACACTAATCCTGTGCCCCCGCTGACATTCACCGAGGCGCGAGAAACCGTCATCCAAGCCTTGCGCGCGGCGCCCAAGCCCGCCGTCGAGGAGACCCCTCTGCTCTCCGCCATGGGACGCGTGCTGGCGGAAACCGTGTCTGCCGACCGCGATTCCCCGGCGCTTGCCCGCTCCGTCCGCGATGGTTTTGCGGTGCGCGCGGCGGATCTCCCTGGCGAGCTGGATGTCATCGGCGAGGTCCGCGCGGGCGAACGCTTCGCGGGCGAAGCCGGCGCCGGACAGGCAGTCGCCATCATGACCGGCGCGCCCCTGCCCGCGGGCGCGGACGCCGTGGTGATGGTGGAGCACACCGTCGCGATGGGCAGCCGGGTGCGCATTCCCCAGCCGGCGGAACCGGGACAGAACATTAATCCGCGAGGTTGCGAAGCGGCGGCCGGAGAACCGCTGCTGCACGCGGGCAAGCGCCTGGACTACACTGACATCGCGCTGCTCGCCGCCGTGGGGCACGTGCGCGTGCGGGTCTACCGTAAGCCGGTGGCGGCCATCATTCCGACCGGCGACGAGGTGGTCGAGGTTGGCGAGACGCCGCTCGATCACCAGGTGCGCAACTCCAACGCCCACGCGCTGGCCGCGCAGGCGATCCGCGCCGGCGGGCGGGCGAAGATCCTCCCCATTGCGCGCGATCGCCTGGAAGACACCCGGGACGCCATCGAGCGCGGGCTGGACTGCGACCTGGTGCTGCTCTCGGGCGGCGTCTCCGCCGGCAAGTACGACGTGGTGGCGCGGGCGCTCGGGGCGTTGGGCGCGACGTTCTATTTCGACCGGGTGCTGATTCAGCCCGGCCAGCCGCTGGTGTTCGGAAGCGTGGCCGGTACGTTCTTTTTCGGCCTGCCGGGGAATCCGTCGTCCACCATGGTGACGTTCGAGGTGTTCGCGCGCGCCGCTCTCGAACGGCTCGGCGGACAGGAAGACGTTTCGCTCCGCATGCCGTTCGCCCGCCTGACGCGCGAGTTTCGCCATCGCCCCGGCATCACGCGGTTTCTGCCGGCGCGGTTGAGCGGCGATGGCGCGGAAGTGACGCCGGTCGAATGGCACGGTTCCGGCGACATCCCGGCGATGACGCGCGCCAACGCGTTCCTGGTGGCCGATCCCGGCCGCGCGGAATACGCGGCGGGCGACTGGATTCGGGTGCTCATGAAATGAAGAAGCTCTCGCACTACGATCGCGCCGGCAGTCCCCGCATGGTGGATGTCTCCTCCAAACCGGCGACGCGCCGCACGGCGCGCGCCCACGCGTTCGTGCGCATCCGGCCCGCGGTGCTGAAGAAGCTGCCGGAGAATCCCAAGGGCAATCCGCTGGAAATCGCGCGCCTCGCCGGCATCTCGGCCGCCAAGCGCGCTTCCGACCTGATCCCGCTGTGCCATCCGCTGGCCCTCACGCACGCCGACGTGGAGGTGACCGTCGAGAAGCGGGGCGTGCGGATCACCTCGAGCGCCGCGACCACCGGGCAGACCGGCGTGGAGATGGAAGCTCTAGCCGCCGCCGCCGTGGCCGCGCTCACGGTCTACGACATGGTCAAGGCGCTCGACAAATCCATCGAGATCCAGGATCTGTACCTGCTGGAGAAGACCGGCGGCAAGAGCGGAGACTTCCGGCGCAAGGAGGCCGGGTCCTCGACCGCGGCACCGCTTGCTGACGCGCGCGGCTCCGAACGGAGCCCCGGCCGTGAGGGAGTGGCCTCCCGCGCGCGCGTTTCCGAACGGAGCCCCGACCGTAAGGGAGTGGCCTCCCGCGCGCGCGTTTCCGAACGGAGCCCCGGCCGTGAGGGAGTGGCCTCCCGCGCGCGCGCCACCTCGCGCCGGGGGAAACATGGCTGAAGCCGCGGTCCTGACCATCAGCGATTCCGTGGCAGCGGGCGCACGCGCCGACCGCTCCGGACCGGCCGTGCGTGAACGGTTGGAACAACTGGGCTGGCGAGTCCCGTTCATGGAGGTGGTGCCCGACGACGACGCCCGGATCGGCGCGCGGCTGGCGGCCCTGGCCGATGGCGGGCAGGTGGCCGCCATTTTCACGACCGGCGGCACCGGCCTGGCTGCGCGCGATGTCACGCCGGAGGCTACGCGCGCCGTTCTGGATCGCGAAATCCCAGGATTCGGAGAGCTTATGCGCAGCGAGGGGCGCCGGTCCACGCCGCTGGCGGCGCTGTCGCGGGCGGTTTCCGGCACTCGCGGGCAGGTGCTGATCGTCAACCTGCCGGGATCGCCCAAGGGCGCGGTGGAGTCGCTGGACGCCATCGTCGAATTGGTTCCTCACGTGCTTGATCTCTTGCGGGGGAAGACCGCGCATGGGCCGATGTAAAGGGATCGCATGCGAGAGCTGATCGTTCTGGCGCTCGCCGGCGGGCTCGTGGCGGCGCAGCAACCGAAGCCCAAGCGTGGGGAGCGGCCGCAGCGCGACGAGCTGGAACGCATTGAGGAAACCATTCCGAAGTTCACCGCGCCGGTCACCAACATCCTGGTCCCCGTCAAGGTGTTCGGCGCGGACAAGAACTTCCTGACCGGCGTCCGCGGCGATCAGTTCCACCTGTTCGACAACGGGAAGGAGCAGAGGATTCACGTCGACGAATCCCTGATCCCCATCTCCATGGTGATCGCCATCCAGTGCAACAGCGAGGTGGACGCGATCCTGCCCAAGGTGGGTCGGATCGGCAACATGATCGCGCCATTGTTGCTGGGCGATCGCGGCGAGGCCGCGGTTATCGCGTTCGATTCCCGCATCCGCACCATGCGGGATTTCACCTCCGACCCGGACGGGATCGCGGAAGCCGTCAAGCGGATCCACTCCGGCAGCCTCTCCAGCCGCCTGGTGGATGCCGTGGACACGGCGGAACGCATGCTGCGGGCGCGCCCCGCGGACCGCCAGAAGATCGTCCTGCTGATCGGCGAGACGCGCGACGAAGGCAGCGTGAATCGCGGGCCGGAGACCCTCGACTACGTGCAGGCCAACAACGTGACCGTGTATCTGGTCACCATGTCGCGCGTGTTGGGGAAGCTGACGGCTCCTCCGCCGCAGCCTGCCGTAAACCCGCTGCCGCCAGCCATGACCCCCATGCCGTCGAACGTGCCGGCCACGCCCACCACCTTGATGCAGACGTACGGAACCGACGGGGCGCGCGCGGAGTTCGTCCCCTTGCTCACGGAGATCTTCAAGGACGTCAAATCCCTGTTGAGGGCTCCCGCGGCGGATATGTTCACGGTGGGAACCGGCGGCTCGAAATTCGATTTCTACCGCGGCAAGGGATTGGAGGAGGCCATCCAGCAGATGGGCGCGGAACTGCACCTCCAGTACATGCTGAGTTACAGTCCCAACAACCAGGCGGAGCGAGGCTGGCACGACATCAAGGTTGAGGTCTCCGGCCACGGCGATGCGCGAGTCAGGACGCGCCCGGGTTATTGGATGCCTTCGGAGGTCCGCTGACGGTTGTGGGGCAGGTTGTCAACCTGCGGCCGATTGTCAATCGGCCCGGCGAGCGAAGCTCGCCCGCGCGGGCGGGCACCCGGCGATCGGCCCGAGGCCGCGGTTGTGGCCGGAAACGGGCGGGTTGCCAACCCGCCGCAGGTTGACAACCTGCCCCACATCGCTTTTGCGTCCCGTTTGCCCGGCCAATGGTATCGTGGAATCTGGTTCCTTGCCCCGTGGTCGCTTTGGGGAGCACGGGCACGGAGCCGGCGGGAAGGAATAGGATGCGAAGACTCGTTTTTCCGATCATGATTTGCGGACTGCTGGCCGCCCAACCGCAGCCGCAGCAGCAGCAGCAACAGAAGCAACCGGAAGCTGAACAGCCAACCGGGCGAGGGGACATCGATTTCTACCAGAGGGTCACCAATATCCTGGCGCCCACCAAGGTATTCGACCACGACGGGCTGCTGGTCAACGGTATTCGCGCCGATCAGTTCCACCTGTTCGACAACGGCAAGGAACAGAACATCCGCGTCGACGAGACGTTCATTCCCATGTCCATGGTGATCGCCATCCAGTGTAACGGCGAGGTGGACCAGATCCTGCCCAAGGTGAACCGGATCGGCAACATGATCGGCCCCCTGATGCTGGGAACGGAGGGCGAGGCCGCGGTGATCGCCTTCGACCACCGCATCCGCACCATGCAGGATTTCACTTCCGATCCGGACAAGATCAGCGAGGCGGTGAAGAAGATCCATGCCGGGAGCCTGTCGGCGACCCTGGTGGACGCCGTGGACCAGGCCGATCAGATGCTGGAGAAACGCCCCAAGGAGCGTCAGAAGATCATCCTGCTGATCAGCGAGACGCGCGACCAGGGCAGCATCAACCGCGGGCGCGACACGCTTCAGCACCTGCAGGTCCACAACATCACCGTCTACCAGGTGACCATGTCGCGCATTTTGGGCAAACTGACGGGAACGCCGGATGAGCCGCGTCCCAACAACAACCCGCCGGCCATGACCCCCATGCCGTCCAACGTGCCCGCCACGCCGACCACCGTGATGCAGACCTACGGCACCGAGGGATCGCGGGCGGAGTTCCTGCCGCTCATGGTCGAGATCTTCCGCGACGCCAAAGCCATCTTCAAGGCGCCTCCGGCGGAGGTCTTCGTGCACGGAACCGGCGGCGCGCAGTTCGGATTCTACCGCAACCACGGGCTGGAGGACGCCATCCAGCGCATGGGCGAGGAACTGAACAGCCAGTACATGCTGAGCTACAACCCCAACAACAAGGTGGAAGGCGGCTGGCACACCATCACCGTGGAAGTAAGCGGTCATGGCAAGGTAGAAGCCAAGACCCGCCCGGGCTACTGGACCGCGGCGGATTTCCGGTAAGGCAGTTCTCGGGGGCGCGCCCGGCCTTGCGCGTACTTACGCCGGGATTTGAGCCGCCTTGCAAGCGATTGCATCGGCGTTCACTTTCGTGTTGCGCAATCCTCAGGCGGATTCCCGCTACTGTAGTGCGGCGTAATTCCCGCCGAGTAAGAATGCGCTGCCCAACAGGGGTCTGAC
>Ga0182027_10007728_pt1 | contig 15778 bp, 15 predicted proteins | sample 712E1DmetaG_FD_121300 | JGI IMG/M metagenome (GOLD analysis project Ga0182027, IMG submission 121300) | Permafrost microbial communities from Stordalen Mire, Sweden - 712E1D metaG (Illumina Assembly) | ecosystem: Environmental > Terrestrial > Soil > Wetlands > Permafrost | place: Sweden...
CCCACCTCACTCTCCAGTGGGGTGGGCCGGGGTACCCACGTATTCTGTGGGTCCGCCTGCCTTCTTGTGTTCCGTTAATCCCGCGCCAATGAGTAAAGCCGGCGGCGCGGCCGCCTTGAGCCATAATGGAAATGTACGACCGCGCCGCCAATTGCGATTCCGAGTGCTGAGGTCGCCGACTTTTGCCGTCGCAACGCCATCCGGCAGTTGGCGCTGTTCGGTTCCGTACTCACCGATCGATTCTCCGAGTCCAGCGACATCGATGTCCTTGTCCAGTTCCGGCCCGAGGAGCGGGTTGGCTTCTTCCGCCTGGCGGACATGGGGGCGCAATTGAGTGGTGTCCTTGGCGGACGAAAGGTCGACCTGCGTACTCCCATGGATCTCAGCCGCCACTTTCGCGCCGAAGTGCTGCGAGACGAGCTGGTTCTCTATTCCGAAGTCTGACGCCATCCGGCTTCGTCAGACCATCCGCATGAACGGCGGAAATTGACGGTCCTAGCCTTGATGGCCTATTCAAGATTGGCAAATCCGCCGATTACCGACGAGGAGAGCGCGCGAGCCGTTATACTGTGGCACGAGAGGTTTTCTGGCCGTTTCAGAGCGGGAGGCGTATAGCAAGTGCCGCTAGAGTTGACGATTGAAGCGCTATGCCGGGAAGCGCGCCGGTTCGCGGACATCGAATCGCAGCACCCGGAGCCAATCCTGTACGGGGTCACGGACGGAAAGGCGGTTGCCACGTACCTTGAGCATAAGTTCCGGGCCTTTCTGTCGGCGGGATACGCGTTCAAAGTGGGAAACTCGGCCAGCGGGATCGATTTTCCGGATCTGGGCGTGGACATGAAGGCGACGAGCATCAAGCAGCCGCAGTCCTCATGCCCCTTCAAGTCCGCACGGCAGAAGATCTTCGGCCTGGGTTATGCCCTGCTCGTATTCGTCTACACCAAGACTGACAATTTCGAGAACCGGACGGGCACGCTGCTGATCGAACACACGGTCTTTGTCGAGAAGGAGCGCACTGCGGACTTCCAGATGACGCGGGGTCTGCGTCAGATTCTCGATAACGACGGAAATGAGGACGACCTGATGGCCTTCATGACCGACAAGATGCTGCCGATGGAGGACAGCGAGGCGCATGCGATCGCCAGGGAACTGCTGAGCGGGGCCGACATGCGGCAGGGGTACCTGACCATCTCAAATGCGCTTCAATGGCGACTGCAGTATTCCCGAATCATTGCTGAAGCCGGGGTTGTCGAAGGGATCGTGAAAGTACGATGAGCGCAGCCAGCGACAAGCTGGAGTACGGCGACTATCAGACGCCCGCGGACTTGGCGGAGGCCGCGTGCCGTGTGCTCGCGTGGCTGCTCGTCAAGCCGAAATCGATTCTTGAGCCGACGTGCGGCACGGGGAGTTTCTTGAAGGCGGCTGTCAATGTTTTCAGGGATGCCACGATAGCCAAGGGATTCGATATCAACGCCGCCTATGTTGGGGCGGCGCGCTCGCTTCTCGGTCGGGAAATCGGGGGCCGCGAGGTTTCTGTCGAGTGCGCGGACTTTTTCGGCATGGATTGGGCATCCCTGGTCGCTTCGCTTCCTCAGCCGTTGCTCGTGTTGGGCAACCCGCCCTGGGTCACAAACTCCGCTTTGGGCTGCGTCGGCAGCGACAACCTGCCGGCAAAATCGAATTTTCAGAAGCACACGGGTCTCGATGCAGTGACCGGAAGGAGCAACTTCGACATCTCCGAGTACATGCTGATCCGCCTCAGCGAGGCGCTGCAAGGGAAAGATGCCACTTTGGCGATGCTCTGCAAGACGGCGGTGGCCCGAAAGGCGATGGCCTATTGCTGGAAGCGGAACCTGGAAATGGGCGACTGTCACATTTTTCCTATCGACGCGCAGCGGAGTTTCGGGGCTGCGGTCGACGCCTGCCTGTTTGTGGCATCCTTCAACGGGCGGGTCAAGGACCCGTCTTGCGTCGTACACAATGACTTCGAGCCGGCCTCCCGGCGTACCCGGCTGGGCTATCGCGACGGCCTGCTGATTTCCAATTTGGAGGGGTACGCGGAGTGGGGATTTCTGCGGGGTGAGACCGGCTATACATGGCGTTCGGGCGTCAAGCACGATTGCGCCAAGGTCATGGAATTCACCGAGCGGAACGGAGAACTCGTGAACGGACTCGGCGAATGCGTGCGCCTCGAGGACGAGTTTCTGTATCCCTTGCTCAAGAGCTCGGCGGTGGCTGGATCGAGAAAGGCGGGCGAGCGCTGGGTGCTGATAACACAGCGGAGCGTGGGCGAGAGTACATCCTTGATCGCGCACGTCGCTCCGAGAACATGGCGGTATCTTCTCGATCATGCCGAGTGGCTCGATAATAGGGCGAGCATCGTCTACAAGAAACGTCCGCGCTTCTCCGTCTTTGGCATTGGGGAATACTCCTTCGCGCCGTGGAAGGTGGCGATTTCCGGCTTTTACAAGCGACTTGATTTTAGGGTAATCGGACCGCGCATGGGGCGCGCCGTCATGCTGGACGACACGGCGTATTTTCTGGGGTGCAAGGAAGAATCCGAGGCCGTGCTATTGGCTGATCTGCTCAATTCGGAGCCGGCGCGGGGGCTGCTTTCATCGCTTGTGTTCTGGGATGCGAAACGCCCAATCACGGTGGATGTGCTGAGCCAGCTTTCCATCGAGCGGCTCGCGGCTCATCTGGGAAAAGACTGTGCCCTGCGGCGGTCCGCGCGGAGTACCCGGCCGCCAGATCCGCAAATGGATTTCTTCTCCGATGCTCTGGCGTAAGGAAGCGCTCCGGCTAAGAACGCTGGACGCTGTCAAGTCAGCGCCATCCCCGCTTCCCTCTTCCCCATCGCCGGAATCGCCGCCCACGCCACCGTCAGCCCCATGGCCCCTGCGATAATCCATCCCTGCGCTTCGAGCCCCGCGTTCCCCGTCGCCCATAACTGAACCATCGGCGTGCGCAGCGCCATCGTCCAGAACACCAGCGCGTACGCCAAATAATTGTTCCTCGCGAACCACAGGCAGAACAGCGCATAAGCCCCCGCGCTCACCGCCGCCAGCCCGAACTGGAGCGCGAATTCGGCCGGCGTATGCGCGTCCGGCGAGAGGATGGCGAACAGCGCCGCCACTGCCATCGGGACCAGCATCCAGCGCTTCGGCGTCTTGCGAATCGCCATCGCGATCGACGCCAGACCGGCGGCGGATAGCAGCGTCGAGCGCATCGCGCCCGCCAGCGCCGCAATGGCGGGGGCGGAGCTGACGATCGCGTCCGGACTCTCCATCGCAAACAGCGCCTGCGCCGGGAACATCCCAAACAGCACGGCGCGAAGTTGGTTCAGCGCCACCGATATGCCGATGGCCGCCGCCAGCGCGGCGATCGCGTCCACCGCCAGCGCCCCTCGGTTCGCCGCGCGCAACGCCGCCAGACTTTGCGGGTAGAGAGACAGCAGCACAGCCGCCGCCGCGGCCATCATGACGAATCCCGCGATCGCTATCATCGCCAGACTGGCGCACTCGATGGCTTCGTACGTTCCCATCGGAATGGCTGTCGGATACTCTTTCATCAGTAGCGGCAGCGAGAGCAACTGGCCGGCCACCATCGCCAGGGCCGGAACCGCGGCCAGCTTGAGCGTCGCCCGCCACGGGATTAGCCGCGCGCGCGTGTTCCGAACCAGCAGCCAGATGGCCCATACCACCATGCCCGCGATGGCCGCGATGCGCAGCGTCAGCATCGCGATCCCCAGTGCGTTCTGCCGCTCGCGGTCGCGCGTCCACTCCTCGGGCAGCTTCCAGTACCCCCGCGCGGCGGTCGCGCGATCCCCCGACACCACGATCTCCAGCCGGTAGCGCGCCCCCTCCACGTTCCGCCCATCGCCCGGCCGCGCCTCCCACACCAGCGTGTAATCGCGCCGCGCCTTCTTCTTTTCGGATCCGTTCTCTTTCAATTCCATCGCGCCCACGTCCCATCCACGGGACGCCGCGAATCGCACGGCCGTCTGCCGGGCGTCGTCCGGCGATAGCTCCGCGCCGGGGCGGTCTTCCGGTATCGCGTTCTCGAAGCCCGTCACTTTTCCGGTCTCCGGATGCACGGCGACGGTGGTCTCTTCCCGCTCCAGCGGCTTGAAGTAGCGCGTGGCCCAAACCTGCGCCGGCCGGTTCCGCTCGAACATGGCGGATGCCGCGCTCACCGAACGGCGTTCCAGAAAGTACTTGGCCGCCAGGCTGTCGTCGCCTCCCCAATGCGCCGAAGGGAATGTCACCGAGCGGAACGCGCTGGGGTCCTGGCCGCGCTCGCGCAGAAAGGCGTCGGCGGCCGCCCTCGCCTGGCCGCTCGTCAGCTTGTAGGAGGGCGATTCGCCAAAGTGGCTGGTGCGAATCGCCAGCGTTAGCAGGCACGCCGCCGCCACGCCGGCCGCCGCCAGCCTGCGTCGCGAGCCAAGCGGTCGATAGCCGGTGGTGGCAGCGGCCGGTTCGGGCGTAGCGTCCGCCGGCTGCGGCGCGGGGGCTTTCTCGTCGCCATTGAGCAGCCCGGTTTCCGGCTCGAAGCCGCCGCGCACCAGATACGCCGCCAGCGCCGCCAGCACCGGCAGCGCCACCAATCCCGCGCTGGCCGCCCCGGAGAGCCGGAAATACAGGTTGTGCGATCGCATCAGCAGCATCGCGCTGTACATCGCATCCACCGAGTAGTGCCACACCAGCGTCGGTAAAATGCCCCACCGCAGCATCACCAGCCCCAGCGCCACCCCGCCGATTCCTACCTCCACGCCGCGTATATAAAACGGCTGCTGCGGGTACCCGGCGTGGCCAAATCCCCAAATGAACGCCGCCAGCACCACCGCCGCCGCCACCGAGCGCGTCACGTTGCGCAGAAACGGAATCGCGAACATGCGGAACAGGAACTCTTCCGACACCGCCGGGAAGAAGCCCCCGAACAGCACGAACAGCCACGGAAATCGCGTGTTCAATAGATCGTCGTAAGGCACGTCCGCCGGCGACCAGGCCCCGTGCCGCGACGCCACGATGTAGAAGACCGTCTGGTACGCGATGAACACTCCCGTGAGCGTAATCCCCAAAATGGCCCCGAGGAAGAAACGCTTGGTGCGCAGCCCGCTCGGGCGAAAGAGATTGCCCAACGAAATGCGCTTGGGGAACGCCGCGCGGTAGAGCGGCTCGGCGGCCGCCGCAATTACGAAGAGCAAGCCCCCATAGCCCAGCGCCGCCAGCAGCGCCTGCAACACCTGGTTCGATACGAAGCTGCCGTAGGAATCCGTCGTGGGGTATCCGAACTCCTGCACCGGGAACTGGTTCAGCGAGGCCAGAAAGCCCAGCGCCGCGCCCACCGCGCCAATCGCCGCCGCTCGCCGCCAGCGCACGTCCTGCCCGCGCACCCGCATTACGATGGTCGCCAGCAGGCCCAGCATCAGCGCCACCATCGCCGCCAAATCGGCGTACTCCGCCATCTCGTTCTTCGAGCGCAACCGCTCATAGTCGCGCGTCCATTGCTCCGGGACCTTCAGGTATTCGCGGTAGCCCGCCACCTCGTTGCCTGCGAGCGTCACTTCCAGCCGGTTGGTGGCGTCGCGCAGATTGAAATCGCGCTCCTTCCACGCCAGGACGCGATCCGTCCGATGCGGCCGCTCGATTTCCGACCCTTCGACGAACTCGAGCGAGCCCGGGTCGCGCCCCAGCCGCGCGCGCAGAAACCCTTCCGCCAGCGCCCGCGCCTCCTCCGCGGTGGCCGCCGGCCGCCCCTCGTCCTCCGCTATCTGATGTTCGAAACCGGCGAACTGGCCCGAAGGAGTCACCTCCACGCGATACTCCTCCTTCCGCCCCGGCTGGAACCAGCGGTAGGCCCAGCGCCACAATCGCACCCGCGTTCCCATCATCCGGTTGGCCCGCTCCAGACCGGCTTCGCGTTCCAGGAAAGTCTTGGCTTCGTCGTCGTAGGTGAAGCGCGAGGCCAGACGGTATCCTTCCGTCTTGTAGCCCTGCCCGCTCAGAAACTTCGCCGCCAAAACCTGGGCGTCCTCCCGCGTCGCGCGGAAATCGATGGACGCCTCTGGAAAGGCGCGGTAAAAATTCCGCACGGAATACCACGCCGTGGCCGCCAGCAGCGCCAGGCAGATGGCGATGAAGCGATAGTCCGAGGCTTGCAGCCGTTCCTTCTTCATGGTTCCTTAACCGCCCAATGCAGTCCGATGCCGCCCAGCAGGAAACCGCGCTCCTCCACCCGTTGGTATCCCGAGCGGCGCAGCAGGCTTGAGAACTCCGCCATGGCGACAAAGCTCTTGAGAGAGTCCGGAATATAGGTGTACACGCGCGCTCGCCCGTGCAGCAGCAGGCCCCAAAAAGCCCCCTGCGCGTAAAGATAAGCGAGAAAAAGCCGCCTCGGCAGAGCGTTCGAGGGCAGAAAGAAATCGAGGCTCACCAGCCACCCGCCCGGATGCGTGACGCGTTCGATCTCGCGTACTGCCAGCGCCAAATCCGGGAAATTGCGCAGCCCGTAGCCGATGCACACGCAATCGAAAGCGCCGTCGGGGAACGGCAGCCGTCCCGCGTCCGCGCACACCGCCCGCTCCACGCCGCGCGCGTGGGCCAGTTCGAGCATGCGCTGCGTAAGGTCCGCCGCCACGGGCCGCGCCCCCGCGTATTGCCCCGCCGCCAGCAGCGAGAAATCCCCCGTTCCCGAGGCCAGGTCCAGCACCAGCGGCGCCGCCGGCAGATGCGCCCCCTTCATCAGCGCCCGCTTCCAGCGCCGGTCCATGCCATAGGAAAAGGCGCGCGTGATGAAGTTGTATCGCGGCGCGATGGTGTGGAACATTCGCCGCATCAGCCGCGAGTCGGCTTTTTCAGCCGGAAGCTTGGTTGCCGGCATGTTACTTTTTCGGGCGGGAGGGACGCAGTTCCACGCGGCTGACCATCGTGCGCGCGGGCATCCGCAGCGCCATCGCCACCGCCTCGGCCACGTCCTCGGGAGCGATCATCCAACCCGTATCGCCGGCGCGCTTCCCTGCGTCGCCCCCGAAGCCCGTGTCCACGCTGCCCGGCATGATCGTGCTCACGCGCACGTTATCGTAGCGATGGTCCAACATGAGCGCTTCCGTAAAACCGTTCAATCCGAATTTCGACGCGTTGTATCCCGCGCCTCCGGAAAACGCGTTCTTGGCGGCCAGACTCGAGATGTTCACGATGAAGCCGCCGCCGCGCTTCTCAAACCGGGCCAGCGCTTCGCGCGAGCAGTAGAAAGGCCCGTTGAGGTTCAAGTCGATGTTCCGATGCCACTCCTCCGGCGTCATTTCCGCGACTTTGCGAAAGACCCCTACGCCCGCGTTGTTCACCAGGATGTCGAGCGCGCCGAATTCCCGGTCCACCGCTTGGAAGAAGTTGCCCACTTGAGTCGCGTCCGTGATATCCGCGGCGCATCCGAAAATCCTGCCGAGCGGCTGCATCTCGGCTGCCGCCCGCGCCGTCGCTTCCGCCGAGCGCCCGCATATCGCCACCGCCGCCCCCTCCCGCAGAAGCCGCTCCGCGATCGCCCGCCCGATCCCTCGCGTCCCGCCCGTGACGGCCGCGATTTTTCCCGCAAGTGTCTCCATTTCTCAAATTTTACCGCGCCAGGCGCACCGCGGCGCCGTATTCCGCCAGCGCCTCGTCCGCCGTCAACAAGACCAGTTTCTCGACCTGCGCTTGCGCCACCAGCATCCGATCGAAAGGATCGCGGTGGCGCCACGGGAGCACGGACACTTGCCTGGCGTGCGAGGCCAGCAATGGCAGACTCTCGAAGGATTCCGCGGCCAGCCGCTCCGTGAAGTCGGCCGGCAGCCGCAACTTCCCCAGGCTCTGCTTGAGCCATATCTCCCAATGAGACGCGGCGCTCACGAACACCGTGTTCTCCGGGTCGCGGATCAATTCCCTGGCTTGCACCGGCAGCGACGGGCTGTCCTCCAGCCACCAGAGCAGCAGGTGCGTATCAAGCAGAATCCTCAACTCTGCGCTTCCTTCATTCCGAAAGCCTCCCCCATATCGTCCGGCAGATTGTCGAAGTCGGGAGCCATCCAAATCTCACCCGCCATCGAGCCGGGCGTTCTGGGCCGGGTGGGGCCGCGCATCGCTACCAACCGCGCCACCGGCTTGCCGGCCTTCGCGATGATCACTTCGTTTCCGTTCTGCACCGCTTCGATGAGCGCGGAAAGTTCAGCCTTCGCTTCGGAAATGTTACGCACTACCACGCCCTGATTCTAACATAGACCGGATCTGGTCTGGTCCGATTTTCCCCAGCAGTTGCTGGACCTATTCAATCGCCACGTCCACGCCGATCTGCTTCGGCGGCGGTCCGCCTATGAGGAAGCCCTCAAGCCTAACCACGCGCGTTACCAGGTAGCCAGTGGGGCGGGCCGGGGTACCCACTGTCTTCTTGGGTCCGCCTGCCTTCGTGGGTCTGCGACTCCACGGCGGGCGTGGGTCTGTCTGCCTTCTTGCCGCCCGGCGATGCCGGACCGGAGTTCTTGCTACACGGCGGTTCCGCATGGCTTCCGAATTGGACGCCGCGTTGCGCAACCTGCGGCTCGTGCGATACGAAGGCCAGGACGAAGAACCGGTCCGCGCCCAAACCGCCGCCAGACTGGAAGCGGCGAGAGCCGAAGGCTGCCAGCCTGTCCCGCTTCAGGAAGTGAAGCGCCGCCAGTCGCAAGAGCCGCTACAGCGTTATCAGCGCCTCCGGCATCTCATCCCAGGTCCTGCCCTCCAATTCACGGCCGGCCCTTTTCTTCTGCACGCCGCCCCACTGCTTAAAGAAGAACGCCACATCGGCGCGTACGCACTGATCCCTAATGTCCGTTACCCAGCCAGGATCGATGGGCCGAGCGCCAGGGCCGGATTCGCCGCCTACAATGACCCAGTCTATCCCGTGCAGCTTCAATTTCCGCAGCGGCCCCAGCAGCGGTTCCAACGAAAGAAACTTGACATGTGCCCCGGTTCGTCGCAAGTGGTCGATCCGGTCGAAATAGTCGTCGTTCTCGACGCTAACACCCATCCAGATTTGCGGCGCCCACCCCAAACGCGGGTTCAGGTCCAGCAGCCGCTCTGACCGTTTCGTCAATAGCTGATACTGATGCCAGTCCGCCCGGCGCATCACCGAAAAAACATCCCTAATGTAGGAAAGCGGAATGTCCTCGTGAAATAGGTCGCTCATGGAGTTGACGAAGATCCGCTTGGGCGACTTCCAATGCAGCGGCAACTCCAACATTTGCGGTTGCAGGGTAACTTCAAAGCCGTTCTGGTAATTCCTCTGGCCCATCGCCTGGAGCCGCATGGCGAGACGCTCCGCGTAGCAGTGTTTGCAACCGGGACTGACCTTCGAACAGCCAGTCACCGGGTTCCACGTTGCGTCCGTCCACTCGATGTGCGAATTCGTCGCCATCTTACAGACCTTGCTTCCTGCGGTACTTGTCGAAGATGTCGCTTACTATGCGCTCCGCAGCCGGTTTTTGGGAAGCGAAATACAAATAGTAGATCGTCGAGTTGCTCCTCGTCTTCATCGGCATTGGGCTCGGCACATACTTGAACCCCGCCTTTTTTTTCAGCCGCTGGCGGAACGCCTCCGCGAACTCTTCATTGGAGACTTTTTCCGGCTCGCCAAACAGGTCCCTGTCGGTAGCGTACCCCGCTTCCTTCCAGGACTCGTCGCCCCACAGCTTGGTGAGTTGATCCATCTTGCTTTGGATCGACTCATCCGGGTTCCGCCGCATGGCGTTCCGATTAATGTCCATGATCATGAGGTTCACGAATACCTCAACCGACCGCGCCTTGCCAGCCGCCTCGATCACCTGCCACGTCAGATCGATGTTGTACGGGTCCAGCAGGCAGAGCGCCCGTCGGTAGTCGCCATATCTCGCCCGCGGAAATACCTCGCGCAGCAGCACCTGGTTGCAATCCTCGCTGTAAACGAAAACATCCGGCCGTTCTCCGGCCAACTCTCGCAACTGCCGCGCGCGCTGCTGCTCTGTGTCAATGAAGTGATACTCGTGAAATGGCGGATTGGTGCTCAGGGCGATGAGCGGGCTTCCCTCTACCATCTCGCCGCTCGTTCTTGAGAGGTGATACCCCGGCCCGGCATAGGCGTCGATGTAGATCCAGCGCAGGCTTCGTATTCGCTCCCGCCGATACGCTTCCATGATCGTGGAGTAGGCCGACGCATACTCCCTGATGATGGCCAGCTTGACCTCCGACCAAATGCCGATTTCGTCGTACCCGACGCCCACAACAAGACTCTAGCAGAATGTTTCAATGTCCGATAGCCGTGCCCGCTGGTGGCGTATCCTCCCGGACTCTAAGACACCACCGGCGGGCGCCGGGAGTAGCGTTCAGCGCGCCGCAACCGCCTTCCCGAAATCCGCCAGCCCTTCCACCTTCCCCCACGCCGCCCCGCTATTGATCGACCGCGCGGCCACCTCCACGCCTTCCCGAAAATTCGCCGCCTTTCCCGCTGCCACCAGCGCGGCCGACGCATTCACCAGCACCACATCGCGTTGCGGCCCCAAGCCGCCCGCCAGCACGGCGCACGCGATTTCGGCGTTTCGCTCCCGGTCGCCGCCTTTGAGGTCCGCGGGCGTCGCCGTGGGCGCGCCGAAACCCTCCGGCGTCACGGTCATGCGATCAGCCCGGCCATCCGCGATCGAAAAGACCAGCGTCGGCCCCGTGGTGGTAATCTAGTCCGGACCGTCCCAGCCGTGCACCACGAAGCCGCGCCGCGTTACGACGAAGCCGCCGCCAAGCTAGCCTGACAGCGCACGCTCGATTTCTTCGGCAAGTATCTGTGGCAGCCGCAAGTCAGCGCAGCCCCGTCACGACGTAGGTCTTCGACAGAACGTTCATCGGTGAGTAGACGTAAGACTTGCAATCGGGGCTGACGCGGATCGGCGTGACGTCGAGAAGGCCCACAGGGTCCGGCTTCAAATCCTGCCACGGCTGCGGCGCGCCGGTCCGCAGGTCCAGCTTCCATAGGCGCGGCGCCGGTTCGTCGTAGCGGTGCACCACCAGACGCCCGTCCGGACACCACTGGAGAGGTGTGAAGCCGGGCTTCAGGTTGGACACCGCGCTGGGCGCCCCTGCTCCGATGGGGAAGATCGTGATGCGCCCATCGTTCGTCACGGCGGCCACGGAGCGGCCGTCGGGCGAAACCACGATCGGGCTTCGCCGCTCGTGCCGAATGCCCGCCGGAGTAATCTCCCGGGGCGGCCCTCCCTCGACCGATTGCTCGTAGTAGCGCACGCTCTTCCCATCCGCGACGCCGGCGAAGACAAAGCGCCTTCCATCCGGCAGCCATGCCGCGCCGAGATGGTCGATGCCGTCGGCGGCAAGCTGCCGGCTTTCGCCGGGACCGGCCGGCAGCAGGGCAAGCGCGGCTGGAGCGCCGGCCTGGCTGGCCGGGTTGGCGATGGCCCAGCGGCCATCCCGCGAAAGCGCCAGCGGCAGGCCCACGCCAAGCTGCGTCGCCGGCGACGAACGCTCGGCCCCGCGCAGGTAGGCTTCGTAATCCTGGCCGGTCGCGTCGCCGCTTTCCGCGAACAGAATCGAGCCGTCCGGCGATATGTCCCGTACCTGGGACTGGTCGTGCCAGGAGAAATCCGCCCCCCTGCCATCCTCCGACACGCGAATCATCGAGGCGGCCAGCGAGTGAAACGAGATCAGAACGCGTCCGTCCTTGTAGATGTCCTCCATGCTGGCGTAGAAGGGAAAAGACGCGACGCGCCGTTCCGGGCCCCCCGAACGGTCCGCGGCCCAGATCGCCATGTTCGTCCCCTGGCGCGCGGCGGCGAACCACACACCCTTGCCGTCGGGCGCCCAGGCGAGGCCGCGCATGGAGTTGTACCGTCTCGAAACCCTGCGGGCGGACTTGTCCGCGAGGTCGATAATCGAGACCCACCCAGCCGAATCGTCCGAGAGGGGGTGCTCAAGAAAGGCGATGGCGTCGCCGTTGGGAGAGACTCTGAGGCCGTCGATGTAGCCGCTTGCGAAGGGCGGCTTATACAGGACCTCGCCGATTGGATAATCGATGCGCGATTGACCTTGCGTCACGCGCACGGCGGCTAGTTTGCCATCCGGGGACCAATCCGCCGCCGAGACGTCCTCCGCGCGCTTCAACTCCCCGCCCTCGGAGAGCAGCGCTTCCGCCAAGCCGCCAACTACTCCATGCTGGGTCTGGCGCTCCGGAATGCACAGCGCCAGCTTGTCCTCCCTCGAAACCGCCAGCAACACGTCGCCGGGGCGGCCGAGAGCGGTGGTGGACGCGGAGCCGTGGGTCCTTGTCTCATATAGCCCCCATGCCGGACCGTCCCACGCGGCGGAGTAGACCACTTCGCCGCCGGAGGTGAACCGCGCAGCCGAGACCATGCCGCGCCGGAAGGTCACCCGCTGGTAGGAAGGCGGCGGAGCCGCGCGATGGAGAGACAGCGCGAGCACGGCGACGGCGGCGACCAGCGCAATCGCCGCGGCGGCGCCCAGGAATGCGAAGCGCCCGCGCCGGCTCCGCGGCTTGGGTGCGGCGCGCCCGGCTAACGACTCGATCAGGAACCCCAGGTCGCGCGCCGATTCGAAGCGTTCCTCGGGCTGTTTCGCCAGGCACTTCTGGACGGCGCCGTTCAGCGCGGCCGGGTCGGCGATCCCCCGCATTTCGGCCGGCAAGGGCGGCGCTTCCTGGCGCAGTGTCGCGTCCATCTCCTCCACCCAGGTCGGTTTGGCAAACGGCCGCGTCCCGGCCAGCATCTCGTAAAGGATCACGCCCAGGCTGAAGATGTCGGAAGCGGGGCCGGCCGCCGCGGCGCGAATCTGCTCGGGCGAGAGATAGCCAGGGCTGCCGAGCACCGCGCCGGCTTCGGTCCGGTGGGACGCGGCATCTTGAGCGGAGAGCCGGTCGGGCAGCCTGGCCAAACCGAAATCCAGGATCTTTACCTGGCCGCCGCGCGCCACGAAAATGTTCTCGGGCTTGAGATCGCGGTGCACGATTCCGAGCGCGTGGGCCGCGCCCAGGCCGCGCGCGATTTGCTGGGCGTACCCAACCGCCGAGACCGGCGATAGCGGCTCTTTGAGACGCTCCCGCAGAGTTTCGCCGCGGAGCAGCTCCGAGACCAGGTACGGCGCTCCGTCTTCGCGCCCGAAATCGTGGACCGTAAGAACGTTCGGATGGTTCAGCGAACCGGCCGCGCGGGCTTCGCGTTCGAAACGAGCCAGCCGCGCCTCGTCGTTTCCGAAGGCCGCCGGAAGCAGTTTTATGGCTACATCGCGCCCGAAGCGCGGATCGTGCGCGCGATACACCTCGCCCATCGCGCCCGCGCCGAGCGGCTCGACGATTTCGTAGGGACCGAGGCGGCTGCCCGGACGGAGGCGGAAAGGGGGCTGGACGGTTTCCATGACCGGCTGAGCGAGAAAAGCCGCCGACTCCCGGTCGTGCTTCAGTAGAGAGAGCGCTTCCGACTTGAGATCGGGGTCGCCTTCGCAGGCCGTCTCGACGAAGGCCGCCTGCTCGCTCGCGGGGATCTCCAGCGCGGCTTCTAGAATCGCCTTGACGCGGCGGTGGCGCTCAGCACCGGTGGACGGCATCGGGGCTTAGCTCGCGGTGCAGCCACGCCCTGGCCATACGCCAGTCGCGCTTCACCGTGGCCGGTGAGACGCCCAGGGTGTGGGCCGTCTCCTCAATGCTCAGACCGCCGAAATAGCGCAGTTCGACGATCTGCCTTTGCTGCGGGTCCACACTTTCGAGGGCGTTGAGGGCGTCATCCAACTCGATGAGGTTCACATCCGGCGCGGCGGACAAGTCGTCCACGTTTTCCAGGCGAACCGGCGCCTGCCCGCCACCCCTCTTCGCCCGGTTGCGCGTGCGGGCGTAATCCACCAGAATTTCGCGCATCAGATGGGCGGCAACGGCCAGGAACCGAACGCGATCGCCCCATGCGGGCTGCTTTTGAGCCGCCAGTCTGAGATAGGCTTCATTCACCAGGGCGGTAGGTTGCAGGGTGTGGTTGGGCCGCTCGCGCCGCAGGCAGCCTGCGGCCACTCGCCGCAGCTCCCGGTAAAGGGCCGCGGCCAACGCCGGGGTCTCAGCCGGATCTTGAAGTCCAAGTTCAGATCGCGGTGCTGTCACAATAGCCGGCTCCCGTTACCCGGCATTGCCGCCTAGCATACCACAACCGTGCCCGCAAATCGCTGGCGGGGCGAGTCTTCCACGCATGATCCTTTTTGGAAAGAAATGTCGCAATTAAGGTCAGAGGTGATCCGAATGAGCAGCTTCACAGTACCTCGGCTGAGAGCTTTTCGCCTGACGGCGGCGCTTTGCTGCCTGGGCGTCCTCGCTATGCAGAGCCGGGCGGCCGGCTTCCAGGCCCGCTGGAATGAACTCGCGCCGCTGCTGGAGGGGCGCGAACTATCGATTCCGTTGCCGGGAGGGGCCGTGGTGACCGGCGAATTGCTGAACGTGCGCGCGGACTCCCTGAATCTGGATATCCGGAAGGTTTCCGGCAGGACGGACTACCGCAAAGGCCCGGCATCCATCCCCCGCGCATCGGTCGTCACGATTCGCGCCACCCAGTCGAACGGCGCCTGGGGTAGGCGCATGGGCGTGTTGATCGGGCAGATCGCGGGGCTTATCGCAGGCGGCGAGCTCGTGGCGCACGTGGCGACATCGGAGCGGTCCGGAGTGCCCACCTTCGCTGCGGTCGACGTGGGCGCCACCGTGGCTGGCTACTTCCTGGGCAAATCCAGGGACAAGCGCGAACTGGAGATCGCCGTCGTGCCGGCATCGGAGGCGGAACTCCAGGGTGCGGAGGTTGCTCCGGCGGCGTCCGGGCAGCAGCGCGGGGAGCGAAAGCCGTGAAAGGCGGACGGCCTATGAAACAGATCGTGTTTTCCATTGTTCTCGGGACTCTGTCGTTCTTCCCGTTCTTCCTCGGTGCGGAGTTGTTCGAGGTTCACGGGAGGACGTCCTTCAGGGAAGTCGCCGCAGGATGCATTGCCATGGCTGCCTACCTCGCGGTCTGCCAGTTTCTGGTGGTGCGGCACGGTGCCGGCGGCGAGGCCGGAGAGTCTATCGGCGGGTGGGCTAGTCCGGTCGCCATGGTTGCGCCCGTGATTGTGATGTTCCTTTTCATCGTGGCCGTGGAGGCCCCCGAAGTGGTGGTTGCGCAAGGCATTCCCATGGTCGCCGCCAGTTGCGCGGGCAGTCTCGCCGGAGCGCTGCTCGCACGCCGGAAAGCCGTCCCGGCGCGCGCTTACGCCGCGAACAGCGGACGATTGGCCCGGCGAACGTTCTTGGTTGCCGGCGCAATCCTGTTACTGGCCGTCGCGGCGGTGCTGCTCCTGACCGTCGTTCCGGCCGTAGCGAAGGATGTCTCGAACTGCGCCGCGCCCCGCAGGGCCGTCAACGGGTTGGCTGTCTGCGCGGCCCTGCAATCGCTTCTTGCGGTCCTCATGCTCTGGAAAACGCGCGCCGGCAAGGCGCCAGCCGCGGCAGGCGTCGTCAGCCCGATCCTGGGCTTGCTGTACCTGGCGATGGCGTCGGACTTCCTGGCGCACGACGCAGCGATGCGTGGCACCGCCATGGCGCTATTCGCGTGCGGCGGAATGGACTTCGCCGCGTGCGCTTTGGCCGTGGCGGCAATCTTGCGGAGCACCGACCCGGCTGGGCCCGCTGCGGCGCCGGCTCATTGAACGGTCGCGGGGCGTCAACCAGCCTGCCGAGCCTTTGCGAACTCCGCCAGCGCTTCCACCTTCCCCCACGC
>Ga0182027_10007729_pt1 | contig 15778 bp, 12 predicted proteins | sample 712E1DmetaG_FD_121300 | JGI IMG/M metagenome (GOLD analysis project Ga0182027, IMG submission 121300) | Permafrost microbial communities from Stordalen Mire, Sweden - 712E1D metaG (Illumina Assembly) | ecosystem: Environmental > Terrestrial > Soil > Wetlands > Permafrost | place: Sweden...
CAGGCAATCTTGCCTGCAGCCGCCTTTCAGGCGGCTGGACCCGCTGGAAAGCGGGTCCGCGGGCTGTATAGCCCGCCCCACAAGGCCAAAGCATAATCGTTGTTCTGAATGACGCACTACACTGGCGAGCCGCCACCTCGTTTCGCCTAAGCCTGCGCCGTTCAAGCGGCTGCCGAAGTCCGCCGCAACTCCCCTTGCGTGTACAGCGCGACGTTACCCATGGCCGGGTTGGACGAAGGTGGCGTTCGCCGTGCAATGGCTAAGGAGTCGCACTACGTGCGGCGACAAGAGCCCCGATGGCTCTCCTAGCCACTATTGGTGGCGAGAACGAAGCGGTACAGGCTATAGAACAGTTAGAAGGACAAAATGAAAACCATTAGCATGTTCCTGACGGTATGCGGACTCGTGGCGGCCCAATCGCCGCAAGCTCCGAACCTGGTGGGCCAGTCAAGCAATAACGCGGCCAGGACGGCCGCCGTCGCCGCAACTCCAATCTACCGGGTCAGCGTGGTGGCCCGGACGACGAAGGCAATTAATTACAATCACCGCAGCGGATCCACGAAAATCGATTTCCGTGGAACCGTGCTTATGCCCGGGGCGCGCGGCGAGGCCACGGTGGAGAGCCAGCAAGGCGTGATCAAGATCGACGCACGCATGCAGAAACTAGAGCCTGCCGCCAAGTTTGGTCCCGAATACCTGACGTATGTCATGTGGGCCATCACCCCCGAGGGTCGCGCCACCAATGTTGGCGAGATCCTCCTCGATGGAGACAAGACCAAGCTGGATGCCACCACGCAGTTGCAGTCGTTCGCCTTAATCGTAACCGCCGAACCCTATTTCGCGGTGACTCAGCCTAGCGACGTGGTGGTCATGGAGAATACCGTTCGGCAAGATACCGTCGGAACGAGTGAAGAAGTCGACGCCAAGTACGAGCTGTTACAGCGGGGCCAGTACACGTTGAACGTGGACCCGGCCGACCTCAAGCCTCTGCCGCGGACCGCGAAGGCGCCATTGGAGCTTTACGAGGCGCGAAATGCCGTCCAGATTGCGCGTTGGACCGGCGCCGAGAGGTATGCCCCCGATACCTACCAAAAGGCCGTCGAGGGCCTACAGAACGCCGAAGGGTACCTGACGAAGAGAACTTCAGCCAAGAACATTGCCACCGTGGCGCGCGAAGCCGTCCAAATGGCCGAGGATTCCCGCATCATCGCGATTAAGAAAATCGGCGAGGAACGGCTGGATAACGAACGCCGGGCCGGCGCCGATCGCGAGGCGCGCGCCGAAACCGCGCGGGCCGAGGCTCAGGCCAGCGCCGATAAGGAGGCGACAGGCGCGCGTGAAGCGCAGTTTCTCGCGCAGTCCACGGCGAACCAATTGAAGCGCGAATCCGACGCAAAGATAGAAACCGCTCAGAACGCCGCGGATAGCGCGAATCGGGATGCAGCGGCGCAGATGGTGGCCGCGAGGATTGAGGTCGACCGGTTGAAAGGCGAGGACAACGCCAGGACGGTTGCCGCCCAAGCCGAGGCGGACCGGTTGAAGCGGGAGAACGACGTGCAGGCGCTTGCCGCGCGGGGCGAGGCCGAGCGTTTGAAGCTCGAAAACGACCAGCAGCGGGCTGGCGCCCAGGCGGAGATGGACCGCGCGGCCAAAGAGAAGGTGGACCTGCGAGCTCAGCTCTTGGCGCAGTTCAGCGCCATCCTGCAGACGCGCGACACGCCGCGGGGTTTGGTCGTGAATATGTCGGATGTTCTTTTCGATACGGCTAAGTTCTCGTTGCGGCCCCTCGCACGGGAGAAGCTGGCCAAGGTGGCCGGCATCGTCTCGGGGCATCCTGGCTTGCGGCTGGATGTGGAGGGTTACACGGATAGCGTCGGCGGGGACGTATACAATCAGCGGCTCTCCGAGCAACGCGGCGAGGCCGTCCGCGACTACCTGACGCAGGAGGGAATGGCTATGAGCTCCGTCACGGCGAAGGGCTTCGGCAAAGCGGAACCAGTGGCTTCCAACGACACCGCGGCGGGCCGTCAGCAGAATCGGCGGGTCGAGATCGTGATCTCCGGCCAGATCATTGGCACGGAAATCGGAACGCCGATCGCGGCCAGGTAACTACCAAACAGGAGATGCAAAGGGGCTGAAGCCTGGCGCTGGCAGCCCCTAGGAGTTTGTGGAAAGGCCTGAGCGCAGACCTCTGGTTGGCTTTCCGGGCCGGTTTTGAAGGGGTTCTACTGCGTGGGGGGTTGGGGAGCGTTCGCGGGCCGCTCGATTGCGGCAGCTTGACGTTTCGCAGGCCCCCGATTTGCTTCAGCCATCCGAACAGCTTCTCCACCAGCCAGCGTTTGCTCAAACCGATCTGGTAACCAGGATGCGGCGTGGTGCGTTCGTCAATCGCGCTGCTTCAACAAGCTCCTAGGGAAAGTCTTAGACGCTCTACCCCGCAGCGGCTAGTCGCGCGCATGCCAGTCCAGAAGTTCGACGGGGTCAATCAGATCGAGTACGTCCATTCGCAAGTGCTCCATGATTTGGTCCGCCATATCCGTCGACAGGAGCCTTTTGCCCTTTAGAACGTTATGGATATGCGGTTGCGACACCCGCGTCAGGCGGGCCAGCCCGCGTTCTGTGAGTTCGCCGCCCCGCACCCGTTCGCGGAGATTCGCGCTGAGCCGGTCCTGGAGGTCTCTGATCCGCATAATGCCCTATTTCTCCCGGGAATAGGGCAGTACTAAAAATCCTAGAATATACTAAGCATAATCTTATATTGAAACTACAGATGCCGGACATCGGATTCTCATAACACATTGCACGGTCTGAAGTTGGCGCCAAGCTCGGTTGCCAGCCACAGGGAGGGGTCCCGCAAGTCCGGCGGCGGGAAATCTTGACGCTTTCCTACTTTGACCTACATTCAAACTAGGTTTAGAGAAGCGGCGGAGGGGCCGGACGGCAATGGCCCGCCGCCGGGAGGACCTTTCAAGAATGCAATGGAATCGATCGAACTCAATCGGACTGTCGCGGGTCGCCTGCGTCCACTGCGAAGGCGCCGGCGTGCGGACCGTATGGAAAATCAAGGAGGCCCCGTGTAACTGCGTATTCCGCGCGGTCTTTCGCGCGTGTTTCAACCGCTACCGGGAATGCGTCGAGACGGGGAAATACTCAAGCATGGTGTCGCTTGAGTTCAGCCAGGGCAGGGACGGCGGGCGAAGCTACGGGCGCAAGATGGAAGAGTACATGGCCGACATCTGCCTGGTGGCCAAGCGCACGTTGGACGAAGACGAGCACCGGACCTTTCGCTTCTACTTCCTTCTGGGCGCCGACTGGAAGCTGTGTTGCGAGCGAATGAAGTTGGAGCGCGGCAACTTCTTCCACATGGTGTACCGGGTGGAGGAGAAGCTGGGCCGGGCGTACGCGGAGCTAGAGCCGTATGCCCTCTATCCCGTGGCGGACTATTTCGCCGGCACCGTGAGGCGCGGGCCCAGACCTCCGCCCACGGTGGCCCTGTCTCCCACGCAACGCTGGCGCGCCGGTTTTTCGCTTTCGGCCTGAGGCGGATGGCGGGAGCGGGCAGTGCCCCCTTCGAGATGCAGTAGTTGCATTTGAGATGAATCATTTGCATCCCGCGCGGAATCGGGCGGTCTAAGGTTGTGTCCGGATTACGCGATAGAGCATTAGGCCAGCGCGCATATTCCTGAGATTTGGTGGGAATTGTCCGAACGGGGGCCGTCACCGCCGCGTTGGCCAAGGGAGGGCCTACGTCAGGGTGGTCGTAACTGTCGAGTTTTCAATCGAAATCCCCGGCTACGCCATCCGGGCCGTACTTGGCAGCAGACGTGCGTGTTTCCGCCTCGATCCATGTCAAACAGAATCAACTCTCGCGAGGGTACTCAGGGACCCACCTGGTATTCCATCGAACTTCCCATGCGGTATGAAGGCCCAAAAAATAGCTTCGTGCAAGGCAGTGGGCGGACTCTGGCGATGAATAGTAGGATGGTCCGGTTCACCAGCGATCAAGATCTCCAAGTGGGTCTCAAGGTCTGGCTGAAAATAACCTGGCCCGTCCAGTTGCCGGACGGCGCCTGCTTGAGCCTTGCGGTCCTTGGAAAGATCGAGCGCTCCGCATATCGCGAAGTCGAGGTCGCGTTCTTCCGGCACGAGTTTCGGACACGGCGTGGGGCGCAGTTGTCCGATCCGGTAGTGGCGTCATATCCGAATGCGGCGCAAACAAGGGCTGTTGGCGCATCCATGTTCTGAAGGTAAGGACGATTCCAGACGATTTCAGCAGGCAGAACGGTTCGGGCGATTTTGGGAGGGCCAGTTCAGCCGCTGCCGCACTTGCTCTGCTCAGACGTCGGATCGTGAGCCTGGTTGCGGAATGCATAGCGGGGGGCTCATCGGCGTTGAGTGTTCAAAGGCGGGGTTTGGCGAGGGCTTGGACGAAGTAGACCGGCCGAACAGGATCGGAAGGGGCGTTTCAATGGATGTGACAGGGATCATTTCGGAGCTTCGCACGGAGCGGGAAGAGATCGAACAGGCGATCCTTTCCCTGGAGCGATTTGATCGGCTCCGCACCGGGACGCGAGCAGAAGCGGGCGCAATCCGCGGCCGGGACCAGAACGAGACGGTAGCCGGACGATGCTTTGTAGTGCGGCGGGATTGCCAAGCGCAAAGAAGCGGACTCTCCGCATGATATGGCGCCATGGGCGGCTGTCGTCGCGCGGTGAGTGGAACGCGCAAGCCCGGCTCTGACGGCTGCGGAAACGGAGCCTCGGGGCTGCGGCAGCTTCGAGTGAGAAAGTTCATCGTCGCCCGCTGCGTCTGAAAACTCACGGCGATTCTGTATAAAGAGGACCGTCTCTGAGATCAGAAGGGACAGACGGATCTGTCCACGCGGCGCAAAAGCGGCGCCTTGGGACAGATTCGTCTGTCCCTTCCGGAATCCAATACCTTGACACCGCCGCGTCTATACTGTAGAAATATAGTACAGGCGAATAAAAGGCGAACATGGGCGGCGCGGCGGGGGTCGGAAAACAGTTCGAATCGGCTTTGGGCGGGGGGGGGTTGGAGTGGCAGGCGCGCCCGGCGGCGGAACTGGTTGGCAGCGGGGTTCCCGAGGTGGATCGAGCCACGGGGGGGCTGCCGCGCGGCTGTCTGACGGAGATCTTTGGAGCGGCTTCGTCGGGGCGCACCAGTTTGCTGGTGGCGATCCTGGCCGAAGCCACGGCGCGCGAGGAGGTGTGCGCGCTGGTGGACGCCGAAGACGCTTTCGATCCGGCTTCCGCGGCGGCGGCGGGGGTGCGCCTCGACCGGCTGCTTTGGGTGCGTTGCGGGCATCGCGCGGAGTGCGCGCTGAAAGCCGCCGATTTGCTGATCCAGGGCGGCGGTTTCGGGCTGGTGGCGATGGACCTGGGCGATACGCCGCCCGAAATAGCGGGCCGCATTTCGCTCACCTCGTGGTTCCGCTTGCGCCGCGCGGTGGAGCATACGCCCACGGTGCTGCTGACGGTGGCGCGGCGGTCGAACGCCAAGACCTGCGCGTCTTTGATGCTGGAATGCGCGCGGGAAGGGACGGAATGGGCGGGGATGGCGCATGGGCGGCTGCTGCGCGGGATGCGCGTCCAGGTGGCGCGCCGGAAGCCGGGACGCGCGGTTACGGCCTTGTTTAGCGCACGGGCTAGGGGCTAGCATGTTTGCCTGTCTCTATGGATCGGGCAAGCTGACGGCGCTGGCCTTGGAGTTTTCGCCGCTGGTGGAGCGGACCGCGGCCGATACGGTTACGCTGGACGCTTCGGGATTGGAGCGCCTGTTCGGACTGCCTCAGGAGGTGGCGGCGGCCATCGCGCGGCGGGCCGCCGAAACCGGCGTCAAGGCGAACCTGGCGCTGGCGTCCAACCCGGATGCGGCCATCTGCGCCGCGCGGGGGTTCGCGGGGGTGGGCATCGTCCCGCATGGCGACGAAGCCAAGTATCTGGGCGATCTGCCGCTGGGGCTGCTGGACCCCTCGTCCGAATTGCGGGAGACGCTGGAGCGCTGGGGCATCCGCCGGTTCGGGGAACTGGCCGCATTGCCGCCGCTGGGCATCGCCGAGCGGCTTGGTCCGGAGGGATTGCGCTTGCGCGAGCGGGCGCGCGGCGAGGCGCAGCGCAAGCTCAGGCCGATCGAAGAGCCGGCGCGCTTCGAGGACGCCATCGAATTGGAATACCCGGTGGACCTGCTGGAGCCGCTGGCGTTTCTGCTGGCGCGGCTGCTGAACGGCTTGTGTACGCGCCTGGCCACGCGCGCGCTGGCGACCGACGAATTGCGCTTGCGATTGGGACTCGAAGGCCGCGCGGCGCACGAGCGCACGTTGCGGCTGCCGGCGCCGGCGCTCGATGGCAAAGCGTTTTTGAAATTGCTGCAACTGGATTTGGCGGCGCATCCGCCGGCGGCGCCGGTGGTCCACGTTTGGCTGGGGATGACGCCGGTGAAGCCGCGCTTCGCGCAGAGCGGGCTGTTTATTCCCGCCGCGCCCGAGCCGGTGAAGCTGGAGGTGACGCTGGCGCGCATCAAGGCGATTGTGGGGGAAGCGCGGGTGGGATCGCCGGAATTGATCGATACGCATAGGGCGGATGCATTCCGGATGGGACGGGGACAGACGAATCTGTCCCAAGGCGCCGCTGTTGCGCCGCGTGGACAGATCCGTCTGTCCCTGGCGTTGCGTGTGTTTCGGCCGGCGCGGGCGGCGCGCGTGGCGGTGACCGGCGGGCGGCCGGGATTCGTGGCGGCCGAGGGGATTCGCGGCAAGGTGATGGATGTGGCCGGTCCATGGCGCACTTCGGGCGACTGGTGGACCTCCGACCCATGGTCGCGCGACGAATGGGATATCGCCCTCAGCGACGGCGCCGTCTACCGCCTGTACTGCGAGCCGAGGGGCTGGTTCGTGGAAGGCAGTTATGACTGAGGGGTACGTCGAACTGCACGCGCGCTCGGGCTTCAGCTTTCTGGAGGGGGCTTCCGTGCCCGAGGAACTGGTGGGCGCGTGCGCGGAATTCGGCATGCCGGCGATGGCCCTGGTGGACCGCAACGGGGTGTACGGGGCGCCGCGTTTTCACATGGCGGCGAAGAAGGCGGGGATTCGGGCGCATATCGGTTCGGAGATCGACTGCGCCAACGGGGAGGGACAGGTCTTATTAGCGGAGACGAGGGAAGGCTACCAGAATTTGTGCCGGCTGATTACGCGCATGAAGCTGCGCGCCAAGAAGGGCGAAGGCGCGGCTACCTTGGACGAGCTCGCCGAATTCGCCGGCGGCCTGGTCTGCCTGACGCGCCACGCGGACGAGCGGCTGATCGATATTTTCGGACGGGGCAACGTCTACGCCGAGATTCAGCGGCATTACAGCCGCGAGGAGGAGGCGCGCAATCGGGCGATTATCGAGGGTGCGCGGCGGCTGGGCATTCCGCTGGCGGCGACCAACGGGGTGGCTTACGCTACGCCCGGCCGGCGGGAGCTGCTGGACGTTCTCACGTGCGTGCGAAACAAGGTGACGCTGGCGACGGCGGGCCGGCTATTGGAACGCAATTCCGAGCGTCACGTGAAGACGCCGGCGGAGATGGGACGGCTGTTCGCGGATCTGCCGGAGGCCATCGGCGGGGCGCTGGAGATTTCAGCGCGCCTCGAATTCACGCTGGCGGATTTGGGGTACGAATTTCCGCGCTACGCGGCGCCGGAGGGCGAAACGCAGATATCCTTTCTCCGCAAGCGCGTGGACGAGGGCGCGCGGCGGCGCTACCAGCCCTATCGCGAGCGCGCCCGCCGCCAGATGGAGCGGGAGCTGGCGCTCATCGAAAAGCTCAAACTGGCGGGATATTTTCTGATCGTTTGGGACATTGTGCGGTTCTGCAAGGAGAGCGGCATCCTGGCGCAGGGGCGCGGTTCGGCGGCCAACAGCGCGGTGTGTTACGCGCTGGAAATCACGGCGGTGGATCCGGTGGGCATGGACCTGCTGTTCGAGCGCTTTCTTTCCGAGGAGCGCGGCGAGTGGCCGGACATCGATATCGACCTTCCCAGCGGCGCAAGGCGCGAGCGCGTCATCCAGCACGTCTACCAGCGGTTCGGCGGGGGCCCTCTGGGCGGGGGTGCGGCCATGACCGCCAACGTGATCACCTATCGGGGACGGTCGGCCGCGCGCGAAGTGGGGAAGGCGCTGGGCTTCGAAATCGCCACGCTCGAAAAGCTGGCCGGCCTGGCGCCTCACTGGGAATGGAAAGACCCTGGAAATAGCGACGAGCGACAGTTCCAGGAGGCGGGGTTCGACCTGAGCCATCCGCGCGTGCGCAAATTCTTCGAGCTTTACGGCATGGCGCAGGATCTGCCGCGCCACCTCGGGCAGCATTCGGGAGGGATGGTGATTTGCCAGGGGCGCCTGGATTCGGTGGTTCCGCTGGAGCCGGCCGCGATGCCGGGCCGGGTGGTGGCGCAGTGGGACAAGGAAGACTGCGCCGATATGGGGATCATCAAGGTGGATCTGCTGGGGCTCGGCATGATGGCGGCGCTCGAAGAGTGCCTCAAGACGATTCCCGAAGCATACGGCGAGGAAGTGGACCTGGCGCGCCTGCCGGCCGGCGATCCGGCGGTTTTCGAGGCGCTGCAAAAGGCCGATACGGTCGGCATGTTTCAGGTGGAAAGCCGCGCGCAGATGGCCTGTCTGCCGCGCATGCAGCCGCGCTGTTTTTACGACATCGTGGTGCAGGTGGCCATCATACGGCCGGGCCCCATCGTGGGCAAGATGGTGCATCCGTACTTGAACCGGCGGCAGGGCAGGGAAGCGGCCGATTGCCTGCATCCTTCGCTGGAGCCGGTGCTGCGGCGGACGCTGGGGGTTCCGCTTTTCCAGGAGCAATTGCTGCGAATGGCGATGGTGGCGGCCGGATTCACGGGCGGCGAGGCGGAGGAACTGCGGCGCGCCATGGGCTTCAAACGCTCGGAAAAGCGCATGGCCGATATCGAGGTGAAGCTGCGGGCGGGGATGGAGCGCAAAGGAATCGGGGGTGCGGCGCAGGACGGCATCGTGCGTTCCATCACCTCGTTCGCGCTGTACGGGTTCCCCGAATCGCACGCCGCGAGCTTTGCGCTGATCGCTTACGCCAGCGCCTATTTGAAGTGCCACTACCTGGCGGCCTTTACCTGCGCGATGCTCAACAACCAGCCCATGGGATTCTATGCGCCGGCCATTCTGATCAAAGACGCGCAGCGCCACGGATTGCGGGTGCTGCCGGTGGACGCGGCGGAATCGGAGTGGGATTGCACGGTGAGGCGGGGCGGGCCTCCCGGCCCGCCTTCTTGCTGCCTGCGGCTAGGTCTGCGCTACGCGAAAGGACTTCGCGAAGAGGCGGCGCGCGCGATGCTGCGGGCGCGGCCGTTCAGCAGCATCGACGACCTGGCGCTGCGCGTGCCCGAACTGCGCAAGGACGAAATCAACCGGCTGGCGGAAATCGGGGCGCTGAATTCGCTGGACGGAATCCATCGGCGCGACGCGCTGTGGCAGGCGCAGCGGGCGGTGCGGCCGGTGGGTCCGCTGCTGGCGTTCCTGGAAGAGAAGGGCGGGCTTTCGCCGCTCGCGCGCATGAGCGCCGAAGAGCGGCTGCGGGCCGATTACAGCGGCACGGGCGTGAACGTCGGCAAGCACCCCATGGCCTGGCGGCGGGCGGAGATGAACGCGCTGGGGGTGACGCGCGCCATCGATTTGGCGCAGATCCCCAACGGGCGGCTGGTGCGGATTGCCGGATCGGTAATCGTGCGGCAGCGTCCGGGGACGGCCAAGGGCTTCGCGTTCCTGAGCATGGAAGACGAAACCGGCCTGATGAACGCAATTGTCGCGCCGGCGGTCTACGAGCGCTGCAAGGTGGCGTTGCTGAGCGAGCCGTTCCTGCTGGTGCTTGGCGTGTTGCAGAACGTGGATGGGGTGATCTCGGTGAAAGCCGGCCGGATCGAGGCGCTACGCGCCGGCGCGGCGGCGGAATCGCACGATTTTCATTGAGGGCGGATTGCCTTCACCCGCGCTCGATTTGTTCGCGCAATTCGCCGGGGTACGCCGCCTTCAGTTCCGGATGCGCCTCCGCGAGCCGGACCAGGTCCAATTCGTCCTTCTTGCGTTTGCTCAAACGCCGGCGCGGATCGCCGTAGGCCCAGAGCTTGCCTTGAGTGACGTCGTCCAGGCGGGCGACCCTCGCGCGGAGAGCTTGGGAAGATGCGCCGCGACGACCACGATATCGGCATCGAGCGTGTAGACCGGCTCGGAGTCGTATGCCTCCACTGCCGTCACGGGTTCACTTTACAAGGCCGTGTGCGGCAAGGCAAAGAAGGCAGGGCGGGGCAGGACAAAGAAGGCAGCGCAAGAAGGCAGGCGGACCCACGAAAGCGGTGGGTACCCCGGCCCGCCCCACTAGGTGCGGGCGGCGTAGCGGATGGTTCCGGCGCGGATCAACGAGCGCGGGGCGATGCGGAGCAGGCGGACCAAAAGGCGGTAGCGCCAACCGGGAATTACGAACAACTGGTCGCGTTCGAGGCCGGCGAGGGAAGCGGCGACTACGTCTTCGGCGGCGGTCCAGAGCTGGGCGGGGATGGTGTTGCGGTCGATTCCGGCTACGTCGTGGAACTCGCTGTGGGTGAAGCCGGGACAGAGCGCCTGGACGCGGACGGCCGATCCGACGCTCTTCAAGTCCAGGTCCAGGCCTTCGGTGAAGCTGTTGATCCAGGACTTGCTGGCGGAGTAGGTGACGCTGCCGGGACTGCTTACGAAGCCGGCGACGGAGGCCACATTGACAATGGCGCCGCGATTCCTTTCGACCATTGCGCCGAGGGCGGCGTGGGTCAGGCGCATGGTTGCGAGGATGTGCAGAAGGTGCAAGCGGCTCTGGGCCTCGACGTCGGTTTTCCAAAAGCGGCCGGCGATGCCGAAGCCTGCGTTGTTCACGAGCAGTTCGAGGCGCGGCTCGGCGGCGGCGCGGACTTCGACGAGCTTCAATTGCGCGGGATCGGTAAGATCGGCCGGCAGGACTTCAGCCGATGGGGCGAACTCCGCGGCGAGGGCCAGCATGCGATCGCGCCGCCGCGCGACCAGGATCAAATCGAAGCCGCGCGAAGCCAAGGCGCGCGCGAAGGCGGCGCCAATGCCTGCCGATGCGCCCGTGATGAGGGCTACTGGTTTGGTCACGCTCCTAATTTAACGCCAAGCGGGGGCAGCGGAGGCAACTCAACGCCCTCCGCCTGGAGGCATGCCCGCGCCGCGCCGGTGCGCCGCACCATCACGAGGGCGGCCACAAAGATCGCCAGCGTAGCGAACGGCGGCGCGGAGGTCCAGAAATAGAGTGTGAAGGGAGACGCTGTCGTCCAGCCGCTGTGGGTGTCGTGGTAGGCGATCAGGAATCGCTCCGGCAGTTGGTAGGCGAGCGCGAACGACGCGGCGGTGGCGAAAGCAAGCAGCCAATCCCGGCGGCGGATGGCGGCGATCAGCAGCATCGCCGCGCCGGGATACTGAAGCAACTGATAGTGGGTCCAGCAGACGGGGGCTACTGCGAGGCTCAATGCGACTAGCCCCGCCATGGCCCAGGGAATCTGCCGGCGGTTTAACCGCCCGCGGCAAACAGATGTAAGCGCAATCATCCCGGCGGCGAAAACGGCGCAAGCGGTGGCGACTGAGATCCACTCGAGGCGCGGGCCGAGGTGAAGAGTGGCGGCATCGTTTCCAAACTCCCAGTCAAGGGGGAGAGGCGCGCCACGAGCGATTGGGAGCAGGAGACGGAGGACCACCGACGGGACGGACCAACTGAACATCGACGGAGTGCCCATCCAGTAATGTGCGCTGACGGGTGTGTGCGCTCCGGAGAAGAACGACCGGAGGATCAGCCACGGAAGGCATACTCCCGCCAACGCGACGCCTGCCGAAGCGGCGAGTGCGCGCCAGCGCCGGCCGAGTAGAAGAGGCAGCGTGACGATTCCCGGGAAGTACTTCAACGCAAAGCCGAGGCCGGCGAAAACTCCTTGCAGGCGTCCGCGCTGCGCATATGCGGCCACGAGCAAGAGGACCAAAAGGGGGCTGAGTTGGCCCTGAATGAGCGTCTCCCGGGCGGCGCCGCCGAGCGCCCACACGCAGACGACGCAACAGAGCGCAATGCGGCCTCCGCCCATGGCACGCCAGAGCAGGCCCGCGGCGCCGATCAGGAAGAGATGCGAAAGGGCAAACCAGACCCAGCGGGCCGCTACGTAATCGATGAGTGCGAGGGGGACCATCAGGAACGCCAGCAGCAAAGGGTAGAAGAATCCCGGATTATTGTAGGGGCTTTTGCCATGCAGGATATCCTCTGCCGCGTGGAAATAGCCGGAGAAATCACTGGGTCGGGCAAGCATGGGAATCGGCGGCGCGACATTCGAGCGGACGTAGATCAGTGCGCAAATGGCGACGATCAGCGCACAACAAATGTCGCCCCACCGCTCTCTCAGCGTTCTCACGAGTCTCCAGTCCTTGTCCCATGTCCATCGATTTCGGCGGATCACTTAGCGCCTCGTTTCCTGGGTTGTCTGGAACGCCATTCGGTCTTATCGTAGCTCCCGGACTACTCCCGAGCGATCAGGTAGACAAGGGCGGGGGCGAGCAATAACACGGCAACGATGCCGGCGGCGAGCGCGGCGTGCGAGGCCAGTAGCGCGGCGGCGGAGGAGAGGAAGGCTCTCCAATCGAAGGCGGCCACGGCTGACGCAATGCGTCCGATGGCCGCCTGAAAGGCGTTCGAGGTGGCGCCGAAGCAGGCGCCGAGCAGGCCGGCGGCGCAGGCCAGCGCGAACACCTGAGCGGCGGTGATGGGGCGGCCGGCGGCTTTCACGGCTTCGCGGCGGGCGCGCATGTGGGCACGCCACCAGACGGCGCCGGAATCGGGCACGGCCACGGAGGCGCGCATATCCTCGCGGGCTTCATCGATGGCGGCCGCGACGGCGGCTACATCGGAGCAGATGGCGCAGGCGGCGGCATGGGCCCGCAGGCCGGCGTCGGCGCGGCCGGGCCAGCGGGACTGAAGCACGGCGGCCAGCACTTCGGATTCAAACTCGCAATCAACGGGCGGCATCGGGCGCCTCCTTTCGGTGGCCGGTGGGCGGGTGCGGGGGACGGCCCAACAAATCGGCCAGCTTTCTTCGGGCGCGAAAGAGCAAAATCTTGAGGCTGGCGGCGCGCACGCCGAGCGTCTCGGCGATCTCCTGGTGCGACGCGCCCTCGGCATAGGCCAGCCAAAGCATGGCCCGTTCGCGCGGCTTGAGCCGGGCCATGGCGAGGTTGAAATCGGCCACGCGCTCGGCGGCGCCGGCTTGCTGGCCGGCGGGGATGCGTTCGACCTCGCTGCCCACCAGGCCGAAGGGATGGGTGAGACTTCGCCGGCGGGCATCGCGCGCCAGGTTGGTGGCGATGCGATAGAGGGAATTGCGGCGATGGGTTTCGTTATCGTGAGTGGCGGCGGCGCGCAAAAAGCGGTAGTAGGTTTCCTGCAAAAGGTCGTCCGCCAACTGGCGGACGCCGGTGACGCGCGCCAGATAGGCCCATACCCCGCGAGCGGTGCGCTCGTAGAATGCGCGGAATGTGTCCTCGTCGATCACGAAACCTGCACAGTCGTCGTGAGTGGCGCCGGCTCGGGTGACATCGGTAAACGTCGCATCACGAAACATAGGGGCAGCGCGTCCTCATCCCTGGCCGTTCGGTCCTTCGGCGCGCGGGGCCGGCGAGGCGCGTTCGATCAGGCCGAGATGTTGCGAGATCATGAAGGAGATTATCGCCGAAATCGCGAAGCCAATGCCGAGGGCGATGGCGAGAAGGCCCATGGCATGAAACGGATGCGAGGCATCGCCGATAACTTGGTAGCCCACAAGCCGCAAGCCAACGCCGGCCGCAACCAGCACGATGCCCGCCTGAACCGACCAGAGAATCCGGCCCATCGGCGCGCCCACGCTGCGCGGGCCGGCGTCGAGGGTGATGGGCGAGGACTCGAGGAACTTCGATCCCGCCGGAGACTGGATGTAGGCGAGCAGATCGTCATTCGCGGTGAAGCGGTCGAGGAGTTTGGAATGAACGTCGGTCTGCACCTTGGCCAGGCGGCTCCAGCGGCGGTAGTCGATCCAGGTGCGGACCAGCCACGTCACCAGGCCCATGGCCATGACGAAGGCGAGGAACACGGCCAAGCCTGCGAACATCTGCTGCCACATCTGCGCGGACCGCGCGGCGTTGTCCATCTGGACGCTTTGGGTGGTGGGCGCGGGATGCGACACCAGCGCAGGCCGCGCAGCGCTGTCCGGCGGGACGCTGGGCTCGGGAGGGCGTCCGGCGTAGAATGCGGGATCGCGAGTGATCTCGGGATGTTCATTGATGAAGCTCGCGAGGGCGGGATACGGGGCCAGATAGGACTTATTGGCGAGGAGGCTGGGGTCGAGCGCGAGGACGCCCCGCAAGGCGGGCGGGTAGCGGCTTAGCAGACGGTCCAGTTCGCTCTTGGTGCGATGCGCGTCGGGCAACTCGACGGGCGCGGCCTTTCTTGTCTGCGCCCAGCCGGGTTGCGCCGGAAATACGCCGCAGGACGCCGCGAGCGTCCCCAGTATCAGAATTCGCCGAACCGTTGTGCGCAGCATGTTTGAAACTCCTCTTCGCCGGATACTTACGCAGCGGGGGGGCGGGAGGTTAACAATGGCAGGCGAGATTGGGGGGCGGCGGCATTTCGCCGGGATGTTAGACTAAGTTTAGCTAAGTCATGAAAACCGTGAACATTCACGCGGCGAAAACCAATCTATCGAGCCTGGTGGAAGAAGCCGCGGCCGGTGAGGAGATCATCATCGCCAAAGCCGGAAAGGCCAAGGCCCGGTTAGTACCGCTGGAAGAACCCGACTTCCGGAGGAGTTTTGGCATGTTAAAGGGCAGGATTCAAGTGGCTGACGATTTCGACGCGCCGCTGGCCGGCTAGTCCTGGGCGCTCCCCTCGACGAGAGCATTCCATCTCTCTCCGGACAAGGCGTCCGGCCACTGCCGATTTCCGTGCGGCACGCATTGGCCGCCGGCAATCCGCCCTTCCATCCCGGCGATCCTTTTGACCGGATGCTGGTCGCGCAAGCCCAGTGCGAAGACCTGGTGTTAGCCACAGTCGATCCGGCCATCTCCCGTTATGACGTTCGGACGCTGAACGCCGCGGAGTAGGCCGGGCCGCCACGGCCGGTTCATGCGACAATCTGAGCAGCGGATTAGCGAAGAAGAGAACCTGACCGAAACATGTGGATCGTCCGGATAGCGCTCGAAAGGCCGTACACCTTTATCGTATTGGCGCTGATGATCCTGATCCTCAGTCCAGTCGTCATCCTGCGCACGCCCACGGATATTTTCCCGAATATCGACATCCCGGTGGTGGCGGCGGCCTTCAACTACACGGGGCTGAACGCCGAGGAAATGGAAGAGCGGATCACTTCGATCTATGAGCGGTCGCTCACCAGCACGGTCAGCGACATCGAGCATATCGAATCGCAGTCGATCGACGGCCGGGCCATCGTGAAGATCTTCTTTCAGCCCACGGCGAACGTCAGTTCGGCGGTGGCGCAGGTGACGGCGATTTCGCAGGTGGTGTTGCGGATGATGCCGCCCGGCCTGGGCGCGCCGTTCCTGGTGATTTACAACGCCTCGAGCGTGCCGATTCTGCAATTGGGCCTTTCCGGCAACGGCGTTTCGGAACAGCAACTTTTCGACTACGGCGTGAATTTCATTCGCACGCGGCTGATCACGGTGCCGGG